>Ga0307411_10001252_pt1 | contig 10130 bp, 9 predicted proteins | sample DK1Ometagenome_2_FD_203712 | JGI IMG/M metagenome (GOLD analysis project Ga0307411, IMG submission 203712) | Maize rhizosphere microbial communities from greenhouse at UC Davis, California, United States - DK15-O-1 | ecosystem: Host-associated > Plants > Roots > Rhizosphere > Soil | place: USA...
GACTCGGTGACCTCCGCATCCGACGACATCGGCGGCGAGAGCTTGTCCAGCGGTCTGATGGTCGCCTCCGCCGACGGCAGCCGCGGCATCTGCTCGGTCACCGGTTCCCTGACCGGCACCTTCGCCGCGGGCGGCTTCGGCAGCGGCATGGAGACCGGCGGAGCGGGCGGCATGACCGGCGGCTTGGCGGCGGGAGGTTTCGGCGCGGGCGGCCGGATCAGGTTCGCGCGCGAGGCTTCCGGCTTCGGGATCGCCGACCGCGACGGGTCCCGCATGAAGTCGTCGACGATCTGCGGGACCTGCGTGGTCTGCTCGGCGGGGTTGCCCGCGGGCTTCGGCGGGGGCGCGGCGCGGCGCGGCTCCGGCCGAGCGGGCGCCGGGGGCTGGACCGGCTGCGCGTAGACCGTGCGCTCGGAGTCCGACGACTCGGCGGCCCGGCGCGGCGGACGCTGCGGCAGCGGGTTCTGCGCAGATAGCGGGCTCTGGGCAGGCAGCGGCTTGGGCACGGGGGGTGGCGGCGGCGGGCTCGCGTCGGCGACCTCCGGCTCGTCCCGGATGGCGCGCATCGGGCCGCTGTCGGAGTTGACCCGCTCGATGATCGCCTGCGGTGCTGTGTCGGAGGCATCCTCGGCCCGACGACGTCGCCGGCGCGGCGCCACTTCGCCCGAGCTGCCGCCGTACTGGGCCAGCAACTCCGCGACCGTGCGCTGCGTCTGCTCGGACTCGCTCTCTCGACTCATCAACTCCACCGTGCCCCGTGCTGGCCTGTCCGTCCAGTGTCACCCAGCTGACGGGCATCAGCCGACGGCGCGGTGTGATCCGAGCCGTTAGTGTGGTCCAACCTCCGAAGGATGACACCTTCGCGCAGCGCCCATGGGCAAATCTCGAGCTGCGTGAGTGACAGGGCTCGCATCGTGGCGTCCGCCACGAGAGCCCCCGCGACGAGCTGATGTGCCCTACTGGAGCTCACGCCCTCCAGCTCCGCGAGGTCGTGCGCGGACATCCTGGAGATGAACGCGATCAGCTGCCGCAGCCCGGCGTCGGTGAGCGTCCGCACGGCCCTCGGGCCTGCCGAGGACGGCGCCGCGCCGGTCAACCTCGCCAGGGTGCGGAACGTCTTGGACGTCGCGATCACCCGGTCCGGCGTGCCCGCGCGGCGGAGCTTTTTGGCGACGGGCGCCAGCTGCTCGTCCAGCCACTCGGTCGTCTCGCGGACCTCGGTGCGGCTCGGCGGGTCCTTGCGGAACCTCGTCCTGGTCAGCCTGCCCGCGCCGAGCGGGACCGAGAACGCCTGCTCGGGCACCTCGTCGATGCCGACCGCCAGCTCCAGCGAGCCGCCGCCGATGTCCAGGCACAGCAGCTTGCCCGCCGACCAGCCGTACCAGCGGCGCACCGCGAGGAACGTGTAGCGCGCCTCGTCGTCGCCGGAGAGGACCTGCAGGTCGACGCCGGTCTCGGTGCGCACGCGGTCGAGGACGTCGGCCGAGTTGCGGGCTTCGCGGACGGCGGAGGTGGCGAAGGCCATCAGGTCCTCGCAGCCCAGCCGTTGCGCGGAAGCCTTGCTCGCGGCGACCGTCCGGACCAGGTGGTCCGCGCCCGCCTTGCTGATCAGCCCCTTGTCGTCGAGCTGCTCGGCGAGGCGGAGCACGGACTTCTCCGAGCTCATCGGCGTGGGGTGGGCACCCCAATGGGCGTCCACCACCAGCAGGTGGACGGTGTTGGACCCCACATCAAGGACCCCGAGGCGCACGCGGTGCACCGTACCCGGTCGGTGACCTCAGGACTCGAACTTGTAGCCCAGACCGCGCACCGTGACGAGGTGCCGGGGTGCCGAGGGGTCGGGCTCGATCTTCGAGCGCAACCGCTTGACGTGCACGTCCAGCGTCTTGGTGTCGCCGACGTAGTCCGCGCCCCACACCCGGTCGATCAACTGGCCCCTGGTGAGCACGCGGCCGACGTTGCGCAGCAGGTACTCCAGGAGGTCGAACTCCTTGAGAGGCAGGCTGACCTCGGCTCCGTCGACGGTCACGACGTGCCGCTCGACGTCCATCCGGACCGGACCGGCCTCCAGGACCTGCGGCAGCAGCTCCTCGGATTCGCCGCCGCGGCGGAGCACCGCGCGGATGCGCGCGATCAGCTCGCGGGCCGAGTAGGGCTTGGTCACGTAGTCGTCCGCGCCCAGTTCGAGGCCGACGACCTTGTCGATTTCGCTGTCCCGCGCGGTCACCATGATCACCGGAACGGCGGAACGCTGGCGCAGCTGCTTGCACACGTCCGTGCCGCTCATGCCGGGCAGCATCAGGTCGAGCAGCACGATGTCGGCGCCGTTGCGGTCGAACTCCTCCAGCGCCTCCTGCCCGGTGGCGGCGAGCGCGGCGGTGAAGCCCTCCTTGCGCAGCAGGAAGGCGAGCGGATCGGCGAAGGACTCCTCGTCCTCCACGATGAGCACCCTGGTCACAGCTCTCCTCCGTGCGTTGTGGCGAGTTCCTGCTCAGGCAGGTCCAAGATCCGCTCAGCCTGGTCGAGGTGAGCGGGGATCCGGAGGGTGAAGGTCGAGCCGGTGCCGGGGAGGCTCCAGAGCTTGACCTCACCGCCGTGGTTCATGGCGACGTGCTTGACGATGGCCAAGCCGAGGCCGGTGCCCCCGGTCGCGCGTGATCGGGCCTTGTCGACCCGGTAGAACCGCTCGAACACGCGGGTCTGCTGGTCCTCGGCGATGCCGATGCCCCGGTCGGTCACCGCGATCTCGACGAAGCCGGCCACCATCCGCCTGCTGACCGAGACCGGGCTGCCCGGCGGCGAGTACGAGACGGCGTTGTCCAGCAGGTTGCTCAGCGCGGTGACCAGCAGCGTGCGGTCGCCCTCGACCAGCAGGCCGGACTCGGCGTCGGTGGCGATCGCGATGCCCGCGGACTCGGCGGCGGGCCTGGACCGGCTCATCGCCTCGGACACGACGACGTCCACGTCCACGCTGGTGAGGTCCGGGAGCTTCTCGGCGCCCTGCAGCCGCGACAGCGCGATCAGCTCGGTGACCAGCGTGCCCAGTCTGGTCGCCTCCTGCATGATCTTGGCGCTGAACCGGCGCACCTGCTCCTGGTCGTCGGAGCCGTCGAGGACCGCCTCGGCCAGCAGCGCGAGCGCGCCGACCGGAGTCTTCAGCTCGTGGCTGACGTTCGCCACGAAGTCGCGGCGGGTCGCCTCCAGCCGAACCGACTCCGACTCGTCGGAGGCGTCCACCACCGTGAAGCCGTCGACGAGCACCTTCACCTCGGCGTGCACGGCCTCCGGCTGGCGGCCCTTGACCTCCAGCGGCGAGAGGTCGACGTGCACCACCTCAAGGGTCTCCCGGACCAGCTCGGCGGCTCTGCGGGCGCGGTCGTCGACGCGGTTGTTGCGCACCACGCCGAGTTCCTCGGCGCGCGGGTTGTGCAGCACCACGTCGCCGAAGCCGTTGAGGACGACGATGCCGTCGTGAGAGGACTGGACCACCATCGCCATGAGGTCGGCGACCGTGAGTCCGGCCGGGGCGGAGGGCTGCCGTCGCGAGACCGCGCGGCCGACGAGGAAGCCCACAGCGCCGATCAGCGGAACGCTGATCAGCAGAACGAGGTAACCCGTTGCGGTCACAGTCGAATGGTAAGCAGGTCAAGGGCCCCACGGCCTAGTGCGCAAGCGGCAACCGTGACGCCTGCGACACCTGGACGGGCCCTTGTTCGCCGCCCGTCCAGGCACCGTTCACCCACTCGTGTCCATGTGGTGTTCAGAACGCGGCGATGTCCTCTTGGGACAGCTGTAGCCCACCTGACGCCAGGTTCTCCTCGAGGTGGCCGACCGACGACGTGCCGGGGATCAGCAGGATGGCGGGCGACCGGTGCAGCAGCCAGGCCAGCGCCACCTGGTGGCGGGTCGCGCCGTGGCGCTCGGCGACCTCCGTGAGCCGCTGGTCCTGCAACGGCGTGAAGCCGCCGAGCGGGAAGAACGGCACGTAGGCGATGCCCTGCGCGGCGCACTCGTCGACCATCGCGTCGTCGGCGCGCTGCATCAGGTTGTACATGTTCTGCACGCAGACGACGGGCGCGATGGCCTGCGCCTCCTTGAGCTGCGTGGCGCTCGCGTTGCTGAGCCCCAGGTGCTTGATCAGACCCTGCTCGCGGAGTTCGGCCAGCACCGTGAACTGCTCCTCGATCGGCGTCTCGTCCGGGCCGCCGTGCACGCCGACGCGGAGGTTGACCACGTCCAGCGCGTCGACAGCGAGGTTGCGCAGGTTGTCGTGCACGGCGTCGCGGAGCTCCTGCGGGGCCAGCGCGGGCAGCCAGTTCGCCTGGTCGTCGCGGCGGGCGCCGACCTTGGTGACCAGGACCAGGCCTTCGGGGTAGGGGTGCAGCGCCTCGCGGATCAGCTGGTTGACCACGTGCGGGCCGTAGAAGTCGCTGGTGTCGATGTGGTTCACGCCCAGCTCGACCGCGCGCCGGAGCACGGCGAGCGCGCCGTCCCGGTCGGCGGGCGGGCCGAAGACCGCAGGGCCCGCGAGCTGCATCGCGCCGTAGCCGATCCGGTTGACCTTCAAGTTCGCCATCGTCATGCGACAACGATGGCAACAAGCTGTCGTGGTCCGCCCGCCATGGCCAGAAGCTGCCATCCTGGGACCATGGACGTGATCGAGGTAGTGCACGGCGAGCGGGAGCTGTTCGAGCGCGCGGGCCACCTGTTCGCGGCGACGACCCAGGACTTCGCGTGCGCCGCCAACAGCCTCTACACCTGGTTCGCCACCAGCCAGTACGCCGAAAGCGCGACCAGGCCGAAGCGGGTGCGCAAGCTCCTGCGGCTCAGCTCGATGCTCGACCCGTCGTGGGCGCAGCACGCGCACGTGATGGCCGAGCACGGCGCCGAGGTGAAGGTCGGCACGGACGACCTGAACGAGACGATCCTGCTGGACGGCCGGGTGGCGATCATGGCGGGTGACCTGTCGCGCGGGCTGCGCGCGTTCAGCGTGGTGACCGAGCCGCAGCTGGTGCAGGGCATCGCCGCGCTGTTCGAGGTGGCCTGGCGGTCGGCGAGCGACCTGGCGGTGCACGACGCGCAGATGGCCGAGCTGCGGCCGTTGACCCCGCAGATCCTGACCGCGTTGAACGAGGGCCACACGGACGAAGTGGCGGCCCGCACCCTCGGCCTGTCGCTGCGCACCTACCGCCGCCGAGTGGCCGAACTGATGACGGCCCTGGGCGCGTCCTCACGCTTCCAAGCCGGCGCCCGAGCTCGCGACCTAAACCTGGTTTGACCGAAACGATGGGAACCTTCGTTCCCCAACACGGAACGAAGGTTCCCATCGTTTCGGGATTCGGGGGGGGTCAGCGGCCCTGGTTGGCCACGGCCTTGATCGCGTCCGCGGCCGCGTCCGGGTCCAGGTAGGTGCCGCCGGGGTTCGTCGGCTGGAGCGCCTCGTCCAGGTCGTAGCGCAGCGGGATGCCGGTCGGGATGTTCAGGCCCGCGATGGCGTCGTCCGAGATGCCGTCGAGGTGCTTGACCAGCGCGCGCAGCGAGTTGCCGTGCGCGGTGACCAGCACCGTCTTGCCCGCGCGCAGGTCCGGCACGATCGCCGACTCCCAGTACGGGATCATCCGCTTGACCACGTCGAGCAGGCACTCGGTCAGCGGCAGGTCTGGGCCGAGGTCCGCGTAGCGTGGGTCGGTGTCCTGGCTGAACTCGCTGCCGGGCTCGATCGGCGGCGGCGGGGTGTCGTAGGACCGGCGCCAGAGCATGAACTGCTCCTCGCCGAACTCCTCCAGGGTCTGCTTCTTGTTCTTGCCCTGCAACGCGCCGTAGTGCCGCTCGTTGAGCCGCCAGTCGCGCTTCACCGGGATCCAGTGCCGGTCGGCCGCGTCGAGGGCGAGGTTCGCCGTGGCGATGGCCCGGCGCATCAGCGAGGTGTGCAGCACCTCGGGGAGCACGCCCGCGGCGCGCAGCAGCTCACCGCCGCGCTTCGCCTCGCGCTCGCCCTTCTCGGACAGGGGCACGTCCACCCAGCCGGTGAACAGGTTCTCCGCGTTCCAGACGCTCTCGCCGTGGCGGAGCAGGACCAACGTTCCGACAGCCATGGCGCAACCCTAAAGGGTGGGCGTGGAGCTTCCTCGCGGAAGCTCCACGCCGTACCACTACTTGGGCGCGTTCTCGCGGGCCCGCAGGTCCTTGCGCAGAATTTTCCCGGCCATGGACTTCGGGATCTGGTCGATGAACTCGACCACCCGGACCTTCTTGTGCGGCGCGACGCGTTCCGCGACGAACGCCATCACGCCCGCGCCGTCCAGGTCGTCGGCCCCGGCCTGCCGGACGACGAACGCCTTGGGCACCTCTTCGCCCTCCGCGTCGAGCACGCCGATCACCGCGGCGTCCGCGATCTGCTCGTGGGTGAGCAGCACGGCCTCCAGCTCGGCGGGCGGCACCTGGTAGCCCTTGTACTTGATCAGCTCCTTGACCCGGTCGACGATCGACACGATGCCGTTCTCGTCGATCACCGCCACGTCGCCGGTGTGCAGGTAGCCGTCGGAGTCCAGGGTCGCGGCTGTCGCCTCGGGGTTGTTCAGGTACCCCTTCATGACGTTCGGGCCCTTGCACCACAGCTCGCCGCGCTCGTTGACGCCGACGTCCTCGCCGATCGCCGGGTCGACCAGGCGGCACTCCATGTTCGGGATGATCACGCCGACCGTGCCGACCGAGATGTCGTCGCGGCTGTCCGGGATGGCGTGGCTGACCGGGCTCATCTCGGTCATGCCGTAGCCCTGGGAGACCTTGCAGCCCAACCGCTTCCGCACGGCCGCGGCGAGGTCGACGTCCAACGGCGCCGCGCCGGAGAAGATCGTGTCGATGGACGACAGGTCGTACTGGTCGACCAGCGGGTGCTTGGCCAGCGCCACGGCCACCGGCGGCGCGATGTAGACCCGGTCGGTCTTGTGCTCGGAGATCACCCGGAGGAACTCGGCCAGGTCGAACCTCGGCATCGTCACGACTGTCGCGCCGACGTACAGGCCGTTGTTCATCAGCACCTGCATGCCGTAGATGTGGAAGAACGGCAGGACCGCGAGGATCCGGGTCTCCTCGTTCAGCTCCAGCAGCGGCCCGCACTGGACGATGTTCGCCACCAGGTTCCGGTGCGTGAGCATCACGCCCTTGGCCTTGCCGGTGGTGCCGGAGGAGTACGGCAGCACCGCGACGTCCTCGGCCGGGTCGATCGTCACCTCGGGTACCGGGCCGGTGGACGCGAGCAGCTCGGGCAGGCTCGGGTGCCCCTCGGCGCCGTCGAGCACGACGACGTCGCTGTCCGCGATGCCGAGCTTCGCCGCGGCGGCCTTCGCGCCGGGCAGCAGCACGGAGACCGTGAACAGCATCTTCGCGCCCGCGTCCGCCAGCTGGTGGGCGATCTCGTCGGCGGTGTAGAGCGCGTTGATCGTGGTCGCGGTCCCGCCCGCGCGGAGGATGCCGTGGAACACCACCGCGTAGTAGGGCGTGTTGGGGCTGAGGATGCCCACGACGTCGCCCTTGCCGATCCCCCGCTCGGCCAACGCCGCGGCCATCCTGTCGATCGCGCCCGCCAACTGCCCGTAGCTCAGCTCGGCACCCGAGCTGCCGTCGATGAGCGCGGCTCGACCGACCCGCTCACCGAGGTTTCCGAACAGCAGCTCGTGGAGGGAGACGTCCGGCACCTCGACGTCGGGGAACGGACTGCGAAAGACCATGCGGTTGCCTCATTCACTCGGCGTGCGTCCTGGTGCGTCATCGTGATTCACCCCACAGCACGAGGTCAAGGCACGCACGTCCGCTACCGCACCGTTACTTGTGATGCGTAGTAACACTCGAATGGAGTAACGGCGACCCTTGTGATCGTTCAACCCATCTGCGAAGTTGGCAGAGCCTTCACGGGTCGGCTCCCACATATTCAACGGCCCGTGCGGGAGCACAACGCGGTTCGCATTCCCCCCGTCGAACCGCGACCCGCTTGGACCTTCGGGCCTCCCCCCGCCCTGGTCCTGCGCAGCGGGGAAACGACGCGGGGCGGCTCGAGTCGTGACTCCCCCTCTCTCCCGAGCCGCCCCGCGCTTCCCAGCGTGCTGCTCTGAGTAGCTTCCCGTCAGGAACCGCCGCTCAATTGGTTGATTCACTCGGCGCGGGCTGGACAACTGGCGTCCGCTTGCGCCGGAAGTACAGGACGGCCGCCAGCGGCACGCCGATGACCACCAGGAACGGCAGCGCGCCACCGAGCACGACCAGCAGCCAGCGCAGCGCGACGAGCAGCGCGCCCCAGCCCGCCGACAGCGCGCTCAGGAAACCGGCCTCCTCGGTGTTCGCCGCGGGCGGCGGGGCACCGGCCTTGCGCACCGACACCGTGAGCGTGGACAGGGACGACTGCCCCTTCAGCGACTCGTACCTGCGCTGCAACGACTCCAGCTCGCTCTGCCGCTTGGTCAGCTCGCTCTCGATCGTGGTGATCTCGGAGGTCGTGCTGGCCCGCTCCAGCAGCGCTCGGACCCGGTCCACACTGGCCCGTTGCGTCGAGAGCCTGGCCTCGACGTCCACGATCTGGTCGGTCACGTCCTCGGTGCGCGACTCGCGGTGGGTCACCGTGGCGCCCTCCAGCTCACCGAGTCCCTTGAGGACGGTGTCCAGCCGGTCCGACGGCACCCGCAAGGTCACCGTGCCGTGGCCCGAGGTCGAGTTCTCCTGGCCGACGAAGCCGCCTTCGCGCGTCCCGAGGTCCTTCACCCTGCCCAGCAGGGCGGTGACGTCCTGGCCTTCCAGGTCGACCGACGCGGTGCGGATCATCTGCCGGTTCTGCGCGGCGGAGTCCGCGGCTGTCTTCGCCTCCGGCTTCGACTCACCGGGCGGGGTCATCGCCTCCTTGACCTCCGGCGCGGACGCGCCCTGCATCGGGTTCGCCAGTCCGGAGTCCGCCTGCATGCCGCTGCTGGAGTTGCCGTTCGCCCCGCACCCCGCGAGCACCACGGCCGTCAACAACCCGATCGCCAAGCCACCTGCCACGCGTCTGTTCATCCGCAGATCCCCTCCAAGCGCTGCCCCGGTCCACCAGTAGACGGGAGCGCCCGAGGATGCCGTTGCGCCGGAAGGATCACGAAAAGGCGTCGGTCAGGCCTCGTTGACGAGATGTCGAAACGCCTGGAGGTTCGCCAGCGACTCGCCGCGCGAGACGCGCCAGTCCCACTCGCGCTGGATCGCGCCCGCGAACCCGATCTCCAGCAGCGTGTTGAAGTCGCCGTCCGCGGCCTCGACGACCTGGCCCAGCACCCGGTCCAGCTCGTCCGGTGTCACCGCGTGCAGACCGACCCGGCCGACCAGGTAGATGTCGCCTTCCGGGTCGACCGTGTAGTGCACGCCGTAGAGCTTCGCGTTGCGCCGCAACAGGAACCGGTAAACGTCCTCATGCGCCTCGTCGGGTTTGCGGCAGACGAACGCCTCCACGAGCAGCGCGTGCCTGCCGACCACGAGCCAGCAGTTGGTCTGCAACTTCTTGGTACCCGGCAGCGTCACGAAGAACTTGCCGGGTTCCTTGTTGTCGTAGGCCAGTTCCCGTTCATCCAGGGTGGACCGGATGACGTCGTCGATCACGCGTAGACCTCCTTGTGGAACGCACCGCGCGCCTCCTCGTAGCCTGCCAGGAGCGCGTCGGTCGTGCGCTCCCAGGAGAACCGCCGCGCGTGCCCGACAGCGTTGCTCGCCAGTTCCTCGCGGTAGGCGGGGTGCAGCGCGACCTCGGCCAGCGCCCGTGCCCACTGCGCCGGGTCGTGGCCGTCGACCAGGCAGCCGGACACCCCGTCGCGCACCGCGACGGGCAGTCCGCCGACGGCGGCGGCGACCACCGGGGTGCCGCAGGCCTGCGCCTCCAACGCCACCAGGCCGAACGACTCGTTGTAGCTGGGCACGGCGACCACGTCCGCCGCGCGGTAGACGTGGGCCAGCGCCTGGCCGGACAGCGGCGGCAGGAACCGCACCACGTCGGTGATCCGCAGCTGGTCCGCGAGCTGCTGCAACGCCTTCGGCTGCTCCAGCCCGTTGCCGGACGGGCCGCCGACGACCAGCACCACCAGCCGGGACCGCAGGGCGGGTTCGCGGACGAGCAGCTC
>Ga0307411_10001253_pt1 | contig 10129 bp, 3 predicted proteins | sample DK1Ometagenome_2_FD_203712 | JGI IMG/M metagenome (GOLD analysis project Ga0307411, IMG submission 203712) | Maize rhizosphere microbial communities from greenhouse at UC Davis, California, United States - DK15-O-1 | ecosystem: Host-associated > Plants > Roots > Rhizosphere > Soil | place: USA...
CACACCCGGACCGTCGCCGAAGCCGACCTGGCCGACGCCGTCTCCGAGGTCGCCGGGTGCGTCTTCGAGCTGGAGTCGGAGCTCCCGCTGCGCGTGGAGCTGCTGTCGCTCGACGCGCGGGAACACGTGCTGGTGCTGGTGTTCCACCACATCGCCTCCGACGGCTGGTCGATGGAGCCGCTGTGGCGCGACCTGGCCGCGGCGTACACCGCGCGCGCCAGGGGCGAAGCACCGCGGTGGGCGGAGCTGCCCGTGCAGTACGCGGACTACACGCTGTGGCAGCGCGATGTGCTGGGCGAGAGCGTGATCGAGCCGCAGCTCGACTACTGGCGGTCCGCGCTGGCGGACCTGCCCGAGCGGATCGAGCTGCCGACCGACCGGCCGCACCCGACCGAGGCCTCGTACCGGGGCGAGCAGTTCACCTTCACCTGGGACGCCGACCTGCGCGCGGGTCTGGTCGACCTGGCGCGCTCCTGCGGGGCCAGCGTGTTCATGGTCGTGCACGCGGGCCTCACCGCCGTGCTGACCAGGCTCGGCGCGGGCACCGACGTGCCGATCGGCACGTCGATCGCGGGCCGCACGGACCAGGCGCTCGACGACCTGGTCGGGTTCTTCGTGAACACGCTGGTGCTGCGGGTGGACACGTCCGGCGACCCGTCGTTCCGCGACCTGGTCGCCAGGGTCCGCGAACGCGGCCTGGACGCCTACGCGCACCAGGACGTGCCGTTCGAACGGCTGGTGGAAGCGCTGAACCCGACGCGTTCGCTGGCCTACCACCCGTTGTTCCAGACCATGCTCGCGTGGCAGAACAACGCCGTCGCCGACATCGCGCTGCCGGGTCTGGCAGTCGCGGACGAGCCGTTCAGCACCGGCACTTCCCGCGCGGACCTGGTGTTCTTCATCGGTGAGCAGGGGGGTGGTATCCGCGGCGACGCGGAGTACAACACCGACGTGTTCGACAGGCCCACCGTCGACGCGATCCTGGCGCGGCTGGAAAGCCTGCTGCGGACCGTGGTCGCCGACCCGGACCGCTCGATCGGCGGCATCGACCTGCTCACCGGGTCGGAGCACGAGCGGATCACCGCCGAGTGGTCCGACACCGTGGCCGAAGTGCCCGCCACCACTGTCGCGGAGCTGTTCGCCGCGCAGGTGGCCCGGACTCCGCACCACGAGGCGCTGGTGTTCGGCGACGAACGCCTCACCTACGCCGAACTCGACGCGGCGGCGACGCTACTGGCGCGCACGCTGATCGCCCGTGGCGCGGGCCCGGAGAAGGTCGTCGCGCTGGCGCTGCCGCGTTCGGTGCGGCTGGTCACCGCGATCCTCGCGGTGCTCAAGACCGGTGCGGCGTACCTGCCGCTGGACCTCAACCACCCGGCGGAGCGGATCGAGCTGATGCTCGCCGACGCGGCCCCGCACCTGGTCGTGGACGCCTCGTTCGAGCCGGCCGCGGCCGACGAACCGGTCACCTGGCCGACCGCGCACCCGGACAACCCGGCGTACGTGATCTTCACGTCCGGCTCGACCGGACGGCCCAAGGCAGTGGCGGGCACCCAGCGCGCGCTGGCCAACCGGCTGCACTGGGGCCGGGACCTGGTGGAACGGGGCATCCGGGTCGCCAAGAGCGCGTTGACGTTCATCGACGGCTCGACCGAGCTGCTCGGCGGACTGGTCGCCGGTGACACCGTGCTGCTGGCCGACGACGCCACCGCCACGGATCCGTTGGCGCTGGGCGGTGTGGTCGACCGGCACGAGGCGCGGCTGCTGACAGTCGTGCCCAGCCTGCTGTCCGCGCTGGTCGAGAACGCGCCCGCCGGGGCGTTCGACTCGGTGACCACGTGGATCACCAGCGGCGAGGCGTTGTCGACGGCACTGGCCGACGCGGTCGCCGCTCGCTGGCCCGGTGCGCAGCTGATCAACCTGTACGGGTGTTCGGAAGCCGCCGGCGACAGCCTCGAATGGCGTTGCGACTCCAACGGGATCAACTGGGGTGACACAGGTCAGGTGCCGATCGGCCGTCCGGTGGCGAACACCCGCGCGTACGTGCTGGACGACGCGCTGCGTCCGGTGCCGCCGGGTGTGCGCGGCGAGCTGTACCTCGCCGGTGACGGGCTCGCGCGGGGTTACCTCGGTCGACCGGGGCTCACCGCGGAACGGTTCGTCGCCGATCCCTTCGACGCGGGTTCCCGGATGTACCGCACGGGCGACGTGGTGCGGCGCCGTGCCGTCGGCGGAGCGTTGGAGTTCCTCGGCCGTGCCGACCAGCAGGTCAAGATCCGGGGGTTCCGGGTCGAGCCCGGCGAGGTCGAGGCCGTCCTCACCACCGACCCGGCGGTGGCCCGTGCGGTGGTGATCGCGCGGGACAACCGCCTGGTGGCCTACGTGACCCCGGCAGGCGATCCCGCTCGGCTGAAGGAGCTCGTGGCGCGCAGGCTGCCCGAGCACCTGGTGCCGTCGGCGGTCGTCGTACTGCCGGAACTGCCGGTGAACGCGAACGGCAAGCTCGACCGGCGCGCGCTCCCGGCACCGGATCTCGCCGCCGACAGCTCCGGTCGCGAAGCCCGAACGCCTGCCGAGCAGGCGTTGTGCGAGCTGTTCGCCGAGGTGCTCGGCTTGCCGCAGGTCAGCCTGGACGGCAGGTTCTTCGAGCTGGGCGGCCATTCGCTGCTGGCCACCCGGCTGGTCAGCCGGATCCGCGCGGTGCTCGGCGTCGAGGTGCCGATCCGCGCCGTGTTCGACGCGCCGACGCCCGCGCGGCTGGCCGAACTGCTCGACCCCGGCCGGGAAAGCCGCCCCGCGCTGCGGCCGGTCGCCCGCCCGGACGTCCTGCCGCTGTCGTTCGCGCAGCAGCGGTTGTGGTTCCTCGACAGGCTGTCCGGGCCGAGCCCGACCTACAACCTCCCGTGGGCGTGGCAGCTGACCGGACCTGTCGACGCCGAGGCGCTGCGGTTGGCCGTCGGCGACGTCCTGGCCAGGCACGAGGTGCTGCGCACGCTCGTGGTCGAGGAGCGCGGCACCCCGCACCAGGTCGTGCTCGCCGAGGTCGAACCGGTGCTGCACCTGGGGACTGCCGACGACCTGGCCGAGGCCGCGGCCTACTGCTTCGCCATCGACCGGGAAGTCCCGGTGCGGGCGTCGCTGTTGCGCACCGGACCCGACCAGCACGTGTTCCTGTTGCTGGTGCACCACATCGCGGGCGACGGCTGGTCGCTGCCGCCGCTCAAGCGCGACCTCGGCGTGGCCTACGCCGCGCGCCTGCGCGGTGAAGCTCCACAGTGGACTCCGCTGCCGGTGCAGTACGCGGACTACACGCTGTGGCAGCGGGACGTGCTGGACGGCGTGCTCGGCGAGCAGAAGAGCTTCTGGAAGGAGACCCTGGCCGGGCTGCCGGAGGAGTTGGCGCTGCCGACCGACCGGCCGCGCCCGGCGCAGTCGACCAACCGGGGCGGCACCGTGCCGTTCACGGTGCCGCCGGGGCTGCACCGCGGCCTGCGCGAGCTGGCCACCGGCAGCGACGCCAGCACGTTCATGGTGCTCCAGGCGGCTTTGGCCGCGTTGCTCACCAGGCTCGGCGCGGGCCCGGACATCCCGCTGGGCAGCCCGGTCGCCGGGCGCACCGACCACGCGCTCGACGACCTGGCCGGGTTCTTCGTCAACACGCTGGTGCTGCGCACGGACACCGGCGGCGACCCGACGTTCCGCGAGCTGCTGGCGCGGGTCCGCGAGGCCGATCTCGCCGCGTATGCCCACCAGGACCTGCCGTTCGAGCACCTGGTGGAGATCATCAACCCGGCGCGGTCGCTGGCCAGGCACCCGTTGTTCCAGGTGATGCTGGCCGTCTACCACTCGGCGGGTGAGCGCGGGAAGCTGCTCGGCCTGGACGCCGCCTACCAGGACACCGGCTTGCGGCAGGCCAAGTTCGACCTGTCGTTCGACCTGGTGGAGACGGCCGCCGACGGCATCGAGGCCGACCTGGAGTACAGCGCGGACCTGTTCGACGAGGCCACCGCGCGCACGCTGACCCAGCGGCTGGTCCGCCTGATGGCCGCCGTCGTGGCCGAGCCGGACCGGCCGCTGAGCCGGATCGACGTGCTCGATCCCGAGGAGCGCACGCGGATCCTGGTCGAGTGGGGGACCGGCGAGCCGGTCGACGTCGCGCTCGGCACCGTGCCGGAGCTGTTCGCCGCGCAGGTGGCGGCGACCCCGGACGCGGTCGCGGTGAGCGATCGGGACCGCAGCCTGACCTTCGCCGAGCTGGACGAGCGGACCGACCGGCTGGCCAGGTGGCTCGTCGCCCAGGGAGCCGGGCCGGAGCGGCTCGTGGCGCTGGTCCTGCCGCGCTCGGCGGCCGTGCTGGAGGCGATCCTCGCGGTGCTCAAGTCCGGTGCGGCGTACCTGCCGATCGACCCGGACCAGCCCGCCGACCGGATCGCCGAGGTGCTCGCCGACGCGAAACCGGTGGTGGTGCTGGACGGCCACCTGCCCGACGGTGTGGCCGGTGGGCCGCTGACGCCGCCCGCGCCGGGCAACCCGGCGTACGTCATCTACACCTCCGGGTCGACCGGCAAGCCCAAGGGCGTCGTCGTGCCGCACGCGGGTTTGGCGAATCTTTTCCACAGCCACCGCGAGACCCTCTACCGTCCAGCTGTGGCTGCTGCCGGGCGGAAAGCGCGAGTCGGTCACGCGTGGTCGTTCTCCTTCGACGCCTCCTGGCAGCCCCAGCTGTGGCTGCTGGACGGGCACGAGGTGCACGTGGTCGACGACGACACGCGTCGTGACCCCCGTGCGCTCGCCGACGTGGTTCGCCTGCGGGGCCTGGACTTCCTCGAACTCACGCCGTCGCACTTCGCGCAGCTCGCCGCGGCGGGCGTGATCTCCGACGGGAGGTGCGCGCTGTCCGTGGTCGGCGTCGGTGGCGAGGCGATCGCCCAGACGCTGTGGGACACGCTGCGCGAACTGCCCGGCACCGAGGCGTACAACCTCTACGGGCCGACGGAGTGCACGGTCGACTCGCTGGTCGGCCGGACCCGCGACGCCGACCGGCCGGTGGTCGGCAGGCCGGTGCACAACGCGCGGGCGTACGTGCTCGACGCGGGACTCGGGCCGGTGCCGGTCGGCGTTCCCGGCGAGCTGTACATCGCGGGCGCCGGGCTCGCCCGCGGCTACCTGGACCGGGCCGGGCTGACCGCGGACCGGTTCGTCGCGGACCCCTTCGGGGCGCCCGGCGCCCGGATGTACCGCACTGGTGACCTGGTGCGGTGGGACGCCAACGGCCAGTTGGAGTACCTCGGCCGGGCGGACGACCAGGTCAAGATCCGCGGATTCCGGATCGAGCCCGGCGAGATCGAGGCCGTGCTCCTGCGGCACCCGGCCGTCGACCAGGCGCTGGTCGTGGTCCGCGAGGACCGGCCGGGCGACCGCCGCCTGGTGGCGTACACCGTGCCGTCGGCTCCCGACGACCTGCGGGCCCACACCGCGCGGGCGTTGCCGGAGTACATGGTCCCGGCGGCGTTCGTCGCGCTGGACGCGTTCCCGGTGACGCCCAACGGAAAGCTCGACCGGGCGGCGCTGCCGGTGCCCGACTTCGCCGCACGCGCCGTCCGCGGGCCCACCACCAGGCTGGAGACCACCCTCTGCGCGGTGTTCGCGGAGGTGCTCGCCGTGGCCGAGGTGGGCCTCGACGACGACCTGTTCACGCTGGGCGGGCACTCGATGCTGCTCGTCCTGCTGCGCAACAGGATCCAGGAGGAGACCGGCGTGGCGATCGACATCGCCGAGTTCTTCCGCAACCCGACCGTTGCCGGACTGTCCGCCGTCATGGCGGACGCGGCCACTCAACCTCGCTGAGGACGACGATGCAACGCACACTGCTCAACGCCAAGATCCACCGAGCCACCGTCACCCAGGCCGACCTGCACTACGTCGGCTCCGTGACGATCGACGCCGACCTGTTGAAGGCGGCGGACATCGTGGAGAGCGAACTGGTCCACATCGTCGACATCACCAACGGCGCCCGGCTGGAGACCTACGCCATCCCCGGCGAGCCGGGTTCGGGGGTGATCGGGATCAACGGCGCCGCCGCGCACCTGGTGCACCCCGGCGACCTGGTGATCATCATGTCGTACGCGCAGGTCGACGAAACCGAGATCGCCAAGCACCAGCCGACTGTGGTGCACGTGGACGAGGCCAACCGGCAGGTGCTGATCGGCACCGACCCGGCGCAGCCGGTGCCCGGCGCTCCCGACCAGCGAAGCGGGCGTGGCTGACAGTGGCCGACGAGGCGAATTCCGGTCGAGGTGTGCTGCGCGGGGCGGTGCTCGGGCAACGAAAACGCGTCGCGACCGCCTCCGCCTTCATGGCCGGTCACCAGGCCGGTGAGGCGATGGTGCCGGTGCTGATCGGTGTCGTCATCGACGCTGCCGTTGATGCGGACGGGGTCGGGGTGCTGGTCATCTGGCTCACCGTGCTCGCGGCGGTGTTCTTCGTGCTGTCCTACAGCTTCCGCTTCGGCGCCCGGTTCTCCGAGCGGGCCGTCGAGATGGCGGCGCACGACCTGCGGCTGGCGTTGGCCGGTCGCGTGCTGGACTCGCGCGGCGGGGCCGAGGCCGGGCGGCTGCCCGGTGAGCTGGCGAGCCTCGCGACAGGTGACGCGCAACGGGTCGGCGCGCTCAACCGCGCGCTGCCCTACGCCGTCGCGGCGTTCACCGGGCTCGCGGTGACCGCCGTCGCGCTGCTGCGGATGTCGATCCCGTTGGGCCTGCTGGTGTTGCTGGGCACGCCGCCGCTGCTGTGGCTGGCGCACCTGCTCGGACGGCCGCTGGAGCGGCGCAGCGAAGCGGAGCGCGAACGCGCGTCGCACGCCACCGGTGTGGCGGCCGACCTGGTCGGCGGGCTCAGGGTGCTCAAGGGTCTCGGCGCGGAGTCCGTCGCCGTCGACCGCTACCGGCGCACCAGCCAGGACTCGCTGGCGGCGACCGTGCGCGCGGCGCGGGCGCAGGCTTGGCACGACGGCGGCATGCTCGCGTTGAACGGCATCTTCCTCGCCGTCGTCGCGCTGTTCGGCGGTTATCTGGCCGCGCAGGGGCAGCTCAGCGTCGGCGAGCTGGTCGCCGCGATCGGTCTCGCCCAGTTCCTGCTCGGCCCGCTGACCACGTTCACCTGGGTCAACGGCGAGTTCGCCCAGGCCCGCGCGTCCGCGACGCTGGTCGCGGACGTGCTGGCCAAACCGCACGCGGTGACCTCGGGTACCGGGGGGCTGCCGGAGCCGTTGCGGGGTGGTGTCGCGCTGCGCGGCATCACGCACGCCGGGCTGCGCGGGCTCGACCTGGCGGCGGAACCCGGTGAGCTGCTCGGTGTCGTCGCGGCCGACCCGGCCGCGGCGGCCGCGCTGCTGGAGTGCCTCGGGTGCGAGGTCGACCCGGAGAGCGGCACCGTCGAGCTGGACGGCGTGACGCTGTCCACAATGGATCTGGATCGGGTGCGTTCGGCGCTGCTCGTCGCCGCGCACGACGCGGACCTGTTCGAGGGCAGCTTGACCGACAACGTCACGTCCGCCTCCCGCGGCCCCGCGGAGGTCGAGCGCGCGATGGTCGCCTCGTCCGCCGACGAGGTGGCGCGGGCCTTGCCGGACGGGGTGGACACGGTGCTCACCGAGCAGGCCAGGTCGCTGTCGGGTGGGCAGCGCCAACGGGTCGCGCTGGCCCGCGCGCTGGCCGTCGACCCGCCGGTGCTGGTCGTGCACGACCCGACGACGGCGGTGGACGCGGTCACCGAGGCGAACATCGCCGCCGGGCTGCGGGAAGTGCGCCGGGGGCGCACGACGATCATGGTCACCACCAGCCCGGCGCTACTCGCCGTGGCCGACCGGGTGGTCGTGGTCGAGGACGGTGTGGTCACGGCGCAAGGAACTCACCGCGAGCTGGCCGATGGTCACGCGGGTTATCGGACGGCGGTTCTGGCATGAGCGAGCTTGCGAGCGAGCGGGTACTGCTCCCCATCGCCACTCCGGCGCGCACCCGTGCCGCTGTGCGCGAACTGGTCCGGCCGGAGCGCGGTCTCGCCGCGCGGGCGTTCGCCGTGCTCTTCGCGGCGACAGCCGTCGGGCTGGGCACCGCGCCGCTGCTGGGCAAGCTGGTGGACCTGGTCGCCGGGCACCAGCCGTCGAGCGCGTTCGTCGTGCCGGTGGTGCTGCTGGTGCTGGTCGCGATCGGCCAGGCGCTGTTCCTCGGGGTCGGCGTCGGTCTGGTCGCCGAGCTCGGCGAGCGGATGCTGGCCGCGTTGCGGGAGCGGTTCGTCGACCACGCGCTGAGGCTGCCGCTGGACCAGGTCGAGAAGGCCGGGTCGGGTGACCTGACCGCGCGGGTCAGCGCGGACGTCACGGTGATCGCCGAGGCCGCGCGCAACGCGCTGCCCGCGTTGTCCCGGTCGGCGTTGACGATCGTGCTGACGCTGGCGGGCATGGCCGTGCTGGACTGGCGGTTCCTGGTGGCCGCGCTGCTCGCGGTGCCGGTGCAGTGGCACACGGTCCGCTGGTACGCCCGCGACGCCGCGCCGCTCTACGCGCGGCACCGGGTCGCTGTCGGCGTGCAGCAGCAGCAACTGCTGGACACCATCGGCGCGGGTGTGACGGTGCGCGCGTTCCGGTTGGCCGACGACCACACCGGTCGGGTCGACCGGACCTCACGGGCCGCTGTCGACCTGGCGATGAGCGCCGCGCGGCTGTGGACGACGTTCTTCGGTCGGCTCAACCTGGCCGAGTTCATCGGCATGGCGGGCGTGCTCACCGCCGGGTTCCTGATGGTGCGCGGCGGTGAGGTGTCGGTCGGCACGGCCACCGCCGCGGCGCTGTACTTCCACGGCCTGTTCAACCCGATCAACGTGGCGCTGGCGCTGGTGGACGACGCCCAGTCGGCGACGGCGAGCTTGTCGCGGCTGGTCGGCGTGGCCGACGCGCCGCTCGCGCCGGAGCCCGAGAAGCCCGCGGTGCCAACGGACTCGTCGGTTCGCGTGGCCGGTGTGCGGCACGGCTACCGGGACGGCCAGGAGGTGCTGCACGGCGTCGACCTGGACATCGCGCCCGGTGAACGCGTGGCGCTGGTCGGTGCCAGCGGCGCGGGCAAGACGACGTTGGCGAAGCTCATCGCGGGCATCCACGCGCCGTCCGGCGGGACGATCCGGATCGGCGGTGTCGAACTGGCGGACCTCGGTCCGGCGGCCACCCGCCGGGCTGTTGTCCTGGTGACGCAAGAGGTGCACGTGTTCGCCGGGCCGCTCGCCGACGACCTGCGGCTGGCCGCGCCGGACGCGACCGACGAGCAGTTGCGCGCGGCGCTGGACCAAGTCGGCGCGTTGGGATGGGTGCGGGCGCTGTCCGACGAACTGGCGACAGTGGTGGGCGAGGGCGGGCACCGGCTCACCGCGGCGCAGGCGCAGCAGCTCGCGCTCGCCAGGGTCGTGCTCGCGGACCCGCCGATCGTGATCCTCGACGAGGCGACGGCCGACGCGGGCAGTGCGGGTGCCCGCCTGCTCGAAGGCGCGACGCTGGCCGCGCTGGAGGGGCGCAGCGCGCTGATCGTCGCGCACCGCCTCACCCAGGCCGCTTCGGCCGATCGGGTCGTGGTGCTCGACGCCGGGCGGGTGGTCGAGAACGGCACGCACGACGACCTCGTCGCCGCTGGTGGGCACTACTCGGCACTCTGGCAGGTGTGGTCGGACACTCGGCGTGACGTGGGTGGTGTCAGGTCAACCGTATAGCTAAGGTGTGCCTACCCTAATCTCTCCGAGAGGTCGTTCATGTCCTTGCAGCACCCCTCAGCGGGCCTCAGTCGTCGCGGTTTCCTCATCGGCGCGGGTGGCTTCGCCACCGTCGCGGCGCTGTCCGCCTGCGGTGCCGGCGATGGCAAGTCGACCAGCACCGCGTCGACCGGACCGTGGGAGTTCACCGACGACCTCGGCAACAAGATCACCCGTGACCAGCGCCCGCAGAAGGTCGTGGCCTACGTGAGCGCGGCCGCCGCGCTGTGGGACTTCGGCGTGCGCCCGGTCGGCGCGTTCGGCCCGCAGAAGACCGAAGCAGGCGAGAAGGAACTCCAGGCGGGCAACATCGACCTGGGCTCGGTCACCTCGGTCG
>Ga0307411_10001254_pt1 | contig 10125 bp, 11 predicted proteins | sample DK1Ometagenome_2_FD_203712 | JGI IMG/M metagenome (GOLD analysis project Ga0307411, IMG submission 203712) | Maize rhizosphere microbial communities from greenhouse at UC Davis, California, United States - DK15-O-1 | ecosystem: Host-associated > Plants > Roots > Rhizosphere > Soil | place: USA...
ATGCGACCGCTGGTGCTGCATGCATCGTCGAAGGCGTCGAGACCGGGAGGCCGACGGCGCGTTCTGCACGTGCTGTTCGGCCCTTCCGAGCTTCCGTTTGGGCTGCATTGGGCGCACCCGGTCAAACGGCCTGGCACCGCTTCATTCGTGATTCAGGCGAATCCAACGCACGCAGGCTGACGCAAGCGACGGCTTGTCCACCGCGATAACTACCGTGTCGAGCGTGGCATGCAGATCGTCCGGTGGCATCGCGTTGTAGAACGCGAACCACAGCGCGTCTTCAAGCCGTCCACGGGCATGGGTCGTGGTCATCAGCGTGAACTTGAGCGGAGGGCCCACGGAGTTAAGGAAGCCAGTCATGGCGTACGACGATGAATGCATGCTGACCAGAGCCCGCGTGCCGCAGACGGGTTCCCGCAGCTATGGCCATGGCATCACAACGTCGTCCCGCGCTTCCTCGCCATCGGCGGGTTCTTCGCAAAATACTTCGCGATGCCCGACGCCAGCGCGTCGACCAACTGGTCCTGGTAGTCCGGGTCGCGCAGCTTCTTCTCTTCCTCCGGGTTGGAGATGAAGGCCGTCTCGACCAGGATGCTCGGGATGTCCGGCGCCTTCAGCACGGCGAAGCCGGCCTGCTCGACGCGCCGCTTGTGCAGGCGGCCGACCTTGCCGATCTGGCCCAGCACTTCGCTGCCGAGCTTGAGGCTGTCCTTGATTTGCGCCGTGGTGCTCATGTCCAGCAGCGCGCGCAGCACGTTGGCATCCTTGGTGGCCGCGCCGACGTTGACGCCGCCGACCATGTCTGCCGCGTTCTCCTTGTTCGCCATCCAGCGCGCGGCGGCGCTCGTCGCGGCGCCGTCGCTCAGCACGAACACCGACGCGCCGCGCGCCTGCGGCGTGAAGAAGGCGTCGGCGTGGATGGACACGAACAGGTCGGCCTGTACGCGCCGGGCCTTGCGCACGCGGTCCTGCAGCGGCACGAAGAAGTCGGCGTCGCGCGTCATCAGCACGCGGATGTTGGGGTTGGTCTGCAGCCGCTCGCGCAGCTTCAGGCCGACGGCCAGCACCACGTCCTTCTCCTTCAGTCCTGACGGCCCGACGGCACCGGGGTCTTCGCCGCCATGGCCGGGGTCGAGCGCGATGACGATGAGGCGATCGACGGCCGCGGCGGCGGGCGTCTTGGCTTCGGGCGCGGGGGCCGGCTTGGGCGCTGCGGCGACCGACGGGGGCGACGGCGCTGGCGCGGCGACAGACGGGTGAGGGCGCTCGATCTTCTGGATCAGCTCTTCCAGCGCGTCGTTGACGGCGCTTGCCGCAGCCTCGGCGCGGCGGGCGGCGGCGGGCGGCTTGTCATGCTCCTGCACCAGCGTGGCCAGCGGGTCGGCCTCGACCTTGGGATGCAGGTCGAACACGAGGCGGTGCTGGTAGGCCGCCACCGGCGCGAGCGTGAAGATCTGCGGCGCGGCGGCCTGCTTGAGATCGAGCACGATGCGCACGACGGTGGGCGTGTTCTGGCCCACGCGCACGCCGGCGATGTAGGGGTCATCGGCCTTGACCTTGCCGATCAGCTCGCGCAGCCCGGGGCTCAGCGACAGGCCGCTCACGTCGATGACGAGGCGGTGTGGCGAATCGACGAGGAAGTGCTTGGCTGCCAGCGGCCGGTCGGATTCGATGGTCACGCGGGTGTAGTCGGTGGCCGGCCACACGCGCACGGCCACGATGCTGGCCTGGCTGCCCGCGGCCAGCGTCCCGGGCGCCTTCAGCAGCAGCGCAAGCAGGCCGAGAGAGGCGCGGCGCTTCATGCAAGAGCCTCCACGAGGCGCGGGTTGCCAAGCACACGCACGCGGCGGCCGTCGTCGGGCATCAGCTCGATGAAGAGCTGCAGGTCGGGCGGGGGGAGCTGGCCGGCGGCCTTCTCGGGCCACTCGCAGAGCTTGAGGCCGGGCGCGGCAAACACGTCCCGGAAGCCGGCGTCCTCCCACTCGCGCGGGTCGCCAAAGCGGTAGAAGTCGAAGTGGCTGGCCAAGCCGCCTCCCGCCGATGCAGGCAGGTCGTAGACCTCCATGACCGCGTAGCTCGGGCTCTTGATGCGGCCCTGCACGCCCAGTACGCGCAGCAGCAGCCGCACGAAGGTCGTCTTGCCGGCACCCAAGGGCCCATGCAGCTCGATGGTTGCGTCAGGGGAGGGGAGCAGCGCCCCCGCGAGTCGTTCGGCGGTGGCCTGAGCCGCGGCCTCGTCGGGCCACAGCAGATCGGTTTCTAAAATCGCAGACAAATGCAAGAGGTCCCGTCCACTGTCGATACCGCCGCGCTACTGGAACGTCTGCGCGGCTGGGCGCGTGAGCTGGGATTCTCACAGATCGCCGTGGCCGATGTGAACCTCAGCAGTGCCGAGCCCGGCTTGCAGGCTTGGCTGGACGCAGGCCATCACGGCCGCATGCACTACATGGCGTCGCATGGCCTCAAGCGTGCGCGGCCGGCGGAGCTGGTGCCGGGCACGCTGCGCGTCATCACGGCGCGCATGGACTACCTGCCCCAGGGCACCGAGCCGGGCTGGCAGGCGGTCGAATGGGCCGGGCTCGCAACGCCCGGGCAGGCGCAGATCTCGCTTTATGCCCGCGGCCGGGACTATCACAAGGTGTTGCGCCAGCGCTTGCAGAAGCTTGCCGAGCGCCTGCAGGACGACGTGGGCCCACGGGGCTACCGCGTCTTCACCGACTCGGCGCCGGTGCTGGAGGTGGAGCTGGCTTCACGCTCCGGCCTGGGCTGGCGCGGCAAGCACACGTTGAACATCCACCGTGAAGCCGGCTCGATGTTCTTCCTTGGCGAGATCTTCATCGATCTGGCTCTGCCGCCAACCGAAGCCGTTAGCGCGCACTGCGGTGAATGCCGCGCCTGCATCGACGTCTGCCCGACGGCCGCCATCACCCAGCCCTACCGCGTCGACGCGCGGCGTTGCATCTCTTACCTGACGATCGAGCATGACGGCCCCATACCCCTCGAGCTGCGTGCGCTGATCGGCAACCGCGTCTATGGTTGTGATGACTGCCAACTGGCGTGCCCTTGGAACAAGTTCGCCCAGCCAGCAGTGCTGGCGGATTTCGACGTGCGGCCGGGCATGGCGGGCGCGCCGATTGCCGCCCTGTTGGATTGGGACGAGGCCGAGTTCCTGCACCTGACCGAGGGGTCAGCCATCCGACGCATCGGTTTTACGCGCTGGCGGCGCAACCTGGCCGTGGCGGCCGGCAATGCGCTGCGGGTTCGCGACGACGCCGGGCTGCGCGCTGCGCTGCAGCGCGCGGAGCAGGGTGCCGATGCGCTGGTGGCAGAGCACATCCAATGGGCCTTGTCCGCGCAGGCGGCACCTGCCGCGTTATCGTCCGCAACGCTCACCAACGGAGCCCCTGCATGAGTTTGTCCATCCGCCGCCACGCCGCCGTCCTGGCCCTGGCGACCGCCGTGTCCCTGCCGGCCCAGGCCGTGCGCTACGAGGGCCAGGATTTCCCCGACACGCTGCAGCTTGGCGGCAGCACGCTGGTGCTGAACGGCACCGGCAAGCGGCAGGTGGCCATCTATCCGATGTATCTGGCGGCGCTGTACGTGCCGCGAAAGGCCGCGACACCCGAGGCGCTCTACGCGCTGCCGGGCCCCAAACGGCTGGAGATGCGCATCGTCATTCCGCTCGTGAAGGATGTATCGACGCAGGAGTTCGTCAAGGCCATCGACAAGGGCGTGCGGCGCAACAGCACCGAGGCCGAGCAGGCGGCGGTGGCGGAGCGCGTCAAGCAGTTCAATGCCGCCATCAGCGAGGTGGGCCGCGTGAAGAAGGGCGACCTGCTCGTCATCGACTACCTGCCGGCCCAGGGCGGCACGATATTGACCGTCAACGGCAAGCCTTGGGGCAAGCCCATCGAAGGCCAGGACTTCTACACGGCCTTCCTGAAGGTCTTTCTGGGCGACAAGAACAGCGACGCCCAACTGCGCGCCGGCCTGCTGGGCCAGGCGGGCTAGCATTCCTACCACTCAACCCACGGAGACCGACCTCATGCAACGCCGTTCCGTTCTGCAAGCCGCCGCATTGACCGGCCTTGGCCCCTTGGCTTCGCTGGCCTGGGCCCAGGGCTATCCGAGCAAACCCGTCCGCTTGATCGTGCCGTTCGCACCGGGCGGCACGACCGACATCATTGCCCGCATCATTTCGGAGCGCATGGCCAGCATCCTCGGGCAGACGATGGTCGTCGAGAACAAGGCCGGCGGCGGTGGCACGGTCGGCGCGACCGAGATCATGCGCGCGGCGCCCGACGGCTACACGCTGGGTGTTGCCACCGTGTCGACGACGGCGGCCAACCCGGCCATCAACAAGAAGATCGCCTACAACCCGCTGACGGACTTCACGCCCGTCATCAACATCGCGGCGACGCCCAACGTCATCGCCGTGCACCCGAGCTTCCCGGCCAAGGACTACAAGAGCTTCCTGGCCGAACTCAAGAAGAACCCGGCCAAGCACAGCTATGCCAGCTCCGGCACCGGCGGCATCGGCCACCTGCAGATGGAGCTCTACAAGACGCTGGCCGGCGTCTTCGTGCTGCACATTCCCTACCGCGGCGCGGGCCCGGCGCTGAACGACACGGTGGCCGGCCAGGTGCCGATGATCTTCGACAACCTGCCGTCGGCCTTGCCCTTCATCAAGGACGGCCGCCTCATTCCCATCGTCGTCGCCGCGCCGCAGCGCGTGGCCTCGCTGCCCAATGTGCCCACCTTCAAGGAGGTCGGCCTGGAACCGGTGAACCGCACGGCCTACTACGGCATCCATGCGCCCAAGGGACTGCCGCGCGACATCGTCGACAAGGTCAACGCGGCGGTGCGCAAGGCGCTGGAGATCCCCGACGTGAAGAAGCGCATCGAGGACACCGGTTCGCTGATCGTGGCCAACAGCCCCGAGCAGTTCGCGGCGCAGATCGCGGCGGAGTTCGAGGTCTACAAGAAGGTCGTCGTGCAGCAGAAGCTCACGCTGGAGTGATCGATCCGGGCATCGAGTCGTTCATCGAGGCGCTCTGGCTGGAAGACGGCCTGAGCGCCAACACGCAGGCGGCCTACCGGCGTGATCTCGCCGCGCTGGCCGCCTGGCTGGCACCGACGCCGCTGGACGCCTGCAGCGAGGGCCATCTGTTCGAGTACGCCGTCGCCAAGCCCGCCGGCAAGGCGACGAGCGCCAACCGGCGCCTGTCGGTGTTCAAGCGCTACTTCCGCTGGGCGCTGCGCGAGGGGCGCATACAGGCCGATCCGACGCTCAAGCTCACCGCCGCGAAGCAGCCGTTGCGCGTGCCCATGCTGCTCAGTGAGGCGCAGGTCAGCGCGCTGCTGGCCGCGCCGGATGTCGACACGGCGCTGGGCCTGCGCGACCGCGCGATGCTGGAGCTGATGTATGCGAGCGGCCTGCGCGTCAGCGAACTGGTCACGTTGAAGAGCGCGCATGTGGCCTTCAAGGATGCCGTGCTGCACGTGACCGGCAAGGGCAGCAAGGCCCGCCTCGTGCCCTTCGGCGAGCATGCGCGCGACTGGATGGCGCGCTATCTGCGCGAGGCGCGTGCCGAGATCCTGGCCGGGCAGAGCAGCGACGACCTCTTCGTCACCGCCCGCGGCGCCGGCATGACGCGGCAAATGTTCTGGACCCTGATCAAGCGACACGCGCTGTTTGCCGGCATCACCGTGCCGCTGTCGCCGCACACGCTGCGCCACGCCTTCGCCACGCACCTGCTCAACCATGGTGCGGACCTGCGGGCGGTGCAACTGCTTCTGGGGCACGCCGACCTGTCGACGACGCAGATCTACACCCATGTGGCGCGTGAGCGCCTCAAGGCGCTGCACGCCGAGCACCATCCACGGGGCTAGCCAGTTTCCGGCCGGGCAGGTTGCGTCGCGGCTTCGTTCGTTTCGTTGGTTTCAAACCTGTCGGCAGGCCACAACACCGGCCTTGCGACCGGTGCAGCGGGGGGCAAACTCCGCCGCCATCACATATCCACCCGGAGTCCTCATGGCCGCCCCCCGCCTGCTACCCGTCGCGCTCGCCGCGCTCAGCCTGTTCGGCACCACCTTTGCCTTGGCGCAGGAGGCCAGCAGCCTCGAACGCGTCACCGTCGTTGGCTCGCGCAAGACGCTGCCCGCCGCGTCGAGCACCGACACGCTGGTGCCCGTGGACATCTACTCGATGAGCAAGGCGGCGGAGGGCGGTGGTCAATTCGACTTGGCGCAGACGCTGCAGAACCTGTCGCCGTCGTTCAACTCCACCCGCCAGACCGGCGCGGACGGCGCCGACCTGATCGACTCCGCCGCGTTGCGCGGTCTGGGCTCGGACCAGACGCTGGTGCTGGTCAACGGCAAGCGCCGCCATACCGTGGCGCTGGTCAACCTGTTCGGCGCCCGCAACCGCGGCTCGACCGGCACGGACATGAACTCCCTGCCGCTGCTGGCCATCGACAACGTGCAGGTGCTGCGCGACGGCGCCGCGGCCCAGTACGGCTCGGACGCGATTGCCGGCGTCATCAACATCCAGCTGAAGAAGCGGACCGGCTGCGAAGCCGTGGCCGGCTATGGCCAGTACTCGGCGGGCGACGGCAAGAACTACCTCGCCTCCGCCTACTGCGGTGTGAAGCTGGGCAGCGGCACGCTGGGCATCACCGGCGAATGGCAGGACCGCGGACGCTCCAACCGTGCCGACCCCGGCGACCTGCGCACCATTGGCGACACGCAGGTCAAGAACAAGACGGTGTACCTGAACGGCGAACTCCCGATCGCCGGCGACAACCGGCTCTACCTGACCGCTGGCGCGCAGGATCGCGACGCCTCGTCGGCAGCGTGGGCGCGGGGAGGTGTCGGTTCGGAGGACATCCCGTCGCGCAACTCCGCAGCGATGTACCCGGACGGCTTCGTACCCTTCATCAATGGCGACGTGCAGGACCGCTACGTCATCGTGGGCTGGAAGTCGTCCTTCGCTGGCTGGGACACCGACCTGTCGCAGACCTACGGCTCCAACAAGATGCGCTACAACATCAGCAACACGCTGAACGCATCCATCGCCAACCAGGACCTGCTGGCAGGCGGTCAGGGCATCAGCCCGACCAGTTTCGATGCCGGCAGCTTCAGCTTCAGCCAGGCGACGACCAACTTCGACGTCAGCCGCTTCTTCCCCGATCTGCTGGGCGGCAGCAACATCGCCTTCGGCGCCGAGTACCGCCGCGAGAAGTACGACATCGTCGCGGGCGAGCCGGGCTCCTATATCGACGCCGATGGCGTGGGCTTCGGCGGCAATGCCGGCAGCCAGGGCTTCCCCGGCTTTCAGCCAGGCGACGCCACCAACCGCAGCCGCAGCAGCCGAGCGCTGTACGCTGATTGGGAGGCCAACCTGACGCCATCGTTGACGGTGGATGCCGCTCTTCGCGCCGAGCGCTACAGCGACTTCGGCTCCACGACGACGGCCAAGCTCGCCGGCAGCTACAAGTTCAGCAACGCCTTCCTGCTGCGCGGTGCAGCCAGCACCGGCTTCCGCGCACCCAGCCTGCAGCAGCTCTACTTCTCGTCCACCATCACGGACTTCGTCAATCAGCAGGCGATGGACGTGGTGATCGCCCCCAACGGCAGCGGCCTGACGCTCGCGGCGGGCGTGCCGGCGCTGAAGCAGGAAAAGTCCAAGAACTTCACCGCTGGCTTCACCGTCAAGCCCAGCGCCGACACCGCCATCACGGTCGACCTCTACCAGATCAAGATCAAGGACCGCATCGTGCTGTCCGGGCGCGTGGACACGAGCGACCCCAACCTGGGCCCCATCCTGGAGGGCCTGGATGTCGGTGCGGCGCAGTTCTTCGTGAACTCCGTCGACACCCGCACGCGCGGCCTGGATCTGACCGCCTCGACCCGCGTCAAGCTGGGGGCCGGCTCGCTCAACACCTTCCTGGCGCTGAACCTCAGCCGCACCACCGTGACCAAAGTCAACGTGCCGTCCACGCTGAAGATCGGCGAGGACGTGCTGTTGTCGGAGCGCGAGCGTCTGTTCATCGAGGAGGGTGGCCCGCGTGCCAAGGCGACGCTGGGATTCGAGTACAGCCAGGGTGCCTGGACGGGCGAGGCCAAGGTCATCCACTTCGGCAGCCAAACCCAGGGCACCTGGTCCGGCCCGCCGGTGCCCAACCTCCACTACAAGCCCAAGACCTCCATGGACCTGGGCCTGAGCTGGCAGGCCACGCCGGCGCTGAAGTTGAGCCTGGGCGGCATCAACGTCTTCAACGTCAAGCCGACGCGCCAGGACCCGTTCGAAACCGACAACGGCTTCTACTACGACAGCGTGCAGTTCGGCCTCAATGGCGCGTCCTACTTCGCCCGGGCGCACTACCGGTTCTGACGCCGTCGCTGAGAATCAGGGCCGATGGACCACAGCTTCCTCTCGGCCCTGATCCTGCTGCTGCTGGTGCTCGACCCGCTCGGCAGCCTGCCCGTTTTCATTCCCATCATGCGTGCGGTGCCAAAAGAGCGCCGCACGCGCGTGGCCCTGCGCGAGGTGGGCATCGCGTTCTGCGTGCTCTTCGCCTTCATGTTTGTGGGCGACGCCTTCCTGCGGGTCATGCACCTGTCGGAGCGCTCGCTGGAAGTGGCTGGCGGCGTGATCCTGATGATCATCGCCATCCGCATGATCTTCGGCGCGTCCGGTGAATCGGCCTACGGCCTGGAGCCGGGCCGTGAGCCGCTGATCTTTCCGCTCGCCGTGCCGCTGCTGGCCGGGCCCTCGGCCATGGCGACGGTGCTGCTGCTGGCATCCCGCCAGCCAGACCGCATCTACGAATGGATCGGCGCGCTGAGCGCCGCCATGCTGGTGTCAGGCCTCGTGCTGGTGATGGCCGACCGCATCCGCAACCTGCTCGGCGATTCGGTCGTGTCGGCCATCGAGAAGCTGATGGGCCTGGTGCTGACGGCGATCGCCGTAGAGATGGTGCTGGCCGGCTTGAAGCGCTACTTCGTCGGCGGTCTGTGAGGCCGGACCGAGGACAAGCCCTGCGGCTTGTCCGACGCCGGACGAACGACAAGCGGCATGCAGGCCGCTGGGCATGAGACTCGGCCAGCAGGCCTGGCTTACTTGTTCTTCAGCTTGGCTTCCTTGCCCTTGGGCAGGACGGCCGTCATCGGCGCCACCGGACGGTCGGAGCCGGCTGCCGTCTTGCCAGCGGGCGCATCCTTCTTGGGCTTCTTCGTCATCTTGTTGCCGCGCTGTTCCGTGTTTGCCATCGAGTCCTCCGTGGGTTGGTGAAAACTGGAACTATGCCTCAGCGTCCGCCTGCGCACGCGCGGGGCTGGCCGCCCATTCGCTGGCCGTGACGTCGTAGCGCTTGCAATCCATGTCGTACCAGCGGCCCAGGCCGACGAAGCGCATGCCGAGCTTCTCCATGACGGCGGAGGAGGGCGTGTTCTCCGGCTGGCACACGGCGCAGACGAGCGCCGGGTTCAGGGTCCTGAACGCCCAGCCCACCATGTGGCGGGCCGCCTCGCTGGCATAGCCCTGGCCCCATGCGTCCTGTTGCAACCGCCAGCCGGTCTCCAGCGGTCCGGCAAGGTCGCGGTTCAGGTGCTGGATGCAGCCCGTGCCGATCAGCTCACCGTCGTCACGGCGGATGAAGGCCCACCAGGAGTAGCCGAACTCGGCCCAGCGCGCCTTCACGCGGTCGATCATGAGCTGCGTGTCTGCCGGCGTATCGGGCTGGCCGGTGATGTAGCGCATGACGACCGGATCGCTGTTGAGGCGGTGCAGGCCGTCGAAGTGGCCGTCTTCCAGCGGTTCGAGGCGCAGCCGGGGTGTGAGCAGGACGGTCATGGAGCAAGCTGAACGTGGAGCGGATGTCACAGCAATTCTGGAACCGCTGCTCTCACGATTCGAAAGTCACTTTTCAGATCGTGAAAGATCCAAATGCTGCAACGCCGCAAGATTTCTCATTATGGTGAAGTGCTTTTTGCAATTTGAAATTCTATTGTTAAGTCGTTGTTATATAAGGAAAATGTTTTTTGTCTTATATAAGACTTGGAGGGTCACAAGACAGGCGCCGGCCACTAGTCTTGCGTCATCGGTTTTCGATGTTTGCAAAG
>Ga0307411_10001255_pt1 | contig 10123 bp, 13 predicted proteins | sample DK1Ometagenome_2_FD_203712 | JGI IMG/M metagenome (GOLD analysis project Ga0307411, IMG submission 203712) | Maize rhizosphere microbial communities from greenhouse at UC Davis, California, United States - DK15-O-1 | ecosystem: Host-associated > Plants > Roots > Rhizosphere > Soil | place: USA...
GAGCGGGAGTATCGGCGCCTTCGCGCGAATGCAGCTGAACGGAAAGGTCCGCGCGTTCGCGCGAACCGGAGGACCGCCTCAGACGGCGAGATGTCCGCGCGTCATCGGACCGCGGGTCGCGCGTCCGTCGGCGCCGTAGACGCCCGACACGCCGGCCGCCTGGATCAGCGCGCCGAGCGCGGCATCGAAATGCCAGCGCTGGCGCGCCGCGAGGCGCCCGTTGACGTCGTTCTGGCGCTTCGCCGCCAGCGCGAGCGTGGTCAGTCGCTGCCACTCGGCGCGCGCGGCGGCGGGGTCGGCGGCTTCGGCGAGCCAGGCTTCGATGCCCGTCGTCGTTTCCGGCCAGCCGGAGCGCTTGAGATCCGTCGAGCGCTGGCGGGCGAGGGCCTGCAGCGCATTGACCTGTTCGAGCTTGGCGTTCGAGAGCACCGACAGCGCGTCGGCGTCGGCGCGGCGAAGCGCATCGGCCTCGGCGTTCAGCACCTTGCACAGCGACTGGAAGCCGGCGATCTCGGCGCGCAGCGCATCGAGCCGCTCGGTGGCGCGGGTGGGGGAAGACCCCGGCACGGGCGTCATGGCGGGCGGGCGGGCAATCAGGCGCGGCGGTCGAACATCGACAGCGCGCTCGCGATCATGCGGTCGGCGACGGTCTCGCTGCTCACGCTCAACCGGCCTTCGACGATCGCCTGCTTGATCGCCTCGACGCGCTTCACGTCGAAGCCGGGATCGGCGGCGAGGCTCGATTCGAGCGCCGCGAGCTGCGATGACAGCGCCGACAGGTCGACGCGGTCGCCCGCGCCCTGGGGGGACGGCGCGGCCGGCTTGCCCTGCGTACGATCCGGCCCCGCAGTCGAATCGCTGCCGGGCGCGAGGTGCCGGATCGGCGGTTGGATCTTCATGACGATCTCCAGAGTCCGGCGTCCCCCTCGGCACGCCGCGCGAAGGGCGCCGTTCGCCCTCCATGGCGGGGTATCGGCCGCGCGGGGCGGAACTTGAGGGTCGGCCGGATCGACATCGCGTGCCTCACTTGACCACTACGAGTTGTCCGGGGCGCGCGACACCGTTCAGCACCCGGCCGGTCGTCGTGGCGACCTTGATCGGCTGGCCGTCGCCGGCCGCGGCCAGCGCCTTGCCGTCGATGCTGGCGGCGAAGCCGGGCCCGTCATAGACGATGCGCACCGGATCGCCGGCCGCGATGACGGGAATGGGCTTCACGAGGTCGCGCCGCAGCGCCTCGCCCGGCGCGATCGTGCGCACGGCGACCATGTCCGCCAGCGTCTCGTCGGCGCCGATCAGCGGCGAGGTCGAACGCGTCAAGTCGACGCGATCGATGCGCACGTCGTCAGCGGTCACGAGGTGCCCGCGGGCGATCGGCCGCGCGGCGACCTGCACCGGCGCGTACACGCGCACCTCGACCGGCACGTAGACGGTCCAGCTCGCTCCTTCGACGCAACGCACGCCGAGCGACGAGCGTCCCCACAGCTTGGCCCCCTTGGGGACGAACGGCTCGAAGCGGGCGCACGGCGCGAGCACGAGGCGCGGATCGGGCTCGCCGACGACGATCTCGACGTCGCCGCCGGCGGGCAGCGACTGCTGCTCGAGGAACACGCGCGCGTCCTGCGCGAGCCCGGTCGCCTGCGCGACCGCGGCGAGCATCAGCGCGAGCGAGGCGGCGGCAAGGCGGAGACGTACGGTCATCGTGCGATTCCCTTCCACGGATGCCGCCGATCGTAGGCGCGCGCGCAAGGCCCGGAGGCGCCGAACTGCGGCCGAAATGCCGGCCTGATCGCCGCATCGAAGCAGCGTGCGTCGCCGAATAATCGGCCGGTAACGTGAAAAGGAGAGGGCAGGGCACCTCCGATGGCCGATCGTCTCGACGCGCTGCTGCAGTTCAATGCCGACGCGCTGCGCCTTCGCAGCGAACGCCAGGCGCTGCTCGCCACGAACATCGCCAACGCCGACACGCCGGGCTACAAGGCGGTCGACTTCGACTTCGCGAAGGCGCTGTCGGAGGCGAGCCACGCGGCGCGAAGCGGCAGCGGCGCGCTGCCGGCCAAGCCCGCGCTCCTCTACCGGCAGCCGTCGCAACCCTCGCTCGACGGCAACAGCGTCGAGATGGACGCCGAGCGGGCGCAGTTCGCCGACAACACCGTGCGCTACGAGGCGGCGCTGCGCTTCCTCAACGGGCAGATCCGCACGCTGCTCGAGGCCCTGAAGGCGTAAAGGAGACCGCGCATGTCGCTCTTCAGCATCTTCCAGATCGCGAGCTCGGCGATGGCCGCCCAGTCCGAGCGGCTGAACGTCACGGCGAGCAACCTCGCCAATGCCGACAGCGCGACCGGACCGGAAGGCGTGCCGTATCGCGCGAAGCAGGTCGTCTTCCAGGCGCAGCCGGCCGACAACGGCCTCGCATCGGTGAAGGTCGCCGGCGTTGTCGAGGATCCGTCGCCGGCGCGACGCGTGTACGACCCCAAGCATCCCGCGGCCGACGGCCAGGGCTACGTGACGCTGCCCAACGTGAGCGTCGTCGACGAGATGGTCAACATGATGTCCGCGTCGCGCAGCTACCAGTCGAGCGTCGAGGTGATGACGACGGCGAAGAACCTGCTGCTGAAGACGCTGACGCTCGGACAGTAACGCGAGGACCCGGAATGGCGATCACGCCTCTCAACGCCGCGACGAGCTTCACCAAGGCGGCCGCCGCGGCCGGAACGCCGCCGGCAGCCAGCGGCGCGGACGCGTCCACCGCGGCCGGCGCCGCGCAGGCGGCGAAGGAAGCGGCCGACCGCTTCCTCACGCTGCTGGTCACGCAGCTTCGCAACCAGGATCCGCTGAACCCGCTCGACAACGCGCAGGTCACGACGCAGCTCGCGCAGATCAGCACCGTGTCGGGCATCAACCAGCTGAACGACACCGTCGCGTCGCTCGCCGCCTCGTTCACCGCCGGACAGTATCTGCAGGCGGCCGGCCTCGTCGGTCACGACGTCGTCGTCGCCGGCGACAAGCTGCACCTCGAGGAAGACAGCGCGACGTTCGGCATGGCGATCGCGAAGGACGCCGACGCCGTGCAGGTGACGATCAAGGATGCGGCCGGCGTGGTCGTTCGTACGCTCGACCTCGGTCCGCAGAAGTCCGGCATCCGTCACTTCGAATGGGACGGCAAGAACGCCGCCGGCGCGGCGATGCCGCCCGGCGACTACCGCATCAGCGTGACGGCCACGGCCAAGGGCGAGGCCGTCGCCGTCGATCCGCTGACGATCGCCACCGTGACCGGCATCGCGCCGACCGCGGGCGGGACGATGGTCACGCTCGGAACGCTCGGCACGATCGCGCTCACCGACATTCTCGAGATCAACTAGCCAGGAGCCGCAGATGAGTTTCCAGCAGGGGCTTTCCGGACTCGCCGCCGCCGCGCGCAACCTCGACGCGATCGGCAACAACGTCGCCAACGCCAACACCGTCGGCTTCAAGTCGTCGAGCCTCGTATTCGCCGACATCTACGCCAACTCGCTCGGCGCCTCGCTGTCGACCACCGTCGGCATCGGCACGGCCGTGGCCGCGGTCCAGGCGAACTTCGGCCAGGGCAACCTTCGCAGCACGAGCAATCCGCTCGACGTCGCGATCAACGGCTCCGGCTTCTTCCGCCTCGACACCAACGGCACGATCAGCTACTCGCGCAACGGCCAGTTCCACCTCGACAAGGACGGCTTCGTCGTCAACGCGACCGGGTCGAAGCTGACCGGCTACGGCGTGGACGCCAACGGCAACATCCTCGTGTCGACGCCCGCGCCGCTGCAGGTCTCGTCGCAGCAGCTGCCCGCCACCGCGACCGTGGGCGGCGAGATCGGCCTCAACCTCGACGCGCGCGAGTCCACCCCGGTGACCTCGCCGTTCAACATCAACAACGCGCAGAGCTACAACAAGGCGACGTCGCTCACCGTCTACGACAGCCTCGGCAACTCGCACGCGCTGTCGACCTACTACGTGAAGACGGCGTCGAACACCTGGCAGGTCTACGCCGCGGTCGATGGCACGGCGCTGCCGGCCTCGATCGGCACGCTCAACTTCAATCCGGACGGCTCGCTCAACACCACGACGACGACGCTGCCGTTCAACGTGTCGGTGGCGCTCACCAACGGCGCCGTCACGCCGCAGAACATCGCGCTCGACTTCGACCAGGCGACGCAGTACGGCAGCCCGTTCTCGGTCGACACGCTGACGCAGGACGGCTTCGCCGCCGGCCAGCTCTCCGGGTACGGCATCAACGACGACGGCACGGTCGTCGGCCGCTACAGCAACGGCCAGACGCGGGATCTCGGGCAGATCGTGCTCGCCAACTTCAAGAACCCGCAGGGCCTGAATCCGCTCGGCAACAACGCCTACAGCGAGAGCGGCGAATCGGGCCAGCCGATCCCCGGCGTGCCGGGCGCATCGAACTTCGGCGTCGTGCAATCGGGCGTCGTCGAGGAATCGAACGTGGACCTGACGCGCGAGCTCGTCGACATGATCACCGCGCAGCGCGTCTACCAGGCGAACGCGCAGACGATCAAGACGCAGGACCAGGTGCTGAACACGATCGTCAACCTGCGATAGCGATCGTGGACCGGCTCATCTACCTCGCGATGACGGGCGCGCAGCAGCTGCTGCAGCAGCAGGCGGTCACGTCGCACAACCTCGCCAACGTCGGCACCACCGGCTACAAGGCGGAGACGACGGCGTTTCGCGTCGCGCCGGTGGTTGGCGGCGCGGGGCACGCGACACGCGCCTACGCCGTCGTGTCCACGCCGGGCGCGGATCTCAAGGCCGGTGCGCTGCAGCCGACCGGGCGCGACCTCGACGCCGCCATCGAGGGCGACGGCTTCTTCGCCGTGCAGGCGCTCGACGGCAGCGAAGCCTATACGCGCAACGGCAGCTTCGAGATCTCGCCCGAGGGCGAGCTTCGCACCCGAAGTGGCCTCGCCGTGCTGGGCGAGGGCGGCCCGATCACGATCCCCGAGAACGCGAAGGTGTCGATCGGCCGCGACGGCACGATCTCCGCGGTCACCGACGGGCAGGCGAGCGCGACGACGGTCGTCGGCCGGCTGAAGCTCGTCAAGCTCGAGCCGGGCGACGCGCTGCGGGCGGGCGACGGGCTGTTCCGCAGCAAGGGCGGCGCCGCCGACGCCGATCCCGCGGTGGTCGTCAATGCCGGCGTGCTCGAGTCGAGCAACGTCAACGCGGTGTCCGCGATGGTCGACATGATCAACCTCGCGCGCCAGTTCGAAATGCAGATGAAGCTGCTGCAAAGCGCCGAGCAGAACGATCAGCGCGCCTCGCAGCTTCTCGGCAACAGCTAGACGGACGCCGATGCGGGTCCGCTTGCACCCGGCTGACGTGTCGACGAACGGTTCGCTGCACCGGGCCGTTCGCGACGACCGCAGCCCAACGACGCACGGCGCCTCCGCGGCCGTGCCGACGACGAAGGACTATCGATGATTCGCTCGCTGTGGATTGCCAAGACCGGGCTCGACGCGCAGCAGACGCAGCTCGACGTCATCAGCAACAACCTCGCCAACGTCGGCACCGCGGGCTTCAAGCGGGCGCGCGCCGTCTTCGAGGACCTCCTGTACCAGAACCTGCGCCAGCCGGGCGCGCAGTCGTCGCAGCAGACGCAGCTGCCGACCGGGCTCACCGTCGGCACCGGCGTCAAACCGGTGGCGAGCGAGAAGATCTTCACGCAAGGGAACCTGCAGCAGACCGGCAACAACCTCGACGTTGCGATCAACGGCGGCGGGTTCTTCCAGGTGCAGCTGCCCGACGGCACCACGGCGTACAGCCGCGACGGCTCGTTCCATCTCGATGCGCAGGGCCAGCTCGTGACCTCGTCGGGGTATCCGCTGCAGCCGGCGATCACGATCCCGGCCAATGCGCTGAGCGTGACTGTCGCCCGCGACGGAACGGTCACGGTGACGCAGCCCGGGCAGGCCAATCCGACGCAGGTCGGGGCGCTGCAACTGGCCAATTTCATCAACGCCGCGGGCCTCCAGTCGCAGGGCGAGAACCTCTACATCGAGACGGCCGCGTCCGGCACGCCGACGACCAACACGCCGGGGACCAACGGCCTCGGCACGCTGTCGCAGGGCTACGTCGAGACGAGCAACGTCAACGTCGTCGAGGAGCTCGTCAACATGATCCAGACGCAGCGCGCCTACGAGATCAACAGCAAGGCGGTGCAGACCTCCGACCAGATGCTGCAGCGGCTGTCGCAGCTGTAGCGAAAGCGCAGCGCCTGGCGGCGGTCGCGCGCGAACGCCGGACGCAGGTCACGACGCGGGACGCCCATGAAACGAATCGCACTGCTGCTGATCGTCGTGCTCGCCGGCTGCAAGACCACCGGCGACGCGCTCCGCGTCGTCGAGGTGCACCAGCCGCTCAGCACGCGGCCGGCGTCGCAGCCGGCGACGATGCCGGTGCAGAACGGCGCCATCTTCCAGGCGCAGAACGTCGCCTACGCGCACTACCAGCCGCTGTTCGAGGACCGGCGTGCGCGCAACATCGGCGACACGCTGACGATCAACATCAACGAGAAGGTGGCCGCCAGCAAGCGCGCGACCACCGCCGCCGATCGCAAGGGCGGCCTGTCGTTCGTCGTGCCCGAGATCACGCTCGGCACCCGCTCGTATCCGGGCGGCAGCATCAAGGCCGACAGCAAGAACGAGTTCGAGGGCGGCGGCGATTCGGCCGCCAACAACGTGTTCACCGGCTCGATCGCGGTGACGGTCATCGAGGTGCTGCCGAACGGCAACCTCGTCGTCGCCGGCGAGAAGCAGATCGGCATCAACCAGGGCTCGGAGTTCATCCGCCTGTCCGGCGTGGTCAATCCGACGTTCATCCTCGCCGGCAACCAGGTGTCGTCGACGACGGTCGCCGATGCGCGCATCGAGTACCGCGGCAGCGGCTACATCGACGAGGCGCAGACGATGGGCTGGCTCGCGCGCGTGTTCCAGTCGGTGATGCCGTTCTGATGAACGCGCCCGCCGTGGTCCTTTCCTCACGATACAGAGCGCGAGCGATGCCGAACCTCAAGCCCAGGGACACGGCGTTTCGCGTCGTGCTGCTCGTCGTGCTGGCGGCGCTGATCGCGCTGTCGCTGTCGGCGCACGCCGGGCGCATCAAGGACCTCGCCAACGTGTCGGGCGCGCGCCCGAACCAGCTGATCGGCTACGGGCTCGTCGTCGGTCTCGATGGGACCGGCGACCAGACGACGCAGACGCCGTTCACCACCCAGAGCCTGCAGTCGATGCTCTCGCAGCTCGGCGTGAACCTTCCACCCGGCGTCAATCTGCAGTTGAAGAACGTGGCCGCGGTCATGGTCACCGCCCAGCTGCCGCCGTACGTTCAGCCGGGTCAGCTGATGGACGTCACCGTGTCCTCGCTCGGCAACGCGAAGAGCCTTCGCGGCGGCACGCTGCTGATGACACCGCTCAAGGGCGCGAACGGGCAGATCTACGCGATGGCGCAGGGCAACGTGGCCGTCGCCGGCGCCGGCGCGTCGGCGGGCGGCAGCAAGACGCAGGTCAACCAGCTCAACGCCGGGCGCATTCCGAACGGCGCAACGGTCGAGCGCAGCGTGGCCGCGACCGTCGGCGGCGTCGATTTCATCCAGCTCGAGCTCCGCGACGGCGACTTCGGCGTCGCGCGTTCCGCCGTCGAGTCGATCAACCGCCGCTTCGGCGCGCCCATCGCGGCCGCCGTCGATGCGCGCGTGATCCGTGTCAAGGCGCCCGAGGGCAGCGACGCGCGCGTCGCGTTCGTGGCCGAGCTCGAGAACGTGTCGGTCGACGTCGCACTGCCGCCGGCGAAGGTCATCATCAACGCGCGCACCGGCTCGATCGTGATGAACCAGGCGGTCGCGATCGACGCCTGCGCCGTCGCCCATGGCAACCTCACCGTGACGATCACCAGCGATCCGGTCATCGCGCAACCGGCGCCGTTCTCGCAGGGCAGAACCGTGGTCACCGAGAAGACCGACGTGAACCTGAAGCAGGACGGCAACGGCTTCGTGGCGCTCGCCGCCGGCGCGAAGCTCGCCGACGTCGTCAAGGCGCTGAACACGCTGGGCGCGACGCCGGCCGACCTGCTCGCCATCCTGCAGGCGATGCGCTCGGCGGGCGCGCTCAAGGCCGAGCTCGAGATCATCTGATGGCCGCGCTCGGCCGCACATCCGCGGACGCCGCGCAGGCGCTCGCGCTCGACGCCAACGCGCTGAACGCGTTGCGCAGGCAGGCGAGGGAAGCGCCCGACCAGGCGCTGTCCAAGGCCGCCGGGCAGTTCGAGGCGCTGTTCCTGCAGATGGTGCTGAAGCAGATGCGCGAGTCGCTGCCGAAGGACGGGCCGCTCGACTCCGACACGATGCGCACCTACACGTCGCTGTTCGACCAGCAGGTCGCGCAGCAGCTGTCGTCGCGCGGCATCGGCCTCAAGGAGGCGATCGTGCGCCAGCTCGGCAAGCGCATCGCCGCGCCGGAGGCCGCCGAGGCCGCGGGTCTGCCGGCAACGCCCAGGGCGACGACGCCGCTGCCCGCCCACCCCGTACGCGCCGCCGCGCCTGCACTATCGTCGGTGGCGTCGTCGGTGCAGGCGTTCGTCGACAAGGTGAAGCCGCATGCCGAAGCGGCGGCGGCCTCGCTCGGCATCCCGGCGCACCTGCTGATCGCGCAGGCGGGGCTCGAGACCGGATGGGGGCGCCACCAGCCGCGCACCGCGGACGGCGCTGTCAGCCACAACCTGTTCGGCGTCAAGGCGGGCAACGGCTGGGACGGCGCGACCGTCGCCGCGCGCACGACCGAATACGTGCAGAGCGTCGCGACGCAAACCGTCGAGAAGTTCCGCGCCTACGGCTCGTACACCGCGGCGTTCCGCGACGTCGCGAAACTGCTTTCCGGCAATCGCTATGCGCAGGCGATCGCCAACGCCGCCGACCCGGCTGCGTACGCGAAGAGCCTGCAGCGCGCGGGCTACGCGACCGATCCGCAGTACGCCGACAAGCTCACGCGCGCCATCGGACTGGTCGCCCGGCATCTGGCGGCCGGCGCGGCCGACAGCGCGGTTCGCGTTGTCCAGGGGAGCAGGGCTCAGGAATCGGTCGCCGCGGCCGATAAGCGTGGCGTACCCCTCCCGCGGTCCACCGGCTAACCCATAGCGATGGCGAGCAGCATCTACAGCATCGGTCTTTCCGGGCTCGCCGCCGCGCAGGCGGGTCTCGTCACGACCGGCCACAACATCGCCAACGTCAACACCGCCGGCTATTCGCGGCAGGAGACGCTGTTCGGCACGTCGGTGCCGCAGTTCCTGGGCGGCTTCTTCTACGGCCGCGGCGTCGACGTCGCCGGCGTGCGCCGCATCTACGCCGACTATCTCGCCACGCAGGTACTTAACACCCGCGCCAACGCCTCGCAGTTGGAGGCGATGTCCACCGAGCTGTCGCAACTCGACAACCTGTTCGGCGATCCCGCCTCGGGCCTCTCGCCGGCGCTCAACGACTTCTTCGCCGGCGTCAATGCGGTCGCCGCGCACCCGGCCAGCGTTCCGTCGCGCCAGGCGCTGCTCGCGAACGCGAACGCGCTGGTGTCGCGCTTCCGCCAGATCGACGGCCAGCTGCAGGGCTTCCGCAGCGCGAACGAGGATCAGGTGCGCGGCACGGTCACGGCGATCAACAGCTACGCAAGCCAGATCGCCGGCCTCAACGCCCGCATCACGCAAGTGGCGCACGCGGCGGCCGACGGCCAGCCGCCGAGCGACCTCCTCGACCAGCGCGATCACCTGGTCCAGCAGCTGAACGAGCTCGTCGGCGCGCGCGCCGTGGCGCAATCCGACGGCACGTACAACGTCTTCCTCGCGAGCGGGCAGGCGCTGGTGATCGGCCAGGATGCCTACGCGATGCAGGCCGTCCCCGACACCGCCGACCCGCGCACGCTGCAGATCACGCTGTCGCTCGGCGGCGGAACGCCGTTGCGCCTCGCGACCTCCGACGTGCAGGGCGGCAAGCTCGCCGGCGTGCTCGCCTATCGCGACGGGCCATTGGCCGAGGCGCAGAACGAGCTCGGACGCATCGCCGCCGTCCTGGCGGAAGCGTTCAACCGCC
>Ga0307411_10001257_pt1 | contig 10118 bp, 6 predicted proteins | sample DK1Ometagenome_2_FD_203712 | JGI IMG/M metagenome (GOLD analysis project Ga0307411, IMG submission 203712) | Maize rhizosphere microbial communities from greenhouse at UC Davis, California, United States - DK15-O-1 | ecosystem: Host-associated > Plants > Roots > Rhizosphere > Soil | place: USA...
CGCCGCGCGCCTCGGCCAGCGGCTTGCCTTGCTCGGCCGTCATCAGCCGCGCCAGGTCGTCGGCGTGCTTGACGAGCAGTTGCTGCCAGCGCACCAGCACGGCGGCACGTTCCTTGGCCGGCTTGGTCTTCCAGGCGTTCAGCGCATTGGCGGCGGCGGCAATGGCCTCCTGGGCGTCGGCGCGGCCGAGGTTGGGCACTTGGGCCAGCTCGCGGCCGGTGGCCGGGTCGTTCACGGCGAAGGTCGCGGCACCGCTCACCCATTCACCATTGATCAGCGCCTGGGTGCGCAGCAGGCCGGGGTTCTCGAGCGCGTCCAGCGGGGAAATCGCGTCCATCGGGGGTTCTCCAGAGGGGTTTCGCCGTCACTCTACCCGTGGCCGGCAAAGCCCCCTCCCTACAATCCGCCTTCTTTGTCACCGACCTTTTCGAGGGAAGCCGCTGAATGAAAGCCGCCGAGATCCGCCAGACCTTTCTGAAGTTCTTCGAGGGCAAAGGCCACCAGATCGTCGCGTCCAGCCCTGTCGTGCCGGGTGACGACCCGACGCTGCTGTTCACGAACGCCGGCATGAACCAGTTCAAGGACGTGTTCCTCGGCTTCGACAAGCGCGCCTACAGCCGCGCGACGACCAGCCAGAAGTGCATCCGTGCCGGCGGCAAGCACAACGACCTGGACAACGTCGGCTACACCGCGCGCCACCACACCTTCTTCGAGATGCTGGGCAACTTCTCGTTCGGCGACTATTTCAAGAAGGACGCGATCAGCTACGCCTGGGAGCTGCTGACGGTCAACTTCAAGCTGCCGGCCGAGAAGCTCTGGGTCACCGTCTACAGCGAGGACGACGAGGCCTACGAGATCTGGAACAAGACCGTGGGCGTGCCCGCCGAACGCATCGTGCGCATCGGCGACAACAAGGGCGCGCGCTACATGTCAGACAACTTCTGGATGATGGGCGACACCGGCCCCTGTGGCCCCTGCACCGAGATCTTCTACGACCACGGCCCGGAAGTCGCCGGCGGCCCGCCGGGCTCGGCCGAGCAGGACGGCGACCGCTACATCGAGATCTGGAACAACGTCTTCATGCAGTTCAACCGGACGGAGGACGGCGTGATGCACCCGCTGCCCAAGCCGTCGGTGGACACCGGCATGGGCCTGGAGCGGCTGGCGGCTGTACTGCAGCACGTGCACTCCAACTACGAGATCGACACGTTCGTGAACCTGCTGGCCGCCGCCAAGTCGGCGGTCGACGCGGCCGGCGGTGGCGACTGCGATGCCACGAGCCCATCGCTGAAGGTCATTGCCGACCACATCCGCGCCTGCTCGTTCACGGTCGTTGATGGCGTCATCCCCGGCAACGCCGGCCGCGGCTATGTGCTGCGCCGCATCGCGCGCCGCGCCATCCGCCACGGCTACAAGCTCGGCGCCCGAACACCGTTCTTCCACAAGCTGGTGGCCGCGCTGGCCGCCGAGATGGGCGACGCCTATCCCGAGATCCGCACCGGCCAGGCCCGTGTGACCGACGTGTTGAAGCAGGAGGAAGAGCGCTTCTTCCAGACCATCGCCACCGGCATGGAGATCCTGGAAAGCGCGCTCGCCAAGGGCGGCAACGTCGACGGCGACACGGCCTTCAAGCTGCACGACACCTACGGCTTCCCGGTCGACCTGACCGCCGACGTCTGCCGCGAGCGCGGCGTGACCGTCGACGAAGCCCGCTTCAACGAGCTGCTGGAAGAGCAGAAGAACCGCGCCCGCGCCGCCGGCAAGTTCAAGATGGCGCAGGGCCTGGCCTACAGCGGCGCGCCGACCGAGTTCCACGGCTACGACGACCTCGTCGTCGAGGCCGCCAAGGTCACGGCCCTCTACGTCGATGGTGCGCAGGTCAATGAAGCGCAGGCCGGCGACGATGCCGTCATCGTGCTGGACCGCACGCCCTTCTACGCCGAGAGCGGCGGCCAGGTCGGCGACGCCGGCGAGCTGCGCAACGGCACGACCCGCGTCGTCGTGGCCGACACGCTGAAGATCCAGGCAGACGTCTTCGGCCACCACGGCCAGGTGGTGGAGGGCTCGGTCAAGGTCGGCGACGTGTTCACCGCCCGCGTGGACGCCGAGCGCCGCGCCAAGACCGTGCGCAACCACAGCGCCACCCACCTGATGCACAAGGCGCTGCGCGAGGTGCTGGGCACGCACGTGCAGCAGAAGGGCTCGCTCGTGAACGCCGAGCGCACCCGCTTTGACTTCGCCCACAACGCACCGATGACCGCCGAGCAGATCAGGGAGATCGAGGCCATCGTCAATGCCGAGATCCTGGGCAACGCCGGTGCCGACGCGCAGGTGATGGCGCTGGAGGACGCGCAGAAGTCGGGCGCGATGATGCTGTTCGGCGAGAAGTACGGCGACAACGTGCGCGTGCTGTCCATCGGTTCCTCCAAGGAACTCTGCGGCGGCACGCACGTGAAGGCGACCGGTGACATCGGCCTGTTCAAGATCGTCGCCGAAGGCGGTGTGGCCGCCGGCATCCGCCGCGTCGAGGCCGTCACGGGCGACAACGCGCTGGCCTACCTGCAGTCGCTGGAAGCCACCGTGCAGGCCGCGGCACAAACGCTCAAGACCGCGCCGAGCGAGCTGGAAGGCCGGCTGCATGCGGTGCTGGACCAGGTCAAGGCGCTGGAGAAGGAACTCGCCGCCGCCAAGAGCAAGCTCGCGTCGGCCCAGGGCGACGAGCTGATGGCGCAGGCCGTCGACGTCAAGGGCATCAAGGTGCTGGCCGCACGTCTCGAAGGCGCCGACGCCAAGACGCTGCGCGAGACCATGGACAAGCTCAAGGACAAGCTCAAGACCGCCGCCATCGTGCTGGCCGCGGTGGACGGCGACAAGGTCCAGATCGCCGCGGGCGTGACGGCCGACAGCATCGGCAAGGTGAAGGCGGGCGACCTCGTCAACTTCGTCGCCCAGCAGGTGGGCGGCAAGGGCGGCGGCAAGCCGGACCTGGCCATGGCCGGCGGCACCCAGCCGGCCGGCGTGCCGGCGGCGCTGAGCAGCGTCGCGGGCTGGGTGGCCGAGCGGGTCTGACCGCCCGCAGCCGCATGTGACAAGGCCCGCGTCAGCGGGCCTTTGTCTTTCTTAGAAGGTTTCCCAGTCGCTGTCGTCGGCGGTCGACGCTGGGGCCGGCGCCGGCCTCGGCGCCGTCGCGGGGGCCGAAGCGGGCTTGGCGGTCGGCTTGAACGAAGGGGCGGGGCGCGGCGCCACCGAGGCCCTGGATGCCGCTGCCGCTGGCTTGAACGCCGTCGACGAGGCGGCCGCCTGCAGTGCCGGCCGGGGCGGCGCGGGTGCCCGGTGCGATTCGCCGCCGGCGACGCGGAACACCGCCACGGCCTCGACGAGCCGCTGCGCCTGCTCCTTCAGGCTCTCGGCCGCCGCAGCAGATTCCTCGACGAGCGCGGCGTTCTGCTGCGTCATCTGGTCCAGCTGCACTACCGAGGTGTTGACCGACGCGATGCCCTCGCTCTGCTCGCTGGCCGCCGAGCTGATCTCGCCGATGATGTCCTGCACGCGCTGCACGCTGGCGACGATCTCGCCCATCGTCGTGCCGGCCGTCTGCACCAGGCGCGCGCCGTTGTCGACGCGCTCGACGCTGTTGCCGATCAGGGCCTTGATCTCCTTGGCCGCCTCGGCACTGCGGCCGGCCAGCGAGCGCACCTCGCCGGCCACGACCGCAAAGCCGCGGCCCTGTTCGCCGGCGCGCGCCGCTTCGACCGCGGCATTCAGCGCCAGGATGTTGGTCTGGAAGGCGATGCCATCAATGGTGCCGATGATGTCGGCGATCTTCTTGCTGGCCGTGTTGATGTCGTCCATCGTCGTGACGACCTGGCCGACGACCTCGCCGCCGCGCGTCGCTGCCGAGACGGCGGACTGCACGAGCTGGTTGGCCGTGCGTGCCGAATCGGCCGTCTGGCGCACCGTGCCGGTCAGCTCGCTCATCGCCGACGCTGCGCTCTGAAGGTTGCCGGCCGTCTGCTCGGTGCGTTGACTGAGGTCCAGGTTGCCGGTGGCAATCTCGCTGCCGGCGGTGGCTATGCTGTCCACCGAGTTGCGCACGGTGCCGATGGTCTGGGCCAGGCGCTGGCGCATGCCTTCCGTGTCCCGGATGAGCGCGCCGATCTCGTCGTTGCGGTCGGAGCTGACCGGCTGGCTCAGGTCGCCCTCGGCAATCGCGCCGACGGCGCGCTGCAGTGAGGCCAAGGGCTCGGCAACCCAGCGGCGCATGATCCACATCAGGCCGAAGCCCAGGCCCACGGCGGTCAGCGCCAGCGCGCCCCAGAAGAACCACAGCATCGTGCGGCCCGCGGCCTGCGCCTCGCCGCGCGAGATCTGGGCGACGACCCAGTACCCGGTCTTCTCGCTCTTGCGCGCGACGGCGAAGTTATCGCCCAGGCCGTTGCCCAGCACGTCCGGCACATCGTCCAGCACGACGGCGCTCTCGGTCTGCTCGGCAAGCCGCTTGCCGAAGTCCGGCGCGATGCTGGACAGCAGCTTGCCCTTGGCCGATGGGTGGGCGGCGAGCAGCGCCTTGGCCGGGTCCTTGGGCATCGCGACGATGTAGGTGCCGCCATGCGCGAAGAACTTGGCGCTGGCCGCCATGCGGTCCATCGCGGCCTCGAAGGCATCGAGGTCGTAGCCGACGAAGAGGATGCCGACGGTCTTGCCGGCGTCGTTCTTGATCGGCTCGTAATGCGTCATGTAGGCGCGGCCGAACAGCAGCGCGCGGCCGGTGTAGGGCTTACCGGCCACGACGGCGGCGTAGCCGGGATGCTGCTTGTCCAGCATCGTGCCCATGGCGCGCTCGCCCTTCTCGTTCTTCAGCGACGTGGTGATGCGCTCGAAGTCGTCGCCCTTGGCCGCGAAGACGGTCGCCACGCCGCCGGTCACGGCCGCGAACTTGTCGACCTGCGTGAAGTTGCCGTTGAGCTTGGGACCCCAGTCGCGCAGCTCGCCGGTGGCCTCGTCCAGCGTGAAGCTCGGGCCGAACTCTTGGCGAAATGACCCGAAGCTGCGCTGGATCTGTTTGGCGGCGACCTCGTCCATCGCCTGCATGGCGTCGACGAGCGAGGCTGCCTTGTCGCCGACCCAGGTCTGCACCTGCTCGTTGGCCGAGCGCTTGAGCAGCGTGCCGACCACGAGGCTGACACCCAGCAGCACCGCCGCCACGGCGACGGCACCGGTCAGCGACACCTGGCGGGCAATGGAGCGAACGGGTGGGTTCATGCGACTCTTTCCATGGGCCGGGGTCAGCAGCAATGCTGCGCAGCTCCGCTTCGTTGCGGTGCTGCGTCGAAGACAGTCAGGGCAGGGCGGTCAGGCGGCGATGGCTGCGGCGTCCATCAGGCCCATGTCGGCGCTGCTCATCAGCCCTTCGATGTCCATCAGGATCAGCATGCGGTCGGCGACAGAGCCGATGCCCGTGATGAAGCTCGTGTCCACCGAGGCCGCGCTCAGCTCGGGTGCTGGGCGGATGGAATCGCGGTTGAGTTCCAGCACGTCGGACACCGAATCGACGACGGCGCCGACGACGCGGTTCTTCACGTTCAGCACGATGACGACGGTGAAGCTGTTGTACTCGGCGGTCGGGCAGCCGAGCTTCAGGCGCAGGTCGACGATGGGCACGATGACGCCGCGCAGGTTGACGACGCCCTTGATGAAGTCCGGCGCATTGGCGATGCGCGTGGGCTGCTCGTAGGAACGGATCTCCTGCACCTTCAGGATGTCGATGCCGTATTCCTCGGAGCCGAGGCGGAAGGTCAGGTACTCACCGCTCTTGGGGCCGTGGGCCTTGGCGCTGACGGCGCCTTGCTGGCGCAGGGCAGGGACGTTGCTGGCTTCCATGAGGGCCTCTTTCGTTGGTTGGTTAGTGGCGCGAACGGCGCACCAGGCTGCCGACGTCCAGGATCAGCGCCACGCGGCCGTCACCCATGATGGTGGCGCCCGACACGTCGTTGACCTTGCGGTAATTGGCTTCGAGGTTCTTCACGACGACCTGCTGCTGGCCGAGCAGCTCGTCCACCAGCAGGGCGACCCGGCCGCCTTCGGCCTCGACGACCACCATGATGGAGCTGACGTGCTCGAAGTCGAAGCGCGGCACGTCGAAGACTTTCTCCAGCTCGATGACCGGCATGTACTCGTCGCGCACCTCGACGACGCGGCCCGAGCCGGCGACCGTCTTGATGGTGCTGTCCTGCACCTGGAAGGACTCGACCACGCTGGACAGCGGCAGGATGTAGCACTCGTCACCGACGCCCACGCTCATGCCGTCCATGATGGCCAGCGTCAGCGGCAGCCGCACGGACACCTTCATGCCGTAGCCTTCCGCCGAGTCGATCTCGACGGTGCCGCCCAGCGACGTGATGTTCTTCTTCACGACGTCCATGCCGACCCCGCGGCCGGACACGTCAGTGACCACATCGGCGGTGGAGAAGCCGGGCGCGAAGATGAGGCTCCAGACTTCGGCGTCGGACATGCTGTCCGGCGCGTCGATGCCCTTCTCGCGGGCCTTCTTGATCAGCTTCTCGCGGTTCAGGCCGCGGCCGTCGTCGCGCACCTCGATGACGATGCTGCCGCCCTGGTGGGACGCGACCAGCGTGATCGTGCCCTGCTCGGGCTTGCCGCGCGCGGCGCGCTCGTCCGGCATCTCGATGCCGTGGTCGCAGCTGTTGCGCACCAGGTGGGTCAGCGGGTCGGTGATCTTCTCGACCAGGCTCTTGTCCAGCTCGGTGGCTTCGCCCTGCGTGACCAGCTCGACCTTCTTGCCCAGCTTGGCCGCCAGGTCGCGCAGCATGCGCGGGAAGCGGTTGAAGACCGTCGACATCGGAATCATCCGGATCGACATGACCGACTCTTGCAGGTCGCGCGTGTTGCGCTCCAGGTCGGCCAGGCCCGAGGTCAGCTGCTGGTAGATCGCCGGGTCCACGTCGCGGCTGTTCTGGGCCAGCATGGCCTGGGTGATGACGAGCTCGCCGACCAGGTTGATGAGCTGGTCGACCTTCTCGATGGAGACGCGCAGCGTCGTCTGGTCCATGCCGCCGGCGGCGGGCTTGGCTTCCGTCTTGGCGGGCACGGCCGGGCGGGCCGGCACGATGGCGGCGGTGGGCTGTGCCTCGGTGGCCGGCGCGGACGCGGGCGCCGCGGCGCTGGCCGGCATGCCCGGAGCGTCGTCGAAGAAGCCGTAGCCGGGGTCGGAGGACGGTGCCTCGGCGGGCGGCGCGCCGGGCGCGCCGTCGTAGAAGCCAAAGCCGGGGCCGAGCGGGATCAGCTTGACCTGTTCACGTGCGACGTGGAAGGTGAAGAGGTCCAGCAGGTCGTTGTCCGTCGAGCTGGTCAGCACCTTGAAGCGGCGCATGCCGTCGGAACTCTGGCCGGCATCCAGCGGCTCGATGTTGCCGAGGTCGGTGATTTCCTTGAACAGATCGACGAGGTTGTCGGCCAGGCTCAGGTCGGTCAGCGGGCCGACCTGCAGCTCCAGCAGGCGTGCACCGGGTCTTGCCGGGGCGGCAGGGGCTGCGGGCGTCGGCGTGGGTGCAGCGGCAGGCGCGGCAGCGGTGGGCGCCGGCGCGGCAGGCGTCGGTGCGGGACCGGCCCCGCCTTCGACGAAGCTCTTGATGCTGACGAGCAGGTCGGTCGTGTCGAACGGATCGGCACCCGAGCCCTGGTGGCGGCCGAGCTGCGCGCGCAGCGCGTCGCCGGACTGCAGCAGCACGTCGACCATGGCCGCGTTCGGCTGCAGTTCATGGCGGCGCAGCTTGTCCAGCAGCGTCTCCATCTGGTGGGTCAGCTCGGCAACATCGCTGAAGCCGAAGGTCGCTGCGCCGCCCTTGATGGAGTGGGCGCAGCGGAAGATGGCGTTCAGCTCTTCATCGTCCGCTGCCTCGACGTTCACGTTGAGCAGCAACTGCTCCATGTTGTCGAGGTTCTCGCCGGCTTCCTCGAAGAAGACCTGGTAGAACTGGCTGAGGTCGATGCCGGCACTGATGCTGGCGCCTTCTGAGGTCATGTCGCCCATGGCTGGTGTTCCTGTGTGGACTTCAGCGGATGACCTTGCCGATCACCTCGATCAGCTTGGCCGGGTCGAAGGGCTTGACCAGCCAGCCCGTGGCGCCGGCGGCACGGCCGGCCTGCTTCATCGCGTCGCTGGACTCGGTGGTCAGGATCAGGATGGGCGTGGTCTTGAACTTGGGGTTCTCGCGCAGCTTCTTGGTCAGGCTGATGCCGTCCATGCGCGGCATGTTCTGGTCGGTCAGCACGAGGTCGAAGTCACGCGTGCCGGATTTCTCCCAGGCATCCTGCCCATCCACCGCTTCCACCACGTTGAAGCCGGCGTTCTTGAGCGTGAAAGCCACCATCTGGCGCATCGAGGCCGAGTCGTCGACAGCGAGGATTGAGTGCATTTGAGTTTTCTCCGAGAGATCGTGTTGCCTGGGGCTATTGGACCGGGGGGATTCAGAAAAGTTCGATGGAGCCGGCGTCCATCTCGTCCTGCGTGACCGGGTTGGGGCGCAGCGGCGCGAGCTCGACGACGGCCGCGCCGTCCTCGTCGTCCATGCCGAAGGCGTCTCGGGCCAATTGGTCGGCGCAGTTGCGCAGGCGCTGGCTGGTGTGGGCGATCAACTGCGTCGCCATGTCCTGGAACTGCAAGGCGGTGATGGCACCGGCGATGTCCTGCATGATCTGCTTGACGCCTTCGGCAGCGGGGCCGCCGTCGGTGCCGCTGAGCAGCGACATGGCCTGGTTGGACGCGCTGAAGAAGTGCGTGGACAGGGCCTCGCCGGCGTCGTCCAGCAGGCGCTGCAGGCGCTCCAGGTCGTTCGTCACCGTCATCAGGTGATCCTGCAGCTCCGCAGCCGCCAGCAGGGGCATGGCGGCTACGGCGCCGTCAAGATCGGCTGCGGTGGAGGGGTCTGTCTGCATCGTGTCTCCGCGAGGGGATGCCGCTTTTTGTCCAGATGCCCTGTGGATTCTCTCAGGGCGAATGCATCATGGCATGTTCACCCCTTTTTCGGCCGCTGTCGACGGTGAGATGTGTCGAGAACGAGCCGTATTACCGCTCTGAATGCGTTGAGTGTGGCGCTCTGCCTTCGCCCATAGGCGCGGCATACTGCGCCCCCATGACGATTTCTGGTGTGGAGCAGGCGGCACGGCTTCTGCGCGTGCTGCATGTCGAGGATTCCGAACTCGACCACCAGCTCATCCTGGCCCAACTCGGCCGGGCCGGGCTGAGGGTCGAGATGGAGCGTCTGGACGCCTTGCCCGCCGTGCAGGCGGCGCTCGACCGTCCCTGGGACGCCATCATCTCGGACTTCAACCTGCCGGGCTTCTCCGGCCTGCAGGTGCTGGAAGCGGTGAAGGCACGCCAGTTGCCGACGCCGTTCATCCTCGTGTCGGGCGAGATCGGCGAAGACATCGCCGTGGCGGCCATGCGCAACGGCGCGTCGGACTACCTGTTGAAGAACAACCTCAACCGCCTGGCGCCGGCCCTGCTGCACGCCATCGACGCGGCCGAGAACGAACGTGCGCGGCTGGCGGCGGACCAGGAGCTGGTCAAGTCCAAGCAGCGCCTGCACGAGCTGGCCGGGCACCTGCAGACCAGCGTCGAGCTGGAGCGCGCCGCGATCGCGCGCGAGATCCATGACGACGTCGGCGGCTCGCTCACGGCGCTCAAGTTCGACCTCGCCTGGATCGACCGCCATGCCCAGGAGCCCGAGGTGCGCCAGCGCGTGGCGGCGGCGCTGGAGACGGTCAGCTCGGCCATCGACGCCAGCCAGCGCATCATGCACAACCTGCGCCCGGCCATCCTGGAGCAGGGGCTGGTGGCCGCGCTGCAGTGGATGACGGCGCGCTTCGAGCGCCGCACCGGCATCGAGGCCAGCCTGCGCGTCGGCGACGAGCGCCTGGCCCTGCCACCCGGTGTGCCGCTGGTGGCCTATCGCACCGCGCAGGAGGCGCTGACCAATGTATCCAAGCACTCACAGGCCACCAAGGTCGGCATCGAACTCAGCCTGGACTCCGGCGTGCTGACGCTGGAGATCTTCGACAACGGCAAGGGCATTGCCGCCGGTGACCTGGCCAAGGAG
>Ga0307411_10001258_pt1 | contig 10117 bp, 4 predicted proteins | sample DK1Ometagenome_2_FD_203712 | JGI IMG/M metagenome (GOLD analysis project Ga0307411, IMG submission 203712) | Maize rhizosphere microbial communities from greenhouse at UC Davis, California, United States - DK15-O-1 | ecosystem: Host-associated > Plants > Roots > Rhizosphere > Soil | place: USA...
CTCGTTCGCGCGAGGGGGGGCCGGCACGCCGGCCCCCGCCTGATGCACCGGTCAGAAGTAGTACCGCAGCCCGATCTGCGCCGAGAACTGGAGGAGCAGGTCGTCGCCGAGCTGCGTGCGCGTGCCGAGCGTGGTGGGCACCGTGTACTCGATCTGCTTCGTCGCGCTGTTGTAGCTCTGTGCGGCGAGCAGGTTGCGGCTCGCGGAGGTCACCGCCCGGTACTGCCCCCAGTCGGAGTTCAGCCCGTTCAGCACGTTGAACAGGTCCACCGACAGCTCGGCGGACTGGCCGGCCAGCGTGTGGAGGCGCTTGCGCACGCTCAGGTCCATGCGGTTGAACCAGGGCTGCCGGCAGGTGTTGCGGGGGATGATGCGCCCCTGGTACTCGCCGATGCAGTCCTCGTAGCGCGAGAGGTAGCCGGCGTAGCGGTCGCGCTGCTCGGTGACGAACGCCTCGCGCTCCGCCTCGTCGGTGATGTTGCTGGGGACGGCGACCGGCAGGTCCTCGGGGCGGAAGATGAACGGGCGGTCGTTGAAGCGCACGCCGTCGCCGTTGAGGTCCGCGCTCACCTCGGGGCCCCAGGGCGTGCCGCTCTGGATGCGCCACATCGTGGTGACGTTGAAGTCGTACGGCAGGCGGAAGATGCCCGACAGCACGAAGGTGTGGTTGCGCACGAACGCGCTCGGCCCCCACCCGCCGTCCTCGTCCCCCACCTCGCCGATCACGTTCGGGCCGAGCGCGCCGTAGCGCTGGTCGCTGAAGCCGGCGAACGACGTGCAGCAGGAGAAGGAGGAGTTGTCCTTCGCCCAGGTGTACGTGTACGAGCCGCGGAACGACGTGTTGTTGGAGAGCCGCTGGTCCGCGTTGACGGTCGCGGCGAAGGAGCGCGCGACGCCGTCGTTGTAGTTCGCGAACAGGTTGCCGAAGTCCGTGTTGCGCAGCCGCTCCGGCCCGCCGGCGAGCGCCGGGGCGAAGGCCGCCTCGGGGACGAACACGGCGCGCCCGCCCTCCCCCTCGAGCTCGAACAGCGGGCTGCGGAGGTTGAGGTTGCGCACCGTGTACAGCTTGGTGGAGTTGGAGTAGAGCGCGTCGAACGAGAGGCGCGTGCCCCGGCCGAGCAGGCGCTCGTAGCCGACGTTCGCCTTGAACGTCTCCGGCACCTCGAAGTCCGAGGTCCAGAACGAGTACTCCGGCACGCCGCCGATGCCGCCGGCGCCGGCGCAGTTGAGCGGGTTGCCGCTCCCCGAGGCGGGGAGGCTGCCGTAGTCGCCGATCGGCGGCGGCGCGGTCGCGTCGCCGTCGGCGATCGACCCGGTGCACTCCAGGGTGCGCATCGGCACCTCGGTGATGGCGACGTTGCTGCCGAGCACGAACGGGACGCGGCCGTAGAAGTAGCCGCCGCCGACGCGGAACAGCTCCGTCGCGTCGCCCCGGCGGTCGAAGGTGAGCGACACGCGCGGCGACACGTTGTCGTCGTCGATCGGCGCGATCCCCGTCTCGAAGCCGAGCGCGCGCTCCACGTCGATCACCCGCCCGGGGCGGTTGCTGAACCGCGCCACGTCGTAGCGCAGGCCGTACTGCGCCAACAGCCGCGGCGTGACCTGCCAGTCGTCCTGCGCGTAGAGCGAGTACTCCTGCGTCCGGAACTTCGCCTGCGGCGGCTCGCCGTCGGTGGGGACGTTGCGCGTGTAGCGCGACGGGCGCTGCGCCTCGAAGTCCGCCAGGCTGTTGAACTCGTAGACGCCCGAGCCCTGGTTCCAGAAGCGGTTGTCGAAGCTCGAGAACGTGTTGTTCGTCCCGAGCTTGAGCGAGTGCTGCCCGAGGACGACGGTGAGGTTGTTGACGAGCTGGACCTTGCTCTCGTCCAGGTTGTTGTTGAAGGCCAGGCTCTGGCCGCCGAACGTCATCGACTGGTCGGCGTCGAGGCGCACCCGGAGCCCGGGGCGGAGCTCGTTGCCCGTGCGCGGGCGCTCCTCGAACGAGTGCTGGACGCGCAGCACGTTGAACACGTTCGGGCGGAGCGTGCTCGTGAGCTCGGTGACGAACGAGTTCGCCTTGTCCTTGAGCACCTCGGCCAGCGACAGGCCGCCGTTCACCGTGCTGAAGGCGCCGGTGAAGGTCTCGTTCTCGTTCTCGTACGTCGAGAAGTTGTTGCGCAGGCTGAGCCGGTGCGCCGCGTTGACGTTCCAGTCGGCGCGGCCGAAGAGCGTCAGGACGTCGTTCGTCGTCTCGAACGCCTCGTACCCCGCCGCGGCGTTGGGCACGCCGTACTCGCTCGCCAGGATGTCGTAGAAGCGGAGCAGGCTGTCCGCGCTCGACGGCGAGTCCGACGCGCGGAGGAACGCCTCGTTCACCGGGCGGAAGGGCTCGCGGCGGCGCTGCGCGTCGAGGGAGCCGAAGAAGAACAGCCGGTCGCGGAGGATCGGCCCCTCCACCTGCGCGGCGTACTGCTGGACCTCGAAGTTGTTGGGCGGCCGCCCCTCGAAGTCGTTGCGCGTGGTGTTGTCGCCGCGGTAGTTGCCGTAGACCGTCCCGCGGAAGTCGTTCGTGCCGCCCTTCGTGACGATGTTGATCAGCCCGCCGGAGTAGTTGCCGTACTCGACGTCGTAGCCGTTCGTGATCACCTGGAACTCCTTCACCGACTCGAGCGAGAAGGCGAAGGGGACGCGGCTCCCGCCGCGGTTCTCGCCGAAGAAGCTGTTGTTCGCGTCGGCGCCGTCGATCTGGATGTTGGTCTGCGACGGGCGCTGGCCGGCGACGGAGAACTGCCCCCCGGTGGTCGCCTCGGGCGACGGGCTCACGAGCCCCGACAGGTTGATGAAGTCGGTGAAGTCGCGCCCGAGCGACGGCAGGTTGGCGATCTCCTCGGTGGACACGGTCTGCTTCACGCCGGCGTCGGCGACGTCGATGCGCTGGGCGTCGGCCGTCACCTGCACGGTGCTGAGCTGCACCGCGGCCTCCTGCAGCGTGAAGTTCGTGGTCGTGGTGGTGCCGACGACCACGCGCACGCCGGTCACCTCGCTCGGCGCGCTGCCGAGCCGCCGCGCCGCCACCCGGTAGGTGCCGGAGGGAAGCAGGCGGATGACGTAGACGCCGGCGTCGTCGGTGACCGCGTTGCGGGTGAGCCCCGTGCCTTCGTTGACGGCGGAGACCTGCACGCCGGCGAGTGGGAGGTCGCCCGCGCCGACGGCGCGGCCGCGGATGGCGCCGGCGGTGCTCGACGTCTGCGCCGCGGCGCCGCCCGGCCAGGCGGCGGCGAGGGCGAGGAGCGCGACGAGCGGCGCGGTGAGGGAGCGGAGGGTACGCATCAGGGCGGGTGAGGGTCGGGGCGTGGGCAGAGGGCGGCGGGTCACGGCGTGCACGGGACCTCCACCACGTCGGAGGCGCCGCGCGGCTTGAGCTGCGGCACGTTGTCGAAGATGCCGAGCACCCCCGTGACGTCGTAGCACTTGGCCGGGTCGAACGAGGCCGCGGTGAGCGAGCCGTTGATGAACACGTTCTGGTCCAGGCGCAGCACCAGGTCGGTGTCGCTCGCGTCCCGGATGGTGCCGGAGATGCCGCTCGTGCCGGTGCCGAAGGCGCCGGCCCGCGCCGCGCTCACCTTGACCAGGCGGCCGACGTCGCCGCTCGTGGCGGTGGCCTGCGCGGCGAGCGCGGCGGTCGTCGTGGCCTTCGGCGGCGGCGGCGTCGCGCCGCGGGTGAGGTTGGGCGCGACCACCGGGCTGTTCACCTGCAGCTCGGTGCGGAACGCCCCGAGCACGCCGGTGATCTCCACGCTGTCGCCCACCTGCAGGTTGGAGGCGGAGGCGAGGCCGAACACCTGGATGCCGCCGGTCGCGTCCTGGACGTAGACGTTGTTCGAGCGGAAGGTGCCCTGCCCCGCCGTCACGATGCCGGCGACGGTGATCGCGGCGTCGACCGCCTTCGTCTTCGCGACGTTGATGCGGATGACGCACCCGAGCTTGATCGGCACCTCGAGGAACAGCGCCTCGCTCTGGTAGACCGACGGACGGGCGCCGCAGAACACGAAGCCGGCGCCGGCGAACGCGTCACCGCCGACCACCTGCAGGTCGTGCGTGCCCGGCGGCACCTCCACGCTGAAGCGCCCCTCGGCGTCGGTGGTCGCCGTGCCGAGCGGGTTCGCGGTGCCGCGGTCGAGCACGTCCAGGCGGACGTTGCCCAGCGCCGAGTCGCCCGCGACCGGCGTGTACGCCCCGTTGTTGTCGCGGTCGAAGAAGAGGATCCCGCTCACCGTCCCCGTGCCCGTGGGCTCGAAGAGCGGCGCGGGGTCGTCGGAGCAGGCCACGGCGCCGCCGAGCGCCAGGGCGCAGGCGAGCGACGCGGCCGGGCGCGCCGCGCGGCGCAAGGTCGTCATGGGAGTGTGCGTCATGGCGTGACGTCCGTGCGGAAGCGGAGCTTGAGCTGCGCCGTCCCGTTGAATTGGGTGAGGATGCCGGTGACCGCGTACACCGAGCCGACGGTGAACTCGGCGGGCGTGAGGCCGGTGGGGAGGCCGTTGACGCGCAGGCGCACGGCCACGCCGTCCGCCGTGCCGTCCACGTTGAAGGCGCCGCTCGAGCTGGCGGTGCCGACGCCGGTCACGGTGAAGTTGCCGAGGCTCACGAGCAGCCCCTCGTTCGCGCCGAGCGCGTTGACCTCCACGCCGGTGAGGTCCTTCGGCGCGACGACGGCGGCGCCGGTGACCTCCACCACCGTGGGGCCGCTGCCGATCTGGAGCTGGCCGTTGAAGGCGCTCACCGTGCCGGTGACCTCCACCCGGTCGCCGAGCGCCAGGTTTGCCGCCTCGGCCGACGGCACCGAGAAGACGGCGATGCCGCCGGTGGCGTCCTGCACCCAGATCTCCGAGTTCACTCCGCCCGAGCCGCTGGTGAACACGCCCGGCGGCACCGTGAGGTTGCCGACCACCGTGACCACCGCGCCCGACGAGGCGCGCGCCGTCGCGATGGGCGTGATCGCCGCCGCCAGCACCAGGTCGCCGGCGACGCGCGGCTTGAGCTGCGCGGTGCCGTTGAACTGGGTGAGGATGCCCGTGACGTTGTACCGGTTGCCGACGACGAAGCTCTCGCGCGCGAGCCCGGTGCCCAGGCCGGCCACGCGGATCGTGATCGCCTCCCCCGCCGCGTCGGTGGCGGTGACGTTGAAGGCCGCGCCCGTGCCGCCGCCGACCGCGGTCACGGTGACGTTGGCGACGCTCACCAGCAGCCCCTCGTTGGCGCCGAGCGCGTTCACCTGCGCGCCCGTGAGGTTCCTGGCCACCACGGGCGTGTTCCCCTCGAGCTCGCGCACCACCGGCCCGCTGATCTGGAGCTGCCCGCCGAAGGCGCCGAGCGTGCCGCTCACCTCCACCAGGTCGCCGAGGGCGTAGGTGAGGGAGTCCGCCGTGGGGACGGAGAAGACGGCGATCCCGCCCGTCGCGTCCTGCACCCAGATCTCGGAGTTCACGCCGCCGGTGCCCGATGTGAACGAGCCCGGGCTGACGCTGACGTTGCCGACCACCGCCACCGGCTGGCCGACGGTCTTGCCGCGGACCTCGAGCACCGGGATGATGAGCGAGCCGGTGAAGGCGCCGCTCACTGTCGCGTCGGCCCGCGCCGTCACCGTCACGGCGCGCGTCGCCCCCGCCGCCCCGAAGTCGATGGTCGTCGGGTTCTCGAAGCGCACCCAGTAGCTGCCGGGCGCCACGTACGGGAAGCGGTAGGCGCCCGCCGCGTCGGCGACCACAGAGTCGAGCACCGCGCCGGGCGCGCCGGCGTCGGCGGCGAGCAGGTACACCAGGAGCCCCGCGCCCGGCGTGTCGCTCTCGGCCTCGAAGGCGCCGCTCAGGTTGTCGTCGCGGTACACCGTCCCCGCCACCGAGCCGGGGAGGTAGGCGAAGCGGAACTCCACGGCGGGCGCGGTGCCCTGGAAGCTCACCGGCGCCGGGGGCGTGGGGTTCGAGGCGAGCACCGTGCCGGCGGGCGGCTCGCCGCCCAGGCGCACCGTGTAGCCCCCGGGCGGGAGCGACGGGAAGGACGCGAGGCCGGCGGCGTCGGTGACCGCCGTGGCCACCTCGGTGGTGTCGCGCAGCACGGCCACGCTCACGCCCGCGAGCGCCGAGTCGGCGTCCGTGTGCGTGCCCGAGGCGTCGCGGTCGATGTAGGCGCGCGCGGCGATCGTGCCCGCGCGCCCGGCGGGCGCCGACGCGTCCGAGCAGCCGAGCGCGACCAGCGCGGCGGCGGCCCAGGCGAGTTGCGAACGATGCATGAGAGGAGGGTGGGGACTGGAGGGAGAGGGCGCGGCGATCGGGCGTGCAACCCGAGGGCGCGCGCAGACACAGGCGCGGCCCGGAGGTCGCGATCGTACGGGGGACGGCTACGATCTTGTGGCGATGGAGACCCCACGCGTGACGGCGCGCGGCGCGGGCAGCAGCCGGCCGCGGTGTCCCGCCGTGGGCCCGCCGGGTGGACGTCGCGGGCACGCGCCCCGGAGGGGGGCCGCGCGGTCTCCCGAACCGGCCGCGCGGCGCCTCGAGGCGGCGGTAAGCTAGGTACGGCCGGCCACCGGCGTCAACAACGAGACTACACATGTAGCTCGCCCGCCATGCTGTGGTCGGGGCGCGACGCCGCCCCTGCCGGAGGGCGGTGCGGGAGCCGGCGCCGGGGCACTATCCGGCACGACGAAGGCGGCGCCGGGGAGTCTCCCCGGCGCCGCCTCGTGCTCGTGCGTGGTGCCCTTCCGCGCCGCGCCGGCTAGAACGCGTAGCGGAAGGTGAGCTGCATGCGGTAGAAGTTGGTGTCGCGGTTCGGCGCCACCTGGAACAGCTTCGCCGAGCTGCGGAGCGACGAGGCCAGCTCGTAGATCGGCTGCGACTCGCTCAGCGCGCCCGGGGTGCGGCCGCGCACGATCAGCGCCGACTGCTGCGGGAAGTCGGGGCTCAGCGTGGGGAGGTCGATCTGCCCCCAGTCCTTGTTGAGGAAGTTCAGGAAGTTGAAGATGTCGAGCTGCACCGTGAAGTTCTGCCCGGCCAGCTCGGGGAGCGACTGGCGCAGCGAGAAGTTCATGCGGTGCTGGAACGGGCTGCGGCAGCTGTTGCGCTCCATGATCTGCCCGCGCTGCTCGCGGAGGCACTCGTTGTCGTTGATGATCTTCTCGAGCGCCTCCTGCTGCGCGGCGACCGTCGGCGCGTCGCCCGAGAACTGGATCTCGGCGGCGTCGGCCGCGTCCCGCGGGATGTAGACCGGGTCGTTGCTGGTGCCGAAGTCCCCGTTCAGGTCCCCGTTGGCGACGAGCGTGAACGGCGTGCCGGAGATCCCCTCGTAGTACAGCGAGACGTCCGTGGCGCCGAAGCGCCGCCACGGCGCCGTGTAGGTGCCGAAGGCCATCACGCGGTGCGGGCGGTCGAAGTACGACGTGGTCGCCTCGGGCTCGCTCTGCAGCCCGGCCGTCTGGCGCCCGTTCCGGTAGTTCGAGACGGCGCGGTCGGACGTGAGGCTCTGCACGTCGCGCGAGCGCATGAACGTGTACGAGGCCGACAGCTCGAACGCCTCGCTGAACCGCTTCCGCAGCTGGTTGGTGATCGAGTAGCTGTAGTCTTCCGACTGGTTCGTGAGGAAGATCGCGCCCTCGTTGAAGTTCACGCGGTTGGCGCCCAGCGTGGTGATGATGCGCTGGTTGTTGTTCGTCACGCCGCCCGTCGCGGAGATCGTGTCGGCGTAGAGCACGCGGCCGTCGCGGTCGCGGTAGATCTCGCCGTTCACGAGGCGCGGCCCGCGGAGGTTGAGGTCCTGGATGAACAGGCCGTTGATCCCGCGGCGGAAGAGCCCCTCGAGCGTGTAGACGAAGCCGTACGGCAGGCGGCGGTCGACGCCGGCCGTGGCGACGAAGTTCTGCGGGTACTTGAGGTTCGGGTCGTTCAGGTTGATCCCCGCCGTCCCCGACTGACCGGGGAGGGGCGTGGTGCCGCCGGCGCAGGCGCGCGGCAGGTTGTTCACGTCCGCCGTGAACGCCGGCGCGAGGGCGCCGCTGCAGTTCAGGAAGACGAGGCCGAGGCCCGTGTTCTGGTAGGCGTTGCCGATCATGACGAGCGGCGGCTGCCCGGTGTAGATGCCGGCGTTGGCGCGGAGCTGCGTGACCTGGTCGCCGGTGAGGTCCCAGTTGAAGCCGACGCGCGGCGAGAAGAGCGCCTGGTCCGCCGGCTTGCCCGACGTGCTGACGTCGAGCCCGGCGCTCTGGAAGGCGGCCGCGATCGCGGGGTTCGCGCTCGGGGCGTCCGGGAGGCTCGGGATGTCGACGCGCAGGCCGTAGGTGAGCGTGAAGTTCCGCGACATGGACCACTGGTCCTGCACGTAGGCGCTGAACGTGTTCGCCCGGAACCGTGCCGCGATGTCGCCCCCGTTGCCGAAGCCGATCGAGTAGGCGCTCGGCTGGCCGGCCTGGTAGTCGGCGATGCTGTTGAACTTGTACGCGCCGAAGTAGCGCTGGCGGAAGTCGTTCAGGATGTCGTCCGCCTCGAAGCGACCGCCGACCGTCACCGTGTGTGCGCCGACCGGGATCGTGAGGTTGTTCGTGATCTCGAGCACGTCCTGCTCCAGGACGTTCACCGGCGAGAACTGCTCGGTGCCGAACGTCACCGCCGCCGACGCCGCCGTGCCGCCCGCGGGCGGGACGTTGATGCTGATCTCCGGGGTGCTGAGCGGCACGTTGCGCACGTCCTCGATCGTGTTGTAGCCGATCTGGAGCTCGTTCGCGAGGCCGTTGGCGAAGCTGCTGAAGAGCTGGAGGACCGAGGAGTTGTTCTTGTTCTCGCGCGGCACGCGGTTCGACGTGAGGCGGATGCCGGAGTTCTGGACGTCGGGGAAGGCGTTGAACGTGTTGAAGTTGCGCGAGAAGTCCGTCTGCTCGGCGCGGTTCACGAGCTGGCGGAAGACCATGCGGTGCTGGCCGTTGATCTGCCAGTCCAGGCGGCCGAACAGGTTCGTGAGCGGGTTCTCGATCTCGAACACGCTCGCGGCGCCCGGGTCGAAGCCGTACTGTTCGCGGGTGACCTGCTGGATCGTCTCGATGTCGGTGACGTTGACGTTGCCCACCGTCGTCGCCCCGCTCGCCAGCGCCGGCCCGGAGTTCGGGTTGGAGCGCTGCTGCCACTCGGGCGCGATGAAGAAGTGCAGCCGGTCCTTGATGATCGGGCCGCCGAGCTGGAAGCCGTACTGCTTGACGCTCAGGTCGCCGGACTTGATGAACTCCTCGTCCTGCGCCAGCGACGGGTTCCGGTAGGTGTAGATCGCGCCGCCGGTGAAGGCGTTCGTCCCGTTGCGCGTCACGGCGTTCACCAGCATCCCGGAGAAGTTGCCGTAGCGCACGTCGGTCGGGCTCAGCGTGACCTGCACTTCCTTGATCGCGTCGGACGAGATCAGCCGCCCGCCCGTCGAGCCGCCGGGCTGCCCCTCGGTGGAGCCGAGGTTGAAGCGGTCGTTCTGGTTGCCGCCGTCGATCGTGTAGTTGTTGCCGCGGTTGAAGGCGCCCGCGGCGCTCGGCGCGCCGCTCTCGGGCGACGCGACCTGCGGCGAGAGGCGCACGAGGTCCGTGAAGTCGCGGTCGAGCTGCGGGATGCGGCGGATGGTCGAGTCGCTCACCACCGTCGACACGCCCTGCCGCGACGGCCCGAACTCGTCGTTCCGCGGCTGCGCCGTCACCGTCACCTCGCTCAGCGCCACCGCCTGCGTCTCGAGCGCGAAGTCCACGCGCGTGGCCTGGCCGAGCGTGACGCGCACGTTCTCGCGCGCCGCCGGCGCGAAGCCGATGCGGCGGACGGTGACGCGGTAGCCGCCGCCCACCTGCAGCCCCTGCACGAAGTAGCGCCCGCCCTCGCGGCTGAGCGCGCCGGCGCGGAAGCCGGTGGCGGCGTCGAGCACTTCCACCGTCGCCCCCTCGACGCCACCGCCGGCGGCGTCGACGATCGTTCCGGTGATCGCGCCCGTCGTCGTGCCCTGCGCGGCCAGCCGCTGCGCCCCCGCGAAGAGCAGCGCGGAGCCGACAGCGGCAATCCAACGTCTCATGGTCATGCGCACCTGATCCTGGTCATGCTGAATGTGAGGTTCGTGCGGCCGCACGGCGGCC
>Ga0307411_10001259_pt1 | contig 10116 bp, 6 predicted proteins | sample DK1Ometagenome_2_FD_203712 | JGI IMG/M metagenome (GOLD analysis project Ga0307411, IMG submission 203712) | Maize rhizosphere microbial communities from greenhouse at UC Davis, California, United States - DK15-O-1 | ecosystem: Host-associated > Plants > Roots > Rhizosphere > Soil | place: USA...
TATGGATTACCTGTGAACAACGGGGTAGTGGATGAAGGGGTGCTATACCACAAAATAGTTCCTGTTCCCGTAGCGTTCAGGCTTACCGAAGCCGGATCACAAATACTGGTGCCGTTTGCAACCGGTGCAGCCGGTGCATTTACAGTAATAAAAGAAGTGTACATAACAGAATCATTACCACAGTTTCCACCGTTAACAGCAAGTGAAACATTGTACGTTCCGTTTGTTAAATAAGTATGGCTTGGATTATTTGAGGTGGATGTATTTCCATCACCGAAATACCAGGTATAACTCACACCATTGGTACTAAGATTGGTGAAGTTGATAGTAGCCGGGGCATTACAAGTGCTTGTAACAGGTGATGAAAAATCTGCGGTAGTATTTGGAACAAACACACCTCCAACACCTACAGCATACCATGCATTTGTAGTGGTGATCACTTCAGGTGAGCAGCCTCCGTAAAGGTCCTGCGCCGAAAGGATAGCATAAAACCTGGAGTCAGGAAAAGTAGAATTTGGACCTAAATAAACGGTAAGGTTCCTGAATGCGATTGCCTCTGCGTCATCCATTCCTATCCCGGTTACATTATAAGCATCCCCGTTATCATTGGTTCCGGTTCCTCCCTGGCACATCAATACATACCAGAAATTCTGTACACCTGAATTAATATGCACTCCGCCATTATCAAAAGGATCTCCTACAGCAATCCAGTTAGTTCCTTCATAGGTGTCAGGGTCACCAAATGCATTCGGATTGCTCATCAAACGTATGCCGTTATTGCTGCTGGTACATTCTTCACCCATTCTCCATAAAGCGTTACCTGTGGTACCACGTGCATGAAAGTCGATGCTCACCCCGAAAATATCCGAGAATGATTCATTCAATCCGCCTGACTCATCCTGGTAAACCAGGTTCGCGGTTAATTCGGTTAGCCCGTGTGTAATTTCATGCCCTGTAATATCCAACGTGGTAAGGGGTTCATTAAATGTTCCTCCATCCCCATCACCGTAAGTCATTCGTTGTCCATCCCAGAAAGCATTGGCATATCCGTTATCATAATGAACATAGCTTAATAACATAAATCCGTTATTGTCAATGGAATTTCTGCCATGCACATTCATATAATAGTCATAGGTCATTTCAGAGCCCCAGTGTGCATCGAAGGCATACCTGTCAATAGCAGGTGTTGGACCTGTCCAGTTGTTGTCTGCATCTGTAAAATCAACAGCACCACCATACGTGGTTGCATTGTTCAGATTGAAGGTACGGATACCATTTCCACGACCTGCTTCACGCAATCTGAATGATCCGTTAAACGAATCTGCAACAATATTCCTGTTGCCACTAAAAGCAGTATTGGCCGTTCCGGGAGTATCTACGTGATGTATTCTTTCTGTAGACCATATAACCTCACCCGTTTGTGCATCTACATATACCCATTTTCTTGATAGTGGGGATACAGCATAAATATCCATTTTCCAGCAAAGCCTGAAATCAGGATTTTTATAATCTCCGTTTACAGGTGCAATTACCAGCTCCGGTGAAGGTGCATATGTAGCTTGCGGATTATTGGTAGTTAATTTTAAAAGATTTTCCTCGTTCACATCCTCCCAACGATACTGTTGTGCTCCAACAAAACTTACCGCCGATTGTATGGCCGATTGAGGGGATAGGGTGGGAGTAGTGCTTACCTGGATATTGCTGTAGAACTCTCCATTTACAGAAATTACCTGGTCATTTTTAGTATGCGTTTTATACTGCGAATGCTCCACCTTTATCCCATTATAAAAATGCTGGTAGGTATAGTGGATCATACCCAGCTTGTCATTTTCAACACGGGAAATTTCAAGGTTTTCATTTTCTTTCATGCCCAGTACACTTTTGAGCCATAAAACAGCATTGCCGCTGGTTAGGTTTACATTGGAACTCACCTGGATATAATCCGGTGCCTGCCTGTGATCCACGTACCGGATCATAGAACTTCCATTGATGATTTTATGTGCCTGGCCACCTTCCACAATACGCTGAGAGTGAAGTAAAGTACCAGATAAGAAGAGGATTCCCGCAATGGGAACGAGTTTTTTAATAGACACCATGCAAGTTAAGAGTTTAAGACTTCTAACTTAAGGTATTTTAACACCATTAGCAACCGTTTATACAGAGAATACCTCAAAAAGGAAGCTAAAATCGCTTTTGGAAATCTATTTGGTAGGAATATACAATTGTTTGATAGCCGGAATAGGCCCTTGGCAATAACTTTGATGGCAGTTTACACAGCTGTTCACCACCCGGTTAAATTGTACAGTTTTATTAACAGCAGGCTGATATACCGAGTCGAGGGTGAGGAGGTAATGTTTCGCTAATCCGTTAAAAATGTTCCGGTCTTCTATCATTCCATCCGTAGGGGCAGCGGTGGTAATGGTCTTTATCGCTTCGGGATATGCGGAAACTTCTTTGCCATCCAGGATTTCCTGTTTCATGGTTTTTCCACTGCTCATCATAGTGCGCATTACGATGGCCAGCTCACTGTCACCGTTGGGGTTTATCGGCTTTTTTTCCTGCGCTTCCGGGGTAGTTGATTTTTTACCGCATGAATTTATCACCGCAAAACCGGTTAAAAGGGCAAATAGTAAAAGGATGAGTTTTTTCATCAGTTTTCTGTTATTGTAAATATTTCCATTTCCTGGATCTTGCCTTTAAACAACACCTTTCCTTTGCTAATGGCGTTGTACTTCCCGATCCACGGAAGCGAATTTTTTAAGGTTTCGGAGATCAGGATATCAACCCCCATTTCGTTGCAGTTTTCCTGTAAGCGTGAAGCTGTGTTTAATACATCCCCACTGTATACAATCTCTTTACGGATGTCACCGATAATGGCAGAAACTACAGGGCCGGCATGAAGCCCTGCCTTGAACTCCGGCATCATCCCATACTTTTCCATATAATAATCCTTGCGCCTTCTGATCTTTCTTTTGATATGGAAAAACAGGTCCACACAGGTGGGGTCCTTAATTCCTTTGTTTAAAGGCCACATTATAATCACCTCGTCCCCAACGTATTTATAGATCTCTGCCTCTGATTCTAAAATCGGCCGTGAAAGATCATGAAAGAAGTCATCCACCAGTGAATAATATTTTTCGTCACCCAATAGCTCCGCCATTTTTGTAGAACCCTTCATGTCGAGGAACATAAAAACCATATTCTGTTTATTGGGTTTATGATATGCGCCCGACATATACCTTCTGAATGCACCATCCCCAAGAAGCATATCCAGCTGCAAAAGGAGAACGATGATCATCGAACCCTTGAACGCCTGCCATAAAAGAAGCACAAAATCCTTATTGATAAACCGCTGAAGCTCGTTCTCTATGTTACTGTTACCGGTAATACCCGTAATGGCGCCTAAAACAATTATAATTGCCAGATATACAGTTATGGTATAGCTGGAAGCTTTAAGTAATAGTCCAAGTATAAAATTGAGATGGCGAAGCCTTTCGCGGTAGATAAATAACTCGAAAACGCCGGTAAAAAAGCCTGAAATAAAACCTACGAACGGATATTCCCAATGGGCCTGGCTGATATCTTCCACTAAAGAAATAGAAGTTAAGATGGAACCAAGTATACCTGCCTTTAAGCAATTAATAAGTCTGTTGGTGGTATACTTCTTGAGGGCCATACGTCGTTTTGGGTGCACAAAAGTACAATAGCAGGACTAATTATAGTTATATGATGAAAGTTTTTTTATAAAAATAAGATTAAGGTTGAAAGGGTATGTGTTGATTCCCATTTTCAGGTGGATCTCTCAATGAATGGCAGGGAGGTTATCATATCAAATTCAATGGAAGGGAATCCGGGTCTCCCCAGGCCTGGTTGGAATGAAATAACAATAAGATCTGCGTAATCCGTGGGAACTTTCTACTTCACTCAGAATTCAGCAACGAAGTTTTCCGTCTAAAGCCTGGTGACTAATATCTGAGAGGTTACTTCACGTTGGTAAAAACGGTGGTAACATCATCGTCCTCTTCGAACTTTTCTACTAAGGCTTCTATCTCCGCTTCCTGCTCCTCCGTTAATTCAACGGTGGTGTTCGGGATGCGCTGCAGCTCTGCGTTGATCACTTCAAGGCCCAGCTTATCCAAGCCTTGTTGCATTTTGCCGAAGTCTTCGTAGTTGGTGGAAATATAAATGATGCCATCCGCTTCGTTGATCTCTTCGGCACCAAAGTCGATAAGTTCCAGTTCCAGCTCATCCAGATCCTGGCCGGTATGTTTTACCTGGAAAACCCCCATGCGGGTAAAGATGAACGATAAGCTTCCTGAAGTTCCGAGGGAACCCCCGCCGCGGTTAAAATACATACGTACATTCGCAACGGTACGGGTAGTGTTATCGGTAGCCGTTTCCACCACGAAAGCAACTCCGTATGGACCATACCCTTCATACACCACTTCTTCGTAGTTGCTTGAATCCTTTTCGCTGGCCCTTTTAATGGCAGCTTCAATCCTGTCCTTAGGCATTTGGGCACCTTTGGCATTCTGGATGATCTGTTTCAGCTTTGAATTCGATTCCGGGTTGGGACCACTGGCCTTGATGGCCATGGCAATTTCCTTACCGTATTTGGTGTATAATTTTGAAATTTTCGCGTTCCTGGCGAAGATCTTATGTTTTCTTTTTTCGAATACCCTACCCATAAAATAAATCTTACAACGCAAAAATATAAAATCCAGCCGTTTTTTGGGAATTACTACCCTAAATTGGTTAAAAAAATGCAGGTTTTAGGAGGTATGTAGGTTATTAGTACCTTTACTGCGTGTCATCTTTATTCCTATCCGATCTTAAAAACGGCGAAACAGCTGTCATTAAAGAAGTGCCGCTGGACGAGGCCCCGGTGCGTTTTTTTGAGCTTGGGATCGTACCCGGAACGGTGATCACCATCTATAAAAACATGCCCCTGGGCGGACCCATCAGTTTTACCGTAAAAAACGGGGGAAACCTGGCATTACGCAGGTCCGAAGCGAAATTAATCACGGTTGAAAGGCAATGACAACAGTGAATATAGCGCTTATCGGGAATCCCAATACAGGTAAAACCTCCGTATTTAATAATCTTACAGGTTTGCGCCAGCGGGTGGGCAATTATCCCGGAATTACCATTGATAAATCGTCGGGTAAATTTAAGCACGAAGGAAAAGTATACGAAGTATTCGATCTTCCGGGCACCTATAGCTTATACCCATCGTCGAGCGATGAAGAGATTGCTTTTGAACTATTATTTGATGAGGGAAACAGGTCTTATCCACATGTCGTAATTGTGGTAGTGGATGGTACAAATCTGAAGAGAGGATTACCGTTACTGGAGCAAGTGCTGGAATTAAAAATCCCGGCGGTGCTGGTGATCAATATGATCGATGAGGCCGAAAAGCAGGGGATCACGGTGCATGCAGATTTGTTGGAGGAAACATATAAAGTGCCGGTGGTGTTAAACAATGCACGAAAGGACCACGGGTCCGCAGCCATCAAAAAGGCGCTGGAAAAAGCATCCGTTTACGAAGAAGATCTGTTCGTGGTGCCAGCGGAATTTTCAACAACCGTTGAGCAGGTAAAAAAAGAATTAGGCACAAAGTCAACCTACATAGCCTGGAAATATTTAGCCAGGAACGAGGCCCAGCATTTAAACAAAGGGCATCGTGAAAAAATAATGGCCATCCAGAAGGAAAATAAGATCGTTCCGAAACGTTTGCAGGTAACCGAATTATTGCAGCGCAACAAACGGATCGACGAGCTCCTGAAAACAGCGGTAACGATCCAACCCACTACAGCTAAAAATTTTTCGCAGAAGCTGGATCAAATTACCATGCACCCGGTATGGGGATATGTGATCTTCGCATTTGTATTATTTATTTTGTTCCAATCCATTTTCCTCATCGCCCAATGGCCCATGGAATGGATCGAAATGTTATTCGCCCATCTTTCCAAATGGACATCTGCCATCCTTCCCGAAGGGCCGTTGAACGGGCTGGTAACCGATGGCATCATTGCCGGGATCGGGGGAGTGGCAGTATTTATCCCGCAGATCACCTTGTTGTTTTTAGGATTGCTCATACTGGAAGAATCCGGTTACATGAGCCGGGTAGTATTTCTCATGGACCGGTGGATGAAACCGTTCGGTTTAAATGGAAAAAGTGTGGTGCCCTTAATGTCGGGAGCAGCCTGCGCTATCCCGGCAGTTATGTCGGCACGTACCATTGAGCATCCGAAAGAAAGATTGATCACCATTTTAACCACGCCCTTTATTACCTGTTCGGCCAGGTTACCTGTTTATACACTCATCATTGCACTTATTATTCCTGACAGCGGCTATTCCATCATCAGCGTAAAAGGGTTAGTATTGCTGGTGATGTATTTTTTAGGAATTGTGGCTGCATTAGTAGTTTCCTTATTACTAAAATTCCTCATCAAAAATAAATTCAAGAGTTACCTGGTCATGGAAATTCCACCCTACCGCATGCCGGTGTGGAAAAATGTAGGAGTAAACCTGTGGATCAAGGTGCGTAAATTCCTTTTCGGGGCCGGTAAAATTATTTTAGCCATCAGCATCATCCTTTGGGTACTGGCCTCTTTCGGACCAGGTGACAAATTCAAAAACGCAGAGGCCATTGTACAGCAAAAATATCCCGGCAACGAAATTTCCACAGAGCAGATGCAAACCGAGATCAAAAGCTTTAAGCTCCAGCATTCCTTTTTAGGCATCATGGGCAATGCCATTGAGCCGGCCTTGCGCCCCCTTGGGTATGATTGGAAAATAGGAGTAGGCATCATCGCCTCCTTTGCAGCCCGTGAAGTATTTGTACCCACCATGGCCACCATCTACAGCATTTCAAATGCAGATGATGATGCCGGCCTCACCCAAAAAATGCGGTCCGAAATAGATCCCCGAACCGGTAAACCGGTTTACAACCTCGCCAGTGGAATTTCGTTATTAATGTTCTATGCATTTGCGATGATGTGCATGAGCACAGTAGCAGCTGTAAAAAACGAAACCAAATCCTGGAAATGGACCTTGGTCCAGCTGGCCTTTATGACCGGCATGGCCTATCTTTGTGCATTGATTGCTTACCAGGTAATGAAATAATATGAATTGGCAATACATCATAATCGGGATTTTAGCATTAGCAGCAGTAGCATATGTATGCAGGAAATTCTTTTGGAATAAAAAATCGAAGAAGGATTGCGGGGACGATTGTAATTGCAAATGATGAGATTACAATCCACGGATTAATCCGTGGGTTGTAATGATAATTCTATATATTCATAAATCGTTTTAACGATTTATGAACCCAAATAAAAACACAATCCATACCTCATTCATTTATTAAAATCTGTATCCATGCTGGAAGAGATAGAAGTCAATTATTAGTATGAAGGTGTAGATCTCAACAATATAGAAGCGGCCATAAAGAAGGAGGCAAGGATGTGGATGAAGAAATATTCACATGAATGGTATAATAATCAAAAAATAATTTCCTTGGATTACATTTTCTTATCCATTTTTTCCCAATTGTCAATTTCCTCACTTCTAAACATTTAGATTAGGGTTTTTCCTCAAAATTCAGGGAAAATCCTCAAGAAAACCTATTGGATATGAAGGGTTTAATAGGTTGGTTTGTGGGGGAAGAATTAAAGTTGGGACAAAATTAGGAACATTTTGATAGTTAGTGGGATAATCGTCAGTTAGCAGCGACCATAAAAAAATCATAAATATGAGTTACAAAGACAAAACCTACATCATCTTTGACGGTGATAATGATAAATGGGCTTATGGACGTATGAAAGGATGGAAGGCTTTAGAAACAATTGACTTTGATTTCGAAGACGTACATGATGAATATCCACTAACTGACCGAGCAAATGATGAAGCCTATATAAAAGGTAAACTAAAAAAACGTTTTGCAAATGCGAGGCAAGTAATAGTATTAATTGGTGAACAGACAAAAAATTTGTATAAATATGTCAGATGGGAGCTCGAAGTTGCACAAGAGTTAAATATCCCCGTAATTGCCGTTAATTTGAATGGTGACAGGGCTCAGAACACAAAGACATGTCCACCAATTATTCGAGACGAATATGTTGTTCATATACCTTTCAAAATGAAGATTATCAAATATGCATTGGATAATTTCCCCTCAGAATTTAGAAGAAGAGACACTAGTACTATTGGAGCACGTAGCTATAACGATTCCGTATATGATAATCTTGGTTTAAACGAATAAGCTTTGCAACACGAAGAATTTCCATCTCTATATCAAGCCGCAGATAAGTCTTCATTGACTGCACAAAAGAGCTATCTTATAATAATTGGATTAGATTTATCCTTTATGATTATAGGGGCTTTATTGACTATATATAGCTTCAATTATGAATTTAGTAAGCTGATAATTTATTCTGTTTCTGGGCTTTTCTTATTGACAAGTTTAATTCTTACAATCATATTAAAATCAAAAGCCTTTGAGGACACTTGGTATCAGGGAAGAGCTTTAGCAGAATCTATAAAGACATTGACTTGGCGATTTGTGACTGGTTCTGAACTTTTTGAACTGCACATTACTCAAGTAGATGTAAATAAAATATTCATTGACCGATTAAAGGATCTAGCAAATGAATTTAACGACCTAAACAAGACACTTGATGCTAGTATTCTAACTCTTCCGGTTATAACACCTCGAATGGAGGATATAAGAAAACTAACCACCGAAGAGAGAAAGAACTTATATATTGATCAACGAATAAAAGATCAGAAAGATTGGTATTCACGAAAAGCACAATTCAACAAATCTAGATATGATTTGTGGTTTGGTATTATAATTATAACTCAGTTCTTGTCTTTAGTATGTATTGTCATACTGATTAAAAACCCATCATTGAATTGGAATTTAGTTGGATTATTTACAACAATTTCTGCTGCTGCAATAAGTTGGTTGCAATTGAAACAACATCAGGAATTGAAACAGGCATATACTACTGCTGCACAAGAATTGAACTTTATAGAAGCATCAAGTTTATCAATAACAACTGAGACTGATTTTTCAAGGTTTGTTCTTGATTCTGAGAATGCAATTTCTAGAGAGCATACCTTATGGTTGGCGCAGAAACGAAAATAGCTACTGATAATCTAGGCTTTCGGTTTCTAGTATACTTAGTTAGTTATATATTGAAACTGTGTTCCGAAAATAACCAGAACGTGAATCCCCTATAGTCTGCTATAATTACATGTTGAAATAACTAAAATTTTAGTTCCAATTTATAAACCAAGCACAATGAAGATATTTATTGAACATTATCCTACTCAAAATGAATTTGCAGAAACGCTTAGAAAAAGACTAAATTCTATAAAAGGAATTACTATCACGACTTATGGTGATTTGAAAGAATTAAATCATCAGATTGAAAATGAGGATGTTGTAGAGAAATTAGAAGAATATGACATTATTATTCCTTTTGTTGATGAAGATTATACTAATGATGTAATTGCTGAAAAGCTTGAAGAATACTCGGATTCAAACGATAAAATAATTCTACCTCTTATTTATGAAGAAACACAATGGTCCTCAGTAAATTGGATTGTTAAGAGTAAAGTTTTTCCAGAAAGTGGATTCCCATTTACTGCTTTGGACGAAAAATCTAAAGCTGATACCATAAATAAACTGATTAAGACTATTGAAGTAATAGTTTCTCAAAAAAATAATCCGGAAAAGATTGCTGTCAATCCAGGAAAAATAGTTTTCATTTCACATTCACATGAGGATGCTGATTTCGCAGAATTGCTAAAACTTCAGCTAGAAAAAAATAATATATATGGTTGGGTTGACAGTGAAAAGTTAATTATTGGACAAGATTGGCGACAAGAAATTGATGATGGAATCTCAAACTCAGTTGCTTTAATAGTAATAATGACACCGGAAGCAAAGAAGTCAGAATATGTTACATATGAGTGGGCTTATGCATGGGGAAAACAAATACCAATATTCCCAATAATGTTGAAGCAAACGCCTTTACATCCACGACTTGAGTCGCTGCAATATTTAGATTTTACAAATAGATCGACTAGGCCATGGCAAAAATT
>Ga0307411_10001261_pt1 | contig 10115 bp, 16 predicted proteins | sample DK1Ometagenome_2_FD_203712 | JGI IMG/M metagenome (GOLD analysis project Ga0307411, IMG submission 203712) | Maize rhizosphere microbial communities from greenhouse at UC Davis, California, United States - DK15-O-1 | ecosystem: Host-associated > Plants > Roots > Rhizosphere > Soil | place: USA...
GTCCACCACGAACGTGTCGATGCACGGTCGGAGGTCCTCGGGGCGCTCGGCTATCGGCTCGATGCCATGGCGCAGGCACTCCCGATCGAGCAGGGTGAGGTCGTAACGAAGATTGTGCCCGATGATGGGCAAACCCCGCTCAACCGCCAGCCGCAGCAACCCCACGGCCTCCTGAATCGCCACGGTCGGCTCGGCCCCATGCTGACGCACGTACTCCGTGGTCATCCCGTGGATGGCTGCGGCCTCCTCCGGAACCTCGACGCTGGAGATCCGCGAGAAGATCTTAGGGGGGCGTCCGAGCCCATCGCCCATGTCCTTCGGGATGAGCGCCACACAGGAGGAGACGATCAGCGCCGTCTCCGTGTCGACTCCAGTGCTTTCGAGGTCAAAGCACACCATCGGGTTGTCCCGCCAGTTCAACGGCTTCTCTCCTCTCTGTCTCGTGGGGACACTCTCCCCCGTTGATATGGCGGCCGGAGTTGCAGTTGAAACACAAGATCCTGAACCCCGCTGGGTATCCGTTGTTGCGCAGCCACCGATATAGCTTAGTGTTTGATGTTCCTCGCCTGCCCGCTCCTCCCAACTCTCGCCGATGTGCGCCGCCGCCGCCATCAATATGATCCAAAGTAAGGAAAACCTCTCGCCACTCACCGCAGCAGGCACACAGCCGCCCATAGGCCTCCAACACGCCAGCCCGCAGGCGTGAGTGGACCTTCCGCATGCTCCCCAAATGGCACGTGCGACACCGAATCGGACCACCCGGGAACAGCTCTCCCCGCTCGTGGGCGGGGTCGAGGCAGCGGTTGTGGCCACCAACGGCCCGCCCATTCTTCTTGCTGACTTCTCGGGCAAGGCAGCCGCACGACTTGGTCTTCTTCCAGTTGCTGAACAGCACCAGATGCTCGGTGCCGCAGTCACACATACAGGCGACGTGTTTCTCACCGCGCAGGCGGGGGGCGGTGGCCACGAGGCGGCCCCTCCGCTCCCCCGCCAGCACCACGCCGTGCTGTGTCACCCGCCGATCCAGGCGGCCAGGAAGTCCAGGTCCTCGGTGGCTGCGGCCTTCAGTCCGAAGCCACGCTGCTGGACCAGGTACTCGTCCAGGGCGGCGCGCTTCATGCCCTTCTGTGCGGCCAGCTGAAGCAGCCGGGTCATGGCCGCCTGCTTGTCACCAGCCGTCGAGGCGCTCTCGGTAGCCTTCGGAGGCTTCGTGGCCGCCGGGGGTGCCTCGGTGCGGGCGGGCGGCTGCTGTGCCGTCGGAGGGGCAGCGGGGGCCGCCGCCGGGGCCTCGTCGTCCGGCGGGAACTCGTCGTCATCGAACGGCGGGCGCTCATCGTCGCCGCCGTCCAGGACCGGCCCCGGCTTCGGGGCCGCCACCGGAGGCACGGCCATCTCAGCGGCGGCCGTGATCAGCGCCTCCGAACGGCGCTTCCACGCGGCCACTAACAACTCCGGGCTGCCGATCTTGACGATGTACTGCTGCAGCCCGGACATCTGGTCCGGCCGCGCGACCTTGATCGCCTCCAGCCCCCGGGCGATCGTGTCCGGGTCGACCTGCGGCGGCTTCGGGGCCTCGATCGCCGGTGCCGACGGGCCCTCGATCGCCGGGGGCGCGCTGGTCGGCCCGTGGCCCCCCGCGACCAGCGCCTGGGTGATCGCGTCGTGGCCGAGCTGCACGTGCCGGGAGGTGACCGAGTCGATCATGATCACCGGGACGTTGTAGTCCATCGACTCAACCTTGCCCTTTTCCCGGTCGAACTTCTTGCCGTCGCGCTGCTCCAGGAACAGCCGCGCCGGGAGCGGCATCCGGATGCCCCGGATGCGGTCCGACAGCTGCACCATCTCTCCGGCGGCGTAGATGCCGTGGGTCTCCAGCCGCCACACCCCCAGGCCCTGCACGTCGGCCAGCATGACGTTGACCCGGGTGGTGGGCTTGCACTTGCGGTCGTCCGGGTTGCAGTCACACGGCCTGTCGTGGATCAGGTCGCGGATGCCGTTGCAGCGCCGGACGCAGACCGCGTTGCCCCACTGCTCGTACCACGGGTCAATGGTCTGCGGCGGCAGGTAGATCGGAATGATGTTGGTGGTGGTGATGACCTCGAACAGGTGCTTCTTGCCGTTCTGCCACGGCTTCATCTCGCCGCCGTACAGCGCCGCGATCTCCTCGATCAGGTGCTGCGCGCCGGAGGTGAACCGGAAGGTGTCCAGCTTGTGCTGCTTGCCGTTGGTCTTGGTGCCCAGTCGGATGCGTCCGACCTCGGTGTCCCTGCGCTGCAGGTCTGCGATGGCCACGGGGGCTCCTATCTACTTACTCTTGCGGGTGGTCGTACGGCTGGGGACGGTGGGCTTGCGCGGGCTTGTCGGGTGGGCGGCGATAGGTCAGGCTTGTCACAGGGTCGGGAACGGCTAGGGATGTCGGGAGGTAACGGGGAAGCATTGAACCGGGATGTCGTGCGCGCCGGAGTGGACTGGGCGCTGTCGGGATCGGTTGGGTTGTCGTGCGGATCGGGCTGTCTCGTGATGGCATGTCGGCTTGGGTTTGGCGAGCCGGGCTGGGTTGTCGCGCGGGATGGCAGGCGGGTGATTTGGGACGCAAAGTCAGTCGGCGCGCAGGGCCAACAGCTCGGTCAGCGCTGCCAGGCGCAGGTCGGTCGCCATGCTCGCGTACATCGTGGCGCGCCGCTCGGTGATCAGCATCCCCGCCCCGTATTCGGCCAGCTTCGGGTCGTCCTGCGACAGGGCCCACTTGATCGACTCGGCGTCGTGGACGGTGGTCGGGCGGTCCTGGTAGGCACGCTCGCCCTTCTTCTGCAGCATGCCGACGCGCTTCTCGCGCCAGCGCCGGATCTTCATCGACTCGGCCAGGTTGTGCTGTGCCAGGCCGCTGTACTCGTCTGCCGCCGCCGTATAGGCCTCGATCTCGGCCATCCGGCGGGCGGTCTCGTGCAGGCTGCCCATGTCTACTCCCTGTCTGGTAGGGGGCGGGGGCCCGGTATGGGCCGGACCCCCACCGTAGCACGTGCCACTTGGTGTGACAACGGAACTGTTGTCAGAACGGGATCTCGTCGTCGGCCCCATGGTGCACCGGAGCGCCTAGCAGCGGCACCGTGACCGTCTGCGCCAGCCCCACCGGGTAGCGCTCCCCGTGCGGCACCACCGTGGGACGGCCAACCGCCTTCCCGCTGTCCTGGGCCATCTCCGCCAGCGCCGGGTGCACCCCGCGCCGGGCTGCCGCCGCCGCGCGCTTCCCCCGCTCAGCGGGAGTGTCCGCCGGGGCCGCCTCCTGCTGCGCCGCAGGCTGGGGCATCGGCACCCCCGCCACCGGCGTGATGTGGGTCTCGTACAGCTTCTCGCGGGCGATCTCCGGCGCGGTGAACCCGTCGACCTCGTGGCCACAGCCGCAGGTGTAGTCGTCCACGGGCGTGTGCTGCTTCGCCAGCTCGGCCGCCGCCTTCTTCCTCTGCGCCGTCCGCTGGCGCGACTCGCGCTCGCGCATCCGCTTGACCGCCGGGCCGTAGCTGAACGTGCGCGCGCCGATCGCCCGCTTACCCCGCTCCAGCGCCCACAGATCGGCATCCAGCAGAGCGAGGAACGCCTCGAACTCCGGCTCCTCCGTCAGCATCAGCTCGACCGTGGTCTTGTCGGGCCGGATCTGGATGATCGCCGTCGCATCCACCGCGAACATCGGGATCTCGGTGCCGTCCTTCAAGATCAGCGTCTCGCCGTAGCGGTACCCGGCGAGCTGCAGCGACTGGTCCATGTAGACCGCCCGCTCGGGCTTCTCCCGGCTCTTGTAGTCCACCAGCACCAGCGCCTGATCCAGCCGGGTCTCGGCGTCACCGGTGATCCGGTCCATCAGGTCGAACGAGGCCTGGGTGCGGTCCCGGAAGATGTGGACCGCCGCGTCCAGCGTACCCGCGTAGCCGTGGGTCCGGTTGATCACCCGCGCTTCGAGCAGCTCGTAGTCCTCCGGGCGGATGCCGTACTCCTTGACGAACGCCCGGAAGCTGTCGATGTACACCTTGATGTCGGGGTCCGGCACCAGCCAGATCCCGGTGGCCGCCCAGTGATTGACGATCTCGTGGATGCGGGTGCCCTCGTCGGTGCGGCGCTTGGACTCGGCCATGTGCCGATCCCGCATCCACCGCACCATGCACGGCTCGCACTTCTTGCAGCGGCAGTCCGGACAGGACACGTCCCACCCGTGCATGTCACACCCCGGGTGGTAGGTCCGGCCGCAGTCCGGGGTGGTCAGCGCCTGGTTGAGCGCCACGATCTCGTCGAACGCGCCCCGCCCGGCCAGCAGACCCGCCCAGGTCTTGAGGTCGTCCTTATCCCAGCGGCTCAGCGGCGCGGTGACGCTGCGGAACCGCTCCTCGCGGTCAGTACCGGCGAACAGCACGTAGAAACGGCCGTCCTCGGTCTCCATCACGTTCGGCGTGCTCACGCGGCACCCACCAAAGTCCAGTCGTTGGTGTTCGGACAGACTGAGCAGGAGGATGGGGGGGTGTCCGGCGCAACCGGCCCCGGCACCAACCGGTGGCCGCACCGCCCACACTCCCAAAAACGGCCGTCCCACGGCTGAGACGCCGCCGGGCTGGCCGACAGCTTCTCACCCAGCAGCGGCTGACCCATCCACTTCGCGGTGGCGATCCGGCCCCAGCGGACCGGGCCGATCAGGTTCGCCAGCACGTCCGCCAGGATGTGGTCCGGGATCTCCGCCCAGTTGTCGACCCCCCAGCGGTTCAACAGGTGGGCCAGCTCGCGCCGGAACTCCACATCGTCCACGGGGTTGGGCTGCGGCTCCAGCATGTCAGGTGGATATGGCATCTGTGTCCTCCTCGGGGGGCGCGGCTGGCCGATCCAGCCATCCTATCCTGTGCCGCCGGATCTGCCCAGCCTGCGGCTCGATCTCGAACCCGACCACACCGGCGGCAGTGATGTGGGTGCGCCTGGCCGACTCATCGAACTCGGCACAGAACTGCTCCCAGGTGCGCCCGTGCTGGTACGGCATCCAGGAGGGCAGCACCACGTACCAGCCCTGGCGGGGGAACCGCTCGCGCTCGCGCCGATGCTCGTCCGCAGCCCACTGGGGCAGGTCGTCGAACGGGCCCCCGGCGGTCACGGCTGCACCCACCGGCGTGCGGCCAGCCGCTGGCACTGCTGGTGCCGGTGCCGATACTTCCACTGGCCAAAACTGGGGCCGCGCCACGGCGAGACCGTGCCGTCAGCCCGCAGCGGCACCACCCCGCAGATCGGGACCTGCTCGCCGTCGATCATCGCGTGCAGGGCCCGGCCACCCGGCACCCGCAGCCACCGGGGACGGGCAGCCGACCACTCGCGGCGCGACCGCTCGAACGCCGCCAGACCCCACGGATCGCCCACCGCCGCAGGCTCGGGGGCAATCCGGTCCATGAGGCCGCGCGCCAGCGGCATCTGCTCCTCAGTCACCGCGCGCCGCCCTCACCACGTGGATGTCGTGCTCGTTCGCCAACTCTAACCGGTCGTCCTCGGTCAGGGTCTCGAACGCCCATCCCGGGACCTCCGCGCGGATCACATGCTCCGGCGGATACCGATGAGTCTGTCGCGTCGACCGTGCGCCGTCGATCAGGCCCTCGCGCAGGTTCATGCGGGTGGTGTGCCGGGCCAGCTCATAGGCATCGTAGAACAGGCCACCGCTCACCCGAATGCCACCAGCGCCGCCCCGAACAGCAGCGCCAGCGCCAGCATCGCGGCGACCCCGACCGCGACCTCCTGCAGACAGCCCTCCCCGGTCTGGGTGCCGGACTCGCCGACGATCTCGTGCACCAGGCCGTCATCCGACGCGTCGTACGCCTTCATCTCTCCCCCTCACCCCGCCTGTTCGGCGGTTACACACTTCCACGCCCCATCGGCGTACACCATCTGAACCCCGCCGAGCGCGTAGCACTCCTGCAGGGCGTCCAACATCACAACCGGCGGCGGTACCGGGTCGGGCGCGGTGGCATCGTCGACCATCATCACGATGAACACCAGCACCGTCACGCCGCCGCCCACACTGGCAAAGAACCTGGACAGCGCCCGGTCCTGCCAGATGGCCGTCACCACCGCCAGCGCGAACAACGCCACCACGATCACCAGCGTGGCCTGGATGTACGGCTCACTCACCGTCGGGCCCCCTCTCGAACGCACTGAAGTGGTGCCCGTCGAAGTGCAGCCACCAGCCCCACGGCACCCGCAGCGGGTGGTCCGGGCTCAGCTCGTAGGTGATGTTGAGCATCAGCGGTCCGGGCAACAACGGGCTCTCGGTCCACCAGATCGTACCCGGCCGCTGGTCCATGAACTGCGCCAGCGCCATCCACATCCCCCGGGCCACCTCGGGGTCGCGCAGCTCCAGCCACCCCCGGCGCAGCAGCTCAGACGGGCTTGACACGGGTCGGCCTCCAGCTCTTCCACTCGCGGTACTGTTCGGGCGTCAGGGTGGCCCACAGGCTGAAGCCGTCGCCGGGCCGCCGCAGCAGCCACGTACCGGGCTCGATGGCCGACAGGTCGCACGACAGCCCGTCGACCAGCCAGTGCGGGCGGTTGGTCTTGCGCGGATGCCACTGCCAGCAGTGCAGAGCCCAGCCCCGCAGTTCGGGGAACTCCGGGCTGATCCCGTCGACGCGTTCCATGTCGCCGGGCCACCCCGGGTAGTCCCCGCGCGGCTTCGGCGTGTGGCGTTCGACCAGGTTGCGCAGGCGCGCGAGTTGCCTGCGGCGTTCACGGGCGCGGTTCATCGGGCCTCCTGCGGGCGGCCTGCGCCGCGTTGTGGGCTTCCCAGCCAAACGGCTCCGGCGGGGGGTTCGGGTCGGTCTCGGCGAAATGGTCGTCGACCACCCAGGTGGGCAGGCTCGCCCCGCTGCCCCACACCCAGCGGCCAGTCGGGCGGCTCACCTGGTGCGGCACCCCGACCTGCCCCCCGACTGCGTGCAACATCAGCTCGCAGCGGATCAGGCCACCCAACACCGTCCGGTACGAACGGCACTGGCCCGGCACCTGTGGCACCAGCGTCTGCAGCAACAGGCCCTGCTGGGCGACCGCCGTCGATGCGGCGGCAGGGGTGTCCGACCTGCGGCGGTCCCACGAATCCACCCAGCGGCCCAGCAGCACCAGCGCGATCAACGCCGCCACTGCGCGGGCCACCCACGGGACCGGGGACGGGGCCTCGGTGGCCGCCCAGACCCAGGCGAAGATCAGCGCCGCCGCGAACGTCGCAGCCAGCACCACCATCCCGCCGGTGACCGCGTCCATCATCGTCGCCCATAACCAGACCTGCCAGCGGGGGCGCGACCTACGTTCAGTGCTCAAGGTTCCCTCCACATCTCCACATGGTATACGGCAGCGGGGGCCGCTGCCCGTCGCGCAGCCACAGGTGTGGCCGGTGTGCGCCCCGGTCGCCGCAGTCCAGGGCCGTACGGGGGTCTTGCTCGCTGCGGCGCACCCACCAACTGTGGCAGCAGTCGCCGATCGAGCCCCACGGGTGGACCCCGGGTGTTCGGGGGCGTTCCCAGCAGCGGGGGATGGTGGTGGTGGGGGTCTCAGTCGTCATGCACGGCTCTTCGGGGGGTCTGGTGTGTCGAGGGGACAGGAAGGGCTCGACAAGTCGGCTGGCATGGCGGTAGCCGGGCAAGGCATGTCGGCACGTTTTGGGGTGGAGATAACAGGACCGGGGTAGTCGCGCGGACAGACTCGGCTGGTGGTGGGTAGTCGGAGGGTCACGGAACGTCCAGCGCAGGCTTGTCGGACGGGGTACCGTTGGCCGGGCTTGTCGGCTGGCACGCGTAGGTTTGCTCGGGGCGACTTGTCGAATGGAGGGGTTACACCGGGCCGCCCGTGTGGGGACCTTATCGCGCCACTAGGCGACCCGGTAGCCTGGGTCCACACCGGGCTCTTACGACAGCAGGTACCACACCGAGACGCCAACGGCCAGCAGTGCCAGCACCGTCGGCCCGATCCACAGCCCCCAGACCGGGTACTGCTCCGGGTCCGGGGGCTGCTGGTCGAACGGCGGCGGATTGCCGCAGCAGCCGGGCATCTCAGGCAGCCTCGGCCTTGAGCGGCGCGGTGTAAGCCCGGTGCCAGCGCCGGACCGTCTCGTGGGTCACGTCGGCCCCGGCGGCGGCGCTCAGGTCCTGCGCGATCCGGTAGAACGGGTCGGGCGTGGGGTGCTCATCGGTGACACGACGCCGGTACGCGATAAACACGATCGGGTCGCCGGTGTCGACGTCACCGCGCTCGAAGGCCTGGGTCAGCTTCTCACGCAGGAGCTGCAGCTTCAGCCGGAGCTTGTCGGAGGGGGGTGCCGAGACCGGGGCCTCGACAGGGATGGTGGATGGGGCGGTCTGTTCCATATCCCAAGAGTACACTGTGCCACACCAGGCGTCAATTGCTGTGCTGGCCACACACGCCATGTGACAAGTCGCTTGACACCCTGACGCGCCGCCGGTAGAGTCGTCCCCATGACAACAGAGACGGCCACCGAGGCCACCCCCCACCAGCAGGGAGCCGACCTGCTGCAGGAGCTGGTCGCCCAGCTCCAGCACTTCGGCTACACCAAGCGCGCCGTCGACACCTGGCGCAACGACAGCGACGGCCACAACGTGCGCCACGCCTACTCCGGCGGTGAGTGGACCGTCACCCACTGGGTCGACGGCGGCGGTCAGGTCCAGGTCCGGTGGGGCGTGCGCGCCACTATGCCCGACATCAGGACGCTGCTGACCGCAGTCCTGCCCGTTCCGTTCTGACAGGGTACGTGCTAAGGTGAGATCGGGCCCCCGCCCCAGCCGTCTACCGCTCGGCTGGGTCGGGACCCACCTGGGGAGTAGCTCAACGGCAGAGCCCCCAACGGCTGACCCGAGTTCTGGACCCCCTCAGGTGCACCTGGTCGGGGCAAGAGCGGGCAGCCTGCGGGAAGATGGCAGGTTCGAGCCCTGCCCTCCCCTCGGAGTAGCACAGGCTCCGGCACACCGCCAGGGACAGGCACCGCGTCTGCTGCGATAGCGGCTAACCGCACAGGGCCCGTCGGCGAGTAGTCGAACTGTGCAGGAGGTCTGCCGTGCACCGCAGGCCGAGTCCGGGCTCGTCACCCGGGCGAACCGTGCAGGCTGGTCAGTGACGCGCCCAGCCGCACGGCAGGGGGGAGTGCCCACGCGCAGCGGCCGGGCCCGGCCGTCCAGGTAAGAGCCCTGGCCCCCCCGTCCCGTATCCGGACCCGGACAGTTGCCGCACTACGGCTGGTCCGGTAGAGTGGGGAGTATGCTAGACACGACAGCCGCCTGGCTGGCCGCGCTGATCGACGGAGAGGGGAGTGTCATGCTGAACAAGCGCACCTTCTCCGGCAACTCCGCCGCAACCACGGGGCGCGGTCGCACGATCCAATACCGCCCCGTGGTGGTGATAGCTTCGAACACGGACTATCGTCTGCACGAGGCCATACGAGAGCGGATCGGGGTGGGGCAGATCTACGAACACAAGCGCCACGCCGAGCCCGACAACATGCGCCGCCGCCGGATCTGGACCTACCGGCTCAACGTGGCGCAGATCGAAGCCATCATGCCGCACGTGCGGCCCTGGCTTGTCATCAAGGGAGAGCAGGCCGACCTGCTGGCCGAGGCCATGCAGATCAAGCGGTCTATCACTCCCGGAGAGGCGGGATTCCTACCCGCCAATCGGCCCCCCCTGATCGCCCGCCTCGACGCCATCTACGACGAGATCCGGACGATCAATACCCGAGGTAGAGAGAAGGTCGCCTGAATGGGCACACTGCAAGTAGTGGTTGACGGTCAGTACGGGTCGGTCGGAAAGGGCGCGGTCTGCGCCCACCTGGCGCGGGAAGCCATGGCCGCCAGCAACTCGGGCGGCCTGTCCGCCGTGCGGGTCGCCGGGCCCAACGCCGGACACTCCGCCGTCGACGCCGCAGGCCGCAAGTGGCCGCTGCGCCAGATCCCGGTCGCCGCCGTCATCGACCCCGACGCCCGGCTGTACATCGCCGCCGGGTCCGAGATCGACCCGCAGGTGCTCGAAGCCGAGATCGCCCTGCTCGAAGCGGGAGGCCACGAGATCCGCGAGCGGCTGGTCATCGACCCGATGGCCAC
>Ga0307411_10001262_pt1 | contig 10114 bp, 9 predicted proteins | sample DK1Ometagenome_2_FD_203712 | JGI IMG/M metagenome (GOLD analysis project Ga0307411, IMG submission 203712) | Maize rhizosphere microbial communities from greenhouse at UC Davis, California, United States - DK15-O-1 | ecosystem: Host-associated > Plants > Roots > Rhizosphere > Soil | place: USA...
AAGAACCTCGGCTGCGCGCTCGACCAGGTCGGCGAGCAGGGCCACGCCAAGCGACGTATTGGCTGCCCGCAGCACGGGAATATCCTTTGCGGCGGTCGCAATCCGGCGGCCTGCGAAATCGTCGAGCCCGGTCGTCCCGACAAGGATCGGAATGCCCGCGGCGATCGCGCGGTCGAGGCTGGCCTGCAGCGCGGACGGGGCGGAGAAATCCACGAGGATGTCGCCGCGGTCCTGATCGATCTCGAATCCGGGATCGTCGGCAGCGGCGGCAGCGATCGCTTTCCCCATCCGGCCGTTCGGAGCGAACAGGCTGATCCGGATCGGTTGCTCGTCGGTGCGCATGACGCCGGGCTTAGGTGGAGGGCCGAACGATGCCAAGTCGCTGCTGCATGGCGAGGGCGGCCGCAGGCGCGCGGACTTTCGCCCCGTTGATCATGAAGACGTGGACGTCGCGGCCGCCTTGCGCCCAGTTGCGCGCGCGCTCGGCGAAGCCATCCAGTGCCGCATCATCATAGCCGGTGAGGATGTCCTCGTTCATTCGCTGAAGCCGTGCATAAGCGAAGTCCGCGGTGTCTGCTTCGATGCACGGATAATCGTCCGAATCCTCGAACACGATCGCGATGTTCCTCGCGCGGCAGAGATCGAAGAAGCGCTCGTCGCGAAAGCTTTCGTGCCGCGGCTCGATCACGTGGCGGACTTTTGTTCCCTCGAACTCGACTGGAAGGTGGTCGATGAAGGCGGCGATGTCGTCCGCGTCGAACTTCCGCCGGCCTGCAAACTGCCAAAGGATTGGACCGAGCTTCGGTCCTAGCGCCGCAAATCCCTGCGCGAAGAAATTGCCGATCCCCTCGCCGGATTCCGCCAGCTTCGACTTCATCACGCAGTAGCGCGAGCCCTTGATCGCGAACTGGAAATCGTCCGGAGCGACCTTCGCCCAATTCTCCCAGCTTTTCGGGCTCTGCCGGCCGTAAAAGGTCGCGTTGATCTCGATCGCGCTGAGTTGCTGCGAAGCATATTCGAGCTCGCGCTTCTGCGAGAGCCCCTGCGGATAAAAGACGCCGCGCCACGGCTCGTAAGTCCAGCCGCCGATACCGACTCGGATGTTGCCCTCACTCACGCTCCGACACATGCCGCAGCGCCGTCCGGATGCAAGTCAGGCGACCTCGGAAATGACGATATCGTGCCTGGTGCCCGCTTCGGACGACGTGATCTCGTGCTTCGCTCCGAGCTGCCTGGCGAAGCTGTCGACGAGCTTTGTGCCCAGTCCGCCGCGCTTTGACCGGCCGCCCGACTTCATCCCGACGCCGTTGTCGGCCACGGTCAGCTTCAGCACGCCGTTCATGTGCCCCGTCACCAGAACGCGGCCATCGGTTCGGCCGTCGAATGCGTGCTTGAGGGCGTTGGTGATAAGCTCGTTGACGATGATCGCGACCATGACGGCCCGGTCGGCCGTCATCGTGATCTCGTCGAACTTGCACTCGATCTGGACATGCTGGGTCGACAGGCCGCGCTCGATCTGTTCGCACAGGCTGCGCAAATGATCGTCCAGGCGGACCCGATCGAGATCGCCGCTGCGAAGCGCCAGCTTCTCCGTGGCATGGGCAATCGCCTGGATACGATCCGCGACCTGGTGGAGCGCCTCCTTCACGCCGTCGTTGGTAGCTCGCTGCGCCTGCAGGTGGATGAGGGCGAGCACCGTCTGATGATTGTTGCGAGTCCGGTGATCGATCTCGTTCAGCGCGTGGTCCAGCAGGGCCAGATGCCGCTCCCTCTCCGAAATGCCCTTGTCGACCTCCCTTTGGTAAAGGGCGATGATGATCAAAAGAATTGCCTGTGAGACGGTTGCCACGGCCAGGCCGATGCGGCGCGTCTGACCCGACACGTCGAGTGACCCGGCAGGCTCGAGGATGAAGATCCAGAAAAGGATCTGGCCGACGATCATGGCCACCAGGCCCGCACGCCAGCCAGCCAGCACGGCCGCCAGGGCAACCGCGACAAATCCGGTAGCATAGGGCGCCACGTCGCCCATCATCGGCGACAGGGATTTTCGGATGATCACTGCCGCAGACGCGAGCAAGCAGCCGGCGGCGACCTCGACCACAATGGGCGGCACCCGGTGAGCCCAGCGCTCAGGCAGCCGTGAGTGAATGATCCTGCGAATGTTTGCCCCCGGCCGCCTTCACCAGAACTCCCCGCGAGCCCGGAAAAAACCTTCCAAATCAGTCAGCAAGCCTACGTCATCGAGTCGGTGTCGGCACTAACTTCGGTCAATCTTAGCAGATCGGGGTGTTTTCATTTGCGACGGACGGCAGGGAGGACACCGCGTCGCAAATGCCCGATGTCAGCTTTCGACCCATTGCGGACATTCGTTCGCTATGAGATTTCCAATACATGCAGATTACCGACCTTCGGGCTGGCGATATCTACCGGCCGAAAGACGAACGCCATGGATGCCTTCTCGCGCAAGTCGGTGAGGGCAGCGACGTGGGATTTTTCCGGCTGGCTTCGGCGGTCGCTGTTAGCTTGCAAGACCCGCTGTTCCGGGTGGTGATGAGCCAATCTGACTTCAAGAAGGGTTGGCGGAGGATCGGCAACTTCCCGCTTAGCAAGTCGCTTCAGGAACTTGCATGGTACGGCGACTCCGACATCGGGCATGATCAAAAATACAAGGTTCGTATCAACAACGTCGATCACAGAGTGGCTGTGGATGAGGCGACCTACCAAGCGTTGGAACGCCTTGCCGTTTGGGAAACCGTTCACGTAATCAAGCGATATGAGGCGGCCTGAATTGGGTTGACGCTTATGTCCGCTTCCACCCATAGCGGACATTAGCCTGGCGCCTTAAATCACCCGCATGGCCGACATCCGCAGCATCGTCATCCTGACCGGCGCGGGGATATCCGCCGAAAGCGGCCTCGCTACTTTTCGCGCTGCCGACGGACTGTGGGAAGGCCACCGCGTCGAGGACGTAGCTACGCCCGAGGCCTTCAGTCGGAATCCCCGGCTAGTCCACGAATTCTACGACGCCCGTCGCGCGCGCCTCGGCGAGGTCGAGCCGAACGCCGCCCACAATGCGCTCGCTCGACTGGATTTCGAGTGGGACGGAGACCTGTTGCTCGTCACGCAGAATGTCGACGACCTGCACGAGCGGGCCGGCTCGAAGCGGCTGCTGCACATGCACGGCGAACTGACCAAGGGCTGGTGCCTCGCCTGTGACGAGCGTCAGCCCTGGTTGGGAGACATGGGTGAGGGCGCCGGCTGCAAATTGTGCGGTGAGAATGGCCGAGTTCGGCCCGACATCGTCTGGTTCGGGGAGATGCCGTACGAAATGGACCGTATCGAGGAAGCGCTCCGCAACGCCGACCTGTTCGTTTCGATCGGTACGTCCGGAGCGGTCTACCCGGCGGCAGGCTTCGTCCAGACCGCGCGCTACTGCGGCGCGAGGACGCTCGAAATGAACTTAGACCCGAGCCTCGGCAGCACCTTCTTCGACGAAAGCCGCATCGGACCGGCGGGAAAGCTCGTCCCCGAATGGGTCGACGAGCTACTCGGCTAGTCCGCCCATTCGAGCCCGATGTCCTTGTAAAGCCCGCGGTCCTCGTCCCAGCGCGGATTGACCTTTACGTGCAGATACAGATGCACCTTGCGGCCGAGGTGCTGGGCGATTTCCTCGCGTGCAAGCTGGCCGATCGTGCGCAGGCGCGTCCCGCCCTTGCCGATGACGATCGCCTTCTGGCTGTCGCGGGCGACGAGGATCTGCTGGTGGATGACGGTCGATCCGTCGGGCCGGTCCTCCCACGTCTCCGTCTCGACCGCCGTCGCATAGGGCAGTTCCTGGTGTAGCTGGTTGACGATCTGCTCGCGGGTCAGCTCGGCCGCGATCATGCGGTCGGTCGCGTCGGACACTTCGTCTTCCGGGTAGAGCCAGGGCCCCTCGGGCACGGCATCGGCCAGCGCGTCCTTGATGTCGGACACGCCTTCACCCCTCGTTGCGCTGATCATGAACACCTTGTCGGGGTTCAGCCTCTGGGTGAGCTCCGCCGATAGGGCCAGAAGCTGCGGCTTCTTGATCCGGTCGATCTTGTTCAGGGCGATCCACAAAGGATGCTCGCGCGTCTCAAGACTAGCGATGATCTCATTGACTCCGCGAGTGATTCCGGTGTCGGCGTCGATCACCAGCAGGATGAGGTCCGCGTCGCCCGCGCCGCCCCACGCCGCCGCGACCATGGCCCGGTCGAGCCGCCTCTTGGGCTGGAAGATGCCGGGTGTATCGACGAGCAGGATCTGCGAGCTGCCGAGGATGGCGATGCCCATCAGGCGTGCCCGCGTCGTCTGCGCCTTGGGGCTGACGATCGCGACCTTCTGCCCGACCAGGGCATTGACGAGGGTGGACTTGCCGGCGTTGGGGGCGCCGATCACGGCCACGAAGCCGGCGCGCCTATTCTGTTCGGTCATTGTGATTGTTCCAACAGCGCAGTGGCCGCCGCGGTTTCAGCCTCCTGTTTGCTGGAACCCTCCGCGGTCGCTTCGCCGATATTCTTGATGGAAACCCTTACGGTGAACCGCGGAGCATGGTGAGCGCCGCTCTTTTGGGACACCTCATATTCCGGGGCGGCCCAATTTCGCGCAGCCGCGAGCTCCTGCAGCGCCGACTTAGGATGCTTCGGCGCCTTGCCCTGCGAATCCAGGTAGGGCGCCCAGACCTTCCGGACGAACGCCTCGGCCTTTTCGAGACCCGCATCGATCAGGAGCGCGCCCATCAGGGATTCCACGACGTCGCCGACGACATTGTCGCTCCAGTTCGCGCCATCCTCACGGGCCTGCTTGCCCAGGCGGATCAGCGCTGGAAGGCCTAGCTGTCGCCCGATTTCCCCGCACGTCTCGCGGGAAACGAGGACGTTATAGCGGCGCGACAATTTACCCTCGGGCTCATTCTCGAAACGCTCGTAGAGCCAACGTGCCATTGCGAGCCCGATCACGCGGTCGCCGAGGAACTCGAGCCGTTCGTAGCTGGCCTTGCCGACGCTCGAATGCGTCAGCGCGCGCTCGAACAGGCCGAGGTCTTTCGGCTCATGATCGAGAACGTCGCGCAGGAATTCGCGAAGTTCGCTCATCTTTCCGGACCGTCGAAACCGGTGGCGATCCGGTTGCCGCGAAGGGCGCTGAACCAGGTCCACGGCTTGGCATAGTCCGCCGTGCCGTCGGTCGACCAGAAGATGAAGGTCGCCCTGCCGATCAGATTTTCGACCGGTACGAAGCCGATGCCGCCTTCTTGCACGGAAAAGCGGCTGTCGAGGCTGTCGTCGCGATTGTCGCCCATCAGGAACAGATGTCCGGCGGGAACGACCGTCGTCGGGACCTCGTCCGCTCGCGGGTTTTCGACTTGGTCGATGACCTGGTAGGTGCGGCCGCCGGGCAACGTCTCGCTGTAGACGGGATAAAGGCAGGCCGGTTTCGCGTCGTCGCCCTGGATGATCATCTGGGAGGCGCCGCCGACGACCCGGCAGGGACTGTTGGGGGAGATCGGCATGTCGAACGTGCCCTGCGCTTGGCGAGGAACCGGCCGGCCGTTGATGATCAACATCCCGCTCTGCACCGCGATCCTGTCTCCCGGCAGGCCAATGACGCGCTTCACGAAATCCTCGTCGGTTCCCGGCGCTCGGAACACAACGACATCACCGCGTTCCGGAATATTGCCGAACAGCCTGCCGTCGAACGAGGGAAATCCCCAGGGAAAACTGTAGCGGGAAAAGCCGTAGGGCCACTTGGCGACCATCACATAGTCGCCGATGAACAGGGTCGGCAGCATCGAGCCCGATGGAATGCTGAACGGCGCGAAGACGAAGCTCCGGATCACCCAAGCAATGAGGAGAACGGACAGGACAAGGCGCAGCAGCCCTCCTGGGCCCTGCTTCTTGTCGGATGAGGCGCCCTGTCGGCGAGCATATCGAAGTGCCATTGGGGGCGCTTGTTTCGGGCGGGGCGCGGCGCGTCAAGCGGGGATGGTTTTTGGCGGCTGCCCGACTAAGAGGCGGGACATGGCAGGCCAGGATTGGGACGCGGTCGACGCGTACGACGTGCAACCGCTCGAAACCTTGTTCGAGCGCGACAGTGACCGGCTCTCCGCGATGTCGCTGGAGCTGAGTGGACTCTATTTCGACTGGTCGAAGACTCATCTCGACGCGGATCTGCTTGGCCGGTTCGTGAAGGTGGCGGATGCGGCCGGGTTCGCGGCGGCTCGCGAGGCTTTATTCTCGGGCGCGATCGTCAACCCGACCGAGGGCCGAGCCGCCGAGCATGTCGTCGAGCGCGGAACGGGCGAGGCGGTCGCCGTCGAGCTTTCGGCCTCTCGCCGGTCGCGCATGCGCGCCTTGGTCGATGCGATCGAGGCCGGAGCGTTCGGCGATGTGACCGGCGTCCTGCACATCGGCATCGGCGGATCGGTCCTCGGGCCGGCCTTGCTCGTCGATGCGCTGGGCAGGCGCGGATCGAGGCTCGACGTCCGGTTCTTGTCGAACATCGACGGAGAGGCCTTCGACGATGCCGTGAAGACCCTCGATCCAACGACGACACTCGTTGTGACTGCGTCGAAGACCTTCACGACGGCGGAGACGCTGTCCAACATGAACGCCGCGCTCGACTGGCTGCGGGCCGCGGGCGTCGATGATCCCTTCGGCCGGGTGATCGCCGTGACGGCCCGGCCCGAGGCCGCGCTCGAGGCCGGCATCGACGAGACTCGCATCCTCCAGTTCAGCGAGGGCGTAGGGGGACGTTACTCCTTGTGGAGCGCTGTCGGCCTGTCCGCAGCGCTGGCGCTCGGCTGGAGCGCGTTCGAGGAACTGCTCGAAGGTGCGGCCGAGATGGACCGCCACTTCCGATATGCCGAGCCAGCGAAGAACGCGCCGCTGATCTCGGCTTTCATCGACCGCCTCTACGTCCGCAAGTTCGGCTGCCAGACGCGCGCGGCGTTTGCCTATGACGAGCGCCTGCGGCTGCTGCCGTTCTACCTCCAGCAACTCGAGATGGAGTCCAACGGCAAGTCGGTGAAGATCGACGGTTCGCCGGTCGGCCAGCCGAGCGCTCCGGTCACTTGGGGCGGGACGGGTACCGACGCGCAGCACGCCGTGTTCCAGCTTTTGCATCAGGGCACCGTCCTCGTGCCCGTCGAATTCGTCGCGGTGACCGAAGCCGAGGACAGCCTGCCGCCCGATCATCATCGCCAACTGCTTCTGAACGCCTTCGCGCAGGGCGCAGCTCTGATGCGCGGCCGCCGGAGTGACGATCCGCACCGCAACTATCCGGGCAATCGCCCCAGTTCGACCATCCTGCTCGACCGGCTCGATGCGCGGACGCTCGGCGCGCTTATCGCTTTCTACGAGCACCGCACGTTCGCCAACGCCGTGCTGTTGGGAATTAACCCATTCGATCAGTTCGGCGTGGAACTTGGCAAGGACATCGCCCGCAAGCTCGACGATTCCGCCGACGACGAAAGCTTCGACCCGTCCACGAGGGCGCTGATCGAACGCGCCGGCCTGTAGCTCGCAACGCATCGCGCCGATGCCTAGATGACATTGGAGCGGCCGCGGCTTCTCCGCCAAAACGGACGCCAGGAGAATAGGAATGGCTGACTTCGATCTGTTCGTGATCGGCGCCGGATCGGGCGGCGTCCGCGCTTCGCGTGTTGCCGCCGCATATGGTGCTCGCGTCGCAATCGCCGAGGAGCATAAGGTCGGCGGCACCTGCGTCATCCGCGGCTGCGTGCCCAAGAAGCTGCTCGTCTACGGCGCGCACTTCGCCGAGGACCTCGACGACGCCGCCATGTTCGGTTGGGACGTCCCGGAGAAGCGTTTCGACTGGGCCGTGCTGCGTGACAATGTGCTGGGTGAGGTCTGCCGCCTGGAGGAGGCCTATACCGATACGCTGACCAACCACGACGTCACGATCTTCAAGGAACGGGCGACGCTGACCGGGCCGAACTCGGTCCAGCTAGCGTCCGGCAAGACGGTCACGGCCGACAAGATCCTGATCGCTACAGGTGCGCGGCCGCTGATGCCGGATCTGCCGGGCATCGAGCATGCGATCAGCTCCAACGAGACCTTCCATCTTGAGAAGCTGCCAAAGCGGATCGTCATCGCCGGCGGTGGATATATCGCCAGCGAGTTTGCCGGCATCTTCCACCAATTCGGATGTCACGTAACGCTCGTGAACCGTTCCGACGTGATCCTGCGCGGCTACGACCAGCAGATCGTGGATCGCCTGCTGCAGATCTCGATCCGCAAGGGCATCGACTTCAAGTTCAACGCCACCATCGACGCGATTGAAAAGCGCGAGGACGGTTCGCTTCACCTCAGCATGACGGGCTGCGACCATATCGAGGCCGATCAGGTGCTTTTCGCCGTCGGCCGCCGACCGAACGTCGAGGACCTCGGCTGCGAAGCTGCGGGCGTCGCGCTTGGCGAGAAGGGCGAGATCAAGGTCGACGAGGACAATCGCACCAGCGTGCCCTCGATCTTTGCCGTCGGCGACGTCACCGACCGGGTCCAGCTAACACCGGTCGCGATCCGTGAGGGGCAGGCCTTCGCCGACACCTTCTTTGGCCAGAAGCCGCACCGCGTGGACTATAATTGCATCCCCAGCGCGGTCTTCAGCCATCCGCCGCTGGCCAGCGTCGGCATGACCGAGGGCCAGGCCCGAAATCGCCTGGGAACGGTGAGGACTTTCACGTCCGACTTCCGGCCGATGAAGAACGTACTTGCAGGCCGCAACGAGCGGTCGCTCTACAAGCTCGTGCTGGACGGGGAGACCGATCAGGTGGTCGGCATCCACATGATCGGTCCCGATGCGCCCGAAATCCTCCAGGCGGCCGCCGTTGCGGTAAAGGCCAAGCTCAAGAAAGCCGACTTCGACGCGACGGTCGCCCTCCACCCGACGATGTCGGAAGAACTCGTCCTGATGCGATAAGTCGTAGCGGGCGGCTAGGGGTTCCGCGCCGCCACGACCCTACTGCCGTCACCGCGGATCAACTCCAACTCGGTGGCGGCATCCCCTGCGACCTTGAACTTCACGCGCTGCATGGGATCGGCGACGAAGGCGAATTCATTGGCTGCAACGGCGACGAGCTGGCCCTTCGGTCCGCCCTCGCGCTGGAAGACGAGCTTCCCGCCGTCATTGGTGATGTGCCGGACGCCGTAGACGCCGGCGTATTGCGCGGCTGGAAGGGCGGTCACGACCGGCGTCAATTGCGCTTCGAGCACCTGAGCGCTCGCCTCGAACACAATTTTGTCCTCGCCGGTCGCGGCGGACGCGAGCTTCCGAAGAGCGCGGACCTGCGCCATTTCCAGCGCCTTGTCCTGCTCGACCTTCACCGTCGGCGCGATGCCGACCTTCTCCCAATCCTTGCCTGTCGAGGCGAGCACCGCCCGGCCGACCGAAACACTGATCACGTAGCCGCCCGCGACCGGGAAGAACTCGTTGCGATACCCTGCGCCGGCGCTCGTTTCACCGATCAGCTCACCAACCTTGAAGCCGGCGACATGGCCGATGAATTCCTCGGCGGCGCTGGCGCTACCCCCGCTGGTCAGCACGTAAAGCGGCTTTCCGATCATCCGGCCCGCGGGGAGCGTGGCGAGCGTCTTCAACGTGTCACCCGGTTTGCCCCGCATGTAGAAGGTGACGATCGGGCGGTTCGGCTCGAGGAAGTGGCTGATCAGGTAGCGGACGGCGTCCGGGCTGCCTCCGCCGTTGCGGCGGAGGTCGATGATCGCCGCATCCCCGTCGCGCAGGAACCGCATCGCATTGTCATAGGCGTCTTCAGTCGGCTTGCCGCCCCAGAAGAAGCCGATCAGGTCCATGTAGCGGATGTTGCCGGGCAGCACCTTCATCTCGGTGATACCGTGATTGAGGCGAATGGCCTGGCGGACCTCCTCCTCGCTCGGCGGGGCGTCGTCGGCGCCTGACCCAGCCGAACTTGCCGCCAGCCGCGCCTGTTGGGCCGGGTCGTATTGCATGCCGAGATGCTTGTCGTTGGCGACGGCTGACATATCGGCATTGATGCGCTCGGCGAGAATGTTCGGATCGCTGACATTGTAGCGACCTGCGGTCAGCCCCTGCGACA
>Ga0307411_10001265_pt1 | contig 10109 bp, 7 predicted proteins | sample DK1Ometagenome_2_FD_203712 | JGI IMG/M metagenome (GOLD analysis project Ga0307411, IMG submission 203712) | Maize rhizosphere microbial communities from greenhouse at UC Davis, California, United States - DK15-O-1 | ecosystem: Host-associated > Plants > Roots > Rhizosphere > Soil | place: USA...
TGGAGCCTGTTCCGGTGTACAGGTCGTAAACCAATTCATTGCCGGTTAGCTGTGCAAAATTTTTAGTTACCGTATATAATTCTATTGCCTGTTTAGTATTTGTTTGAAAAAAAGATTTTGGGCTTATCTTAAATTCAAGATGCCCGAAATCTTCCATAATGTATTCTTTTCCTTTGAACACTTCGATGGGCAGATCCCCGTAAGTATCATTCCGCTTCTGGTTGATTACATACAGCATAGAAGTGATATATGGGAAACGGGAATTAATGTGTTCCATTAACTGTTTCATCTGATCATTTAAGGGTTCTCCAAAAATAAAAAGAAGCATCCACTCTCCTTTTTCGGTAACTCGGATCATAATGTTGCGCATGGCACCTGAAAACTCGTGGACATTGTAAAATGTAAGTCCAAGTTTTAATGCATGAGATTTTATTTCGTTGCGGATTTCATTATGACGGGGATCCATTAAATGACATTGATGAATATCCAGGATCTTATCAAACTTGCCCGGAATATGAAATCCCAGGGCTTCTGCATTTTGTATTTCGTTACCCGACTGAATCTCTTCCACGGTTAACCACCGTTTGAATGAAAATGTGTATTCCATTTTATTCCGGTATCCATATTCATTGGATGATCCTTTAATAGGAAGAAATTCATTTATTTCTAATTTACCCAAACGCATCAGTTGATCTTTTACCTGGGTTTCTTTAAATGCGAGTTGCTCTGAATAGGGCAAATGTTGCCATTTGCAGCCACCACAGGTTCCAAAATGTTCGCATTTAGGTTCTACTCTTTTAGAGGATTTTTGATGAAATTGAAGAATAGTTCCTTCCGCATGATTTCGACGGTCTTTACCTAACCGAACATCCACAATATCTCCAGGTGCTGCAAAAGGAACAAAGATTACTTTTCCTTCGTGTTTTCCGATTGCTTTTCCTTCTGCAGCAACATCTACTATTTCAAGTTGCTCAATGATCTTTTCTTTCTTTTTTTTATTGTTCCGTGGCATGATGACAAAGATACGAAAATAAGGCTTCAATAAGCCGGCAGCGGCCCGAGACCGGGCACCGAACAAAGTGAGGGTATGGAGCGCAGTGGAATACGAAACTGCAAAGGGCGAGGATTAAGCCGCCATAAGAATAATGAATCAGTTAAATGATGAACCAGCAATTAGAAAATTATAAAGACCTGCCACAGCATGTTTTTGTAATACATGATATTGTTTGAAACCATTTAAGCACACAATGAAATGAAAACTGTTCTTATATTTGTTATTCAAAGATGAGTTATGAAAAACTTTACCATAATTGGCGGTGGATTAGTAGGTGCTTTACAATCTGTTTTTCTTGCACAAAGAGGTTGTAAAGTTACCTTGTTTGAAAGAAGACCTGATATTCGAAATACAGATGTGTATCAAGGACGATCCATTAATCTTGCGATGAGCAATCGTGGTTGGAAAGCTTTGCAAAAAGTGGGTGTGGAAGAAACCATTCGTGAAATTGCAATTCCTATGTATAAGCGTACCATGCACGACATGCTGGGAAATCTTACTTTTCAACCTTATGGGAAAGACAATGAAGCCATTTACAGCGTTTCGAGAGGTGAGCTGAATAAAACTCTTTTACAGATCGCCGATAAATATGAAACAACGGAAATGCATTTTAATGCACGCTGTTTAAATCTGGATCTTGAAAATAAAAAAGTATTTTTTCAAAATGATACGACCGGCGAAAAAACAGAACATAATTATGAGCATTTGATCGGCACGGATGGTGCGTTTTCTGCAGTTCGTCATCGTTTGATGTTTAATGAACGTTTTGATTATTCGCAGGATTATATTGATCATGGGTATAAGGAATTACATATAGAAGCCAATGACGATGGCACTCATAAACTCGATAAAAACACGCTGCACATATGGCCACGTGAAGATTTTATGTTAATTGCATTACCTAATATTGACGGAAGTTTTACCTGTACTTTATTTTTGGCCTGGGAAGGAAAAGTTTCGTTTGAAGCTTTAAAAACAGAACGTGATATTATTAGCTTTTTCCAATATTATTTTCCGGATCTTATTGAACATATACCTGATTTTGTGCAGCAGTTTTTAAATCATCCGACCTCTGCTTTGCAAACTATCCGGTGTTATCCATGGCATTATAAAGACTCTGTAGTGCTTATGGGCGATGCGGCCCATGCGGTAGTTCCGTTTTACGGACAAGGCATGAATGCCGGCTTTGAAGATTGTACCATCTTTGATACGATGATGGATGAGTTTGCCGGAAATTTTGGTAATCTTTTTGAAGCTTTTGGTAAAAGCAGGAAACCAAATGCTGATTCTGTGGCTGAACTTGCCTTGAGAAATTTTATTGAGATGCGTGATCTTACCGCAGATCCTCAATTTCTTTTACAGAAAAAAATTGAAGGTTGGTTTTATCAGAAACATCCGGATAAATGGATCCCGTTGTACTCAATGGTTACCTTTAGTGACCTGTCTTATGAGTATGCATTGAACAAAGGTGATTTTCAAAACAACATTATGAAACAGGTAATGGAAATGCCCGACATTGCTGAAAAATGGAATTCTGATGAGGTTGAAAAAAAGATCCTGAGCCTTCTATAAAAATTTTACACTTTTTTTGATTTTGTGTATTAAACCTTTTAAGAGAGTTAAGTTCAAAGAAGCATAACTTAACTTTTTAATTATTATGACTACCAAAAACATGTTTGCTGTATTGCTTGTTCTGGCAATGGGTATAGGGTCTGCATTTTCACAAAAGGACCATAAAAAGTTCGATCCTCAGGTCAGGATGGACAAAAAATTAAACAAGATGGACGAAGTGGTGAAGTTTACCGGAACTCAAAGAAATGAGATTCAGGTATTATTCACACAATCGATGCAAAAGAAAAAAGATGCATTCTGCTCCCATGAAACCGGAACAGAGGATATGAAGAATGCGATGAAAGCTGTTCGTACAGAAACAGAAGACGGTCTGAAAAAAATACTTTCAGGGGACCAGTTCAAATTATGGATGGATTATAAAAAGAATTATAAAAAAGAGCACCATCATAAAAGCGGTAAGGGTAAAGGTAAATTGGATATGACCGGCAGGATTGACGGCCAATTGGAAAAGATAGATAGTATCGTAAAGTTTACAGGAATACAAAGAGATGATATGAAAGCTCTTTTAACTGATTTTGCCAAACGCTCTAAAGATACATTCTGCACAAATGAACTGGGAAGCGATGGCTTTAAAAATGCCATGAAAACGATTAAAGAAGACAAAAGATCTGCAATCGAAAAAATTCTTTCAAAGGATCAGATGGATTTGTGGAAAGCGCATAAGAAGAACAAGCATAAGGATCGTAAATAACCGAGGCCAGGAATACTTCACTGAAAAAAGTTTGAAGCACGAAGCATGAAGTTTGCAATCTGCAACTTCATGCTTCGTGCTTTTTTGTAAATTTACTGGTAGAATTTTACACTATGAAAAAGATTGTTGTATTAACGGGGGCCGGAATTAGTGAAGAAAGCGGAATTAAAACATTCAGGGATGCTGGTGGATTATGGGAAGGTCATGACATTATGGAAGTAGCATCACCTGAAGGTTGGAGAAAGAACAAAGAACTGGTTCTCGATTTTTATAACCTGCGTCGCAAACAATTAAAAGAAGTGGAACCTAATGAGGCGCATAAGCTCCTCGTGAAACTTGAGGAAAAATATAAGGTTGTTGTTGTTACCCAAAATGTGGATGACCTTCATGAACGTGCCGGATCTTCCACTATCATTCATCTTCACGGGGAACTTTTAAAAGTTAGAAGTACATTAAATCCTGAACTGATTTACGAGTGGAAAGAAGATATTACCTTAGAGGATAAATGTGAAAAAGGGAGTCAGCTTAGGCCGCATATAGTTTGGTTTGGAGAAGAAGTTCCTATGATGTCGAAAGCATTACATGAAGTAATTGATGCAGACATTATAATTGTTATTGGCACCAGCTTACAGGTTTATCCTGCTGCAGGTATCCTTACGTATGCTCCACCCCAAAAAAGAAAAATTCTTGTGGATAGAAAAATTCCTGATGTGAAGGGAGTTTCAAATCTGGAAACGTACGAAATGAAAGCAAGCGAAGGCGTAAAACAAGTAGTAGAAAAACTCTTAAATGAAGCTGAATGATCAAAGTTAATCATGGTCCTCTTCAACTGTTCCAGTTTGAAAACCTGAATAATTTTCCCGGTATCCGACATGCTGTAACTACCAGGCATGGTGGGATATCAGAAGGTTACGCTGATTCATTGAATCTTGGCTTAGGAGTGGATGACCGTTTGAGCTATGTGGAAGAAAACAGGAGACGGTTGGCAGAATATATGGGTGTTCCTCTCGAAAAACTCATTTTTCAGAAACAAACACATTCTACCAATTACAAGATCATTACATCAAAAAACTATAAAGATTTTCATGATAATAATGATGCATTGATAACTGCTGAAAAAGGAATTGCTATTGCATCACTGGGAGCTGATTGTGTGCCTGTTTTATTATACGACCCCGTTAATGAAGTAATCGCTGCTGTTCATTCAGGTTGGAAAGGAACCGTAAACGGCATTACCCGGATAGTGGTGGATGCCATGCGAACAGAATTCAATACAAAACCGCAAGATATTATTGCAGGCATCGGCCCCTCCATATGCTCATCCAATTACGAAGTTGGACCGGAAGTGGTAGAGGCTTTTGAAAAATCGTTCCCCAAAAGCCCTGAACTAATATCAAACCGTAATGGCGATAAAGCACACGTAGACCTATGGAAGGCAAATGAAACCTGGCTTATGAATGAGGGTGTGCAAAAATCTAATATTGAAATTTCTGGCTTATGTACATACGACCATCCCGAATTGTTTTTTTCTGCCAGGTATTTTAAAAATAAAACCGGAAGGTTTGGAGCTTGCATTGTATTGAAATAAAAAAGGCTGACATTTCTGCCAGCCTCGTTTTTCAAATTATTTTATTTAGGTTAGAAAATATCAAACTTATATCTGTAATCTTTAATATTAGCTTTTTCCTTAACCGCATTTAATGCTTCACCGGCACGGTTGCTCATATTCCTCATCATATCGTTTTTGATGCCGGTATAATCAGGTAAAACAGCACCTGGATTAACCTGGTCAACAACTAAAACAAAAACACCACCATTACCTTCGATAGGCTTGCTTAGCTGATTCACTTTCATTCCGAAAGCAGTACCTAATAATTCAGGCTCGATACCAGCCCCCGGTACAAAATAACTTCCGAAAGAAATATCCTGGCCGGAAAGAACATTTAATTTCATAGCAGCTGCAACGCTGTTAATGTCTTTACCAGATGACATAGCTGAATTAAATTCTGTAATGAACTGTTCTGCTTTTTTATGCCTGCGGAATGCTGCAATAGCATCTTCCCGAACATCATTTAAGTTTGGAATTCCATCCGGACGATCGGCAACCACAACAGCTACAATATAATTATCACCACTTGGGAACACATCAGAGATTTCTCCCCGTTTAGCACCCAGCACCCATTTTACAACAGGCTTGGTGTCTTCCATATTAAGGATATTACGTGATGCATCAGTTAAAGAAGGCTCTTCACGGTAAATAATATTGTGTGATTTGGCAAAATTATCCATGTGTTTAACAGCATCAAACCCCTGAGCCTTTTTATCAGGATATGCCATTTCATTAGCAAGGTTATATTGTACCTGCTTGGTTTGTTCACTTGGTTTAATGGCCCTTATAACCATTGCAATTTGTGATTCTTTTACTGGTTGGGTCTGGTCAATTATATAGATAACATGGAACCCAAATTGTGAGTTTACAATTTTAAGATCACCTTTTTTGCCATTAAATGCTGAATCAGAAAACTCCTGAACCATTTGGCCTTTTCCAAACCATCCTAAATTACCGGTATCTTTAGCACTACCATCCGCTGAGAATTTAGCTGCCAGTTCTGCAAAATTACCTCCATTCTGAAGAGCTTTAAAAATACTGTCACGACGATCCATCGCAATTTTAACCGCTGCTTCAGAATTTTCTGTTGGCTGGATAAGGATATGACGTACATTTACTGAATCAGGCTGGAACCTTTCTTCCAGTTTTTTAGCGATTACATAATATCCGCTTTCAATAATTGGACCTGCCGTAGTTCCTTTTGGGGCATTAAATAATAAGCTATCAAGAACCGGAGATAAAACACCTTGCTTTACAAACTGAGGCGGAACTGATTCATCAGAATTCTGAGCAACAAATATGGTATCATCATCAGATGCAGCCAATTCATCTTTCAGCTTGATCATCTCAGTACGAAGAACTGTTGAATCTCCAGGAGTTGGTACACTTAAGAATACGGCATATTTAATTCCTTTCGATTTTTTAGAACGCATTTTGAATTTGTAATCCTTAAAGAAGGTCACCAACTCATCTTCGGTAAAAGTTACAGTACTATCAGCAATTGTAGTATAAGATTTTAGAACGAAACGAATATTTGCACGATCGCTGTTTGCTTTATACATTGATTGCGATTCCTTAGTAGTAACATATAGGCCTTTAGTAACCATTGCTACATACTTATTCTGCAAACGGTCTTTCTTTAATTTCTCCTGTAAAAAGCCCCAATATTGTTTTTGAGCTTCCCACTGTTGTTTTTTATCATCAGGAACCTGGGAATCATCCTCAAACTGTTGCATATATTGGTTTACACGGTTTGGATCAAACTGGCCAAATTCATTAGAAAACTGCTGGCGAATTTGTGGATCAACGGTTTCACCAACAAACATGTCGTTGAATTCCGCATCTGAAATATTCAACCCCAATTTTTCAAATTGTTTGTTGAATACCAGCGAACGGATCATATCATCCCACACTTCATTTTTTAATGCATCATCAGTAGCTTCATCAAACTCAGCGTTCGGATTAATGGTAGCCACAAACTCTTTTTTAGTCTGAACGCTATCATTGTAAGCCATTACACTTACTTTTTTGCCGTTAAAAGTTCCAACGGTATCATTTCCTGCACGGAATAAATTTTGGGCACCACCCAAAATAAATGCAGCCAATGATAAACCAACTACAACAACGATTAAAGTTCCCCTTTTTCTTATACTTCCAATAATTGCCATTTGCAATAAAAAATTAACAGTTCATAAAAAATAGGCACGAATATACACTTTTTAGCGATGCAAAAACCTTCATTCAAACGAAATACATGTTTTTCAAGACTTTTAGCACTCTGAAATTCAGGAATTTACAAAAAACACTCAATAATATCCCTGCATAATGCAGATGCGGAGCTCCCTTTTTACACCTATAAAGAGTGTACGGTGACTGAAATTATTCCTTCACTATATATAGTGTAACCTCTTCAATACGGGTTTCGCTTACCTTATTGATTACAAATTTGAATTGTTTTATCTGGATCTCTTCTCCTGTTTTTGGTAAATTCTGGTTATAGAAAAGTATCATTCCTGCCAGTGTAGTATATTCTTCTGCTTCGGGAAGATCTAACTTATATTCATCATTCAGATAATCTATTTCAAGGCGTGCAGATAATTTAAACTCTTTATCGGATATTTTCTTTTCAAGCATCTCCTCTACGTCCGATTCATCATCTATTTCCCCGAAGATCTGTTCAATAATATCTTCCATGGTGAGTAAACCTGCCGTACCTCCATATTCATCCACAACTACTGCTAAACTTCTTCGCTGCTGGCTAAACTGGGTTAAAATATCCTGTATAAACATGGTTTCCGGAACGAACATAATAGGCATAATGAGTGCCTTAAGTTCCTTGGGCTTTTTAAATAACTGGAGACTATCTACAAACCCTGTCATATCATCTACAGTTTCACGATATACCAACACTTTGCTATGCCCTGATTCTATCAACGTGTTTTTAAGATCTTCCACCGAAGAGTTCATTTCAATAGCAACAAGTTCATTACGTGGCACCATACAATCCCTTGCCCTGACACTTGGAAATTCCAAAACATTCTGGAGGATCTTTACTTCATTCTCTACTTCCAGTTTTGAATTTGCCGAAGAATTGGATAACTGATCCAGGTAATAATTCAGATCTGTTTTTTCAAACGTAACTTCCTCTTCTTTCATTTTTACCTTAAAAATACTGAGGATAATACGTGAAGTTTGAACCACCAAATAAACCGGGATCTGAAAAAGATAGTAAAAGAATGTGGTTGGTAATACAAAAAAGTTTAAAAACCGGTTTGGGTTTAAACTGGAAATAACCTTGGGTAAAAATTCTGCAGTGATAAGGATAAATATGGTAGAAATAATTGTTTGGGTTATGATCACAAGTACACCCGGAGGGGGTGTATGAAACCATCCTTCGTAAAGATGTTCGATGGGGTTATTCAATAACTCTTCAGCCATTACACCGAATACTACTAATCCTGCACAATTACCCACCAGCATGGTACCGATAAATTTACTCGGACTTTTGGTTACAATGCTTAGCAGCCGTCCTGTAAAATTAGCCTTGTTCTTGTCCAGCTCAACTTTAAACTTGTTGCTTGAAACAAATGCCATTTCAGTTGCGGCAAAAAAGGCACATAACAAAAGAGAAATAAATAATAAGAGAAGAGTAGTTGATTCTTCCATGGTTATAAAGCTACCACAAAGTAATGAAAAAATGTGGAAGTAGCCGGAATCATTTTATTTATCAGTAATTGGAAATGTTCCTACAACCACCAATATGGTAAACTCGCTAAAATCCTGTTTAGCTTTAAGCCCCTGACCAAATATAACTTTGTTTTGCTGCCTTATCTCCACTGCATCCACTGTTGAAATTTCCTGTTTTTCGCTATTCCAGTATAAAGATTGAGTGATCAAGGTGCCGTTTTTGGCACTTTCCATTTTTACACTGTCTTTTATCCACATGCCTCCTCCTTTTATTAAGGCATAATTAGCAGTTAATTTAGCCATCACACGTTTGTTAGCATCAAAAAAAGTAAGTTTTATACCTTCCGGCATTTCACTGTAAAACTCAATATCGCTGTAATCTTCACGCAACGATCCTTCAATCTGCAAAACCACACGGCCGCTATCACTGTATAACGAGATAAAATCTCGGGTGATGGCTAAAGGGATTTTTTCCTTTATTTCCACTCTTACTTTATCCAGGTCGTTATGGCAAGAGGCAATAAATAATGCCAGTAAGATCACCAAAAGACCTTTAAAAACCGATAATTGAGTTGAAGACAATAAGAAGATTAGTTATACTTAAGTTTAGTAAACCATTTATCACGTAAGGTAATAGAAACCATAAACCTTACAAAACTTTCATTTACCACTCCCAGGTTCCTGCTATTTGCAAAGCCACCTTCAACCCCTACATTCACAAATGACACAACTACCTTTTGATGAAGGTCCTCATCGTAAAATTTATCAAAGCCAAATGGAAGGCCTAATCCAAAACTAAAGGCCACTTCATCGATAGGGTTTCCATCAGGACGATAAAAGCGGTTGTAGTAACGAGTTCCAAAACGATATGCAATATTGCGAAGGAACCTGCCTTTCTGCCTGCTTAGCTTATCGCTGAAATACGGAGTGTACTCAAATCCTAAATGAGCACTGTAACTATCATTATATACCTGAGTTGGCTGATCAAAATAATAAAACCCACTCCACATTTTATAATTAAAATCTGCAGCCAATGTCCAGATGCCAGGGTTGTTTAAAGCAACGCCCAAACTAAACCCCTGGGGAAATGTTACAGTACCTTTACCGGATGGATTAAGTAAGAATGTATCCACTCCAATACTTCCGGAAAAATACTGAACACCTACCTGGTCGAAAGTAGCTTCCGTGGTTCCGCCGTAATTGTAGGTTCCGCCAATCACAAATTTATAGTGAGCATCTGCCAATCCATTATCATCCCTTAAAGAATCCGGTAAAACCTTTACATGGCGTTTTATTCCAAGTAACGTATCTTCAGCAATAACCACACGGCGTGGGTATTTATATCTCTTAACCCTGAAAGTAAACATAGATTGAAAACTTGCATCAAATGAAAAATTACCAATGTTGGTTTTTTCCTCCACACGGGTGCTCAGGTA
>Ga0307411_10001267_pt1 | contig 10105 bp, 7 predicted proteins | sample DK1Ometagenome_2_FD_203712 | JGI IMG/M metagenome (GOLD analysis project Ga0307411, IMG submission 203712) | Maize rhizosphere microbial communities from greenhouse at UC Davis, California, United States - DK15-O-1 | ecosystem: Host-associated > Plants > Roots > Rhizosphere > Soil | place: USA...
TCCAACCGGGTCCGCAACATCGAAGGGTCCGCAACCATGCCCCCACGCACACCTGACCAGCCGTCGGTCGTTGAGCAGATGGCCGACGACGCCGCGCAGATCGACACCCCCGCCGAGTACCCGCCCGGCGCCCCCGGGTTCAAGGCGCTGCTCGCCGTCCGCCCCCGCGGGCGACGGGCCGAGTTCAAGCGCCTGCTCGCGCAGATCGCCGAGAAGAACCCCGGCCTGCGCAAGGAGCAGGAGAGCCTGGCGAAGCTCAAGGATGACGGCTCCCGGGAGGCCGCGAGCATGCGGCTCTGGGCGGGCCTGGACGAGCTGCTCGAGTACGTCGAGGACGCCATGCGGCTGGTCGCCGTCGACGTCGAGAAGTACGACGCCTGGGTGGCCGAGGTCAGCGACGAGGACCTGCAAGCCGCATGGGCGGCGTACCAGGTTCGGATGCAACCGGGGGAAGCCTCCAGCTCGACGAGCTGATCGAGGAGCACGGCGAGGCGCTCCTGTTCGACCTGCAGAGCATCGGGGTCGACCTCCGCGACCTGTGGCGCCCCGGAACGCGGGTGACGCCCCGCTACGTGCTCTGGCTCGTCGGGCAACTACCCCAGTCCTCCGCGTTCGCCGCGTCGATGCGCGGCGGTGCCGAGTTCCGTCCGTGGACGACCGACACCTACCTGCTCGCGGCGGTCGTGAACATCCTCGCCGCGGCGAACCGACAACGCGCAGGCAAGCGCGGCGGGAAGCCGGTCGTAAAGCCGCCGCAGGCACAGAGGGCACGCCCGGCACGGGTGCTGTCCGTCGCGCAGCTCGCCGCACGCCAGAAGTCGGCCAACAACTGATCACGACCGGGAGGTGTCTGCGTGTCATCTCCCGGTGGTGACGAGGTCGGTCGCGTATCCGTACGCGTGGTACCGGATACGTCCGGGTTTCGCCGGGAGCTGCAGCGTGAGCTCGAGGGGATCGAGAACAGTCTCCGGCTTGAGATCCCTGTCGGGTTCGACGTCGACACCGCCGAGCTCCGAACGAAGCTGGAGTCCATCCAGGCACGGGTGACCGTCCCGGTCGACCTGGAGCCGGACATCGCCCGGTTGCGGGCGCAGCTGGCCGCGCTGGACAACTCGCGGATCTCGATCCCGGTCGATCTGGACGCGGGCAAGGCGATCGGCGAGCTCGAAGCTCAGCTCGCCGCGATCGGCGACAAGCGGATCGCGATCAAGGTGTCCGTCACCGGTGTGACAGCCGCAGTCCGGCGGCTGGCCGAACTCGAGGCCCTCGTCTCCAAGCTCGACGGCCGCAACATCCGTATCCGGATCGACGTCGACGGCCTCGCCGCCGCGGTCGCTCAGCTGGCGACGTTGGGTGCCTCGCTGACCGCCCTCGCCGCGCTCGGGCGCAGTGGTGGCGGGCTCGGAGGGCTCAACGCGGGATTCTCCAGCCTGGCCGGCTCGATCGTGAGCGGAACCCTGTCGGCCGTCCAGATGGGCGCCGCGTTCCTTGGGGTGTCCGCCATCGCCACTGCGGTCGCCATCGCGGGCGCGGGGGTCACTGCAGCCTTCGGTGCGGCGGCTACAGCGGTCGCCGTGCTCCCGGCCGCGCTCGCGCTCATCGGCGCCCCACTCGGGCTGCTGTTGCTCGACATGGACACGCTCGGCAAACGGGTTGGCGAGCTCACCCCGGCCTTCCAGGCGTTCCGCAAGGAAGCTACCGACGCGGTCGCGAATGGGCTTGCCCCGGCGATGGAGAAGCTCGCCAACGCGGTCCTACCGAAGGTCAAGGGCGAGCTGCTCGGCGTCGCGACGACCATGGGCCAGGTCGCGCAGAAGGCCGCCGAATGGGCGGCCACCGGCCCCGGCATCGACCTGATCAACGGCGTGCTCGCGAACGTCAACCGCACGATCCAGGCGATGCTGCCCGGGCTCGGCGACATCGGGAACGCGTTCCTGCAGCTGGCCAACCAGGCGGCCGCGTTCGACGTTCTGTCCGGCGCGGTCAACGCGTTTGGCGAGAGCTTCCGCGCGAACGTCGAGGCGCTGATCGGCTCCGGGAAGATGGAGCAGGCGTTCCGCGGCCTCGGCGAGACGTTGCAGCTCGTCGGCCGCGGCTTCTCGGACATGGTCCACAACGGGATCCTGCTGTTCGCCGCCGCGGCGCCCGGCGTGAACGCGTTCCTCGAATCACTGACGTCGTTCTTCAACCGGTTCGACTGGACGTCGTTGGGCGCCTCGGTGGGCGGCGTGTTCCAAGGCCTCGCGGACACCCTGGACAAGGTCCCGCAGGCCACGATCGACAACATCGCGGCGGCGTTCGAGCGCCTCTCGCAGACCTTCCAGGACCCCGCCATCCAGCAGATGTTCGTGAACATCATCTCGATGGCCCCGCTGGCGATCAACGCCATCAACAGCATGGTGGAGGCGTTCGCCCGGATGGGCTCGTTCCTGGCCGGGCTCGCGAACGTCGTCAACGGCACCGTCAAGCTGATCTCGGTCGGCTTCCAAGCCATGGGCGACCCGGTCGGGCTGCTCGCCGGCAAGTACGCGTCCGGGCTCGCCGAGGCGCAGGCGCAGGTCGCGCTCGGCGGGGTGCAGATCGGCCAGGCGTTCGCCGCGATGAACGCCACGGTCAGCGCCCGGGCCAGCGAGATCCCGGAGTCCGTGCTGGCCCCGCTGCGCGGCATTCCGGGCGCGATCAACACGCTGAACCCGCAGATCGCCGCCTCGGTCAGCGCGCTGGGCGGGCAGAGCGCGAACGCGGCCGAGCGGTCGATGCAGGGCGTTCCGCCCGCGATCACGGCGCCATTGCAGCCGGTGCCGGGGATGGTCACCGGTGCGCTCGCGCCCGCCGAGGCAGCCGCGCAGACGGCGACGGGCAACATCGGCAACACGCTGCAGACCGGCGCGTCGCAGTGGGGCCCGAAGGTCGACGCCGGCCTCCAGGGCATCAGCACCTCGTTCCAGACCGGCACCGCGCAGTGGTCGACCACCGTGGGCACCGCGATCACCGGCGTCAGCGCCGCCATCACCACCGGATTCGCCGGTGCCAGCGCGGCGGCCACCACCGGCATGACCGGCGTGACCACGGCGATCGCAGTCGGTACCGCGAACTGGTACGTCGCGGTCTCGCAGGGCATGACCGTGCTCAGCACGACCGTCACGACCGGCTTCGCCACCCTCGCCCTCGCCGCGTCCGCCGGCATGCTCGCGATCCAGACGGCGATCACCGCTGGCACCGCGACCTGGGCGGTAGCGGTCACCGCCGGGCTTGCCCTGCTGAACGCGACGATGGCTGTGGGTTTTCAGCTTATGGGTGCGATCGCCACGTCCGGGATGCTCGTCGTCGCGGCCGGGATCACCGCCGGGTTCGCCGCCGTGAACGCCGCCATCGCCGCTGGGATGGCCACTGCGGTCGCCGCCGTGACCGCCGGGATGGCTGCGGTGCAGGCGGCGTTCGTCGTGAGCTGGGCGAGCATCGGCGCCGCGATCTCCGGTGCCATCGCGCAGATCACCGCGGTGCTGTCCGCTGCGATGGCTGCCTGGGTCGCGCTCACCGCAGCCGGATGGCAGCAGATGGTCACCGCGACGCAGAACGGCATGCAGCAGATGGTCGCCGCGGTCACTACCGGGGCGAACCAGATGGTCGCCGCACTGCAAGCGGCGATTTCGCGCTGCGTGTCGATCCTCAACTCGGCGGTCGGCCAGTTCCGTGCCGCGGGCGCCAACATGGGCCAGGCCCTCGCCGATGGCCTCAACTCGAAGGCCGGAGCGGTGGAGGCCGCGGCCCGCAGGCTGGCCAACGCCGCCGCTGCCGCAGTACGAGCCGCCGCCGCGATCCGCTCTCCCTCCCGTGTGTTCATCGGGTTCGGCGAGTTCATGGGCGAGGGTCTCGCGATCGGCATGCACAACGCCGAGAGTGAGGTCGAGCGGGCAGCGCGGTCCCTCGCCAAGACAGCCATCGCCGGCGTGGCCGGGATCGAGAACGCAGTCGCCGGTGACGCCTGGGCGGCCGACTTCAACGCCCGCGTGAACTCGGAGCTCGCCCAGCACGACGTCACGGGGCCCGACGCGGCGGCCGGTAAGCAGGTCACGATCCAGACCACGATCAACAACCCGCTGCCCGAGACCGGCAGCGACTCGGTCGCCAAGACTCACCGGCGCCAGGCCGCGATGGGGATCCTCGGATGAACGGCCCGCTCTACCCGCCGTTCTACCCGCCCGTCTACCCGGTCATCCCCGCGATCCCCCCGACCCCGGAGGAGTTGCTGGTCAACGGTGTGAGCATTGGCTCGTACTGCTACATGACCTCCGACGTGTCCGGGTTGCTCACCGTCCCCGGCAAGCGCGGCGACGACGCGGTCGTCCCCGGACGTCACGGGCAGATCCGCACCTCCGGAAAGCGGTACGACGCCGCGGAGATCGTGCTCCCGATGTGGGTGGTCGGCTGCCGCCCGGACGGCACCATCCCGTCCACGGGGCGGATGGAGCGGGAGTTCTTCCGCCGCCGCGACGAGCTGCTGCAGCTGTTCCACGCCGACGACATGACCCTGCAGTTCACCCGTGCTGACGGCGTCGTCCTCACCGCCATGGCCGAGGTCGTCGACGTCATGGACTTCACCCGCCGGTGGGCGCAGCCGCTCGCCCAGGTGTCTGTGGCGCTGAAGCTCCTCGACCCGTTCTGGACCGAAACCGTCGACGTCGCCCAGACGATCACCGGTGTCAACGGCACCACCACCGCGCTGACCGCGTTCCAGGGCTCCACGGCCCCGGTCTCGGACGCGATCATCCGGTTCGTCGGCCCGATCTCGAACCCGCGGCTGGCGATCGGGGAGCGGTGGGTTCGCTACAACGGCGTCATCCCCGCGGGCCGGGAGCTCGTGCTCGAGTGCGGGCACTGGCGAGCCCACTCCGGATCCGGCACCGCCTGGTCGCCGGACGTGCGGCAGGTGTACCGCGAACCCGGGCCGTGCTGGCTGGAGTTCCCGCCGTCCACCGGCCCGCTGACGGCCGTATTCACCCACACCGGCGGCGGGGCTGCCTCCGTCGAGATTGCCGGCCGACGCCGGTTCCTGTCGCCGTAGCGAAGGGCTGAAATGTCGAGTTTGTACCCCTACGCCCGGGAGGGCTTCCTCGCCGGCGAGATCGTCTGGAAGCCCACCGGGGGCTCCGTGATCAAGGCGGCCCTCGTCCGCGGCTACACCTACTCGGGCGCACACAAGTTCGTGTCCGAGGTCATCGGCGCTGGTGGGACGCTCGTGCAGAGCGAAACCCTCAGCTCCCTCACCAACACCCTTGGCGTGATGGACGCCGCCGACGGGGTGTGGGAGGCCGTGGCCGAGGGCGCCGCGATCCCGCACGTCGTCATCTACCAGGCCTCCGCGGTCACCGGTGGTTCCGACCTCGCCGCATCCCAGCAGCGGCTCATCTTCTGGATCGACCGGGCCACGGGGCTCCCCGCATTGCCAAACGGGGAAAACGTGAATGTGAGCTGGAGCCCCGGGGCTGACCGGATCGGCGCCATCTGATGGTGCAGAGGTACACGCCCTACACCTGGGTCGACGGCGAACTTGTCTCCGCCTCCAACGGGGCCAACCGGTGGGAGCTGGGCATCGACGCCCTCGACGGCGGCCTTGACAACGCCGAAGCCCGCCTCGACGCCATCCAGGCGCAGATGGCCGTCCTGTCCGACGGGCGGCTCCCGGTCGGGTCGACGTCGCAGCGCCCGCAGCCGCTGGCCGGGCAGATGTACTTCGACACCACCCTCGGCAAGCCGCTCATCGCCAACGGGAGCACGTGGGCCGAGTTCGGCGGCACCGGCGACCCGGTCGAGGGGCCCGGGAGCTCCACCGCCCCGACGAACTTCACCGCCGTCGTGCAGCCCGACAACACCATCGTGCTGTCCTGGTCCGCGGTCCCCTCCGCCACCCACTACAAGATTTACGAGGTGCGGTCGCCGGAAGGTGTCGCCGGTGCGGACAACATCACCACCACCACCAACACCCGCAACCCCGGCTCCAACGGCTACTACGAGTACTGGTGCACGGCGTTCGTCGGCGGGGTGGAGTCGGCCCAGTCCAACCACGGCATCTGCTCCAAGCCGTACGGGTCCGATCCGGAGAACCCTGGTGGGGATCCGGGCGGCGGTGCTGGTTCACCCGCGGAACTGCTCGCGCTTGGCGCCGGTGGCGGGAAGTGGAACCTCGGGGTCGGATATCCGAGCGGGCACGTCGACATCTCGCCCGAGCAGCTGGAGAACGGCTGGAATGAGGCGCCCTACTTCTACGTCAACGAGGCTGGGACGCACGTCCACTTCCAGGTGCCTATGAACGGCGGGAAAACAAGTAGCAATACTAAGTATCCCCGTTGCGAGCTTCGCGAGTACATCGGCAGCAGCAAAGCCGCGTGGAACGGCGGCAGCAGCGGCGGGACGCACGTGATGTCGTACCGGGCGAAGGTCCTGCACATGGAGGACGGCAAGCCCGAGGTCGTCATCGGCCAGATCCACGACGGGTCCGACGACACTCTCCAGATCCGCTGCGAGGGCACCACGTGGCGGGCGTCGATCAACGGGACGAAGCACTCAACGTCGCTGGGGACGTTCTCGTGGGGCACTGAGGTTGCGGTCGAGATCCGAGTCGCGTCTGGCACGCTCACGATCAAGATCAATGGGACCACAAAAATTACTACCAACCCAGGCTATGGCTCTGGAAATTACTTCAAATTGGGCATGTACAGCCAGCAGGCGAACACGTCGGAGACCGGAGGCAACCCGAGCAACGGGTACGCGTCTTGCGAGGTCCGCGACCTGGTCGTGTCGCACAGCTGACCTGCTAAGATCCCCCACATAGGTGATCCCGGAGGCGTTGGCCCGCCGCCGGGATCGGTGCCAGTCCTGCAGGGAGGACCAGCGGTGTCGGAGTCTACGCCTGCCCGTATCGAGGGCAAGACGTGCAAGGGCGCGTGCGGCGAGTTCAAGCCGCTGAGCGAGTTCGGGGTCCGTGCCGATCGCCCCGGCGGTCGCGCGGCAACGTGCAAGGCCTGCAGGGCCGCGATGAGCGCCCGTCGCAAGCCCTGCACCGTCGACGGGTGCAGCTCGGCGTCCTCAACGAGGGGCATGTGCAAGCTTCACTACGGCCGCATGCACCGGTTGGGCACGCTCACCCTCCCCTCGCGGGGGAAGCCCCCGTGCAGGGTGGATGGATGCGACCGGCGTAGCAAGGTCAAAGGACTTTGCCAGGCGCACTACTTCCGACTGTGGCGCTACGGACGCCTGGGCCCAGCAGAGGTGAGTGACCGAAGGACCAAGCCGTGCTCGGTGGAAGACTGCGACACCCTGGCCAAGGGTGGGCACGGCTATTGCTCAAAGCACTACCAGCGGGTCAAGAAGTACGGCACCCCAGATACGCCGCCGCCGCGTCGCACCGGGCCGGACCACCCGCGATGGCTGGACGCATTGAGCCTCAGCTACACCACCGCACACAAGCGAGTCCACACTGCACGGGGGCGGGCCAAGGACTACACCTGTGCTGGATGCCCGAAACGTGCGGCGCAGTGGAGTTACGACCACACGGACCCGAACGAATCGCTCGACTACCGCGGGATGCCGTACAGCGCGGACATCTGGCGCTACCAGCCGCTGTGCATCGCGTGCCACAAGAGGTTCGACATGCAGCGGTTCCCATCGCAGCGGATGACGCCCGAGCAGCGCAGGGCAAAGCGGGCCGAGCGCTGGGTCGAGGCCCGCACTGACGTCCTGGCAGCGCAGCGTGCGGATCGCGCGAAGCGTTCACTGGTGGCGAAGTTGGTCAACTACGGGGACACCTCGACCACGCTGCTCGAGAACCTCGTGCGAGTGGCGGCCGAGTCTGACGCAGATCTGACGGTCAGCTGTCTGTGCGAAGCGCTGGAGCTTCTGCCGGGCGCCGCCACGCTCACCGGCCCGAACGATTACGCCGAACTTCTAGCCGCGGAGGCCGCCGCCTCCTGACCTGAGGCGCCGATCGCGCAGAGCCCCGTTCGCGGTGCACGCGCGTTCTCTGCCCGTGATCGGCGGGCCGGGGTGCCATCAGCTCTGTCGCCCGGTTCAGGAGCGGCCAGCGTGGCCAGTTTAGAGGATCACGTTGGCCGCCGACCGCAGGATTTCGTGGTCAGCCACGCCTGACCGGCGGAGCCCATCCGGCCGCGATCAGGGCCTTGATGACCTCGCTGCCATGTCCGTCCACGCAGTCGCCGTCGCGGTCGTAGTAGGTCTCGATCCGGTCAGGGCCCTGGGCCTCGAGCGCTGAGTAGAAGGCGTCGTAGAGCGCCGGGTCGGTCCGCGTGAACTGCATAACTACAGAGTAGGGAGCCGCGTGGCCGTCTACGACGAGGTGTTCCCGGATGGGACGCCGTACCCGGTGATCCCCCTGGGGACGACGACGGTCAACGTGTCCTCCTCGGCGCAGCTGTCGGCGGCTCTGTCGAACGCGGCCCCCGGTCACAAGATCGTGCTGGCGAACGGCAGCTACTCGGGTGCGTTCTCCATGTCGGGGAAGAACGGCACCGCGGCGAACGGGATCTCGATCGAGGCCGCGAACGTGGGGCTGGCGACGATCGCGTCGGGGTCGACGTTCCGGATCACGAACTGCGCCTACGTGACGGTGTCCGGGCTGATGTGGAACTGGCAGGGCAGCGGGGAGACGTTCCAGTTCCGTGGAGCCTCACACCATTGTCGCCTCACCCGTTCGACGTTCGGCCCGACCTCGCACTCCGAGTCCTCGAACTCCCAGACGTGGATCTTCGTGGGGGACGACTGCTACCACGTCCGGATCGATCACAACGAGATCCGCAACAAGGGCACCTCGGGCAACGGGGTCCGCGTGTACGGGAGCTTCGCGAAGGTCGATGCAGGTCAGGGCTCGTCGGCGGGCTGCCGCTGGGTGCGGATCGATCACAACATCTTCCGGGCGATCAAGCCGGAGGTCGGGAACGACAAGGAACCGGTCCGCTACGGCGTCAGCACGATGTCGCGGACGATCGCGAACGGTGTGATCGAGCGGAACGTGTTCTTCGACTGCGTGTGCGAGCCCGAGGTCATCTCGGTGAAGATGGGCGGGATCCGGACTTCGGGGAACACGGTGCTGGAGTGCATCGGCGGCCCCGTCATCCGCCACGGGATCGCGTCGTCCATGGTCGACAACTACGTGATCGACCGCGAGGCGACGTTCGGCGACACCATCGGCAGCGGGGGCATTCGCTTCTACGACGCCGATCACCAGGTCAAGTACAACTACATCGACGGCGTGTACGGCGGGAACTTCCAGGGCCCGCTGCTGCTGGACACCGGCGACGCGGAGGGCTCGAGCACGAACCTGTCGGCGCACTGGCGGGTGATCGGTGCCACGGTTGAGCGGAACGTGATCGTGGACTGCCCGGAAGGCATCCGGATCGGGGACAACTACTCGAGCGTGCCGCGGGACTGCACGATCAAGGACAACCTGGTCGTGGACGTCACCAACGGGGCGGCGGTCCGGCAGGTGGTCGCTCCGTCGGCCACGGTGATGACGAACAACCAGTACTACGCCTCCACGTCCGCGGCGACCATGACGCAGGACGCGGACACGGTGTGGCGGAAGCCCGGCTACGGTCCGCGGCTGACCTATCTGGAGCTCGCGGACGTCGGGCCTGCTGGGGATACGGACGACTCGGACGGCACCGGGCGCGAGCTCGGCGCAGGCGGTGGGGGCGGCGAGGAGCCGACTCCGTCGGGGACGCCGGCGGATGTGCTGGGCATCGGTGACGAGGCCGGGCAGAACCACTTCCAGCTGCAGTACGCGCTGGACGGGTCGACCGGCAACGACATCACGATCAAGCAGTTCGGCGATGTGGCGGCGGGGTTCGCCCACGACCCGTACTTCAAGGTGGTGTCGGGCGGCGCGTCGGGTCAGACGCTCGGGGTGGGTGGGATCCCGACGTCGACGGACCCGAACGCGGTGCTGATCACGGCTGATTCGACGTCGACGTTGAACATCACGACGTCGAACCGGGTCTACGACGGGCAGGGCCACACCGTCAAGAAGATCAATATTGCGGCGTCGGGCGTGACGGTGCAGAACTTCTACGTCCGGGGCGCGGGGAACGCC
>Ga0307411_10001269_pt1 | contig 10103 bp, 10 predicted proteins | sample DK1Ometagenome_2_FD_203712 | JGI IMG/M metagenome (GOLD analysis project Ga0307411, IMG submission 203712) | Maize rhizosphere microbial communities from greenhouse at UC Davis, California, United States - DK15-O-1 | ecosystem: Host-associated > Plants > Roots > Rhizosphere > Soil | place: USA...
ACATCGTCCGGGCAGGTCTGATCCAGCAGCGGTGGACCGGCGACAAGGACTCCATGATCGCGAACGCGGTCGCGGCGATCCGCACGGCCGCCTCCCAGGGCGCCCAGGTGGTGTGCCTTCAGGAGTTGTTCTACGGCCCGTACTTCTGCCAGGTGCAGGACGCGGACTACTACTCCTACACCGAGGGCATCCCCGACGGCCCGACCACCGAGCTCATGTGCGAGCTGGCCGAGCAGCTCGGGGTCGTGCTCGTCGTGCCGATGTACGAGCAGGAACAGCCCGGTGTCTACTTCAACACCGCCGCCGTCATCGACGCGGACGGCACGTACCTCGGCAAGCACCGCAAGAACCACATCCCGCAGGTGAAGGGGTTCTGGGAGAAGTTCTACTTCCGGCCCGGCAACCTCGGCTACCCGGTGTTCGACACCGCCGTCGGCCGGATCGGCGTCTACATCTGCTACGAGCGGCACTTCCCCGAGGGGTGGCGCGCGCTGGGACTGGCCGGGGCGAAGATCGTGTTCAACCCGTCGGCGACCAGCCGCGGCCTGTCGGAGTACCTGTGGCGGCTGGAGCAGCCCGCGGCCGCCGTCGCGAACGAGTACTACGTCGGCACGATCAACCGGGTCGGCGTGGAACCGCTGGGCGACAACGACTTCTACGGCCAGTCCTACTTCGTCGACCCGCGCGGCCAGCTGGTCGGCGAGGCCGCGTCGGACACCGAGGAGGAGATCGTCGTCCGCGATCTGGACATGGACAGGCTGGCCGAGGTCCGCGATCTGTGGGCGTTCTACCGCGACCGCAGGCCCGACACCTACGACTCGCTGGTGCAGCCATGAGCATCCTCATCCGCGGCGGCACAGTCGTGAACGCGACCGGAGCCGTCACCGCAGACGTGCTGGTCGAGGGCGAGCGGATCACCGCGCTGGTCGCGCCCGGCTTCGAGCTCCAGGCCGACACGGTGATCGACGCGACCGGGAAGTACGTGATCCCCGGCGGGATCGACGGCCACACGCACATGGAGATGCCGTTCGGCGGCACCTCGTCGGCGGACACGTTCGAGACCGGCACGATCGCCGCCGCGTGGGGCGGCACGACCACGATCATCGACTTCGCCGTGCAGGCCAAGGGCACCTCACTGCTGTCCACATTGGACAAGTGGCACGGCAAGGCGGACGGCAACTGCGCGATCGACTACGGGTTCCACATGATCATCTCCGATGTCAACGACACGTCGTTGAAGGAGATGGAGACCTGCATCGACGTCGGCGTGAACACGTTCAAGATGTTCATGGCCTATCCGGGCGTCTTCTACGCGACCGACGGCGAGATCCTGCGCGCGATGCAGAAGGCGCGCGAGACCGGCGCGACGATCATGATGCACGCGGAGAACGGCATCGCGATCGACCAGCTCGTCGCGCAGGCGTTGGCGGAGGGCCGCACCGATCCGGTGCAGCACGGCCTGACCAGGCCGCCGGAGCTGGAGGGCGAAGCCACCTCGCGGGCGATCGCGCTGGCCAAGGTCACCGGTTCGCCGCTCTACATCGTGCACCTGTCGTCCTCGCACGCGCTGGACGCTGTGACGAAGGCGCGCGACACCGGGCAGAACGTGTTCGCCGAGACCTGTCCGCAGTACCTGTTCCTGTCGCTGGAGGACATGGCCAAGCCGGACTTCGAGGGCGCGAAGTACGTCGCCTCTCCCCCGCTGCGCCCCAAGGAGCACCAGGCGGAGCTGTTGCGCGGCCTGCGCACCAACGACCTGTCGGTGGTGTCCACCGACCACTGCCCGTTCTGCTTCGTCGAGCAGAAGGAGCTGGGCCGCGGGGACTTCTCCAAGATCCCGAACGGGATGCCGGGCGTGGAGCACCGGATGGACCTGCTGCACCAGGGTGTGGTGAAGGGCGAGATCACCCTGGAGCGGTGGGTCGAGATCAGCTCGACCACGCCCGCCCGGATGTTCGGCCTGTACCCGCGCAAGGGCGTCATCGCACCGGGCGCGGACGCGGACATCGTGGTCTACGACCCGACCGCGGAGCAGACGCTGTCGGTGGAGACGCACCACATGAACGTGGACTACTCGGCGTACGAGGGCATGGAGCTGACCGGGAAGGTGTCCACGGTGCTGTCGCGGGGTCGGGTCGTCGTCGACGCGGACGGCTTCCACGGCGGCGCCGGACACGGCAGGTTCCTGGAACGCGACCTCAACCAGTACCTCGTCTAGGGAGGCGGCAGAAGTGGACTTCGGTGTCGTACTGCAGACCGACCCGCCCGCGCGGGACGTGGTGGCGGGCCTCAAGGCCGCCGAGGACAGCGGGTTCCGCTACGGCTGGACGTTCGACTCCTGCGTGCTGTGGCAGGAGCCGTTCGTCATCTACTCGCAGGTGCTCGCCGCCACGTCGAGCCTGATCGTCGGGCCGATGGTGACCAACCCGAGCACGCGCGACTGGTCGGTCACCGCGTCGCTGTTCGCCACCCTCAACGACATGTTCGGCAACCGCACGGTGTGCGGGATCGGCCGGGGCGACTCGGCCAGGCGGGTCATCGGGCAGCCGCCCGCGACGCTCGCCACGCTGGGCAGCGCGATGACGGTCATCAAGGAACTGGCCGAAGGCCGCGAGGTCGAGCACCACGGCACGCCGGTGCGCATCCCCTGGGTGCGCGACGGCAAGCTGGAGATGTGGATGGCCGCGTACGGCCCGAAGGCGTTGAAGATGGTCGGTGAGCAGGCCGACGGGTTCATCCTGCAGACAGCGGACCCGGACATCGCGCGCTGGACGATCGGCTCCGTGCGCGAGGCGGCCACGGCGGCGGGCCGTGATCCGGACGCGATCACGATGTGCGTGGCCGCGCCCGCGTACATCGGCGAAGACCTGGCGCACCAGCGCGACCAGCTGCGCTGGTTCGGCGGCATGGTCGGCAACCACGTGGCCGACCTGGTCAACCGCTACGGCGACAGCGGTGTGGTGCCCAAGGCGTTGACCGACTACATCAAGGACCGCGAGGGGTACGACTACTCCCACCACGGTCGCGCGGGCAACAAGTCCACCGACTTCGTGCCCGACGAGATCGTGGACCGGTTCTGCCTGGTCGGCTCCGCGCAGTCCCATGTGGACAGACTGCAGGAGCTCAAGGAGATCGGCGTGACCAACTTCGCGCTGTACCTGATGCACGACGACAAGGACAAGACCCTCGCCTCCTACGGCAACGAGGTCATCCCGCACGTGTGAGTCGGCTACTCCTTTCGGACCACCGGCAGCTGCCGGTGGTCCGAGAGGACGGCCACCATCGCCGCCCTCGTGGAGACGTCGAGCTTCGCGAAGATCCGCCGCAGGTGCGTGGACACCGTGTAGAGGCTGATCTCCAGCACGCCGGCGATCGTCTTGTTCGTGTACCCCAGACCCACCATCCGGGCGACCTGCTGCTCGCGCGGGCTGAGCAGGTCCAGCCGGGTGTCCCCCGGAGGTTCCGCCCGCAGCACCACGCAGCGCAGGCCCATCACCTGGAGGTCCAGCACCGGGTCATCGGTCATCGAGCAGTCCGCGTCCAGTTCGCGCACCCGACGCACCAGCGCTCTGACCAGCGTGCCCACCCGTTCGTCCTGGACCGCCGGTCTCGATCCCGGTCCTCCCGGCACGGCACGTGCCAACAACTCATCCACCATGAACGCCCTCCCCTGGCGTGCAAGGGGTGTCCCCCAGCCTTAGACAACCCCATCCGGTCGACTTCCGCGTCCCCAATTCAGGTGACACTCAGACCGGATCCCAACTCGGGGGCCGTAGTTGTTCATGAAGGGACCCCTCCTCAACCTCAGATCTGAGCCCCCGGCAAAGTCGTTGTGCGGGGCGGGGTGTCGGTGATCGGCACGGTGGGCGGCGCCTTGACCTGGGGCCCCTGCTTTCGGGCCTTGTCGGGCCTGTTCGGGCAGGTGGAGGGATGCCGCCCGACCGGCAAGTGTAAGGCCCGAAAGCCCCAGGTAAAGCCGCCGCCGGTTCGGTTCGGGTGGTCGGTGGGAGCGCTCTCGCTTGTCATAAGGGGACCCCTTAGGACACCCAACGTCCCATACTTTCCCCTCGCGAAGATCAAGGATCTTGACCTTGCCCGAAATGTCCGATGAGAGCGCGACCATCGACCATTCGAAACCCACCGAACGCAGAAGACGGCGGCTTTCCCCGCGTAAAGCCGCCGCGCCCCAACACCCAGTGTTAGCAGGGGTCCCCTCATGAACAACGGCGGTCAGCGGACGGCTCGGGTCGTGCCGTCCCAGGTCGAGCCGATCAGGTCCGGCAGCATCTCGCCGAGCTGGACCGGGTAGACCGTCTCCTCGGTCCCGCGCAGGTCGTCGGCGCTCCACCAGCGGTGCCGGTGCACGGTCTCCTTCTCCACGTCGTTGAAACCCGACGTGTCGACGAGGAGCCCCGCACCGTCCGGCACGGCCGCGGCGGCGAGGAAGAACCACTCCTCCGCCGCGTAGCTCAGGCCGTCGAAGCTGAACACGGCCTGCCGCTTCCAGACCGGCCCGACGAGATCGGCCGGGTCCAGGCGCAGCCCGGTCTCCTCGAACGCCTCGCGGACGGCCGCCGCGCGCAGCTCCTCGCCGCGGTCGACGCCGCCGCCGACTGTGAACCAGAACGACTCCTGCGGCCGCGCCGGGTCGTGGCCCTCGAACAGCAGCACCCGGCCCGCCTCGTCGGTGAGCAGGACCCGCGCCGCGACGCGGGTCGTCAGCGGCGCCGTCTCCGACTCCGCCAACGGCTCGGCGATCTCGAAGTACTCCGGCTGCGGCGCGGTGCCCGCCAGCTTGAGCCAGCGCACCGGACGGCGGCGGCGCAGCGACAGCGTGTCCCGCACGGCGTCGTTGTGCACCCGGCGGGCCAGCACCACGCGCTGCTCGGCGTCCACCAGCTCGGCGGCCAGCGCCGGCGCGAACGCGGCGCGGTCCAGGTCGGCCAGCAGACCGCTCAGCTCGTTCTCGGCGGCTTCCCGCTCGGCGCGGGGCGCCTTCTCCGCGCGGTCGGCCACGTTGCGCAGCATCGTGCCCTCATCCGGGCTCAGGACTCCCGCCGCGACTACCGCCCTGGTCACCACCGCACGTCTGGCCAGCGCCGCGTCCAACCCGGCCCAGGCCGCGTCGGTCCGCACGTGCAGGCGGTCCAGCCTGCTCGCGGTGCCCAGGATCCACGGTCCGATCAGCACCACGAGGCCGAGCACCACGAGCAGGGTGTCCGCTGTCGCCGAACTGGTCACTCACCGGCCTCCACGACTCGACGGGGGTCTGCTGCCATCGCGCTCTCGTACACCCGCAGCACCTGACCCGCGACGATCGACCAGTCGAACGTCATCACGCGCATCCGGGCGCTGCCGATGTAGTCCTCGCGGCGCGCCTCATCGGCCAGCAGCTCGCGCAGGCCTTTGGCCAGCGCGGCGGAGTCGCCGACCGGGGTGAGCACGCCCGCCTTGCCGTCGTCGAGCACCCGGCGGAACGCGTCCAGGTCGCTGGCCGCGACGGCCGCGCCCGCGGACATCGCCTCGGTCAGGATGATGCCGAAGCTTTCGCCGCCGGTGTTCGGCGCGCAGTAGACGTCCACGCTGCGCAGCGCGCGGGCCTTGGTCTCGTCGTCCACCTGGCCCAGCAGCACCAGCCGGTCGGCGAGTTCAGGCCCGGCCTGCTCCAGCAGGTCCTCCTCGTCGCCCCGGCCGACCACGAGCAGCCGCAGGTCGGGGAGCTCGGCGGCCAGTTCGCGGAAGGCTTCCAGCAGCACCGGCATGCCCTTGCGGGGCTCGGTGTACCGGCCGACGAACCCGATCGTGCCGCCTGCGCGCGGGTAGCCCTCCAGCGGTTCGGCGTCGGCGAAGAACCCGACGTCGACCCCGTTCGGGATTTCCACGGCGTCGCCGCCGAGGTGCTCGACCTGCACCCGGCGGGCCAGCGCGGACACGGCGATCCGGGCGGTGATCTTCTCCACGAACGGCTGGAGGACCACCTGGAACGCGGCCAGGATCTTCGAGCGCGGCGTGGACGTGTGGAAGGTGGCCACGATCGGGCCGTCCGCCACCATCAGCGCGAGGAACGAGAGGCTGGGCGCGGTCGGCTCGTGCAGGTGCAGCACGTCGAAGTCGTTGTCGGCGATCCAGCGGCGAACCCTGGCGAAGGACACCGGGCCGAACGACAGCCGCGCCACGGACCCGTTGTAGGGGATGCCGACAGCGCGGCCCGCCGAGGTCACGAAGTCCGGCAGCCGCGTGTCCTCGTCGGCGGGCGCGAGGACGTTCACCTCGTGGCCGAGGGCGAGCAACGCCCGCGCGAGGTCGACGACGTGGGCTTGCACGCCGCCGGGGACGTCCAAGGAGTACGGGCAGACGATGCCGACCTTCACCTGGCCTCCCGCCTGCGCGCGAGCGCCCGCTGCCTGCCCTCGGGCAGGTCGGCGAGCCAGAGCTTCTGCATCATGTGCCAGTCCGCCGGGTGCGCGGCGATGTCGGCGGCGAACACGTCCGCCAGCGCCTGCGTCGCGGCCGGGACGCCCGCGGTGCCCACGACCCTGATCGGCGGGTGGATGCGGAACTCCCAACCGTCCTCGGTGAACCACAGGCCGACCGGCAGCAGCGCCGCGCCGGTGGTGGCGGCCAGGTGCGCCGGGCCCGCGGGCATCAGCGTCTTGTCGCCGAAGAAGGTGACCGGGACGCCCGACGAGGTCAGGTCGCGGTCGCCGAGCAGGCAGACGACCTTGTTCTGCCGCAACCGTTCGGCCAGGACCGTCGCGGGTGGACGGTCGCCGCCGGTCAGCGGGAGCACCTCGAAGCCGAGCGTCTCGCGGAAGTCGATGAACCGCTGGTAGAGCGACTCGGGTTTGAGCCGCTCGGCCACTGTGGTGAACGTGCCGGAGTGGCCGACCAGCCACACCCCCGCCATGTCCCAGTTGCCGCTGTGCGGCAGCGCCACGACAGCGCCGGTGCCCTCGGCCAGCGCCGCGTCCAGGTTCTCCTGGCCGCTGACCAGCGAGTCGCACGACCGGTACACGGCATCGAGGTCCATGGACGGCAGGCGGAACGCCTCGCGCCAGTACCGCGCGTACGAGCGCAGCGACTGGCGCACCAGGTCGTCCAACTCGTCCAGTCCGGCCTGCGGGACGACCCGCGTCAGGTTCGCGCGCAGCTGCGCGACGCCGTCGCCCCCGCGCCGGGCGGCCCGGTCGGCGGCGAAGTCGAACAGCGAGCGCGCCCACCGCTCGGGCAGCATCCGCACGATCCGCCACCCGGCGCGATAGCCGACGACGGTCAGGCGTTCGCCGAGTTTCATTCGGACTGCTCCTTCGCCGAGCGTCCCACGGACAGCAGGCGCTGCACGACTGTGAACACCGTCAGCACCGCCAGCAGCCACAGCGCGCCGTCCAGGACGTACGGCACGCCGAGGCCGTGCAGCCCGGCGCCCAGGAGCGCGATGATGAACCGCTCCGCGCGTTCGGCGATGCCGCCGTCCGTGCTGAGCCCGGAGGCGTCGGCACGGGCCTTGATGTAGGAGATGACCTGCGCGCAGACCAGGCAGATCAGCGCGGCCAGCGCCAGCGGCCGGTTGCCCGTGTCGAAGGCGTACCAGGCCAGCGCGCCGAACAGGGCGCCGTCCGCGATCCGGTCGCAGCTCGCGTCCAGCACCGCGCCGTAGGCGGTGCCGCCGCCCTTGGCCCTGGCCATCGCGCCGTCGATCAGGTCGAACAGGACGAACGCGGTGACCGCGACGGCGCCCGCGAAGAGCTGGCCGCGCGGGATGAGCCACAGCGCGCTGCCCACCGCCCCCAGCGTGCCGAGGACGGTGACCGTGTTCGGGGTCAGCCCGCGACGAACCAGCCACGCCCCGATCGGATCGGTGACGCGCGAGACCGAAGCGCGGGCGAAGATGTTCAGCATGTGGCTGCGACTGCACCTACCGGCGGGGACGATGTGTCGTCGGGCAGAGTAACCGCCCAGCTCAGCCGAGTTGTCGGTGGTCCCTGGAGATCCGGGCGAGCAGCGCCTCCAGCTGGTCTCCGCGCACCGCGAGCCGCTCCAGCCGACCGAACAGCGAGAGGTACTCGCGGACGTCGTGGGGGTCGGTGATGGTGGCGTTCCCGGTCAGCACGCTGATCGTCACGATCCGCTCGTCGTAGACCTGGAACCCGTGCAGCGCAACGAGGTTCGCGTCCACCGACCACGGAACGACTCCCAGCTGGACGTTGGCCCGGCGCATGATGTGGCCGAGGTGGTCGATCTGTTCGCACATCAGGCCGGCGTTGCCCATCCGCCACCGCAGGGCGCCCTCACTGAGGAGAAACACGAACCGCTTACCGGGGTCATCCAAACGGGCGCGTCGAGTACGGAGAGTAGCGATGGCCGAGTCCTGCTCTCGGCCCGGCGTGGCCGCCAGGACGACCCGGTGGTACGCCTCGCTCTGCAACAACGACGGCACGCCTGCCAGTTGGAAGAACCGGCTGGTGGCCGCGCGGGCCTCGATCCGGGCGACGGTCTGCTGGTGGCGGTGCGCGCCGCGGTGCAGGACGACCCGTCTGGTCTCCGCTTCCGTGTGCAGCCGCCGGGCGAGCTCCACGAGCTCCAGCCTGGTCTCCCTGGTCGCGGACAGCTCCGCTACCAGGCGCTCCACGTCCGTGATGGACGGCAGGAGCATGCCGTTCTCGATCTTCGACAGCTTGGACTGGCTCATCCCGGTGGCCTGGGCCGTGGCGGTCCCCGTCATCTTGGCCTCGGTCCGCAGCCTCCGTAACTCGCGCGAGAGTCTCTCTCGGGCCAATCGCGAGCGCTCGGGTGCGGTCATGTTTGGCACCGTATCGACGGTCACGGCTGTTGACGATCGGCCATCGGCGGGGTGTTCCCTGGACTGATCGCCGGAAAATTCGTGATCCAAGCCATACTCAGGAATTAGTTCAAGCTTCAACTAGTTATGGTCTACGTAGGCAAGTTCGAACACAGTCGCACGGAGGAAGACATGACCACCGCCACGCAGATCCCCGGCTACCTCGTCGGCACCTGGGCGATCGACCCGTCGCACTCGGACGTGTCGTTCACGGTTCGCCACATGATGGTCAGCAAGGTGCGCGGCTACTTCCGCACCTTCGAGGGTCAGCTGGTCACGGCCGAGAACCCGCTCGAGTCCACGGTCACCGCGACCATCGACCTGGCCTCGATCGACACGAACAACGCCGATCGCGACGCGCACATCAAGTCCAAGGACTTCTTCGAGATCGAGACCCACCCGGTCATGACCTACCGCTCCACCGGCCTGCGCGCCGACGGCGAGGACTTCATCCTCGACGGTGAGCTCAGCCTGAAGGGCGTCACCAAGTCGGTGCCGCTGAAGCTGGAGCTGGGTGGCTTCGGGCCGGACGCGTGGGGCGGTCAGCGCGTGGGCTTCTCCGCGAAGACCGAGATCAGCCGCGCCGAGTTCGGCGTCGACATCCACATGCCGCTCGACGGCGGCGGCGTCGTGATCGGCGACAAGATCTCCATCAACCTGGAGATCGAGGCCGTCCTCCAGCAGGGCTGACTCACCACCCCCGAACGCGAAACAGGTCGGGCTTCGACGGCACTCCCCCCGGTCGCCGTCGGAAGCCCGACCATGTGTTCACCTTAGAACCAGCCCTGGTCCGCTGCACTGGACCGGGGCTGGATTCGTGTCCGCTCCTGCCGGTGAGCCCCCACCTGCAACAATGTCCTCGGTGAAGCACGCGGGCACCGATCGGTCGGCACAGACCGGCATGATGCCTGCGGCACGTCGGAGGAACCGGGGGTATCGGTGGAGACGTTCGGCGCGGTGCTGGGCGCGGCGCGACTGCGCGCCCGGCTCACCCAGCAGGAGCTCGCCGAACGGGCGGGCATCAGCGTCCGGTCCCTGCGCAACATCGAACAGGGCCGCGTCCAGCCACGGCCGGACTCCGCGCAGCGCCTCGCCGCCGCCGTGGGCATCGACCGGGTGCCCGCGCCCGCCGAGCAACCCCGGCTCGACATCGGCGTGCTCGGGCCGCTGGTCGTCCGGCACGGCCGGGAGACAGTCGAGATCGGACCCGCCAAGCAGCGCCACCTGCTCGCGCTGCTCGCCCTGCACGCCAACCGGGTGGTCG
>Ga0307411_10001270_pt1 | contig 10102 bp, 8 predicted proteins | sample DK1Ometagenome_2_FD_203712 | JGI IMG/M metagenome (GOLD analysis project Ga0307411, IMG submission 203712) | Maize rhizosphere microbial communities from greenhouse at UC Davis, California, United States - DK15-O-1 | ecosystem: Host-associated > Plants > Roots > Rhizosphere > Soil | place: USA...
GGCGCGGCGGCCGCCGGCGCGCTCGCTGCGCGCGCGGCCTTCGGCGCGGCGGGCTCGCCCGCGGCGAAGGCCGCGGCGTCGAAGGGCGCATCCGCGCTCTCCGTCAGTGCGGCCAGCAGCGCGCCGCAGCGCGCCACCTCGCCTGGCGCGGCGTAGACGTGGCGCAGGAAGCCGCTCGCGGTCGCCTCGATCTCGGCCTCGTTCTTCTCCGACTCGGTCACGAAGAGCACCTGGCCCTTCTCGACCCGGCCGCCGGGCGCCACGCGCCACTCGACCACCATGCCCTCCTCCATCGTCATGCCGAGCTTCGGCATGCGCACCGCCGTAACCGCGGGGACGCTCGCAGCGGGGACGTTCTTCAAAACGTCAAAACGTCGAGGACCGACGCGGGCCGGCGCTCGAAACATTTTGAAGTTTTGAAGAACGTCCCCGCTCTGGGTGTCATCGCGGGTCGCGGACGGCGGCGACGATCTTCGCGGCCGAGGGCATGTAGGCGTCCTCGAGCGTCTTGCTGAAGGGGACGGGCGCGTGCGGGGCGGTGACCCGCCGCACGGGCGCGTTCAGGAAGTCGAAGCCGCGGTCCACGCAGAGCGCCGCCACGTCGCTCGCGATGCCGCAGCGCGGGGTGGCCTCGTCCACCACCACCACGCGGCCGGTCTTCTCGAGCGTGGCGAGGATCGCCTCCTCGTCGAGCGGCGCGAGCGAGCGCAGGTCGAGCACCTCGGCCGAGATGCCGTCCCGCGCGAGCTGCTCGGCCGCCTGCTCGCACATGCGCACGGTGGCGCCCATCCCGATCAGCGAGACGTCCGAGCCTTCGCGTGCGAGGCGCGCCTTCCCGATCGGCACCTCGTAGTCGCCCTCGGGCACCTCGCCCGCCGCGAACAGCAGGCTCTTCGGCTCGCAGAAGATCACCGGGTCGTCGTCGCGTATCGCCGCGAGCAGCAGCCCCTTCGCGTCGTGCGGTGTCGCCGGAATCACCGTCTTGAGCCCGGGGATGCCGGCCGTGATCCAGTAGAGCGACTGCGAGTGCTGCGCCGCGGCCTGCATGCCGGCGCCGGTCACGGTGCGGACGGTGAGCGGCACGCGCGCCTTGCCGCCGAACATGTAGCGGAGCTTCGCGGCCTGGTTGAGCAGCGGGTCGAGGCAGGTGCCGAGGAAGTCGATGAACATCAGCTCGGCCACGGGGCGCAGGCCCGTCGCGGCCGCGCCCACCGCCGTGCCGATCAGGCCCATCTCGCTGATCGGCGTGTCGAGCACGCGATCGGGGAACGCCTTCACGAGCCCGCGCGTGGTGCCGAGCACGCCGCCCATCTCGTCGACGTCCGCGCCCGTGCGCGCGCCGCCGCCCGCCACGTCTTCGCCCAGCAGGATCACGTCGGGATCCGTCTCCATCGCGATGCGGAGCGCCTCGTTCACGGCCTGGCCGAAGGTCAGCGTGCGCGCTCGCGTCATGCCGCGCCTCCCACGTACACGTCGCGGGTCACCTCGGACGGGTCCGGCAGCGGCGCGGCTTCGGCGGCCTCCACCGCGGCCGCGAGCTCGTCGTCCACGGCCTTGTCGATCGCGCGCAGCTCGGAGGACGCCACCAGCCCGGCCTCGATGGTGCGCCGCTCGAAGCGGTCGAGCGGATCGCGCGTCTGGATCCAGCGCTCGGCCTCCTCCTTGGCGCGGTACTTGAGCGGGTCGCCCACGAAGTGGCCCATGAAGCGGTACGTCTTGCACTCGAGCAGCGTCGGCCCCTCGCCGGCGCGCGCGCGCGCGATGGCCTCGCCGGCCTTCGCGTACACGTCGAAGAAGTCCATGCCGTCGGCGATCGCCGAGGCCATCGCGTAGGAGGCCGCGCGCGTCGCGATGTCCTTCACCGGGATCACGAACTCGGTGGGCGTGAACTCGCCCCAGCCGTTGTTCTCGACCACGTAGACGGCCGGCAGCTTCCAGTTCGCGGCCATGTTGAGCGACTCGTGGAACGCGCCCTGGTTGGTGGCGCCGTCGCCGAAGAAGGCCACCGCCACGCCGCCGGTGCGGCGCAGCTTCGCGGAGAGCGCGGCGCCCGTCGTGAGCGGGATGCCGGCGCCCACGATGCCGTTGGCGCCGAGCATGCCCTTGTCGATGTCGGCGATGTGCATCGAGCCGCCCTTGCCCTTGCAGCAGCCGGTGGCGCGGCCGAACAGCTCCGCCATCATCGCCGCCACGTCGACGCCCTTCGCGATGCAGTGGCCGTGGCCGCGGTGGGTCGAGGCGACGAAGTCCGTGTCGCGGAGCTGCTGGCAGACGCCGACGGCCACCGCCTCCTCGCCGGCGTAGAGGTGCATGAAGCCGCCCATCTTCCCGGCGGTCACGAGCTCGGTGAGCTTCGTCTCGAAGGCGCGGATCATCCGCATCCGACGGTAGGCGTCGAGGAGCGCGGCGTGGTCGAGTTCCATGGCGGCCTCCGGGCTCGCCGATCCTAGCCCGTCCCGATCGCGCTCGCGGCCCGAGCCTTGCATGCCCCGTAGACGATCAGCGGGAGGGCACGCCATGGATCTGCCGGCGAATACGGAGCGCGTGAGCGCTCGCACTTCTACAAAGATCAACCAGCGGATCGCCGAAGAGGCGGCGGCGCGGGTGGCGTGGCACGCGGAGCATCCGGACGCGATTCCGCGCCGGCTCGCGCAGCTCGACCGCGAGTGGGACATCGAACGGACGCTCGAGGCCAACGCAGCCTCGTTGTCGCTGCTCGGCATCGGGCTCGGCGCCACCGTCCATCGCCGTTTCTTCGTCGTGCCGGCCGTGGTGACCGCGTTCCTGCTCCAGCACGCGCTGCAGGGCTGGTGCCCGCCGCTCCCGATCTTCCGCCGCCTCGGCGTCCGCACGCAGGGCGAGATCGAGAGCGAACGCCATGCGCTGAAGGCGCTCCGCGGCGACTACGCCCGGCTGCCCGCCGAAGGCACGCGCAGCGCCGCCGTGGGGCGCGCGGCGTTCGAGGCCGCGCGGGCCCGCGAGGCCGCGCGATGAGACGCGCACGCCGCGCCGGCGCCTGTCTGGCCGGCGTGCTGTGGATCGGCCCGGCCCTCGCGCAGCAGCAGCCGCCGCCGCCCGGCGAGGAGCGCTCCCCCACCACCACGCTGCTCGAGACCGGCGCCGAGATCCTCCAGGCCGAGGCGCCCGTCGAGAACCTCTCGCTCCACCTCGTCGGCTTCCATCCCATGAAGCACGACCCGTCGCATCAGATGGAGGCTCATCACTACTGCAACCAGGTGAACGAGGAGTTCGCGCAATGCGTGCTCTTCGACGGCCAGACGGAAGCGGCCCGCATGAACGGCATCGAGTACATCATCTCCGAGCGGCTGTTCGAGGGCTTGCCGGCCGAGGAGAAGAAGTACTGGCACCCGCACAACTACGAGATCCTCTCGGGCCAGCTCGTCGCGCCCGGCATTCCGGCCGCCGCCGAGCACGCGGCCATGGCCCGCAAGATCAACAGCTATGGCAAGACCTGGCACGTCTGGAGGTCGGGCATGCAGGGAGAGCCGGGCGACGAGCTGCCCTTCGGCGAGCCGCACCTCGCGTGGTCGTTCAACCGCGACGGCGAGGCGAAGGAGGGGCTCGTGGCGGTGCGAGACGAGCGGCTCGGCGTGAACACCGCCGAGGTGCGGAAGCGGCGGCAGGACCTCGTCGCGACGGCGAAGCCACAATGTGGCGTCGACGCCCTCCGCGAGCGCTTTCCGAGCGAGACGTACGCGATCACCGGCGTGACCGCCCGCCACGAGGGCTGCCCCAGGGAAGACACGCGCGCGCCCTAGCGCCGGTTCGTCGCGAGAGGGCCGGGAGGGCGGGCCGGCGCGGCCCGCCTCAGTCCGCCGCCCAGGCCGCCGGGATGCAGGCGCCGCGCTCGGCGAGCCACGCGGCCGAGCGCTCGAGCCAGCTGGGCTCGCGGTGGGCCTGCGCGATCACGTAGGCCTGGATGGCCTCGGCGTCGGCGGGCGTGAGCACGTCGGCGAAGCTCGCCATGCCGCGATCGGCGCGGATCCCGCCGAGCACGATCGCGTTCCAGCGCGCGTGCGTCTCGCGCGAGGAGTGGCGCAGGTCGGGCAGCAGCCCACCGCTCTTCGTGCCGATGCCGTGGCAGCGGAAGCAGTGCTCGCCGTAGAGCGCCTGGCCGCGCGCCGCCCCGTCGAGCGCTCCGTCGGGCGGCGCCACCTGCACGACGCCCGGCGGCCGCTTCGCTACCGCCGGCAGCGCGGCCGTGCCGCCGAGCTTCCAGGCGATCACGTAGCCCGCGTTCTGGTAGTCGAACTGGGTCATGTTGAGTCCGGCCGAGCCGCCCATGCCGACGGTCACCGCCACGTACTGCTCGCCTGCCGTGCGATACGAGATGGGCGGCGCCATCACCGCGATGCCGACGCGCGCCTGCCACAGCTCCGCACCGTCGGTCGCGCGGTAGGCGGCGAGCGCGCCGTCGCCCGAGCCCTGGAACACCAGGTTGCCGGCGGTGGCGAGCGCGCCGCCGTTCACCTCCGAGTCGTGCCCCACCTGCCAGACCAGGCGCTGCGCCACCGGGTCCCACGCGCTGAGGCGAGTCGGCGAGCAGAAGCGGATCGAGCGCTCGAAGCCCGCGATGCTGCTCGCCATCGCGGGCAGGTCCTCGGCGGTGTTGAAGCGGCCGGGCTGGTAGCGGTAGCCGGGCGCCGGGAAGAACGGGTACGGCAGCTCCTGGGCCGGGATGTAGACCAGCTTCGTGTCCGGGCTCCACGCCATCGGATGCCAGTTGTGCGCGCCGGCGACGCCGGGCACGATCATTGCGGACTGCTCGTGCCACTCGCCGCGGCCCGTCTCGACCGGGCGGCCGGTCGCGCGGTCCACGTGGCTCGCCCAGCTCACGCTCGCGTACTTCTCGGCCGAGAGCAGCTCGCCGGTGGCGCGGTCGAGCACGTAGAAGAAGCCGTTCTTCGGCGCCTGCATCAGGACGCGCCGGCTGCGCCCGCCGAGCTCGAGCTCGGCGAGGATCATGTGCTGCGTGGCGGTGTAGTCCCAGTTCTCGCCCGGCGTGGTCTGGTAGTGCCAGGCGAGCTCTCCGGTGCGCACGCGCAAGGCGAGGATCGAGGCCAGGAACAGGTTGTCGCCGCCGCCCGGGCTGCGCACGCGCCGGTCGTAGGGGCTCGAGTTGCCGACGCCGACGTAGAGGAGATCGAGCGCGGGGTCGTAGGCGAGCGAGTCCCACACCGTGCCGCCGAGCCCGGACTCCCACGTCGCGTCGGCGGGCCACGTCTTCGCGGCGAGCTCGAGCGCCGGATGCTCGCGCGGCTGGTCCGGCGGGCCGGGCACCGTGTAGAAGCGCCAGACGAGCGCGCCCGTGTCTGCGTCGTACGCCGACACGTAGCCGCGCACGCCGAACTCGGCCCCGCCGTTGCCGATGAAGACGAGCCCCTTGGCCACCCGCGGCGCCCCCGTGATGGTGTACGGCTTCGCGGGGTCGATCGTGAGCGTCTGCCAGAGCTCGGCGCCGGTCTTCGCGTCGAGCGCGAGCAGGCGGCCGTCGAGCGTGCCGACGTAGACGCGGCCCTGGTAGAGCGCAACGCCGCGGTTCACCACGTCGCAGCACGCGTGGCGGCCCCAGGCCTTCGGCACGGCCGGATCGTGGCGCCACAGCTCGCGGCCCGTCGCGGCGTCGAGCGCGACCACGATGCTCCACGGCAGCGTGGTGTACATCACGCCGTCGGCGACGAGCGGGGTGGCCTCGTGGCCGCGGGTCTCGCCGGTGGCGTAGACCCAGGCCGGCGCCAGGGCCGCCACGTTGGACTCGTTCACGTGCGCGAGCGGCGAGAAGCGCTGCTCGCTCCAGGTACGCCCGTGCGCGAGCCAGTCGGCCGGCGCCGACGCGGCCCCGGCCAGCCGCGCATCGTCGACGGGCGACACTGCGGCCGCGCGGAGCGCGCCGAGCAGGCCGGCGGCGAGCAAGGCGACGGCGCGCTTCACGTGTCGAGCACGGCCTCGCGGCCGCGCGCGCGGAAGCGCGCCCGGATCGCGGCGACGTCGTCCGCGCCGAGCCTGCGATAGCTGCCGTCCGCCTCGCGCAGCCAGACGGGGTCCGCGCACTCCCAGCGCTCGCGGCGCAGCACGCGCTTCAGGACCTTGTTCGTCTCGGTGCTCGGCAGCTGCGCTGCGATGCGCACGTAGCGGGGGGCCTGCTTGGTGCCGAGGTCGCCCTGCGCGGCGAGGAAGCGGGCGAAGGCCCGGGGCTCGAAGGCCGCGCCCGGGCGCAGCGTGACCGCCGCCATGCACTGGTCGCCGACGTCGGCGTCGGGCACCGCGTACACCGCTGCCAGCAGGGCCGCCTCGTACCGCGCGAGGATCCGCTCGACGGGCGCGGCGGCGAAGTTCTCCCCGTCCACCCGCAGCCAGTCGAAGTCGCGCCCGGCGAAGTAGAGGAAGCCCTGCTCGTCGCGGTAGCCGAGGTCGCCCGTCCAGTACGTGCCCGCGCGCACGCGCGCGGCGTTCGCGTCGGGATTCTCGTAGTAGCCCTCGAAGCTCGGCGCGCTCTGCACGTTCGCGATCTCGCCGATGCACGCGTCGGGGTTCAGCAGCCTGCCGTGCGCGTCGAAGCGCGCGGGCGGCTTCTCCTGCCTCGTCTCCGGATCGAGGATCACGGTGCCCGGCTGGCCCCGGCCGAGCGCCCCCGGCGGCTGGCCGGGCACGCGCCCGATCGCGACCGAGCCCTCGGTCGAGCCGTAGGCGTCGGCCACCTGACAGCCGAACCGCTTCGCGAAGCGCTCGAGGTCGTGCTCCGCGCCCTCGTTGCCGAACGCCAGCTTCAGCGTGTTGTCGGCGTCGTCCGGGAGCTCGGGGGTCGCCAGGATGTAGGTGAGCGGCTTGCCGACGTAGTTGAAGAACGTGATCCCGTACTTCCTCACGTCGGCCAGGAAGCCCGAGGCCGAGAAGCGGCGCCGGAACACCATCGTGGCGCCGCAGTGCACGGCCGGGGCCCAGCCGGCCATGAGCTGGTTCGAGTGGAACAGCGGCATGGCCTGGTAGCAGACGTCGCCGCGTCCGACGCCGCGGTTCGCGCAGATGTTCCAGCCGATGAAGGCGAGGCGCTGCTGCGAGCAGAGCGCGGCCTTCGGCTGCCCTGTGGTGCCCGAAGTGAAGATCAGCAGGTAGGGGGCGAGCGGGTCGAGCGCGACGTCCGGGTCGGAGGCGCCGGCGTGCGGCGCGAGCGCCGTGCGCCAGGCGGGGGTGTCGATCACGAAGCTGCGCTCGGGCGGGACGCCCGTGTCGAGCCCGGCGAGCAGGCCCCGGTGGCGCTCCTCGGTCACGATCACCGCGCAGTCGGTGTGGCGGATGTCGCGCTCGAGCTCGGCGCCGCGCCGGGTGGGGTTGATGCCGACCACGGCCGCCCCCGCGAACGCGGCGGCGCCGAGCAGGAACGAGTACTCGGGCACGTTGTCGAGCAGGACGCCCACGTGAAAGGGCGCGCCGGCCGGGAGCGTGCGCCGCAGCGCGAGCAGCAGGGCGGCGCGCTCGAGCGAGGCCGCGACGTGCGCGCGCCAGCTCCACGACGCGTCCTCGAAGCGCAGCGCTACCGCGTCGTCGCGCGCGCGCTCGCGCAGCAGGTCGCGCATCGTCCGGGGCGGCGGAGGCTGGGCGGCCGACACGGGCGCAATGTACCGCGCAGCGCCCCAGGCCGGGGAGCCCCGTTGTAGAAACGCCGTCGGGCCGGCTGTGACGCGCGACACCGCTCCCCCGTCGAGGGCGCGCGTGGTGTGCGCGCGGGATGTTGGCACGCCGTGTGCTTCGGCAGCCGGGCGGAGGCAACGACGATGCTCGGTTGGGCCCTCACGTTCCTGGTCCTTGCGCTGATCGCCGGCCTGCTGGGCTTCAGCGGCATCGCCGGCGTCTCCGCCAACATCGCGTGGATCTTCTTCGTGGTGTTCCTCGTGCTGACCGTGGTCGCCGTGGTGGCGCGCGCGCTCGGCGGCAAGACCTCTGTCTGAGGAGGAGCACTGCTCGGCTCACGCCAGGAGGGGCGCATGGCGCACCCGAGAGGCGAGCGGACGACGGACGGTTGGTCACCCCCCCGTGTTCATTCCGTCCGCTTCGACCTCGCCTCGCGAGCGGGGCACGCCGAGCCGCGGATAGCCCGCGGCTCGGTGTTGCCCCGCCCGTCCTGAGCTCAGACCGAGAGCCGCACCGCGGTCACGCCGCGGAGGAACAGCCCCCCGGTCCGCGCCCCGAGCGAGCGCACCGGCGGCAGGCGGAGCAGGAAGGGCAAGGCGCTGCGCGCGAGCCGCGGTAGCAGGCCGCGCGCGAGCACGAGCTTGGGCGGCTGCGCGGCAAGCGCCTGGATGCGGTCGATCTCGGGCCCGCGTTCGGCCTCGATTGCGGCGGCCGCGGCGTCGAGCGCGGCCGGCTCGGCGCCCGCGCGCAGCGCCGGCACGAGCCGGTTGGCCGCCACGATCGCGTCGCGCAGGGCCAGATTGATGCCCTGCCCGCCCACGGGCGACATGGTGTGCGCGGCGTCGCCGATCACGAGCACGCCGGGACGCGCCCAGCCGGTCACGCGATCCGTGGCCGCGCTCAGCAGGAAGGGTCGCGTGATGTGCTCCGCGTGCGCACGCAGATGCGACGCCAGGTCGCCCGAGGCGTGGTTCGCCATCTCGCGCACCCAGTCCTCGATGCCGCGGCTCTTGAGCTCGCCGTAGCCGCCCTTCAGGATCACCCAGCCGATCTGGAGCCCGCCCTCGGGCGCGGGGAACACGATCATCAGGTGCCCGCCGCCCACGTACGCACGCGCGGCTCCGCGTCGGGCCCAGTCCTCGGGCGCGGGCAGCCGCACCCACACCACGTCCATCGGCGTGCCGCGCTCGCGCGCGACGAAGCCGCCGCGCCGCCGCACGATCGAGGCGCGCCCGTCGGCGCCGACCACCAGCCGCGCCGCGAGCCGTTGCTCGCCCGCCGCGGTCTCGAGGCGCACGCCGCCGACGCGGCCGTTCTCGACGAGGAGCTCGCGCACGGCGGCCCCGCGCAGGAAGCGGAAGCCCTCGTACCGGCTCGCGAGCGCGACGAGGTGCTCGAGCAGCGCCGGCTGCGCGACCAGGAGCGGCGAGCGGCCCGCGTCGGCCACGCTGCTCGCGTCGAGGCGCACCGCGAGGCGCCGCTCGATGTAGATCTCGAGCTCGGACGGGCGCGCGTGGGGGATCGCGGTCCGCTCGACCTCGACGCCCAGCGCGGCGAGCGCCTCGAGTCCGCTCGGCATCATGGCCTCGCCGCGGAACTCGCGCTCGAAGTCGCGCTGCCGCTCGACCAACGTGACGGCGAGCCCGCGCGAGGCCAGGAGCAGCGCCAGCGCCGCCCCGGCCGGGCCCGCGCCGACGACCACCACCGGCGTGCTCTCGCCCTCCCGCATGCCCCTGCTCCCGCGCGCTGCCTGCATGTTCGAGCGCCTTCCGCCCGCTCGCACCCCCCTGGGGCCCGTTCCCCGCAGGGGTTGAAGTTGCCGGCGGACCTAAGAGAGAATGGGTCCCTTGGGGACTCGTGAGGGGCGGACGCGGGGACGCCCGATTGCCTCGGCTGCCGACTCTGCTGCTGATCGCTGCGCCGCTGCTCCAGTCGACCTGCCAAGCAACCGCCGTTTGGGCGGTGGTCCGCGCCGTGCCCAGCGCCGAATACGCGACCGTGCAGGCGGCCGTCGACGCGGCGAGCGACGGCGACGTGATCACGATCGCGCCGGGCACGTACGCCGAGAACGTCCGGATCCGCGGCAAGGACCTGACGCTTCAGTCCGACTTCGCCACCAGCGGCGACCCAGCCGACGTCGCGGCCACGGTGATCGAGGGGGTGCTAGAGCTCGACGACAACGGCACGCCGGACGACCCGGCCGACGACGCGCTCGTGCCGGCCGCCGTCGTCGAGGTGCGCGCGATGGACAGCGTGCCGGGCAGCGACCCCACCCACGTCCTGCTGATCGGCCTCACGGTCCGCGGCGGCGACAGCGGCGTGAACGTCCGGCCGAACGCGCACGTCGAGCTGCTCGACAGCGCCGTCACGGGCAACGACGACGGCGTCGAGCTCGAAGGCCGGGCCGAGACCGACAAGGCGTTCGCCCGGGCCACCGTGAAGCGCTGCCTGA
>Ga0307411_10001271_pt1 | contig 10100 bp, 9 predicted proteins | sample DK1Ometagenome_2_FD_203712 | JGI IMG/M metagenome (GOLD analysis project Ga0307411, IMG submission 203712) | Maize rhizosphere microbial communities from greenhouse at UC Davis, California, United States - DK15-O-1 | ecosystem: Host-associated > Plants > Roots > Rhizosphere > Soil | place: USA...
GATAAAATAATTCCAACCACTAATGAAACGATTGCCCCTATCCACATCCCATCGTATATATCCGACATGAGGAAAAAATTATAACTTCCATGAAACACAGATGCCAGAAGGTACCCCCAGAGAATGTATAAAAATTTATACTTGTTTTTAAATTTGGCCACACCCACAAAATATCCCATAAGCACAGCAAAAACTGCATGTGCAGGCACTGCTGTAAAACTTCTCAATATACCTACATTAAAACCTCCTCTTACTACGTATAAAATATTCTCAACAGTGGCAAATCCCATGGAGATCATTACTGCGTAAACAATACCGTCTAACGGTTCATTGAACGATTTTTTACGGAATGGCAGGATCAATAAAAACAAAAGCTTCCAAAGCTCTTCAACAAAACCAATCCCAAAAAATGCTCGTATAAAAATGTTGGTACGAAATATTGTAATGTATTCAAGCAGCTTTTCATGAACGAGTACAGGCACTGCGCTAAAAATGCCAAGAAGAAATGAAAATAAAAGTAATTTCCAGGGTTCCCGATCGTAACTATCTCTCCAATAGATAAAAATTATTGTGGCTAAACCCGGGGCAATTGCCAAAGAAATAAGTAACCATATTTCCATTTCATAAATATAAAATTTATCAGCGTGAACACAAATAGATATTAATTTCTCAAAATGAAGATGAACGTTAAAAACAGGATTTCTTAATGCGTTCATTTAGTTAAAGATAAAGCATTATCCCCGGAGAGGCATATGGTTTGAATGCTTCCTGGTAATTCTAAATATATCAGGTTATGAAACGTAATAATAAAAAAACGACCAAGAACCAACCTATTGACAATTCGAACCCATCCATAAATGCTACAAAAAAGCAGGCAAAATTTGAGGATGAGCATACTTCGGTGCATAATTTTGAATCGTATGCATTAAATGAAGCAGCAGACTCAGATGATGACTATGATGAGCCAACAGATATTGATGAAAACGATGGTTACCATGCGGAATGGGATTCTGATTATGATGAAGATGATGATGTAAATGCCGGGAGGCAAGGCGCCCATACTACCCGAACCGGGTCAACCAATAACTCGAGATTCGGAGGCAAACAACAATACGGGACAGAGAAAGAATAGCGACAAACAAACACAAGACGGAGGATAGCTTTATTCTCCGTTTTGTTATTTAGAAAAATCAAAACGCATATTTACACGTTTATATGTTGGATCGTTTAAACTATCAATGGTTATTGTAACTGTACTTAAAAAATACTTTTTATAAATTATAACCGGCGATAATTTGCTGCATAAAAAATCCTCATTTACAACTATTGCATCTCCTACTCTAAGATTCAATAATTTATTTATGTTATCAGCATCTTTTTGATCCACATTTCTTATTGAATATCTGAATAACCGGTATTCATTATTATAAAGTTTCTCCGAAGCACTGATTGTAAACTTACAATCAGATAAAGTTTGAGAATAGCATAAACTTATAGATACAAAATATGATAGGATCAGCAAAAGCCTTTTCATAGTTGTTATTTTTGTGGAGCAACCTGGATGCTTAGTTCTTTTAACTGAACATCATCAATATGGCTTGGACTATCGATCATCGTATCTTTTCCTGCATTGTTTTTAGGGAATGCAATAAAATCACGGATAGAATCAGAACCACCCATTAAAGCACAAAGCCTGTCGAAGCCAAACGCAATGCCACCGTGTGGAGGTGCACCAAATTCGAAAGCATTCATTAAGAAGCCGAACTTATCCTGGGCATCTTCCTTGGTAAATCCTAAAACATCAAAAACTTTCGACTGTAACTCTTTATTGTGGATACGGATAGATCCGCCTGCAATTTCAGTTCCGTTTAAAACAAGATCATACGCATTGGCTTTTACCTTGCCCAGGTCATTGCTCATCATCGCATCTATATGTTCCGCTTTTGGAGAGGTAAACGGATGGTGCATTGCATACCACCTGTTGTCTTCCTCAATAAATTCGAACATCGGGAAATCAAGTACCCATAAAGGTTTAAAATCTTCCTTGTTACGTAAACCCAGCTGATTCCCCATTTCCAAACGCAGCTCATTTAATTGCTTGCGGGCCTTATCAGTCCCTCCGGCCATTACAAGGATAAGATCCCCAGGTTCTGCATTAAATGCAGACGCCCAACCTTTCAGATCTTCTTCATTATAAAATTTATCTACGGATGATTTTACAGAACCATCTTCATTTACCCGGGCATAAACTAATCCTTTTGCGCCAATCTGCGGACGCTTAACAAATTCCGTTAATTCATCCAGCTGCTTACGTGTATAGGTGGCTGCACCTTTGGCACAGATCCCAACCACTAATTCTGCATCATCAAAAACAGGGAAACCTTTTCCTTTAGCGATGTCTGTTAACTCCACAAATTTCATTTCGAAACGGATGTCCGGCTTATCACTGCCGTAATATTTCATGGCATCATCATAGCTCATACGAGGCACCTCTCCTACTTCAACTCCTTTTACTTCTTTCAGCAAAAACTTCATCAAACCTTCAAACGTATTCAGGATATCTTCACGTTCTACAAATGCCATTTCACAGTCTATCTGTGTAAATTCGGGCTGGCGGTCAGCACGAAGGTCCTCATCCCTGAAACAACGTACGATCTGGAAATAACGATCGTAACCACTAACCATCAACAACTGCTTGAATGTTTGCGGACTTTGTGGCAACGCATAAAATTCACCGTGATGCACACGGCTTGGAACCACGAAATCACGTGCACCTTCCGGCGTTGATTTTATCAGGAATGGAGTTTCTATTTCCATAAAACCTAAATCACTCAGGTATGTACGTGTTGCCAAACCGGCTTTATGGCGAAGCATAAGATTATTCTGCAATGGTTTTCTGCGAAGGTCAAGGTATCGGTATTTCATACGAAGCTCATCGCCGCCATCGGTATTTTCTTCAATCGTAAAAGGGGGGGTCTGGGCGTCATTCAGTACAGTAAGCTCTGTACAAATAATTTCGATATCCCCGGTTTCAATCTTATTGTTTTTCGATTGGCGTTCGGCTACTTTGCCTTTTACCGTAATTACAAATTCACGCCCCAGTTTATTTGCCTGTTCACATAAGGCTGGATGGGTTTCCATGTTGAAAACCAGCTGAGTGATCCCGTAACGGTCACGAAGATCCACGAATGTCATCCCACCCAGGTCACGGCCTTTTTGAACCCATCCTGCTAATGTTACTTCTTGTCCGACATTTGAAATTCTCAATTCTCCACACGTATGTGTCCTGTACATAATCTATAATTTTAACGGTAGCAAAGATAGTAATTTGTTAGTGTTGAGAAGTGTCGTGACACGTGTTTACACTAACAAATTACAACCGGAACAAGTTACAGTATTTGAAACTTGCAACAATCTTCTTACCTATTATAAAATATTGCCATTCAAAATCATGTATATTCGTTGATTATGAAAGTATCCGATCATCCATATCGTCGCCCGGGAACACATGTTATACAAATTATATTTCGTGTGTTAATGGGAATCACCCTTATAATAGCAGGTACGGCCCATCTTACATTTGCACGAACTGAATTCCAGGCTCAGGTGCCAAACTGGGTTCCGATGGAAAAAGACCTGGTAGTGGTGCTAAGCGGTGTTGTTGAAATTGCATTGGGTGCAGCATTAATATTCCCTGGCAAATTAAGAATTGCTATCGGATGGATCGTAGCTGTGTTTTTCCTGGCTGTTTTTCCAGGTAACATTTATCAATATATGAACCGTGTGGATGGTTTTGGATTAGATACCGACACTGCTCGTTTTATACGATTGTTTTTTCAGCCGTTGCTTATATTCCTGGTGTTATGGTGTACCGGGGCATTAGGTGCATTGAAGAATAGACGAAATTCGAAAATTTAGAAGATTTTGAAAATTATAAATGCGTTGCCATTTTTCTAAATTTTCAATTTTAAAATTTTCTCAATTACTTAAATAGTCCGTGTACTTCCGCATCGATGTTACGGATGATCTTACCCAGGTCTTCAGGAACTTCGGAAAAGTTATTGTTATCCACATCCACCACTAAAAGTTTACCTGAATCATAAGTGCTCACCCATGCATCATAACGTTCGTTCAAACGTTTTAAATAATCAAGGCGAATGTTATTCTCATATTCACGTCCTCTTTTCTGGATTTGATTTACCAGGCAAGGTACAGATGCCTTCAGGTAGATCAAAAGGTCCGGTGGCTGTATAAACTGAGATACCAGATTGAACAGTTCCTGGTAATTATTAAAGTCACGGGTGCTCATAAGCCCCATTGCATGCAGGTTTGGAGCGAATATATGTGCATCCTCGTATATGGTACGATCCTGGATTACATTCTTACCGCTTTTACGAATATCAACGATTTGCTGGAAACGGCTACGTAAGAAATATACCTGGAGGTTGTATGACCAACGCTGCATATCATCGTAAAAATCGTTCAGGTATGGATTATCATCGGTATCCTCATAATGCGCTATCCAGTCATAGTGTTTCTCCAACTTTGAAGTAAGCGTTGTTTTTCCGGAGCCGATATTTCCTGCAATAGCTATGTGCATAATAAGGTTGTTCTAAATAATTGGTAACTAGGTATGGTTGTACAAATAAAGCAATTTTTTGCAGGAAAAAGAATGAAAACGGCTTCTAATCGAGTTTATATATAAACAATTTTTTATCTGTTAACATATACACTTTCCCTGATGAATACCGCACCGATTGCAGGTTTTCATGATGGGGCAATGGTAATGACCGCTGGCTTTTGATATCATTAAGTGCCTGGAATACCAATGTATCGTTTTTAAAATGGATCAGTTCTCCCGACTGGATATCCGGAAACTGAAGCTCTTTAAATGGCAGGGTTTGAACATAGGCCCCGAATACATCAAATACCAGCATCCCATATCCGGGTAAAAAGAGATAAAGCTGGTTTGAATATTCCTTCATGAACGTTGGTTCCATAGTACCGATCCGTACAAAACGATTCACAGATTCTATATCAACAACTTTTTTGGTGTATTGATCATACCTGTAAAGACTGCTGGTTCCGGGTAAATAGCTCCAGAACCCATTGTCGTAGGATGTGCAAACCAAGGTGCTTTGTGCCAGGTCAAGCTCATTTAAAGAAATGGTGGTAGTAAAATCTGAAATATTATTATCTATATAAAGTATTTTACCCAATTCACGGTAATATAGCTGGATCTTTAACGCATTGGATGCATCTATATTGGATACATCTGCTAAGTTGATAAGGCTGAATTTCCGGTATAAAGTATCAGCCCGGTTAAACATCCATAACTCATTGTTATTCTGCAAATAATAATTACCAATATAATCTACCGCAGCAATTTCCGAATTGTTAATATCATACGATTTAATCTGCGTAAACTGCGCAAACATTCCTGCCTGGAATATGATACTAAAAAATACTAAGGCAAGGTGTTTAAGCTTCATACTTGTTTTGCATTCTCTTCTGCAATTTTAAGAATTTCTTCCAATTGCTCCCTGTCATTTTGTAAACGGGGTACTTTTTGTTGTGCGCCCAGTTTACCTTTAAACTTCATCCAGGCATAAAAACTACCTTTAGGCAAAACCTGTACCAAAGGTCGTTTCAAAATATAATCACCTTTACGTTTAGCTTCGTAATCAGAATTTACTTCCTTTAATTTATCATCCAGGATATTGATAAATGTTTCCATGTCTTCCGGTTCTTTCTCAAATTCAATCAACCATTCATGTGCACCGGATGCTTTGCTGGATAAATATACCGGAGCCGCTGTAAACTCTTTTATCTGTGATCTTGTTCTTAAACATGCATAATCAATAGCACGTTCTGCATTTTCCACCATCAGCTCTTCACCGAATGCATTGATAAAATGTTTGGTCCGGCCGCTTACTACCAGCCTGTATGGCTTTTTCGATGTAAACTTAACCGTATCGCCAATCATGTATCTCCACAATCCGGCATTGGTGCTTATCACAACTGCGTAGTTTGTATCCAGTTCAATTTCTCTGAGGGTTAAACTTCTCGGGTTTTCAAGGTGTACTTCATCCATTGGAATAAATTCAAAATAAATTCCGTAATCCACCATTAACCGCATTTCACCGGGGTTATCATTATCCTGTAAAGCAAAGAACCCCTCGGATGCATTATACGTTTCATAATAATACATATCGGCATGGGGTATCAGCTGTTTAAACGGGGCCCTGTACGGACCAAAATTTACTGCACCATGTATAAATAACTGCAGGTTGGGCCATATTTCCCTGATATCCGACTTCCCGGTACTTTCTAAAACTTTGTTCAGTAAAACCAGCATCCAGCTGGGAACTCCTCCTATGTAACGAACATCCACATGGGCAGTGGAACTTAAGATACATTCAATTTTTTCCTCCCAGTTCGACATCAGGGCAATATCCCTGTTAGGTGTTCTTAAAAAATTGATCCAATTCGGTAAACGTTTTACAAGTACACCGCTGATATCACCGTTCCATGCATTTTTAAAATTCGGGTTCGGACTTACCGACCCGGTTAACATCAAACATTTTCCACCGAAAATTTCGGTGAAAGGATGGTTCTTCAGAAACATAGCAGTAACATCTTTACCACTGCGGTAATGTGTGTACTCCAATGCATCCCGTGACACAGGGATATATTTGGACTTTCCATCTGTAGTTCCGGATGATTTACTGAACCACCGGATCGTATCGGGCCACAGAACATTTTGCTCACCTTCAAACGTACGTTGAATGTAAGGTTTGATCTGTTCGTAAGCACTTACAGGCACATTTTTTATAAAGTCACCTTTACTGTGTATGTTCTGATATTTATGGATCTTTCCCCACTCCGTAGCCCGTGCTTTATGCACAAGGTACTGTAACGTTTTACGTTGAACCGCTTCTGCATGGTGTGTAGCATGCTCGATACGGCCAATACGAGGTTTAAGGTAGGTTTTTATTAATGAGTTGATAATCGACATACAACAACCTCCTTGGAGTTTAATAGTAGATAAAGTTAATCATAATTCTTAAAATGAATAAAATGCTATACGGATGCATGTTTTTTTTAGGTTCATTATCTGTGAATGTTGTAATTGTGAATGGGAGATGATAGTACTGAGTACTGAGTATTGAAAAAAGGCTGCTCCTCTCAGCGGTCGGATCTCAATACTTTTTAAAACAATTTCATCTGGTAATTCTCTCTTGCCATATCCCGTACCATCTCCTCCTCAAAGTTTACAGGAGAACCTACAATTGTAAACACCGGGGACTCATTATACCGGGAAGCCACTTCCACATGAACTCCATTGGCATGTAACTTAAAAAGCTCATGTACCAATTCCGGTGAATTATTGTCTTTTGAAAGATGTGATAACAGCACATGGGTTAAATGTTCACTGCGGTAGCGGGTGAATATTTCCAATGCCTGGTCATTGGATAAATGGCCGTGATTTCCCATAATACGCCTTTGTAAATGGTATGGATAATTTCCGGTGGTAAGCATGGTATGATCGTAGTTGGCTTCCAGGAATACAGCATGGCATTTGCTGAAATTCGAATACACATGATCACATGCTGAACCAATATCGGTTAAAACCCCCACGTTAATTCCGTTTTGTGTTACAATGAAGCTATGCGGATCAGCGGCATCGTGGTATTTCGGAAAGGCCGTGATCCCTAAATCCCCTATTGATATTTTTTCATACGCAGAAAAAGAAATCCGAAGATTTTTATCGATCAGCAAACCACTATGCAATAAAGTATCTGTTGTAATGTAAACAGGAAGATTATATTTCTTTGATAACACCTCTACACCTTTAATATGGTCCGAATGTTCATGGGAAATAAAAATAGCCTTTACCTTTTTAATGTCGAGATTAAGGCGTTGCATCCTGCGTTCGGTTTCACGGCATGAAATACCGGCATCGATCAACACAGCTTCGCTGGAATTGCCGATGTAATAACAATTGCCATTGCTGCCCGAGTTAATGGATGCGATCTGTAACGACATAACCTAGCAAAAATAATCAATAGGCCCGCTGATTTTACAACAAGCAAAAATGAGTTTTAAACAAAAATATTTTTCTAGAACACATTGAGCATCACCTGGTTCTTCACCAGGTCTTCCAATGACTCGCGTTTTGTGATGAGGTAATCCTTGCCTTTATGCACCAAAACTTCAGCCGGGCGGAACCTTGAATTATAATTCGATGCCATCATAAATCCGTAAGCGCCTGCATTATGAAATGCCAGTACATCGCCTTCCTTGATCTCATTTATTTTACGGTCCCAACCGAAGGTATCTGTTTCACAAATATAACCTACCACGGTATAAATGCGTGGTTGCCCGTTTGGATTGCTTACGTTTATTATGTGATGATAGGAATCGTAAAACATAGGACGGATCAAATGATTTAATCCGCTGTCAATACCAGCAAAAACGGTTGCCGTGGTTTGTTTGATCACATTTACTTTCGCTAAAAAATAACCGGATTCGCTTACAAGGAATTTCCCTGGTTCAAACATAAGTGTAAGCTGTTTTCCATATTCTTTACAGAAATCCTGGAACTGTGCACTCATTTTTTCACCGAGCAATTCTATATCCGTAGTTACATCTTCAGGCTTATATCCCACTTTGAAACCGCTACCAAAATCAATGTATTCCAATTCTTTAAAATGATGTGCTGTTTCCAGTAAAATTTCAGCCCCCCTTAAAAATACATCCACATCCAGGATGTCTGATCCTGTATGCATGTGTAATCCTACCACCTTTATTTTTTCACTGGCTACCACACGCTCTACATGTCGTAACTGGTGAATAGAAATTCCGAATTTGCTATCGATGTGCCCCGTTGAAATTTTTATATTACCACCGCCCATAATATGCGGATTCATACGGATGCATACCGGAACCGTATCGCCATAAATATGCCCGAAACGTTCCAGAACAGAAATATTATCGATATTGATCCTCACTCCTACTTCCACCGCCATTTGAATTTCTTCCAGCGAAACACAGTTCGGGGTGTAAATAATATCCTTCGGATCAAATCCGGCTTTTAATGCCAGCCACACCTCCTGGATAGAAACCGTATCCACACCGCTCCCCAGCGATTTAAAAAAGCTGAGCACATTTAAATTCGTAAGTGCTTTACAGGCATAGTTGATCTTTAACGGCACACCCTTGAATGCATTTTGTAAACGTTTATACTGCCTTTCCATAATGGCTGTATCGTAAACGTATAAAGGAGTTCCGTACTTTTCGCATAAAGCAGTCACGGATAATCCTCCGATGGTGTACTCATTTGATAATCTTTCCATATTTTTACGAAAATAATTGCGAATATACCAAAAGGCCGATGAGTAGCCAACAACCGGAAATATCTCTTGTAATTGCGTTAAAAAACGAGGAAGACAATGTTCAACCGCTTATTAAACGTGTGGATGATGCACTTGCAAACATATCCTATGAACTTATCCTTATCGACGATGGCTCAACAGATAAAACGGTTGCTAAAATTAAAGAAGTAATTACTTCAAAAATAAAGCTCATCGTTTTTCGCAAAAACTTTGGCCAGACACAAGCTATGAAAGCCGGTATTGACCTGGCGTCCGGAAAGTATGTAGTAACTATGGACGGTGATCTTCAGAATGACCCTATAGATATTCCGATGATGTATAAGAAGCTGGTTTCGGAAGATTGGGACATGGTAGCTGGCCGCAGAAAAAACAGGAAGGACGGATTTTTCCTTCGGAAACTTCCCAGCCGGATCGCTAATTATTTTATTCGTAACAGTACCAATGTGAGGATTTCCGATTACGGATGTTCTTTAAAAATATACAAGATTGACATTGCAAAAAACCTTGGACTCTACGGTGAATTGCATCGTTTTATCCCGGTTTTAGCCGTTTTGCAGGGAGCTACCATTACCGAAGTGGACGTAAACCATCATCCCAGAACTGCCGGAAAAAGTAAATACGGAATGGGAAGGACTTTTAAGGTAATAAGTGATCTTTTGCTGATGGTGTTCTTTTTAAAATACCTTCAAAAACCTATGCACC
>Ga0307411_10001272_pt1 | contig 10098 bp, 7 predicted proteins | sample DK1Ometagenome_2_FD_203712 | JGI IMG/M metagenome (GOLD analysis project Ga0307411, IMG submission 203712) | Maize rhizosphere microbial communities from greenhouse at UC Davis, California, United States - DK15-O-1 | ecosystem: Host-associated > Plants > Roots > Rhizosphere > Soil | place: USA...
TCGGGCACGGCGTCACCGCCCCGGAGGGCGAGCGCTGGTACTGGAAGCGCAGCCTCGTCGAGCCGAACGCCGCCGGCGCGAGCGAGGTCCGCCGGGTGTGGCTGGAGGCGCTGGGGGAGTAGAAGGGGCGGCGCTCTGAAGGGCGGCTCTCGGCTCTCGGCTTTCAGCTGGTGCGGCGGCAGGAACCCCTCGGCCTCGGGAGGACGTGCCTCACGCCGAGCCGTTCCTGTTCCCGCCGGAGCCGAGAGCCGAGAGCCGAGAGCCGAGAGCCGCCGTTCGGCGAGCCGTCGCTAGAAGTCCTGCCCGAGCTGCTGCGCGACCGGCTCGCGGTAGCTGCGGCTCAGCTTCAGCCGCGTCCCGTCGCGCAGGATGATCACGTACTCGCCGGAGAACCAGGGCTGCATCTCGCGGATGCAGTCGGTGCGCACGATCGTCGAGCGGTGCACGCGCAGGAACTGCCGCGGGTCGAGCTTCGCCTCGAGCGTGCCCATCGTCTCGCGGATCATGTGCACGTCCCGCCCCACGTGCAGCCGCAGGTAGTTCCCCGACGCCTCGATCCAGTCGATGTCCGCGGTGCGGACGAAGAACACCCGCCCCTCGTTCTTGACGAGCAGCCGCTCCAGGTAGCGCTCGCCCGGCGCGGCGGTGGTCGCCGTCGCCGCCGCGCCTCCGGCCGGCGCGGGCGCGGCCGCCGTGGCCGCCGCGCCGGCCGCTGCCGGGACGGGCGTCTCCGCGGTCACCGCGACGTCGGCGAGGCGCGCCAGGAGTGCGGTCAGCCGCTCGCTCTGCGCCTGTGCGCTCGCGCGCTCGATCGACTCGCGCGCCTTGCGGAACGCCTTCCGGAACCGCTCGGCGTCGAACGGCTTGAGCAGGTAGTCGAGCGCGTTCACCTCGAAGGCGCGCACCGCGTACTGGTCGTACGCGGTGACGAACACCACCGGCGGCATCCGCTCCACCCCCACCTCGGCGAGCACGCCGAAGCCGTCGAGCTCCGGCATCTGCACGTCCAGGAAGAGCAGGTCCGGGGGCTGCTCGCGCAGCGCGGCCACCGCCTCGCGTCCGTCGGCGCACTCGCCCACGGCGTCCACCCCCTCGTCCTTCAGCAGGCGGCGGAGGCGCTGCCGGGCGAGCCGCTCGTCGTCGACCACCATCACGCGCAGGGTCACGAGACGGCCCTCCGCGCGTACGGCTCCGGCTCCTCCGCCAGCGCCTCGTGCATCGCGCCCGCCGGCGCGGCGGCGAAGGTGCGGTATGGCATCGTCAGCGTCACGATCACTCCTCCCATGGTCCGGTTTCGCAGCATGAGCGAGTGCTCCTCCCCGTAGAGCCGCTGCAGGCGCGAGCGCGTGTTGCGCAGTCCGATCCCCTCGTGCAGCCCGTCGGTGGGCGCCAGCAGCCCGCCCCCGTTGTCCCCCACCTCCAGCTCGAGCCGGTCGCCGTTGCGCCGCGCCGTGATCTCGATCAGCCCCGAGCGCGCGTGCTTGGCGATCCCGTGGCGGATGGCGTTCTCCACCAGCGGCTGCAGCACCAGGTTGGGGACGTAGGCGTCCTGCACGTCCGCCGCCACGTTCTCGCGCACGCGCAGCCGCTCGCCGAAGCGGATGCGCTCGATGTCCAGGTACGCGTGCAGGAACTGCAGCTCCTGCCGCAGCGGCACCTCCTGGCGCCCCGCGTGGTCGAGCGAGAGGCGCAGGAAGTCGCCCAGCCGCGTGACCATGCGGTCGGCGGCGTTGGCGTCCTCGTGCACCAGTTCGGCGATGCTGTTCAGGGTGTTGAAGAGGAAGTGCGGCTGGAGCTGCATCTTCAGCACCTCGAGTTGCGCCCGCGCCAGCTCCGCGCTCAGCTCCGCCGTCTGCAGCCGCCGCTCGCGGTAGAGGCGGTAGTAGTCCAGCGAGTGCGTCACCGCGACGATGACGAAGTACTGGAAGAGGTTCGAGTCCACCTGGTTGAGGAACGCCACCAGCAGCGGCCGGCGCGGGTAGGCCGTGACGTACGGCCGCACCCACATGTCCCAGGCGACGTCGATCACCGCGATGGCGACGGCGAAGGCGAGGTGGAGCGCGACGCGGCGCGCCCAGCGCGGGCGGTCGATGCGGAACCGGCGGGCGAGCCAGACGATGCCCGGGGTGAGCAGCGCCCAGAACCACATGGTCGCGAGCGCCCACGGCAGGAACTCCACCATCGGGCGGGCGTGCTCGTCCCCCTCGCTGGCGGCGAGCACGAGCACCGTCTGCTTGGCGGACATCAGCGCGTACAGCGTCCAGAGCGCCGCGACGATCAGCATCCACCGCCACCGGCTGGGCCGTCGCGCGGCGAGCACGGTGCTGAACTCCGCCGTCACCCCCTCGCCGTCGGGCTCGGGCTGGCCGGCGTACACGGGGTCGTCGCCGGCGCGCGGCCGGGCGAGCATCGTCATGCGGGGCTCCTTCGCGTCACGTGGGGCTGAGGTCGCAATGTGTGCCAGGGCCCCACCCCGGTCAACGGATGACCGAGATGGGGCCTGGGTGCCGCCACGACGTGGGAGGTCCTTTAAGCGTCGCGGTCGAGGCACTGCTGGAAGTTCGGGTTGTTTCGTTCAGTGCCGGAGATCGGCAGGTTCACGTCGGTGCCGTACTGTCCCTTGTGGTGCTCCCCGGTCGGGAACACCGCCTCGGCGTCCCGCCCGTACTGCCGCACCAGCCGCCGCAGGTCGCCCAGCCGGTGCGAGGTGAGGTAGAGCCAGAGGGCGCGCTCCTGGAACGTCAGGTCCACGCGCGCCGCCGCGTCCCCGGGGTCGGCGAGGTCGGGGAGCGGCGCGGCCAGCGCGCTCCGCCGGGGCGCGTTGAGCGCGGCGAGCCAGGCGCCGGCGTCGCCGCCGGCGAGCGCCGCCTCGGCCACCATGAGCTGCGCCTCCACGCCGCTGGCGAGCACCGCGCCGGTCGTGCGGTCCGGGTACTTGAGCTGCAGGGTGAAGTCGGTCGTCCCGTCGAAGCCCAGCCCCCCCGGCGCGCTCGGCACGCGCGGATCGTCGGCGCTGGCGAACGGCAAGCCGTTCGCGCCCTCGACGTCGGGCACGCTGAAGGCCGCCGTGTTGAAGGTGTAGTTCCAGACGCCGTTGTTCTGGCGGGCGCTGTTGTCCGAGCTCTCGATCACGTACTCGAAGTCCAGCGGCACGGCGGCCACCGCGGCCGCGGCCGCCGCGTACTGCCCGAGGTCGAGCAGCGCGCGCGCCTTCCCGACGCTGGCCAGGTGGAGCTGCTCCTCGTCCTCCTCCGCCGCGGCGAAGGTGAGCGCCGAGTCGAACTTCGCGATCGCCCGCGCGAGCGTCTCGTCGCGCGTGAGCGGGCTGCCGAGCTCCACGCTCCCGTCGTCCTGCAGGTAGCTGAACGGGACGCCGGAGCAGTAGTTCTCGGCGAACAGCACGTAGGTGAAGCCGGCCAGGTTGAGCACCTCCGCGTGGTCCGCGGTGCCCGGCGCGAACTCGTTGAAGCGGGTGGAGCCGAACTCCGCGAACGCCCGCGCCCGGCTCAGGTCGAGGAAGACGCCGCCCATCGAGCCGTTGCCCGGGAAGACGGTGCGCTGATCCACGCCGATGCGGTCGGGGAAGGTCTCGGAGCTGAGCAGCTCGTCGGTGAACAGGCCGGTGACGTTGATCTGCCCCTCGTGCCCCCCGTTGGCGAGGTCGGCGCCGCCGCTGAAGGCGATCTGGAAGTTGCCGATGGTGCCGGCGAGGACGGTGGGCAGCGCGGAGCTGTCGTTGAGCGTGCGCGGCGTGAGGACGTCGGGGTCCTCCGCCGTCAGGATGTCGTCGGTGTCGCAGGCGAGCAGGGCGGCGAGCGCGAGCACCGGCAGCGCGCCGCGCGCCGCGCGGGGGCGGCCGGTGGCGGCCCCCGCGACGCGAACGTGGGTGGTCATCTGAGCGATCCTCATGGTCGTCGGTGGCTACCAGCTCGCGTTGACGCGCGCCGTCCAGTAGCGCACGGGCGGTTGCGTGAGGAAGTCGGCGGTGCTGAAGTTCGAGGTGCCGTTGAAGTTCAGTTCGGGGTCGAAGCCGGTGTAATCGGTCCACGTCTTCAGGTTGCGCCCGGCGATCGTCAGGCTGAGCGCCGTGCGGCCGAGGCGGTTGGCCCACCGGTCGGGCGCGTTGAGCGTGACCGCCGCCTCGCGCAGCTTCCAGAACGACCCGTCCTCGATGTAGCCGGCGTCGGAGCCTTCGAGGCTGGCGATGCGCCGCGCCTGCTCGGCGAGCGGCGCCGTCGGGTCGAACGCCGTGCGGCAGCGGGTGATGACCGCGCAGCGGAACTGCTCGGTGGAGTTGTAGACCTTGAAGCCGCCGCGGTGGTTGAGCAGCGCCGAGAGCCGCACGTACCGGAAGAGCGTGACGCCGCTGTTGATCGTCACCTCGCGCTTCGGCATCGGGTTGCCGAGGTACACCGAGTTCTCGCCGAGCTGCACCTCGCCGCTCGTGATGATCCCGTTGTTGTCGGCGTCGTCGTAGCCGAGGATCGGGCGCTGCCAGAAGCCGCCGAGCTGCTGGCCGGCGACGAAGCGCTGGATCGGGTTGCCGTCGTTGGCGCCGAGGCCGAAGAAGATCGTGTCCACGCCCTCGCCGAGCGTGACCAGCTTGTCGCGGTTCGCCGAGCCGGTGACGGTGACGTCCCACTGCGCGGCGCGCGCGTCGAGCAGCGTCGCGTTGAGCGTGGCCTCGAAGCCCTTGTTGGTCACGCGCCCGAGGTTCTCGAAGCGCGACAGCGCGCCCAGCGACGGCGCGAGCTGGCGGAGGATGAGCGCGTCGGTCGTGGACTTGTTGTAGTAGGTGACCTCCACGCCGGCGCGGCCGCCGAAGAAGCCGAGGTCCGCGCCCACCTCGTACTCGCGCGAGCGCTCGGGCTTGAGCTGCGCGTTGCCCACCGTGTCGCCGATGGCGACGCCGCCGACGTCCGAGCCCTGCTGCTTGACGCCGACGACGTTGTAGAACGTCGCCGCGTTGCGGAAGCCGGGGCGCTGCCCCGACTGGCCGTAGGCGGCGCGCAGCCGGAGCGAGTTCATCCAGTCGGACTTCGGGAAGAACGGCTCCTCCCCGATCACCCACGAGACGTTCAGCGACGGGTAGAGCGCGAACTCGAAGTCCTGCCCGAAGGTGCTGTTGTCGTCGCCGCGCAGCGCGCCGATGACGAACAGCCGGTCGCGCCAGGCGAGCTGCTGCTGGCCGTACGCGCCGAGCGTCACGATCGTCGGGTTCTGCTCGAACACCGCGAAGCCGCTCGTCGTCCCGGCGAGCGACCCCGTGCCGGCGGCCAGCCCCTGGCCGAACGCCTGCGTGCCGCGCACGAGCTCCTTGTTGTACTGCACGCCCGCGGTGGTGACGCTGCGCAGGGCGTCCGTCAGCTCGCGCGTGGCGGTGGCGCTCCCGTTGGCCGTGTACGTCCAGAGCCGGTACGGGTTCGAGATCCGGTTGCCGATCGAGCGCTGGTCGGGCGCCGGGATGATGTTCGGCGGCAGGATCGCGTTGTCGCTGCGCGACAGGAAGTCCACGCCGGCGACGCCGACGGCGCTGAGCCAGCCGAGCGGCCGCCAGTTCGCGGTCGCCGAGGTGATGAAGCGGTCGTTGTCCTGCTTCGTGATGACCGCGTTGCTCACGTCCGGGCCGAAGCCGAGGTAGCCGCGCGCGCCCGGGGTGTCGAAGGGCGTGCCGAGCAGCCCGTTGCCGAGCGGGCCCAGGTCGTTGTTGTCGTTCTGCGGGAGCTGCAGCCGCCCCTGCGCGTAGCCGGTGCTCACCGCCACGTCCAGGTCGTCGCGCAGCTTGCCCGAGAGGTTCGCGCGCAGGCTGGTGCGCCGCAGCTTGTTGTTCGGGTACACGCCCTGCTCGCGATCCAGGTCGCCGCTCACGAAGTAGGTGGCCCGCTCGCCGCCGCCGGAGGCGCTGAGGCCGTACCCCTCGCGCGAGCCGTTGACGAACGGGCTCACCTGCTCGAGCGGGTTGAACGAGAGCATCGAGTCCGGCTTCGCCGTGCAGAGCGCGTCCACCTGCTGGTCGAGCGTGCAGAAGGACGTGCGCGCGCCGCTCGGCCGCGTGCCCACGTGGCCGTAGTTCGCCGGGTAGTCGGTGACCTCGCGGATCGAGCCGCCTTCGGCGTAGGCGTTCCAGCGCGTGTCGCCGGCGCGCCCGCGCTTGGTGGTGATCTGGATGACGCCGTTGGCGGCCGCGGTGCCGTAGAGGGCGACGCCCGCCGGCCCCTTGATCACCTCGATGTCCGCGATGTCCTCGGGGTTGAGGTCGTCGAGCCGCGAGGGGTTCTGCCCGCCGATCGCGATCGACGAGCCGGTGACGTCCGCGTTCGCGCGCACGCCGTCGATGAGGATCAGCGGCTCGTTGGAGAGCGAGATGCTGTTGGAGCCGCGGATGCGGATGCGCGAGCCGCCGCCGGTGGTGCCGCTCGCCTGCTGCACGACGACGTTGGCGGCGCGGCCGGAGAGCATGTCGGTCACGTCGGAGCTCGCCGTCTTGTCCACCGAGTCCACGTCGATCGAGCTCACCGCGTTCCCGGTCTCGCGCCGCCGCAGCGACTCGCCGGTGGCGGTGATCACCACCTGGTTGAGCCGCGTCGCCGCCACGCGCAGCGTGAAGTCGCGCGTCACGCTGCCTCCGGCCACGACCGTCACGCTGTCCGCGACGGCCTCGTAGCCGATGCGCAGGGCGCGCAGCCGGGCGAGCCCCGCGGGGACGTTGACGATGCGGTACTGGCCGCCCTCGTCCGTGCGCCCGCCGAGCGCGGCGCCGACCACGACGACCTGGGCGTCGCGCACCGGCGCGCCGGTGCCCTCCTCGACCACGCGGCCGACGATCGTGCCCGTCGCCGCCACGGGATCCTGTGCCCTACCTGTACGGGGCGTCGCGAGCGCCACGACGCTCGCGGCCGCCAAGCTCCAACGAAGTACGCGCCACATGCTTCCTCCCGTCCGCCCGATGCGCGTCGGCCCGCGCCGCGGGCTCGTCGGGCGGTTCGCCGAGCGCGCGCGCACGCTCCTCCGTGCGTCGGGAGCGTGCCGCAGAGTCGAGCACGGTCGCCCCGGCTGCAATCGGAGTGGGACGAGCGGCACGTGCGCGGGGCGAAGCGAGTGCACCGCGCAACGGGGGAACACCACGTGCATCGCCGCAGGGCATGCGCACGTCGGCCCTCAGGCCTGCCACGCTCACCGGCTTCGCGCGCCGCGCGGCGCTCGCGGCGCTCGCGGCGCTCCCCCTCCTCCCCGCGCCGCTCGCGGCGCAGGCGCTCCGCGACTCCTCGGCGCCCGCCGCGCCCGCCGCCGCCACCTGCTGCGCCGCGCGCGAGGCCGTTGGTGCGCGCACGCCGCAGGGTGCGGCGGACTCGCTGCGGGTGGTGCGCCCGATGAGCACCGCCGAGCGCGGGGTGGTGGGGATCGCCGCGACGCTCGCCGGCGGCACGTGGGGGCTCGCCGGCGCCGCGGGCGCGGGGGTCACCGCGCTCGCCGTGTGCGTCGCGCGCGACGGGAACGTGGCCGACCAGCTGCAGCGCTGCTCGGCGGCCGACGAGTGGCTCGCCGTCGGCGGCGCGCTCGGCACCTTCGCCGGCGCGGCGACCGGCGCCTCCGCCGCCGCGCGCCGCCTGGGGTGCGACGCCCGGGAGAGCCGCCTGCGCGGGTGGCGCGGCGCCGCGCTCGGCACGCTCGCCGGCGCCGTGCCCGTGGCGGTGTACGCCGCCGGCGGCGGGCGCAGCACGCTCGCCGGGGCGGCGCTCGTGTTCGTGGTTCCCACGCTTCAGATCGTCGGTGCCGCGCGCGACGCCGGCCGCTGCCGCCTCCCCGTTCCCATCCTGCACGGGAGCGCCGCGCCGGGCGCGCCGGGGACGCCGGCGCCCAGTCCGGCGGCGCGGAACTCCGCGGCACTACTTCTGCCTTAGCCCTGTAGGCGGGACGCTGGCCTCGACCCTGGACGGGACGGAGCGATGGGCAATTCGGCGACGATACGGCGGCGGCGGGCGGGGGCGCGCGCCCTCGCATTGCTCGGTGTGGTTCTCGGCGCCGCGGCGCCGGCCGGCGGGCAGGGGCCCGCCCCCGCCACGGGCGCCGTCGCGGCGCGCTCGGTGGCCGCGCCGCGGCCGAGCCCCGCGCTCGCGCCGCAGGAGGTGGTGACCATCGTGCTGGACGCGCTGCGCAACAACGACCTGCCGACGAAGGACCGCGGCATCGCCGTCACCTTCGACTTCGCCTCGCCGGCCAACCGCGAGGCCACGGGGCCGCTCGACCGCTTCGCCGCGCTCGTGAAGAACCCGTTCTACCGGCCGATGCTCAACCACCAGCGGGCCGAGCGCGGCGAGATGGCCATGCTCGGCGACGAGGCGCGCCAGCGCGTGACGCTCGTGGGCGCCCGCGGCGAGCGCGTGACCTACACCTTCATCCTCACGCGGCAGAGCGAGGGCCCGTACCGCGGCTGCTGGATGACCGACGGGGTGGTGCGCGAGACCGAGCTGCGCCCGGAGCGCTTCGAGCGGCTCACCGACTAGCCCTCGATGGGCGGCGCGTGATCGCGGGCGTCGTCCTCGCCGCCGGCTCGTCCTCACGCTTCGGCGGGCAGAAGCTCCTCGCCCTGCTCGACGGCACGCCCGTCGTGCGATGGAGTGTGGAGGCGCTGCTGGAGGCGGGGCTCGCCGACGTCGTGGTGGTGCTCGGCCGCGACGCGGCGGAGGTGCGCGCCGCGCTCGCCGGGCTCCCCGTGCGCTGCGTGACCAACGCCGCGTACGCGCAGGGGTTGAGCGGCTCGCTGCGCGCCGGCGTCATGGCGCTCGGCGACACGGTGACCGCTGCCGTGCTCGCGCTCGGCGACCAGCCGCGCGTGGGGGCGGCGGTCGTGCGGGCACTCTGTGAGGCGTACCGCGAGAGCCGCTCGCCCATCGTCGTGCCCGTCTATGAGGGCGTGCGCGGCAACCCCGTGCTCGTCGACCGCTCGCTGTTCGGCGAGCTACTCGCCGTCACCGGGGACGAGGGGGCGCGCGGCGTGATCGCGCGCGACGCGGCGCGCGTGCACCGCGTGGAGCTGCCGTACGCGATGCCGGCGGACGTGGACACGCGCGCAGACCTGGAGCGGCTGTCCGATCGCCGATGACGCGCCCGCGGCTCGCTAGTTTACGTATCGTGTCGCCCGGTGGAGCATGGCGTCGCCGGCCGTGGGGCCGGTGCCCGGGCGCGGCTTCGAGGGGCGACGATGAGCGGCAGGGGTAGGCGGCAGACGCCGTGCACACGCACGGCGACGTTCACCGTGGCGGCCTGGTGAGCCCCACGACGACGCGCCGCGGCGGGCGCAGCGAGCGGCAGGCGCGCCACGCGCGTCCAGAGCGCGGACGGCGGGGCGCGCGCCGGCGTGCGCCTCGCGGCTTCGGCCGCTTCCTCGGCGGCCTGGCGGTGTGGCTGGTGCTCTGGTGGAGCGTGCTGGGCGCGCTCCTCGCGCCGGTGGTGCCCGGCGGCTGGTGGGGCGTCGCGCTCCTCGCCGTGGTGACCACGGCGCCGCTCGCCGCGATCATCCTCGGCTTCCGGCGCCACCTCTATCCAGGCGCGCTCTTCCGGCTCTTCGTGCTCCGCCCCTTCTGGTACGCGCAGCTCCTGCTGCCGGTGCTGGGCGCCGCAGGGGCGGTGGGCGCGCTGCTGGGCCTCCCGTTCGGCGCCGCCGGAGCCGGCGGGCGGTGGGCGGTCGCCGTCGCCGGCGCCATCTCCGCGGCGGCGATCGTCGCCGGCTACGTGGGCAGCCGCCGCCTCGTGAGAGTGGACGTCACCGCCTCGTGGCCCCACCTGCCCGAGGCGCTGGACGGGCTGCGCGTCGCGCAGCTCTCGGACGTGCACGTGGGCCCGCACACGTCGCGCGCGCACCTCGCCCGCGCCGCCCGGCTCGTGGCGGAGGCGGCGCCCGACCTCGTGGTGGTCACCGGCGACCTGATCGACGACCACGCGCCGGACGTGGCGCACTACGGGCGCGCGTTCGGCGCGCTGGCGGCGCCGCTGGGCGTCTTCGCCATCCCCGGCAACCACGACGTGTACGCCGACTGGCCCGCCGTGCGCGCGGGGCTCGAGCGGCTGCCGCTCACCCTGCTCGTCAACGAGCACCGC
>Ga0307411_10001273_pt1 | contig 10097 bp, 9 predicted proteins | sample DK1Ometagenome_2_FD_203712 | JGI IMG/M metagenome (GOLD analysis project Ga0307411, IMG submission 203712) | Maize rhizosphere microbial communities from greenhouse at UC Davis, California, United States - DK15-O-1 | ecosystem: Host-associated > Plants > Roots > Rhizosphere > Soil | place: USA...
GCGCTGGTGAACGCGCCCCAGCTCGTGCTCGCGGACGAGCCCACCGGCAACCTCGACAGCGCGCACGGCCGCGAGATCCTGGCGCTGCTCGAGGGCATCCACGCGGACGGCGCCACCGTCGTGATCGTCACGCACGACGCCAACATCGGCGGCCGCACGCCGCGCCGCCTCGCGATCCGCGACGGCGTGATCGAGGCCGACGTGCGAGGTGCCGCATGAGCCCGCTCGAGTCGCTGCGCGAAGCGCTGCGGCTGCTGCGCGCGCAGCCGCTGCGCTCGTCACTCACGCTGTTCGGCCTGGTCTGGGGCACGGCCGCCGTGATCTTCCTGCTCTCGTGGGGCGTCGGCCTGCGCAGCATGCTCGACACCGCCTTCCAGCGCGCGGGCAAGAACCTGGTGCAGACCTGGGCCGGGAAGGTCTCGGAGGACTTCTCGCCCGCGGTCGATCGGCGCTGGCTCTGGTACACGCAGGAGGACGTCGAGGCGCTGCGCGAGCGCGCGCGCGAGCTCGACGGCATCGCCGGCGAGACGCGGCGCTTCGCTCCCGCCGCGTTCCGCGGGCGCGCGCTCTCGCTCGAGGTGCGCGGCGTCGAGCCGGAGGGCGAGGCGATCCGCGACGTGCCGCTCGCCTCGGGGCGGCTGATCACGCGCGAAGACGTCGCGCAGAGTCGGCGCGTGCTCGTGATCGGGCACCGCGCGCGCGAGCGCTTGCTCGGCGCCGAAGGCCGCGTTGGCAGCTGGGTGCGCATCGACGGCACCTCCTTCCAGGTGGTGGGCGTGCTCGCGCGCGTCGGCACGCAGCTCGCGCGCGACGGCGCCGAGATCGACGACCAGCTCTGGGTGCCGCTCAGCGTGCATCTCGCGCTCTGGCCGAACCCGTGGCTGCCGGTGGACATGCTCAGCACGATCCTGGCCCGCGCGAAGGACCGCGACCGCATCGACGCGGCGGAGAGCGAGATGCGGCGGGTGCTGGCCGACCGGCTCGGCGTCCCGGCCGACGACGAAGAAGCCGTGCCGGTCTTCAGCCCCCTCACCATGCTGCGGCGCATTCCGATCGATCAGCAGAACGCGCTCAACCTGCTGATCGCGCTCACCACGCTGCTGGTGGGCGGCATCGGCATCCTCGCCATGATGCTCGACTCGGTGCAGGAGCGGCGCGCCGAGATCGGCGTCCGGCTCGCGCTCGGCGCGCGCCGGCGCGACGTGCTGCTCCAGTTCCTGTGGGAGGGCGTCGCGATCGTTGCGCTCGGCGGCGCGCTCGGCGTCACGCTCGGCACCGGCGGCGCGCTCTTCCTCGCGAGCGACGCCTTCCGCAGCGGCATCCCGGCGCCGCTGCGCGACCTCGTGCCCGTGCCGGAGCTGTCGGCGGCGATGGTGCTGCTCGCCGTGCTCGCGATGGGCGTGGTGGCGCTCGCGGCCGGCGTCGTGCCGGCCTGGCGCGCCGCGCGCGTCGACCCGGCCGAGACCTTGCGGGTCGAATGATGCGCGACCGCATCGCCGAGACGGCCGCCAGCCTGCGAGCCCACGCGCTCCGCTTCGGCCTCGCCGCGCTCGGCGTTGGCTGGGGCGCGCTGATGCTGACCTTCCTGTCGGCGCAGTCGGGGGCGATGGCGAGCCATTTCCGCCACGAGCTGGAGGAGATCGGCCCGCGGCTCGTGATCCTCGGGCCCGGCGTGATCGCGCGCGAGCGCGTGGGCGAGCGCGCCTCGCGCCGGGTCGAGCTCGAGGCCGAGGACGTGGCGCGCATCCAGCAACTCCACGTGGTCGAGCACGCCTCGCCGGCCGTCGAGCTGCCGAGCCAGCTGATCCGGCGCGGCCGGCGCTCGAAGCTCCTCCACGTCGTCGGCTGGGACCACGACGCCGCCGCGATCCGGAACGTAGAGGCCGCGGAAGGGCGCTTCCTCTCCGCCCGCGACGTCGCCGACGCCGCGGCGGTCGCCTTCCTCGGACCGCGCGCGAGAGAGCGTCTGTTCGGCGCCGCGCCCGCGCTCGGCGAGATGATCCAGATCGGCGCCGAGCGCTTCCGCGTGATCGGCATCTCCAGCGCGAAGGCGGATCAGGTAATGGACGTCGGCAACCCCGACGACCTGCTCGTGGTGATTCCGTACACCACGGCCCAGCGTCGCTTCACGCAGACCGAGAAGCTCGAGGAGATGATGCTCAGCGCGGAGCGCCGCGAGCTCGGCGGGCTCGCGATCGCGCAGGCGCGCGAGCTCACAGCCTTGCACCGCGGCTTCGACCCGCGCTCCGAAACCGCGCTCTGGTCCGTCGATTTCTGGGACACGCTGAAGGTCTTGTTCGGGATGCTGTTCGCCATCCAGCTCTTCATGGCCGTGGCCGGAACGCTCACGCTGCTGGTGGGCGCGGTGGGCGTGATGAACATCATGCTGGTGGTGGTGACGGAGCGAACGCGCGAGATCGGCGTGCGCAAGGCGCTCGGCGCGCGGGACCGCGACGTCTTCCTGCAGTTCCTGACCGAGGCCGTGGTGGTGGCGCTCGCCGCGGGCATCGCCGGCACGGCGGCGGGGCTGCTGCTGCTGCGCGCCAGCGCAGGGGCGTTCGAGAGCGCCGGCATCGCGGTGAGCGCGCGCCCCGACCCCTTCACGACGGCGGTGGTGAGCGGGGCGCTGGTGGTGGTCGCCATCGTGGCCGGCGCGCTGCCCGCCACCCGCGCTGCCCGCGTCCCGCCTGCTGAGGCGTTGCGCTCGTACTGATTGCGGAACGGCGCCGGCGGGCCCGCGCTACGTTGCCACGAGGAGGGTTTGCCATGTCGACTTCCTTCGTTCGGCGCGCGGCGCAGCTCTCGAGCTTCGCGCTCGTGTTCACGGGCGGCTACGTGCTCGGCACGCTCGACGCCGAGCCGGCGCAGGCCCAGGTGGAGGACCTCGGGGAGGACCTGATGAACAAGGCTCGTGGCGGCGGGCTCGGCACCGCGGCGCAGCTCGGCACCACGATCAGCGACATGCAGACGCACGTGAACGAGCTGCAGAAGAACCTCGAGACGCTGAACAAGATCAAGGCGATGCTGGGCGGCTGAACGCGTGGAGCCGGAGGAAGCCGCCTTCGTCGGGCGCGCGCTCGCGTTCGCGCTCGAGAAGCACGCCGGGCAGACCCGCAAGGGCCGGGACGTGCCGTACGCGAGCCATCCGGTGCGCGTCGCGGGCCTCGTGCTCGAGCACGGCGGCGACGCCACGCAGGTGGCGGTGGGGCTGCTGCACGACGTGATCGAGGACTGCGGCGTCTCCGACGCCGAGCTCGAAGCGCGCTTCGGCACGGAGGTGGCCGGCGCGGTGCGGGCGCTCTCCGACGTGCTCGAGGGCGACACGCCGGAGCAGAAGACGCCGTGGCGCGAGCGCAAGACGCGCTTCGTGGCGCGGCTGGCGCACGTCGAGCCGCGGGCGCGGCTGGTCGCCGCCTGCGACAAGCTCGACAACCTGTCGGCGATCGTGGCGGACCTCGAGACCGAGGGGCTGGCCACGCTCGAGCGCTTCACCGGCAAGCCGCGCCAGATCCGCTGGTACTACGAAGAGGTCGTCCGGGCGCTCGGCCACGATCTGCCGCCGCGCCTGCAGGCCGAGCTCGACGACCGCCTCCAGATGCTCCGGCGCATCGTGCCCGAGGCGTCGCCGGAGCCCTGATGGCCCGCGTCCTTCTCGTTGTGCTCGCTCTGCTGCTGCTCTTCTTCTCCGTCGTCCCGGCGCTGGTCGATCGCGCGCTGAACCGCGTCGCCGGAGCGAAGCCGCCCGCGCCGTCCGAGCGCGCCGAGGCCCTCTTCACCACGCTGCGGGTGGTCGACCTGCACGCCGATCCGCTGCTCTGGCAGCGCGACCTCGGCAGGCGGCTCGCGCACGGTCAGGTGGACCTGCCCCGTCTGGTCGAAGGCAACGTCGCGCTCCAGGTGTTCGGCATCGTGACGCAGAGCCCCGCCGGCCAGAACTTCGAGCGCAACGAAGCGGATGCGCCCGACACGATCACGCTGCTGGTGGTGGCGCAGCGCTGGCCGCTCGCCACGTGGAGGAGCCGGCTCGCGCGCGCCGAGCACCAGGCGGCGAAGCTCGACGCGCTCGCGGCGCAGTCGGACGGCCGGCTCGCGGTGATCCGCGACGCCGCCGGCTTGCAGTCCTTCCTGGCCGCACGCGAGCGGGACCCGGCCCGCGTCGCCGGCCTGCTCGCGATCGAGGGCGCCCAGGCGCTCGACGGCACGCTGGCGGGCCTCGAGCGCCTGTTCGCCGCGGGCGTGCGCATGATCGGGCTCGCGCACTTCTTCGACAATCCCGTGGCCGGCTCGTCGGCTGGCGTAGGGAAGCACGGCCTCACCCCGCTCGGCCGCGAGGTCGTCGAGCGCATGCAGGCGCTCGGCGTCGCGATCGACCTTGCGCACGTCTCGCCCGCCGCGGTGGCGGACACGCTCGCGCTGGCCACCAAGCCGGTGGTGGTCTCGCACACCGGCGTCCAGGCCACGTGCCCCGGGCCGCGCAACCTCTCGGACGAGCAGATCCGCGCCGTGGCGGCGACCGGCGGCGTGATCGGGATCGCGTACTTCGAGGGTGCGGTCTGCGGCGCCGATGTCGGCCACATCGTCCGCGCCATGCGGCACGTGAAGGACCTGGTGGGCGCGCAGCACCTGGCGCTCGGCTCCGACTTCGACGGCGCGGTCACCACGGCCTTCGACACCACCGGCCTCGCCGCGATCGTGGACGGCCTCCTCGCGGACGGCTGGCGCGACGACGAGATCCGCGGCGCCATGGGCGAGAACGCGCTGCGGGTGCTGGCGCAGACGCTGCCTTAGCGCGGCCTCGGGAGCTTTGCTCGGGCTCCTGGCCGGCTGCTCGGCTGAAAGGAGGGCGAGCGCGCCGCGGCGGCGGCTCGGCGCCGGACGAACATCGGCGCGAGTTCGTCGCGCTGGCGAAGAAGGCCCGCGCGCTGGCGGCGCCGCTCGGGACGTAGCCCGCACGACGGGCCCAGCCCGGGCCCCGGGCCGGCGCCGCGCTCCGTGTCGGCCACGGGGCACGGCGGCTGTAGCCTCGCGGTCGTGGCCAAGGAAGAGCCGGCACAGCTCCTCGCGATCGGCGGGCGCGAAGTCCGGATCACCCATCCGAGTAAGCTCTACTTCTCGCGCGAGCTGCGGCTCTCGAAGCTCGAGCTCGTCCGCTACTACCTCTCCGTCGCGGAGGGCGCGCTCGCGGGGATCCGCGACCGCCCCATCGTGCTGAAGCGCTTCGTGAACGGCGCCGAGGGCGAGGCCTTCTACCAGAAGCGCGCGCCCGAGCGGCGGCCGGACTGGCTGCGGACGGTGACGCTGGCGTTCCCGTCGGGGCGGACCGCCGAGGAGGTGGTCGTCGACGACGCCGCGGGCCTGGCCTGGATCGTGAACCTCGGCTGCATCGAGCTGCATCCCCACCCGGTGCGCTCGGGCGCGCTCGAGCACCCGGACGAGCTGCGCGTCGATCTCGACCCGGGCCCCGGTGTCGCGTGGGCGGACGTGCGCCGCGTCGCGCTCGAAGTGCGGGCGCTGCTCGACGAGGTGGGCCTCCGCAGCTGGCCGAAGACGAGCGGCTCGCGCGGCATGCACGTGCTCGCCCGCATCGAGCCGCGCTGGAGCTTCGACGAGGTGCGGCGCGCGGCGCTCGCGCTCTCGCGTGAGATCGAGCGGCGCGCGCCGACGCTCGCGACGTCGAAGTGGTGGAAGGAGGAGCGGCACGGCGTCTTCATCGATTACAACCAGAACGCCAAGGACCGCACCACCGCGTCGGCCTACTCCGTGCGCGCGCTGCCCGACGCGCGCGTCTCGGCGCCGCTCGCCTGGGAGGAGGTACCCGACTGCGAGCCGGCGGACTTCACCGTGGCGACGGTGCCGGCGCGCTTCGCCGCGCGCGGAGACCCGCACGCGGGCATGGATGCAGCGGCCGGATCGCTGGACGGACTGCTCGCGCTCGCGGCGCGCGACGAGGAGGCGGGCCTCGGCGACGCGCCCTGGCCGCCGCACTTCCGGAAGACGAAGGGCGAGGGCCGCCGCGTGGCGCCTTCGCGCGCGCGGCGTGCGGCGAAGCCGCAACGCGCTCGGATGCCGCTCGTCGTGGTCGCAAAGTCTCCGAGCCGCGAGGCCGCGCTCGCGGGCCTCGAGCGCTGGAAGGCGCGTCATCCCGCGGCGGCGGCGATTCTCTCGGCCGACGACGTGCTGGTCGACTCGATGCGCGGCCGCTCGTCCACCTGGACGCGCATCCGCGTGAACCTGCGGCATGTGCCGAAGGCGCTGCGCCCGCCGGCGGAGCCGCCCGACCCGGATGACGAGCCGACGCGCGCGCAGCGACGCGCGGGGCGCTAGCGGCCGCCGGCGAAGATCGCCGCGAGCTCGTGCGGCGGCACGACCTCGAGCTGCTCGTACGTGCAGTCGCTCGGCTTCTTGTCCGTGCGCCAGCGCCGGAAGTGCGCGGTGTGGCGGAAGCGGCGGCCCTGCATGTGGTCGTAGGCTACCTCTACCACGAGCTCGGGCCGCAGCGGCTCCCACGACAGGTCCTTGCCCTGGCTCCAGCGGCTCTTCGCGCCGGGCATGCGCTGCCCGCTCGCCTCGAGCTCCTCGCCGTTCGCCCAGTCCCGCCACGGGTGGTTCGCGAGCGCGTTCGCGCGGTACGGCGCCAGCACCGACACGAGCTCGCGCCGCTTCGCGTCGGTGAAGCTCGCTGCCACGCCCACGTGCTGGAGCGAGCCGGCCTCGTCGTACAGTCCGAGCAGCAGCGAGCCGACCGCGCGGCCCTCGCCCCGCTTGTGCCAGCGGAAGCCCGCCACGACGCAGTCGCATTCGCGCGCGTGCTTGACTTTGAGCATCACGCGCTTGTTCGACTGGTACGGGCCCGCGGCGGGCTTGGCCACGACGCCGTCGAGGCCGGCGCCCTCGAAGCGGCGGAACCAGTCGGCGGCGACGCCGCGCTCTTCCGTCGCGGGCGTCACGTGCAGCGGCGGCCGCGCGCGGGCGAGCTGCGTCTCGAGCGCGCGGCGCCGCTCGCGGAATGGCAGCGCGCGCAGGTCCCGCTCCCCCTCACAGAGGAGGTCCCAGAACACGAGCGACGCCGGGATCTCCCGCGCCAGCAGCGCGACGCGCGAGGCGGCGGGGTGGATGCGCAGCTGGAGCGCCTCGAAGTCGAGCCCGCCGGCCTTCGCGATCACCACTTCGCCGTCGAGCACGCAGCGCGGCGGGAGCTGCGCCAGCAGCGGCGCGCGGAGCTCGGGGAAGTAGCGGTCGAGGGACTTCTCGTCGCGGCTCTGGAGCAGGAGCTCGTCGCCGTCGCGGAAGACGATCACGCGAAAGCCGTCCCACTTCGGCTCGAAGATCCAGCCCGGGCCCTCGGGCAGCGCGTCCACGCGCTTCGCCAGCATCGGCAGGACCGGGGGGCAGACGGGGAGCTGCACGCAGCGAGTCTACCGACGGCGCGGGGGCGCCGTTGCAGCGGGCACAGGCGGCTGCGAGCCTCGCCGCGTGCCGCCTCGCGTGTTCCTGCTCTCGCCGGCCCGCTGCTCGGGCCCGCGCTGCCGCCAGCTCGTCGACCGCCGCGCCGCGTTCGAGCTGGCCGTGCGCCTGCGCGCCGAGGGCGCCCCGCTCGGCGAGGTGATGAGCTTCCTGTCCGCGCTCTACTTCCGCGGCAAGCTGGCGTACGCGCAGCGCTTCGCGGCGCCGCCCACGGGCTGTCCCGGCGTGCTGGTGATCACGCCCGGCCGCGGGCTCGTGGCGCCGGAGGCCGCGATCACGAGCGGCGACCTGCGCGCTTTCGGGCGCGTCCCGATCGACGCGGGCGACCGGCGCTACGCCGAGCCGCTGCGGAAGGGCGCGCTCGCGCTGCGGGCGCGGCTGCCGGGCGACGCGGAGATCGTGCTCCTCGGCAGCATCGCGACGCCGAAGTACGTCGACGTGCTGCTCGCGGCGCTCGGCGCTGCGCTCGTCTTCCCCGGCGACTTCGTGGGCCGCGGCGACATGAGTCGCGGCGGGCTGCTGCTGCGCGCCGCGCGCGCCGGTGTCGAGCTCGCGTATCGGCCGATCGACGGCGCGGAGCGTCGCGGCCCGCGCGCGGCGAAGCTCCCGCTGCTCTCTCGCACTCGCGGCGCGCCGCGCATCGGCGGACTCGGCCTCTGATATGCTGCGCCGCCGGAGGCCCCATGCCCGGCACGATCGGTCCGCTGCTCCCGTCCGACGAGCGCTTCGACCACCAGATCGTCGACACCTTCGCGAGCGTGGCGCAGACCGACCTCGCGTGGGCCGAGAAGGTGTGCGGGATGGCGTGCGCGAAGGACGGCTCGCTCCAGATCGGCTTCGGCTTCGGCAAGTACACCAACCGCAACGTGATGGACGGCTACGGCGGCATCTCGCGCGGCGTCGAGCAGCGCACCGTGCGCGCCAGCCGCAGGCTCTCGCCCGACCCGGAGCGCATGCGGATCGGCCCGCTCCGCTACGAGGTGCTCGAGCCGCTCCGGCGGGTCCGCGTGACGCTCGAGCCCACCGCGGTGCAGCCGATCGCCTTCGAGCTCGTGTTCGAGGGCGCGGTGCCGTGCTTCCTCGAGGAGCGCGAGGACTGGCGCGTGCCGCACGGCTACCGCCGGCAGGCGCACCAGATCCGGTATCACCAGACCGGCACGGGCTCGGGCTGGGTCGAGGTGGAGGGCCAGCGCACCGCGATCACGCCCGACGCGTGGGTCTCGACGCGCGACCACTCGTGGGGCGTCCGGCCCGACGTCGGCCTCGCGCCGGCCGACCTCGAGCACGGCGACCGCCCGCCGAACCTGTCGGTGCTCGCGATCTGGAGCCCGGTGCTGATGCAGCGGCCCGACGGCACGCGCTACGCGATCCACCACTACCTGCGCCGCATCGAGATCCCCGGCGTGTACCGCGACGAGCGCTTCCAGGGCGGCATCGAGCACTCGGATGGCCGCAAGGAGCTCTTTCGCGCGCTCGAGCCCGAGATCCGCTTCCACCCTTTGAACCGCCGCTTCCAGGGCGGGCGCTTCCTGTTCACCATGGCCGACGGCAAGCCGCCGCGGCCGATGCACGTCGAGGTGGTGAGCGAGACGGGCTTCCACCTCGGCACCGGGCTCTATCACGGCTTCGGCGGCTGGCACCACGGCAGCTTCCGCGGCGACCTCCACGTGGACGGCGAGTGCGTGCCCGATTGCTCGGAGCGCGAGAGCGCCGAGCGCGTGCACCAGATCCGCGACTGCGTGATCCGCGTCGAGGATCCCGTCGGCGGCGGCGAGGGCGTCGGCAACTGCCAGACCGTCGCCGTCGGCGCGTGGCCCGGCTACGGCCTGCCCACCGCGGCCGACTCGTTCCTGTGATCGCGAGCGACGCGCGCAGCGAGCCGCAGACGATCCGATACCAGCCCACGCTCGCCAGCGTGCGCCGGCACCCGGTTCCCGCCTGGTATCACGACGCCAAGCTCGGGATCTTCATCCACTGGAGCGTGTCGTCCGTGCCGGGCTTCGCGACCCGCGAGCACGCGATCACCGAGCTGATGCGCGAGCGGCCGGGCGAGACGACCGCGCTCACGCCCTACACCGAGTGGTACGAGAACGCGATCAAGTTCCCGGACAGCCCGGCGGCCCGGCACCACCGCGAGGTGCACGGCGGCCGCCCGTACGCGGACTTCCGCGAGGCCTTCGAGAAGGGCCTCGCGCAGTGGCGACCTGACGCCTGGGCGGAGCGCTTCGCGGCGGCGGGCGCGCGCTACGTGGTGCTCGTGACGAAGCACCACGACGGCTACTGCCTGTGGCCGAGCCGCGTCGCGAACCCGCGCCGCCCGGGCTGGTGCTGCCCGCGCGACGTGGTCGGCGAGCTGGCCGCCGCCGTGCGCGCGCGCGGCATGAGGTTCGGCGTCTACTACTCGGCCGGCCTCGACTGGACCTTCGACGGGCGCCGCATCGCCGGCATCGGGGACCTGATGGCCGCGATCCCGCTCGGCGACTATCCGACCTACGCCGAGGCGCAGATGCGAGAGCTGATCGAGCGCGTGCGCCCGGACGTGCTGTGGAACGACATCGCCTGGCCGGGCGACCCCGCCTCGTTCTACCGCCTGGTCGCCGACTACTACAACGCCATCCCGGACGGCGTGATCA
>Ga0307411_10001275_pt1 | contig 10096 bp, 6 predicted proteins | sample DK1Ometagenome_2_FD_203712 | JGI IMG/M metagenome (GOLD analysis project Ga0307411, IMG submission 203712) | Maize rhizosphere microbial communities from greenhouse at UC Davis, California, United States - DK15-O-1 | ecosystem: Host-associated > Plants > Roots > Rhizosphere > Soil | place: USA...
GGCGACCCAGGCTTCGAGGGCCGCCGGCGCCTTGCCGAGCTTGCCCTCGTCGCGCACGCGCGCCAGCGCCAGGGCGGTGGCCGCCGAGGGCGCCTGCGACCACAACTGCTCCAGCGTCGCGGCCGACCGCGCGTACTGGCCGTCGACGCGCTGGGTCTCGGCGAGCAGCGCCAGCCCGACCGGATCCTTGGGATGGTTCTGGAGCATGGCGCTGGCCAGGCGATTCGCCTCGGCCGTGTTACCGCTGCGCAGCTCCAGCTGGGCCAGCGCGGCCTTCGGCTGCGGCGCATCCGGCGCCAGCTCCGCCGCCTTGCGCAGCGACAGCCGCGCCATGAACGGCTGGCCCAGCGCCAGGTGCACGCTCGCGGCGCTGAGCTGGTACTCGACACTGTCGGCCTTGAGCGAGGGCATGCGTTGCAGCACTTCGCTGGCCACCTTGAGCGTGCCCGCGGACGGATTCTTCTGCGCCAGCGCCGAGCTCTGCTGCAGCGCCTGCTCGAGCGTGCCGTTCGCGAGTTGCGCCGAGGCCAGCGCCACGCGCACCTCGTCGACGTCGGCGTGTTTGGCGATGAGCTCCTGGAATGCCGCCACCGCTTCGGTGGTCTTGCCGTCGGCGAGCGTCAGCCGCGCGCCGAGCACGCCGGCCAGCGCGCCCTCGGGCGCGAGCCGGACCATCCGCTGGTGCGTTTCCCGCGCGGCATCGAGCTCGCCGCGCGCGAGTTGCAGATCCGCGAGCGCCGCGGCGGCATTCAACTGCTGCATCAGCGTGAGTTGCCCGCCGGCCGCGCCCAGGGCCCTGGACAACGACTCCTGCGCCAGCGGAAGTTTTCCTTCGATCTGCTGCAGGCGCCCGCGCGCCAGCCACGCCTCGGCCGCGTCGGGATACTGCTTCACGGTGGCGTCGAGCAGGCTGCGCGCGCCCGACGTATTGCCGAGCCGCGCATAGGCCTCGGCCAGCGACACGCGCACCACCGCGGCGGTATCGGCAGTGGCGTCGAGCGAATGCGCCAGTTCGATGGCCTCGGGATACCGATGCAGCGCGGTGAGCGAGCGCAGCCGCAGCAGCTCGCGCGCCGGTGAGGCGATGGCCGGTTTGCCGGGCTCGGTGGCCACCAGCACCGCCTCGTGCTTGCCCTGTTGCAGCAGCACGCGCGCGCGCAGCTCGGCGAGCTGCGCAGCGTCGGCGCCCGACTTCTCCGCGACATCGAGCGCGCGCGTGGCGGCATCGGGGCTGCCGAGCTGCAGGCTGACGCGCGCCAGCGCCAGCTGCGCGCGCGCGTCGTTGGGCGATTTCTCCAGCGCCACGTTGAGCTCGACCAGCGCCTCGCTGTAGGCGCCCTTGGCGATCAGCTGCTCGGCGCGCGTCACGCGTTCGGCGGGGCTTGTGAACAGGTCGCAGCCCGCGACCAGCAGGCAGATTCCCAGCAGGGACGCGGCGATGTTCAGGGGTGCTCGGGCCATAACCACTCTCCGTTTTCTTCCACGAAACGGCCGAGCCTTCGCCCGGCGGCATTGCAATCGGGTACACAGCGGGTGCGCAGCAGCCAGACGCGGGACGGCGACGACCGAAGTGTCAGCAAGGTACGCGCCGCGTACCAGAACTGCGCGCGGGTCGCGCCCGCGAACCAGCGGTCACCCACCTGGTAACCGCGCCACAGGCTGAACTGCGCGCCCTCCTGCTCGAGCTCCTGCGTGACGAAGCCGCGCTCCCCCACCGAGGCGCGCGACTCGTCGAGCACGCGCGCCTCGAGCCCGGCCGGCACGTTCGCGCGGCCGCCGAGCTTCTTGCGCTGCCGCTGCTCGAGATACCCGGCGGCGAACAGGTCGACGACTTCGTCGCCGCGCGTGAAGCGCCAGCGGCGCACGACGTCGGCGCCGATCTGCACGGGTTGCCAGTCCGACCCGTCGGCCACGGCGACCTGCCAGCCGTGCCGCGCCGTCGTGAGGCTGCCGAGCAGCGTGTCGGCATTGGCGGGAAGCCGCGCGGCGATGACCGCATTGAGCGTGGCCGGCACGGCGGCCACCAGCGCCACCAGCGCCAGCCAGCGCGCCGCGGGAACCGCCAGCTCCGGTGGCGCGGCGGCTGGATGCTGCCGCGGCGGCGGCGCGCTGTAGCGCACGTACAGGAAGAAGGCCAGCAGCGCCGCCATGAACACGAACCAGCCATAGCTGTAGTGGGAGACGCGCACCAGGTAACTCTGCATGTGGGTCAGGTGCCCGGCAAGGATGATGGTGTAGACGCGCACCCAGTTGCTGGCCACGGCCAGCACGCCGCCCACCAGCACCCAGCGCAGCCGGATGCGCCACGGGTCGTGGCGCAGCTCGCCTAACAACACGGTGACGGCGAGACCGACGATGAAGTAGTGCAGCCCGCTGCAGCCGCCCTGGATCTCGAACACGCCGGCAGGGATCTGCACCATCTCGCCCACGAAGAAGGAGGGAACCCCGGTCATGCGCAGCGCCAGGCGCACCACGTGCACGGTCAGCCACTGCAACGGCGAGATGGCGTGGTCCCAGACCGGCAGCGCGAACAGGAGGAAGGCCAGCGGGAAGATCGCGGCGCGCGCGGCGCGCCAGCCGCAGGCCAGTGCCACGCACAGCCACCACAACAGCGGCAGCGTGGTGAGATACACGACCTGGATGCCGGCGCGCAGCGCGAACAGCCATGCCAGTCCGCCGCCCGCCAGGGCCAGCAGCGCGAGCAGGTTCCACGGCGCGGGCAGCGCTCCAGGCACGAGCTCGGCGCGCCTGCGCCACAACAGCCACGCGGAGATCGCGGCGATCAGGAAACCGCTGGTGTAGGTCTCGGCGTGCGCGTCGGTCCACAGCGCCGCCAGCGAGACGGCGCCGGGCCAGAACAGCAGGACCGCCACCGCGAGCGCGGCGAACACGAACCCCTGGCCCTTCCATGGACCCGAACCCCTTGCGTCCTGGCTCATTCTCGCGCTGCGTCGCGGTAGTCGTACTTTTCCATCAGGTCGTAGAGCGTCGGGCGCGTCACGCCCAGCAGGTCCGCGGCCTGGGAGACATTGCCGGAGGCCAGTGCCAGTGCCTGCACCATGGCCTGGCGCTCGGCCTGGGTGCGCACGGCCTTGAGATTGAGGAAGGCGAACTGCCCGGTATTGCCGCCGAGCCCGAGATCTTCCGGCGTGATGTTGGGTCCGCCGGCCATGATGCACGCGGCCTTGACCTTGTTCTCGAGCTCGCGGACGTTGCCCGGCCACGCATGGCGCTGCAGCGCCACCAGCGACTCCTCCGAGAAACCGCGCGGCGCGCGCGCCTGGTTGGCCGCGAAGCGCCGCAGGAAGGCCTGCGCCAGCACCACCACGTCGCCCGGGCGGGCGCGCAGCGGCGGCAGGTTCACGGTGACCTCGCTGATGCGGTAGTACAGGTCCTGGCGGAATCTCTGCGTCTCGATCAGCGCCGCGAGGTCCTGGTTGGTGGCGCACACCACGCGCACGTCCACCGGGATCTCCTGGCGCCCGCCGACGCGCTCGATGACGCGGTTCTGCAGGAAGCGCAGTAGTTTGGCCTGCAGGGCCAGCGGCATGTCGCCGATCTCGTCGAGGAACAACGTGCCGCCCTCGGCCATCTCCACCTTGCCGAGGGTCTGGCGCACCGCACCGGTGAATGCACCCTTCTCGAAACCGAACAGCTCGCTCTCCAGCAGTTGCTCGGGGATCGCGGCGCAGTTGATGGCCACGAACCGCTTCACCTTGCGCTCGCTGCGCGCGTGGATGGCGCGCGCCACCAGCTCCTTGCCCGTGCCGCTCTCGCCCAGCAGCAGCACCGACACGTCGCTGGGCGCGACCTTCTCGATGCGCCGGCACACGGCCTGCATCGATTCGTCGGTGGCGATGATGCCCTCGAGCGGGCTGGCGGCCTGCACGGCGCGCAGCCGCTTGTTCTCGGCCTCGAGACCGGCGATGTGGAACGCGCGCTGCACGATGAGCTTGAGCACGTCGGTGTCGACGGGCTTGGAATAGAAGTCCCACGCGCCCAGGCCGACCGCGCGCACCGCGCTCTCGCGGTCGGCGTTGCCGGTGACGACGATGACCTTGGTCTGCGGCGCCAGCTGCAGCAGTTCCTTCAGCGTGGCCATGCCCTCGCCCACGCCCTCGGCGTCGGGCGGCAGCCCGAGATCCTGCAGCACCACGGCGGGCTCGAAGCGGCGCATGTGCGCCACGGCTTCGCTGCGCGAGGTCGCCTGGATCACTTCGTAGCCGTCGAAGCACCACTTGAGCTGCTTCTGCAGCCCGAGATCGTCCTCGACGATCAGGAGGCGTTGCTTGTCTTCGGGCATAGTCCGAGCCTAATACAGAATTGGGTGCCCACGCCGGGCGTGCTCTGCACATCCACGTCGCCGCCGAGCGAACGGACATATTCGCGCACCTGGTACGCGCCGATGCCCATCCCCTTCGAACCCTTGGTGGTATCGAACGGCCGGAACAGCCGCTGCCGCACGAACTCCGGGTCCATGCCCGCGCCCGTGTCGCTGACCGTGAGGCGCGCGTTGCCGCCGTCCGCGGCCAGCAGTAGTTCGACGCTGCCGCCCGGCGGCGTCGCGTCCTGCGCGTTGCGGATCACGTGGTCGAGGATGGTGGTTAGGCGCTCCGGGTCGGCGTTCACGGTGACGCCGTCGAGTGCGCCGCTGACCGTGACGGCCGGGCGCCGTGCCTGCGCGCGCGCCACGGCGGCGCGCGCCACGGAGGCCAGGTCCACCTCGCGGCGCGTGCCGGCGAGATCGCGGCCCTGCAACTGCTCGATGAGCCGCGTCATGCGCTCGACCGCGTTGGAAATCGTGCTGATGGCGTCCTCGACGAACTCCGGGTCGTGCCGGTGGCGGGCCGCGTTCGCCACCAGCAGCTGCAGCTGCGCCACCGAGTTCTTCAGGTCGTGCATGACGAAGGCCGCGAAGCGGTTGTAGGCGTCGAACTGGCGGCCTTCCGTCAGCTTCGCGTCGGCCTGCTGCTGTGCGAGCTGCACGGCCACGTGGCGGCCGGCGGTCTTGAGCAGGTCGCGATCCTCGTAGGTCATGGTGAACGGCGGCGGCGGCGCGCGCAGCACCAGGAATCCCAGCAGCCGGTTGCCCACCAGCAGCGGCGTCACGATGCGCCACGGCCCGCCCGGCACCAGCCAGGGCGGCAGCTCGAGCGTGCCGTAGCGCTCGGGAAACTCGCGGTACTCACCGAGGTCGACCACCCATTGCCGCTCGGCCAGGAAACGCGGCAGGTCCGCGTCCGCAAGCACGCCGGTGCGTTCGGCGAACGAAGGCAGGTCCTCGGGCCAGGCGGCCTGGGCGACGTACCGGTCGCCGCCGTCGTCGCGCATCATCAGCAATCCGCCCGGGCTGCCTAACAACTGTGCCACCGCGTTGATGGCGGTGCGGCGCGGATCGGGCTCGTCGATCGCCGACAGCGTCTGCACGAACTGCAGCCACGCGGTGCGGTGGTCGTACTTGGTGCGGTAGAAATGCTTGGAGATGAACACCCGCAGCCGGCGCAGAGGCGACTCGGACACCAGCAGCGAGATCAACACGGCCGCGGCGCCCCCCAGGAACACCACCTGGAACGCGTTGCCCCAGCTGCCGCCGTGCTCGCGCACCAGGAAACCGCCCAGCGCCATGAAACACAGGTACATGCCGACGGCCACGAAGGCCGACGTATAGAAGACCACGTGCCGCGAGATGAACACGCGCGGCTCGGACACCGGCAGGTGGCGGAAGCTGTAGCCCACCGGTATCGCCAGCACGGCGACCACGAGGCCGCGCAGCGCCCAGGCCACCGGGTCGAGCTCGCCGAGCAGCTGGGCCTGCGAGAACAGGAACAGGTCGTAGGCGAACTGGCCGCCGATGCCGGCCACCAGCAGGCGCAGGCCATGCGAGCTGCCGGGCGTCGCATTGCGCACCACCTGCTCGGTCAGCACCAGGCCCGCGCAGGCCAGCAGCAGGCCGCTGGCGCTGTGCAGGACCACGGGGTTGATGGGCAGGGGGGTGCCGGTGACCATCAGCGCGCCCACCAACGCCATGACCGCCAGCGCGGCGCAGAGCGCGAACCCGCCGCGCACGATCCAGGGGTGAAAGCTGCGCGCGTTGGGGGTCGAGAGCGCGAACAGCCAGCCCGCGTAGCGCAACGCCATGACCCCCACTTCGATCCAGGGCCGGCGCTCGCCGTAGCGCGCGCTGAACGCGAGCACACCCGCCCAGACGGCGCTGACCGCGCAGACGATGGCTACGCGGCGGGCCAGGTCGCTGTGGCGGTACCGGGTCGTCAGGAGCCCGGCCAGGACCACCATGGCGACCGCCGCGCAGGTATAGCTGAGGCCGGCGAAAATCATGGGCGCGCATATTCCCCGGCTGGCGCAACCCCCGCTGTCACCTGCGGGCAGGGCCGACGCCCATCCGTGACACGGGTCACACGAAAACTCGCATTTTCCTGTCGATGGCCTTTACACGCCGGGCCGCCCGGCGGTGCCGAAGTGGCCCGTCCTACAAGCCGGTCCCAAAACAATCAATGACTTGGGCCTGGTGGCACGCTTCGTGCTTCGTATATGGGCGTTGATAGCGAATTTTTTTCTCGGAGCTGACAAAACAATGAAGAAGCAATGGACTCTTTCGTTCGCAATGCTCGGCCTTGCGCTGAGCTGCGCCGCGAATGCTTCACCGACTCTCTGGACGGACGAGGTCACCTTTAAACCGGCTGAACTCGTGACACCTTTGGATCCGATTTACTTCGAACATGACATTACCGACGCTGCAAGCGGTGGTTTCGTCGTGGGATCCGACACGGTGAACTCGTACCAGCTCACCCTGAATCTCTACGATGATTGGGATCGCTCTTACGAAGTGGCATACATCGCGCAGCCGGGCCTCATCGGCGACACGATCTATGTCGACCTCAGCGGTACCGAATACGGTGGCTGGTCACTGCTCGCGCAGTGGCAGATTCAGGCTGAAGGCAAGCTCTCGGTCCTCGTGGCCTCCCTGCTCGGCGACTTCTACATCGGCGGTTCGAAGCTGGTGGTGAGCGGCGATCATCGGGCGGTCCCGGAACCGGGCACGCTGGCCCTCCTGGGTGGTGCGCTGATCGGATTCGGAATGCTGCGTCGCCGGCGCCTGATCTAACTCGACAAGCAGATAACAAGAAGAAATGAAAACGGCGGCTCGCAAGAGCCGCCGTTTTTTTATTGGCGTCCCCAGGGGGATTCGAACCCCCGTTACCGCCGTGAAAGGGCGATGTCCTGGGCCTCTAGACGATGGGGACGAGGCACAAAAAGTGAGGTTGGTGGAGCCAGGCGGGATCGAACCGCCGACCTCTTGCATGCCATGCAAGCGCTCTCCCAGCTGAGCTATGGCCCCACGGAAGGCGCGGCAACTTACGCAACGTACCCCGCCCTGTCAACAATAAAAGCCCCCCGGGCGGTGCGCTCTGCGATGTCCCCGTCGTAACCCGAATTTCCCCTGCGGGGGACCGCCGCGGCCGCCCGCCCGATTTGGTTTGATGCGCGCCATCAAAAGGCCAGGACTCAACACATGCCAATCGCGGACTCGGTCAAGCTGGGCGACGACGTCAAGATCTTCCACCCCGCGCAGGTCAACCTGTACGGCTGCAGCATCGGCAAGGGCAGCAAGATCGGCTCGTTCGTGGAGATCCAGAAGAACGCCACGGTCGGCGAGCGCTGCAAGATCTCCTCGCACACCTTCATCTGCGAGGGAGTGACCATCGAAGACGAGGTGTTCATCGGCCATGGCGTGATGTTCACCAACGACGTCTATCCACGTGCCGCCAACCCGGACGGCTCACCGCAGACCGAGGCCGACTGGAAGGTTGTGCCCACCCTCATCAGGAAGGGGGCGTCGCTGGGCTCGAATGTGACCGTGCTGTGCGGCATCGAGATCGGGCGCTTCGCCCTGGTGGGCGCGGGCGCGGTGGTCACTAAAAGTGTGCCCGACTACGCAATTGTGGCCGGAGTACCCGCCCGCGTAGTCGGCGATACCCGGAAGAACAAGTAGCCTCTCGCGCACTCGGGGTTTGCCCCCTTCGGACATATTTCGGCGGCCCCACAAACCATGGGCCAGGGAGAAATTTTCGTGGTGAGAATCGGCGTCGTCGGCTACGGCTACTGGGGTCCCAATCTCGTCCGCAACTTCGCGGAGACCGCGGGTGCGGAACTGGTCGCGGTTTCGGACCTGGATCCGAAGAAACTGGAGACCGTGAAGAAGCGTTACCCGACGGTACGCACCACCACCCGTTTCCAGGAACTGCTCGAAGACAAGACCATCGACGCGATCGCGATCGCGACGCCGGTGAGCACGCACTTCGAGCTCGGCATGGCCGTGTTGAAGGCCGGTAAACACCTGTGGCTCGAGAAGCCGATGACCGAGACCTCGCTGCAGGCGCAGAAGCTGGTCGACGAAGCCGAGAAGCGCAAGCTCGTGCTGCACGTCGACCACACGTTCATCTACACCGGCGCGGTGCGCAAGATGGCCGAGCTGGTGCGCTCGGGCGATCTCGGCCGCGTCTACTACTACGACTCGATCCGCATCAACCTCGGCCTGTTCCAGCGCGACGTCAACGTGATCTCCGATCTCGGCGTGCACGACTTCGCCATCCTCGACTACATCCTCGGTGAACATCCCACGGCGGTATCGGCCAGCGGCATCAACCATTTCCCCGGCACGCCGGAGAACCTGGCGTACATCACGCTGTTCTACGAGTCGGGCACGATCGCGCACGTCAACGTGAGCTGGCTCGCGCCGGTCAAGGTGCGCCAGATCCTGATCGGCGGCAGCAAGAAGATGATCGCCTACGATGACCTGCAGCCTTCCGAGAAGGTGAAGATCTACGACAAGGGCATCAGCTTCACCGACGACCCGAAGCAGATTCATGAAATGCGCGTGGGTTACCGCACCGGCGACATGTGGGCGCCGAAGTTGATCGGTACCGAAGCGCTGAAGATCGAAGGCGAGCAGTTCGTCGACGCCATCGTCAACGGCAAGAGCACCGAGTGCGACGGCCGCCTCGGCCATCGCGTGGTCGAGCTCATCGAAGCCGCCACCAGCTCCATGCGGGGCAAGGGCGAAACCGTATACGTGCAGAACACCCGGAGGAAAGCATCGTGATCCCGTTCGTCGACCTGAAGACGCAGTACCTCTCCATCAAGGATGAGGTGAATGCCGCCATCCAGGGCGTGCTCGAGTCCTGCCAGTTCACGTTGGGCAGCGAGGTCGCGAAGTTCGAAGAGGAATTCGCCGCCTACTCCGGCGCCAAGATCGGCATCGGCGTGAACACCGGCACGAGCGCGCTGCACCTGGCGCTGCTGGCCGCGAACGTCGGCCCCGGCGACGAAGTCATCACCGTGCCCTTCACCTTCGTGGCCAGCGTCGCGGCGATCCACTACACCGGCGCCAAGGCGGTGCTGATCGACGTGGATCCGAAGACCTACACGATGGATCCGAACCTGCTCGAGGCCGCGATCACGCCACGCACCAAGGCCATCATCCCGGTGCACCTGTACGGCCAGTGCGCCGACATGGATCCGATCCTGGCGATCGCCAGGAAGCACAAGCTCATGGTGCTCGAGGACGCCTGCCAGGCGCACGGCGCCGAGTACAAGGGTCGCCGTGCCGGCAGCATGGGCGACATGGCCGCCTTCTCGTTCTACCCCGGCAAGAACCTGGGTGCGTACGGCGAAGGTGGCATGGTCACCACCAACAACGCCGAGTACGCGCGCACCATCAGGATGCTGCGTGACTGGGGTGCCGAGAAGAAGTACCAGCACGTGCTCAAGGGTTACAACTTCCGCCTGGAAGGCATCCAGGGCGCCGTGCTGCGCGTGAAGCTCAAGTACCTCGAGAAGTGGACCGAGCAGCGTCGCGCTGCCGCCGCGCGTTACGACCAGCAGCTGGCCGGCACGGGCATCCCGACGCCGCACGCGCACGCGCACAACCGCCACGTCTACCACATCTATGCCATCCGCACGGCCACGCGCGCGGCCTGGCAGGAAGCGCTGAACGCCGCCGGCGTGCAGTCGGGCATCCACTACCCGATCCCGGTGCACCTGCTGCCCGCGTATGCCGATCTCGGCTACAAGGCCG
>Ga0307411_10001276_pt1 | contig 10094 bp, 9 predicted proteins | sample DK1Ometagenome_2_FD_203712 | JGI IMG/M metagenome (GOLD analysis project Ga0307411, IMG submission 203712) | Maize rhizosphere microbial communities from greenhouse at UC Davis, California, United States - DK15-O-1 | ecosystem: Host-associated > Plants > Roots > Rhizosphere > Soil | place: USA...
GACATCGACAAGATGGTCAAGGAAGCCGAGCAGTTCGCGGAAGAGGACAAGAAGCGCCGCGCCGAGGCCGAGGCCAAGAACAATGCCGAGAGCCTCATTCACTCGACCGAGCGCCAGCTGGCCGAGCATGGCGACAAGGTTTCGGCCGAGGTGAAGACCGAGATCGAGACCGCGCTCGCCGAGGCCAAGACCGCGGTCGAGAGCGGTGATGCCGACGACATGCAGCAAAAGACCGCTGCGCTCACCCAGGCTGCGATGAAGCTCGGCCAGGCGATCTACGACCAGGGCCAGCAGTCGGCCCGCCCGGGCGCCGAGACCGCCGACGCCGGTGGCGAGACAGCCGGCGAGGGCGCTGCCAACGCGGACGAAGACGTGGTCGACGCGGAATTCTCCGAAGTCGACGACGAGCAGAAGCAGTAAGGGCGTAATGCCGTTCGTCCTGAGCTCAGGCCGACGAATGTCCCCCGGACATCCGTTCGTCCTGAGCCCGAACGGTTGGTGGGGTTTGTTGCGTGGTTGAGCAGGATTTCTACCAGACCCTGGGTATCCAGCGCGGGGCCGACGATGCCGCGATCAAGTCGGCCTATCGCCGGCTGGCCAAGGAATGCCACCCGGACCGCCATGGCGGCTGCCCCGAGCAGGAGGCCAAGTTCAAGGCCGTCAGCCAGGCCTATGACGTGCTCAAGGACCCGCAGAAGCGCGCCGCCTACGACCGCTTCGGCCATGCCGCCTTCGCCAATGGCGGGGGCGGGGGACAGGACCCGTTCGGCGCGGCGGGCTTCAACGGCTTTTCGGACATCTTCTCGTCGATCTTCGGCGAGTTCATGGACCCGCGCGGGCAAAGACAGAATGCCGCCCGCGGGGCCGACCTTCGCTACGACGTCGAGCTCAGCCTCGAGGAGGCCTTCACCGGCGTCGAGCGCACCGTAGAGCTGAACGCGTTGGCGACCTGCGAGAAATGCCATGGGCGCGGCTGCAGCAATCCCGATAAATGTTCGGAAACCTGCCGCGCCTGTAACGGCATGGGCAAGGTCCGCGCGCAGCAGGGCTTCTTCGTGGTCGAGCGCAGCTGCCCGCATTGCGGCGGGGCCGGCGAGACGATCAGCGATCCGTGTATCAATTGTCATGGCGAGGGCCGGGCAGTCTCCCAGCGCAAGCTGTCGGTGCGCATCCCCGCCGGCGTCGACGAAGGCACGCGCATCCGGGTTGCGGGTGAAGGCGAATCCGGGGTTCGCGGCGCATCGAGGGGCGACCTCTATCTTTTCGTCCATCTGAAGCGACACCCGATTTTCGCGCGCGAGGGCACGACATTGGTCGCCGACTGCCCGATCAGCTTCACCACCGCCGCGCTCGGCGGGTCGATCGAGCTGCCCGGGATCGACGGCAATGCGATCGAGATCAAGATTCCGGCCGGAATACAGTCGGGCGAGCAGCTTCGCCATCGCGGTTCAGGCATGAGCGTGGTGAGCGGCCGCGGGCGCGGCGACACGGTCGCGCGCATTCTGGTCGAGACCCCGACCCGGCTGAGCAAGGAGCAGAAAGCGCTGCTCGCCAAATTCCGCGAGACCGAGACCGGCGACGAATGCCCGGCCTCGAAGGGCTTCTTCGGCCGAATCCGCGAGATGCTATCCTAGGTGGACGGGCTCCAGCCGTGGCGCATCATCCGCGCCACCAGCCGCTCCGCGAACAGATGCGCAACCGCTCGCCGTTCCGCTCCACAGCGCCGGGGCCGCGCGTGGCGGGCGTGGAAGGCCGCGACCAGCTCGCCGTCGACGCGGATCGGGAACGCCATGCTCGCCGCCGCGCCACCGCTGACAAGCTCGGAAAGCTCGGTTTCGGCCGGCGCGCGAAACGCGGCCCGCTCGAGGAGGCGGGGATGATCCTTGCCCAACAAATTCACGCTCTCGCGGTCGCGATCGGCGATGACTCGGGGCTCGCCGGCCGCCTCGGTCGCGGCGGCTTGGCCGACACCCGCGATCACGGCGCCGCCGCGGTCACGAAGCCAAGCCTTCTCGAACCCGATCAGCGCCCGCAGCCGCCGGATTGCCTGCTCGGCGGTCTTGTTCGGGTCCTTGCCGGTCAGCCGGTCGGTCATCGACCGGACCAGGCCGATAGAGTCGGGAAGCCGCGCCTCCGCCGATTCTTCCGCTTCGATCAGATATAGCTGGCCCTCGCGCACGGCGCGGACGTCGACCGTCATCGCGCCCCAGGCGGCACCGAATTCCTGGACTTCGCTCCGCTCGCTGGCGAGCCACGAGACGCGGTTGCGGAGGCTGTGCGTCGGATCGGCGCCGATCAGCTCCGACAGCGGCTCGCCGATCAGCTGGTCGGGCTCGCCCGCGCCGATCATCGCGGCGTTCGCGCTGATCGTTTCGATGCGCCAGTCCGGGCCCACGACAAGCAGTAGCGCGCAGGGCTGGACGGCCGCCATCTCAGGTGCCGAACACGCGCTCGAAAATCGTGTCGATCTGTTTCAGGTGATAGTCGAGGTCGAACAGCGCTTCGAGTTCACTGTCGTTCAGCTCGGCGGCCACCTCGGAATCCGCCTTCAGCAGGTCGAGGAGCGAAAGCGCCCCGTCGGATTCCCACACCTGCATCGCGTTGCGCTGGACCAGCGCATAGGCATCTTCGCGGCTGACGCCCGCCTGGGTGAGCGCGAGCAGCACGCGCTGCGAATGAATGAGCCCGCCCATGCGGTCGAGGTTCTTCCGCATCCGCTCGGGATAGACGAGGAGCTTGTCGATGACGCCCGTCAGGCGGGCGAGCGCAAAATCGAGGGTAATGCAGGCGTCGGGGCCGATGAACCGCTCCACCGAAGAGTGCGAAATGTCGCGCTCGTGCCACAAGGCGACATTCTCCATGGCGGGAACGACAGCCGAGCGGACCACGCGGGCCAGCCCGGTGAGGTTCTCGGTCAGCACCGGGTTACGCTTGTGCGGCATCGCCGAGCTGCCTTTCTGGCCGGGCGAGAAATATTCCTCCGCTTCCAAGACCTCGGTGCGCTGGAGGTGGCGGATCTCGACCGCGAGCCGCTCGATCGAGCTGGCGATGACCCCCAATGTGGCGAAGAACATCGCGTGGCGGTCGCGCGGAATGACCTGGGTCGAGGCCGGTTCGGGGGTCAGGCCGAGCGCCTTGGCGACATGCGCCTCGACCGCGGGATCGATGTTGGCGAAAGTGCCGACCGCGCCGGAAATGGCGCAGGTGGCGATGTCGTCGCGCGCCGCGCGAAGGCGGGCGCGGTTGCGGTCGAATTCGGCATAGGCCTGGGCGAGCTTTAAGCCGAAGGTGACCGGCTCGGCGTGGATGCCGTGGCTCCGCCCGATGGTCGGAGTGAGCTTGTGCTCCATCGCCCGGCGCTTGAGCACCGCGAGCAAGGCATCGAGGTCTTCGAGCAGCAGGTCGGCCGATTGCTTCAATTGCACCGCAAGGCTGGTGTCGAGCACGTCCGAGCTGGTCATGCCCTGGTGGAGCCAGCGCCGCTCGGGCCCGAGCTTCTCGCCCGCCCAGGTGAGAAAGGCGATCACGTCATGCTTGGTGACCGCCTCGATGGCGTCGATCGCGGGGACATCGATTTCGCCCAGCACATCCGCGTCATAGGCCTTGCGGATGGTGGCGGCGTCCTCGGCCGGGATCATGCCGATCTCGCCCATCGCCTCGGCCGCGAAGACCTCGATCTGCCACCAGATGCAAAATCGGTTTTCGGCCGACCAGATGGCCGTCATCGCGGGGCGGGAATAGCGGGGAACCATGCGCGAGGCGGCTAGCAGACGCCCCCCAATCCATCAAATAGTCAGATCAATCCCGCCGCCCGCATGCTCGTCCGCCCGGACGCCCCGACGATGACATGGTCGTGCACGGTCACCTTCATGTGCCGCCCGGCGTCAATGAGGTCGCGGGTGAGGCGGACGTCCTGTTGGCTCGGCGTCGGGTCGCCGCTCGGGTGGTTGTGGACGATGATGATGGCGGTGGCGCCGAGCGCGATGGCGCGGGCGATGACTTCGCGGACGTGGACCGAGGCTTCGTCGACGCTGCCCTGCCATAGCGCTTCGTTGGCGATCAGCCGGTTCTTGGCGTTGAGGAACAGGACGCGCACTTCCTCGACCCTCTTGTGGGCCATTGCGGCACTCAGATAGTCGCCAAGCGCGTCCCAGCTCGACAGCAAAGGCTGCTCCTCCAGCCTGGCTTCCAGCATCCTCAAGGCCGCGGCCTCGGCGATCTTGAGCGCGCCGATCGCCGCCTCGCTGACCCCTTCGCGGCGAAGCGTGTCCGCCGATGCCGAAAGCAGCGGCCCGATGCCGCCGAAATCGTGGATCAGCTTCTTGGCGAGCGGCTTGGTATCGACCCGCGGGATGGTCAGCGCGAGGAGATATTCGACCAGCTCATAATCATGGAAACCCCCCGGTCCGGAGTCGAGCAACCGCTTGCGCAGCCGTGCCCGGTGGCCGCCCGATCTGCCTTCGCCGCTCTTCTGGAATAGCTCGTTCACGCCGTCCCCTTCGCGGCCATCCGAGCAAGAAGGACTAGACCATAATGGCTGCTCCAAGCCAAGTGTCGGTTGCGCATCTGGAACGGTCGCGCGTCGAAGGGGTTAGTGACGAACGATGGCTGTGCGGCGGAGCGACGAGGGGAGCGGCACGCCGGCAGCGACCGGCGCGGCCGGTCACGTCCGCCGCTCACGAACCAGGCGCGGGGCGATCATCGTCGGTTCGGTCCTGCTCGGCCTCCTCCTTCTCGCCGTCATCTTCGTCTGGGTTCAGCGGCGCCCGATCGCCACGCGTTTCCTGGCGCAGGAATTCGACCGGCGCGGCGTTGAGGCGAGCTACACGCTCGACCGCGTCGGATTCCGCACCCAAAAGGTCAGCAACCTCGTCATCGGCGATCCCCGCCGCCCGGACCTGGTCGCCCGCGCCGCCACGATCCAGATGCGAATCAAGCTCGACGGAAGCGTCGAGGTCTATCGCGTGGTAGCTCGCGGCGTGAGGCTTCGCGGCCGGCTGGTCGGGGGCAAGGTCAGCTGGGGCCAGCTCGACAAGTTGCTCCCGCCGCCGAGCGGCAAGCCGTTCGAGCTGCCCAAGATCGCGCTCGACATCGCGGACAGCACGATCGCGCTGGCAACGCCGTTCGGGCCGGTCGGCATAGCGCTTCACGGCAACGGCAATCTGCGCGGCGGCTTCAAGGGCAGGGTGGCGCTTGCCAGCCCGCGCCTCGTTCCAGGCCGCTGCCGGGTCGAGCGGCTGGCGGTGAACGTCGCCGTGGCGGTTGTCGCGACTCGTCCGCAGATCGACGGGCCGGTCGCGATCGACCGTTTCGAATGCCCCGCCAGCCGAATCGCGGTCAACGCCGCGCGCTTCGACGCCAAGGCGAGCTTCAACGAGGCCTTCACCAGCGTCGACGGGTCCGGACGGTTGGCGATCAGTTCGCTCGTCGCCGGGACCAACGGTCTTGCGAATTTCGGCGGCGCGCTGACCTACAAGGGCCCGCTCGACGATATCCGCGGCGACGTTCGCCTGTCGGCCCGGAACAGCCGTCTGGCGACCATCTACGCCGACCGGACGCGGCTCGAGGCCGGCTACCGGCTCGGAATCCAGAGCGGCCGGCTGAGCGCCGCGGGGCGGTTCTTCGCCAATAGCGCCGCGCTCGATCCGGCGATGATCGCCAGCGTCACCGGACCGCTCGACGCCGCCGCCTCGACGCCGATCGGCCCGGTGGCCAAGGCGATGGTCGCGGCGATCCGGCGGACGGCCGGCAGTTTCGACATTTCGGGCGCGATCCGGGCGGTCAATTTCCCCGGCGGCGGCGCGGTGCGGATCGGCGATTCGGTGCTGACGGGGCCCGGCGGGGCACGGGCCGAGATCTCTGGCGGCAGCGGGGTCACTTATTACTGGCCGAACGGCGGGCTTCGCATCGACAGCAATATCGCGACCGCGGGCGGCGGGCTTCCGAGCGCCCGGCTCAGCCTTCGCCAGGCGGCCGCGGGACAGCCGATCAGCGGCACCGCCGACATCGCGCCGTACCGTGCCGGCCGGACGACCTTGTCGCTGGCCACCCTGCGTTTCGGGCCCGGGCCGGGAAATTCGACCGCGTTCAGCACCGTCGCCCAGCTCGACGGGCCGTTCCCCGACGGGCGGGTGCGCGGGCTGCGCCTGCCGCTCGAAGGGCGGATCGGACAGGGTGGCAGTTTCGTGCTCGGCACGCGCTGCGCCGTCGTCAACATGGACTACGGACAATTCGGCGCGCTGCAGCTCGGCCGGACCCGGCTTCCGGTCTGCCCCGCGGGCTCCGCGATCATTACCAAGCAGGGTTCCGGACCGGTCATTACCAACGCCCGGCTCGGCGCGACGGCGCTTAGCGGCCGTCTCGGCAATTCGCCCTTCCGGCTCAACGCATCGAGCGCGCTTTTCTCGGGATCGCGGTTCACGCTGTCCCACCTCGCCGCGCGCCTGGGGCAATCGGCTACCCCTTTGGTGTTCGACGCGGCGCGCTTTACCGGCACGTTCGCGGGCTCGGGCATCAACGGCGACTTCAGCGGCGCCAAGGCGACGATCGGGAACGTGCCGCTGTTGCTCGACGAAGGTTCGGGAAAGTGGCGCATTTATCGCGGCGACATAAGCGTCGATGCGGAAGCGAGGGTTTCCGACCGCGCCGACAACCCGCGCTTCTATCCGCTCCAGACCAACGATTTGAAGCTCACCATCGCCGACAATGCGGTCAAGGCGACCGGAACGCTCAGCCATCCCGGCACCGGCAACCGCGTCGTCGACGTTGTGATCGACCACAGTCTGGGCTCGGGGAGCGGCCATGCCGACCTCAATGTCCCCGCGCTGACGTTCGGCCCCGGATTCCAGCCCGACGATTTGACGCGGCTGACGCAGGGGGTTGTTGCGCTCGTCCAGGGAACCATCACCGGCACCGGGCGGATCGACTGGGCCACTGGCGGCAAGGTCACGTCGATGGGCGAGTTCTCGACCGCCGACCTTGATCTCGCGGCACCGTTCGGCCCGGTGGAGGGCATCAGCGGGACGATCCGCTTCAGCGACCTGTTGGGCCTGACCACCGAGCCCGGCCAGACGCTCGCGCTGAAGTCGGTCAACCCCGGCATCCTGGTCCAGGACGGCACGATCCGCTACCAACTGCTGCCCGGCCAGCTGGTTCGCATCGAGCGAGGCGAGTGGCCGTTCATGGGCGGCACCCTGATCCTGCGCGAAACCGTGCTCAACTTCGCCCGGCCGACGCCCAAGCGCCTGACCTTCGAGGTCGTCGGCCTCGACGCGCACGCCTTCGTCTCCTCGATGGGCTTCAAGGAGCTCGATGCCACCGGCACCTTCGACGGCGTGCTTCCGATGATCTTCGATGAAAGCGGCGGGCGCATTGTCGGAGGCCGGCTCGACGCGCGGCCCGGCGGCGGCTCGCTGATGTACAATGGCGTGGTCAACAAGGCCGACCTCGGCACGATGGGCAATATCGCCTTCAACGCGCTCCGCGACCTGCGCTTCCGGGCGATGGTCATCCGGCTCGACGGCGACCTCGCGGGTGAGTTCGCGGCGCGAATGTCGATCGACGGCGTGGGCATCGGCCAGTCCAACTCCACCCAGCGCTTCATCCGTTCGTTGCTGTCCAAGATACCGCTCAAGCTCAATGTGAACATCACCGGCCCGTTCCGCGCACTGATCGGCACCGCCAAGTCGTTTCAGGACCCGCGCCGGCTGCTCGACGACGTGCTCGACCGGTCGCTCGACGACATCCCTGGAATCACGACCGAAGTCCGCCGCCTGGAAGAGGACAAGGACCAGACCCAGACGCCGGTCGAGGAACAAGTCGCCCCCGAACCCGCTTCAACCGAGAGATGAGCCTATGACCGATATGATCGCCAACCCCAGGATGCTGCTGATCGCGGCGTTGGTCGCGCCGATGGCGAGCTGCGTGAATTTGAAAGCGCCCGACAAGCCGATCGAGATCAACCTCAACGTCACCATCCGCCAGGAAGTGCTGGTGCGCCTGTCGCGCGACGTCGAGAATCTGATCGAGCAGAACCCGCAGGCCTTCCCGCAGCAGCAGCCGCGATGAAGCCGAAACTCGTCATGTCGGCCATCGCGCTCGCGGTGGCGGGCGGCGCGTGGTCGAGCAGCGTGGGGGCGCAATCGCCTCTCGTCGACCAGGCGCTCACGCAGGGCATCGCCGGGGAGCGCTACGACGGTTATATCGGGGTCGTCGGAGCAGGTTCGCCAGCGCTTCGGAGCGCGATCGGGGCGATCAACATCCAGCGCCGCTCGCTTTATTCGCGGCTGGGGGCTGACAAGGGCGCGACACCGCAGGAAGTCGGGCTGACCGCGGGATGCCAGCTATTGGCGCGCGTGCGAGTGGGGCAGGCTTATCTGCTTTCGGACGGCACCTGGCGCCGCCGCGCGCCGGGCGCCCCGCCGCCGGTTCCGGCTTACTGCACCCGCTAGCGCGGGACCGCGAAGCTTGAGCGATACTCGGGCTTCAGCGCGGCGATGAAGGCCGCGGTGACCGGAAGCGCTACGTCATATTCGCCCTCGACATAGGGGCCGGCGACATAGGGGTCGGCGTGGAAGAACAGGGTCGTCAACGGACCACCTTCCTGGAGGCCACCGGGCGTGATGTCGATCTCGTCGAACTTGGGACATTCGTTGAACATGTCGAGCGCGGCACCCTCGCGCCGCTCCGCCCGCTCCTTGTCCAGGGCCTTGCAATAGCTGTCGCGGTAGAGGCTTTCGAGAGTCGCGCCATCAAGGAGCTTTGCCATCGGAACCAGGGCATTCGCCTCCTTGTCCCACAGCATCCCCTCGCTGAACCGGTTGGGGTGCGCGCCTCCAGTAAATTCCATCCAGTTGCGAGTCAGGCTCAGCAGGCGCGGGGTCTGGCCCGTCACCTCTACGAGCAGCGCGTACATATAGGGGTTGAACTCGAAGCCGTCTTTCTCTCGCTGCGCCTTCTGCTCGCGCGCGTCCCTTGTATAGTCGGCGAGTGCTTTGTCGGCGGGCTCGCGGATCAATTTCTCGAGCGCGGGGATGGCATTGACCTCTGCGGGCCATGACGCTTCCCAGGTCAGCAGCGGCGTTTCCGAGCGGAGCTCGATCGGCTTGCCCTTGGGCGCGGCCGCCGGCGGGCTTGCGGTCTCGACCGCTTTTGCCTCCTTGGCAGGTGCGGCCGGCTCGGCGTTGCACGCGGTCGCGGCGAGCGCGCCCAGCGCGATGAAAATGATCCCCCTCATGCCTTCGTATTTGCCACGGCTTCGGCGGCCTTGGAAGCCCGCCGCCGCGGTTGACTATTGGCGGCCCGGTTCATAAAGGGGCCGCGCCTTGGCGGGCCCGTCGCCGCCATGTTCCTACCCCTGCCCGGCGCGTTCTTTTGAGCGATGCCGCGCACATAAATGGAGTGACAGGCGCATGGCTGGCAACGGGGCAGCGAACGGGACCGGAGAGGACCCGCGATCTCCAAAGGATGCACGGCTCGAATCGCTCGACCAGCGATTGGACCGCATCAAGGCGGAGGAGGAGCGGCAGGCTCAAGGGCGCATGTCTGCGGAATCGCAGCGCGTCATCAAGTCGGCCGGGATGCGGATCCTGTCGGTGCTGGTCGGCTATCCGCTGGGTGGATTTTTGATTGGGTGGGTGTTGGACCAGTGGTTCAAGACTTTCCCGTGGTTTTCGCTGGGTACTATGTTCCTGGGCTTCGGCCTCGCCTTCCGGGAAGTGCTGCGATCCGCGAACCAACGCCCCGGAGCGGGCAACGGAGACTGAAGACAAGTGGCGGCCGAGACCAATATCGACCCGATGCACCAGTTCCAGATCGATCCCCTGATCGGTCCGGCGGCGCCGGGGAGTCCCTTCACCTTCACCAACAGCGCGCTGTGGATGCTGATCGTCCTCGCGTGCATCTGGCTGTTCATGCTCGGCGGGATGAAACGCCAGCTGATCCCCGGCCGCTGGCAGATGGCGGTCGAAGGCGTCACCGGCTTCATCAACGACATGCTCGACGTCAACGTCGGGCCCGCCGGGCGCAAATATGTGCCCTGGGTGTTCACCGTCTTCATCTTCATCTTGTTCGCGAACCTAATGGGCATGATGCCG
>Ga0307411_10001277_pt1 | contig 10093 bp, 9 predicted proteins | sample DK1Ometagenome_2_FD_203712 | JGI IMG/M metagenome (GOLD analysis project Ga0307411, IMG submission 203712) | Maize rhizosphere microbial communities from greenhouse at UC Davis, California, United States - DK15-O-1 | ecosystem: Host-associated > Plants > Roots > Rhizosphere > Soil | place: USA...
TCCGATGGTTGGTGGAGGGGGGCCACCCGAGCCCGCTCAATCAACTCCCTCGGCCAGAGCGACCCCTCGACGTCCTCGATCAGCTCGCCGTCCAGCTCCTGCCGGCCCAGCCGCGTCCCCGCATAAGTGTCCATCATCACATCCACGAAGCTCCCCGGCAGCGAAACATTGTCGCTGGTCCGCCCCCCGGTCTTCACCGTTCGCGGATCCTGTTCGATCCGCTTGAGCAGCTTGATCGACCGCGGTGTCGTCGTGACCAGCGCCCTCGGCCTCGGCCCCGCGCGCAACCCCATCTGCAGATTGTCCCAGGCTGCATCGGCCTGCCGCCATTTCGCCAGCTCGTCGCACCAGGCGACATGATGCTCGGGCCCTCGCAGGCCGTCGGCATTATCGCCGGAAAAGAGCTGCGCCACCGTTCCGCGCGCCCAGGTCAGCTTCCCCAGGCTCGGCTCCCATTTGACCCTTTGCCTCCTACGCCGCGCGACGCTCAGGATTCCGCTGACGCCTTCGACCATGACGGCGCGCGCCTCGTCGATCGTCGCCGCGACCAGAGCAATGCGCATCGGCCTGCTCCCGGCGAGCCGATGCACCCACTCCGCACCGGCGCGTGTTTTTCCGAAGCCGCGCCCGGCCATCATCAGCCAGGTGCGCCACCCGTCTTCCGGCGGCGGAAGCTGGCCCTTCGCTGCCCAGAATTCGAAATCGGCGTCGAACGCCAGGGCATCGGCCGGCGACAGTTCCGCGATCAGTGCGCGCTGGAGCCTCGGCTCCATCCGGACGAAGCTCAGGAACTGCTCGCGCGTCAGGCCGAGAGACATTCCGCCCTCCTGGCTGCCCAGCCAATCAATCCAATGCGATTTACGGCCGACTTCGTCTGGATGGCCCCGTCTCCGGCCGCAGCCTCCGCGTCCTCGCGCTCCTTCACCCGCTGCAGCTTCTCGAGGATTCGGTCGCGCACCTCCTGCAGCTCGTCTTCGTCATGTTCGTAGCTGGCGCAGTCCACCGTTTCCGCGTGGCGCCGCAGCAAGGCGACGGCCAACGCGGTTGAATATTCGCGCATGATCCGGTCGCTCCCCCGGGCCGTCCGCACCAATTTGGGAGTTCCCTTCATGGCGCGTTCGAGCAGCACCAGCTCCAGCTTGGCATAGCCCTCGCGAACCGCGGCGGCCCAGCCGTTGCGAAAGGCCGCGTCGGTCTTGCGCTTGCGATAGGCCCAGTTTGCCGCGAACCCCGCAGCCTTTGCGGACCGCACTACGTTGCAAGTGTCCGCCAGCGTCGCGAAGAACAACTCGATCTGTTCTGGCAAGATTGTCTGGGGCGAGGCTCTGCGCTTCTTCAGCCGAGTCTTTCCTTCGACCACCAGCTTGTCGTCCTTGCCCGCCATCGCCACTCCCAAAACGGCTTCGGGCCGGTCGCTCCCGAAGGAGCCCGGCCCGAATCACAATTCTTCACTGTGCCTGTCGTGTACCGAAACAGCGTTACGATGTCAAGCTGTTTTTCACCTAATCGGTTATTCCTGCGGGAGCCCCCAGCGAACTTCCTTAATCCGCCGTAACCCATCCCCGCAGCGCTCCCTTAAGACTCGCGATGCGACGCTGGCGGCTGGCTCGTAACGTATTCGCCGGGGTAGCCTTTGTACGATAATCATCCATTGGGCACCGAAAGCCCCGAGACCGCGAAGCAGCTCGATGCCGCGGCGAGGTTCGCCGGCGGCGAAGCCGAAGCCATCCTCAACCGGCTGCAGCGCAACGGCGGCGCCCTGACCTCATGCGAATGCGGTTCGCGGAACTGGCTGCCGCCCGACGGGATCTATCAGCTCGTCGCCGTCGCCGGCCGCCTGTCGAGTTCCGCCGCGCACCGGATCCCGACCAAGGCCATCGTCCCTCTCACCTGCGCGGCGTGCGGCTTCACGAAGCTCTACGACCCCGCCGTCGTCGCGTCCCTCGCGGAGTCCACCGGCCGCTGGTGAGCTGCCTTCCTCAGCGGTGACCGAAGACCATCCAGGCGGCCATCGCGATCATCATCAAATTCTCCGTCAGCGAGACGAAGCCGAGCGGGACATTGCTCGAGCCGCCGACGCACGCGCACTTCAGCTCGCGCCTGTCGATATAGACGGCCTTGAAGACCGAGGCCGCTCCGATCGTGCCGATGAAGAGCGCTACCGGCACCGACAGCCAGGTCAGCGCTCCGGCGACCATCAGCACGCCCGCAAGCCCCTCGGCGAAGGGGTAGATGTAGCTGTAAGGCACCCACCTCTTCGCGAGCAGGTCGTAGTTCAGGAACATGGTCGCGAAAGTCTCGACGTTCTGCAGCTTCAAAAGCGCCAGGACGACCATCGACATGGCGATGAACCACTCGGCTGCTCGAACGGTGACGATGCTGCCCGTGACGGCATAGCTCGCCGCAATCGCCATCAGCGCCGTCATCGTGAACAGCGCGATGATCGGCCGGTATGTGGCGGCCTTCGGGTCCGCCACTCTTTTCCCGAGGAAGCGCCGCAAGTCGTCGTAGCCGCCGACGCGCTTCCCGCCGATGAACACCTGCGGGGTTGTCGGGACGCCGTGCTTCGCCTTGAAGGCCTCCGTCTCCTCGCGGCTGGTCAAATGGTGATCCTCGACCTCGTACCCGGACCGCTCGAGCAAGTCCCTCGCCTTCAACCCGTACGGACAAATGTGGTCCGGCATCACCATCCGATACAGCACCGCCTTCTTCGTTGCGGCGGGATGATTGGCCATGTCCGACATTTCGCGTCTCCAATTGTGATCGGTCGCCTCTCATATGGGTCCGTACCGTGGTACGGTTTCAAGAGGCGCTCGTTCAGGATGAGAAACGCATGTTTTGCGGACGTCGGCCCGACGGCAGTGCCCCGCTGACGAAGCCCCGGCATGGCCGCCGGCTACCGAATGAAGTAGCCGTCCACCTTCCAACCGGATTTTTCGCGAGAAAGCACAACCGTCTCGACGGCCGCGGCTTTGTTGGCGAAGCTCGTCTCGAACTGCACCACTTCATATTCCCCGTCCGGCGCACCGGGCAGCGACTTGGTCGCGGTCGCCGACTTCAACGTTCGGGACGACACAGCGCCCAGCGGGTCCCGCACGGGCTGAATCGTGGAAGCCCAACGCGCTCGCGGCAACTGGGACTTGAACAGGGTTCCGGCAGCGGCCCAGCTTTCATCCCAGCGCTTCGCGTCTACGAGCTTCACCCACTCCTTCGCCGCCGTCACCTCGGGCTGCGGGCTCGCTTGCGCGGTTTCGCTGGCCAGCGCGAGTGCGAGAAGAACGCTGAACATACGGAAACTCCTGCGTCTGATCCGGCGAGGAGACGTTCGGCCTCCAACGCGCCTTTGGCAAGCGTTCGCCGACCGCACCTTCCGTCAGCGCCGGCTCAGCAAATCCCGCAACTCGGCGATCTCGCCCTCGGACAGCGCACGCTTCCTTCGCCTCATCGCAGGAGCCAGGAGAAAGCGCGCCGCAGAAAGGATTCGCCATCCGTCCTCACGATTTCGCCATGCGCCACGACGACCTGCTCGGGATGCTTGTCGATCAGCGCCCGAATTTTGGGCCGCGCATCCGCTCGATGGCGGAAGCTGATCCGGTAGTCGATCGGCGGATAGCCCCAACCTTCGACCATTTTAGAAATCCTCGCGACGGGCCGGATCCACCAGGGCCAATGGCGCTTCAGGAATGCTTCGCTGAAGGTCTGCGACAAATCGGCGATGAGCGCGGTGCGCGATGCGCGGTGAAAGAAGATCAGCTCGTCCACGAACGGCGAGTTGGCGAAATAAAATTGGTCGATCTGGCCGTGCCAGCCGGCCGGCGGGTCGTCGGCCAGCGTTCCGGCAAAACGGAGGTTCCCGCATTTGGCGACGGTCTTCGCCGGTCCCCACAATTCGGCGTCGGGAAACGCGGCCTGCCACTCGCCGAGAAAGATGAAATGAAGATTGTTTGGGCTGACGATGTGCCGAACCGGCCCCAATGCCCGAACCGCCTCCTCGAGCGCCGCGGTCTTTTCGACCGGAGACCACAGCCACAATCCCCCGTCGGCAAGCCGCACGACCGCCATCCGCGTGGGATAGTCGAAGCCCTTGAACGAGACGATCCCGCCATCCGCAACCCACAGGCTCGATCCGAGCGCTTCCAGCATTGCTCCGGTTTCTAGGCGACCACCCGGCCGCGTTCCACCCGGCCGACGCGCTAGGGCTCCCAGTCCCGCATCGCTACCAACCCGGCTGCGCCTGCCGCTCGCAAGCCGGGCACCTTCTTCAAGGCGTCGATGGTTTCCTCCCGCTCGCGTGAACGGTCCATATCCAGCCTGCCCTGGAGTCGCTGGAACATCGGCGTCTCGCGGAGTGAACGATATGCCGGCTCGTCGGCAAGCTGCCGCAGGTCGGTTGCGCCGCAATGTCTCCACCCGCGATTGAACGCGCGGACAAGTCGTGAAACGGCCTCGTGCTTGCGGCCGGCTGCCGCATATACCCCGGCCGCATCGGCGTCGAACCAGAACGGCACCCTGCCACGCAGATTGATTTCGTCGATCAGGTCTTCGGCTTCGCCCAGCAAGTGATTTGCCTCGGCGTCGCGGTTCGCAGCCCGCAGCGCTTCCACCAGAACCGGCAGCTCACCGATCTGGTCCGCGCGAAGCCGCTCCCCTCGCCGAACGCCGGCGAGACCGCCCGGTCCGTCGTAGGCTGCGGCGAGCTCGCGCCAGCGACCTGCATTCAGCATGAGCTTCGCCGCAACCAGATTTTCGTCACGATACACGATTGCGGCGACCGGATTGCGGTTGCGAAGCCGCCACACCTCTCTGCTTGGCGGATTGATCATCGAGACCCGCCACAGGTGCCGCTGGTCGAGTGGCCGCGGAACCAGAGCGAGCGGCTCCGATCTCAAACCAAGCACAAACCCGACCTCCTCGCGATCGCGCCGGGCGGTATTGCTCCAGCGGGGCGAATCGGCCCCGATGACAATCGACCATCGACGGGCGGCCTCGGATAAGTCGCCGCTGGATGACGCGATCTTCGCCAGCACTAGGCTTCGTTCGATTCCATTGCCCGGTAGAGCGCGGTTCACAAATGCTTCTGCTTCCGCCCGCTCCCCGAGATCGGAGAGCGCGACCGCAAGGGAGGAGACCGTTCTGAACCACAAGGGATCGAGTTCCCAGGCGCGCCTGTACGCCGCAAGCTCCTTCTCGAACTCGCCGGACGCGCCATATGCGGTCCCGAGGCCGATCATGTTTTCCGCATTGTTCGGCTCGAGCTGGGCTGCCCGCCGCAGGTGCGCGACGGCTGAGGGCGTTCCGAATCCCAGCAATCCGCCAAGAGCGCGATGCGCCTCCGGAAGATCCGGATCGAGCCTCAACGCATGCCGGGCATGTTCCTGCGCTTGAGTCGTGGAGGTGACGAAGCCCTCCATGTCCTTCAAGCCGCCCGCGAGCAGGGTCGCCTCGCCGAGACTTGCCCAGGCCGGTGCGTACCCCGAGTCGATCTGAATGGCGTCACGCAGGAGATCGACCGCCGTGGGACCGGATCGCCGCGCACGGGTGCGGATCAGCCCGCGCGCAGTGAGGTACAGATTATACGCCTTGCCGTCGGTCAGGAGCGGACCGGACGGGGCCGGCTCAGCGACAAGCTTGCGGCTGAGAGCGCTGGCGATCGAGGTGCCGATGCGCCTCTGGATTGCGAAGACATCGTCCAGCGTCCCGTCATAGCTTTCGGCCCAAAGGCGCGATCCGTCTCTCACCCTGAGGAGATGCGCATTGACGCGCACGCGATCGCCTTGGGTGCGAACGGTGCCCTCGACGACATATTCGACGCGAAGCCGGCGGGCGACATCCTGCGGGTCGGCGTTCCTTATCGCATCGCTCGATGAACTGCTCCCGGCGACACGGAATTGGCGGTCATCGGCGAGCAGGGCGAGTATTTCTTCGCCGATCCCTTCCGCGAAGTAGGGATCGCCGGTTCCCAGATTGCGGAATGGAAGGACGGCGATCGATGCAGGCGCGATCTCGGCGCTGCGCTGCCGCCAGGTGATGATTCCGCCGGCAAGAACGAGCAGGAGCACCGCCGCGCCGATCCACACCCGCCATGGCTTCGATCTCGCGCTGCTCGACGTCGCGATGGGCGCTTGCCCGTCTTCAATAAGCCGATGGCCGATCCGCGGCACGGTTTCGATGGCGAACGGGGTGGGAGCGAATTCCTGCGCCATATGGCGCAGCGCCAGGATGCATCGATTGAGTGCATCGTCACCGACGACACGCCCTTCCCAGCACAGCTCGATCAGCTTGTCACGCGACACGACGGCCGGCCGCGCTTTCGCGAGGGCAACTAGGACCTGCATCACACGGGGTTGAAGCTCGCGGCGATCGCCATTCAAAACAATGGCTCGCTCAGCGGGTTTTACTCTCACGGTTCCAAGGTCGAACTCCGGTTCATTGGCGAGTTCGATCGGTTCGATCATGGGTCCGGGCTGAATAACGCCCATGATCGGCAGTAAATCACCAAAGGATCATCGCGGCAACCTAGCGATCATCTCCTTCCGGGCGCAGGCTCGAAAGAAAGCGGGAGATGACAGATGCTTATCCTTACACCCCGAATTCGGACTCGAATTCTCAGATTGTCTGCCGTTTCGGCGGCCATTCTGATGTTGACCGCGTGCGGTGGTGGAAGCGGAGCAACCGGCTTCGTCGGCAGCACCCCTCCCCCGCCACCAGCGCCGCCGCCACCGCCTCCGGCGTCCGGCCTGACCGTCTCCGCACCGGCGCGAGCAACCGTCGGAGCCGGATTGACACCGGTCCTGGCGAACTCGGCGACTCCGAACTTCACCACCGGCCCGGCAGCGGGAACGGCGTTCCCGCTGCTGCAAACGACCGTCGTTCTCGATCCGGCGAGCATCGCGCCCGATGCCGCCGTGAACACCGTGGGCGGAACGGTCACGGCCCGGGAGGGCGCGCTCACGCTGTCGATCGACGGCCACGACGTCGACCTTGCCCTGCAAGCTCTCGACTGGACCCTGGCCGGCCCCTGGAGCACCGATATTCCCGAAGGTCCCTGGGATTATGGCGGGAACCTGTCGAAACGCGGCGCCTTCGTCGCGGGCTACGAAACACCGGCCAGTGACATGCCGACCACCGGCTCGGCCACCTACGCCGGCTTCGCCGATGGCCGGATGTACGTGCCGCTCTCGTTCACAGACGCCTTGCCGTGCAAATGCCAGGAAGTGCCCGTCCAGGGCGACGCCCTGTTGACCGCCAACTTCGGCGCTCGGACCGTCACCGGCGAGCTTACCAACATGGTCAGGGTCTGGTGGGACGAGAGTGCGTGGAATCACGTCACTTTCACGTCCACCATCGCGGGCAACGCGTTCAGCGGCACTACGCGCGTCACTGCCGGAGCCGAGCTGGGAATGGGCGCGAACGCGACGGGCACGATTGACGGCAAGTTCTTCGGCCCGGCTGCGCAGGAAACGGGAGCCGTCTGGACCCTCTTCGACGGAACGAACACCGCGATCGGTACCCTTACCGGCAAGCGCCCCTGAGCCAGGAGACGACCCATGTCAGCAATTCATCGGTTCGTCCGTTTGGCAATGGCATCCGCCATCGGCCTTTCATTGACAGCATGCGGCGGGGGTGGCGGAGGCGGAGGCTTCGTAGACAGCACGCCTCCGCCACCGCCGCCGCCGCCGATCTCCAACGCGGCCGCCCCGGAGCGGGCGACGGTCGGCGCTGGTCCGGCATCGGTTTTCGCCACCGCAGGCGGGCCGAATTTCACCACCGGCCCGGCGCCGGGGACGGCATTCCCGATGCTCCAGACGGCGATGACTCAGAACGGAACCCGCTATTTCGCCGACCCGACAACGAATGCCGCGGGCGGCACCGCGACCTTTTCGGACGGCCAGCTGACGGTGGACATACCGGGCAATGATTCCGACACCTGGTCCGGCTATGCGGATCTCGACTGGACTCGCGCCGGCTCCTGGGCCGTGCCGACCGACTGGTTCTCCATTACCAATGGTCTGGGCGCATTCGTCATCGGTTACCAGACCCCGGCAGCGGCCGTCCCTACCACCGGAACGGCGACATTCAGCGGCCTTGCCGAGGGCACCGTGTTCAACGCGGGTCTTGAGCGCGACGCGATCAAGCTGACCGGCGGCACGGCGTCGTTTACAGCCGATTTCGGTGCACGCACGGTGGACGGATCGGTCACCGGGATGGTTGCGGTCGATGCCGTCTCGGGCATTCCGACGGGGACCCTCCCCAGCTGGAACGACTTCGCCTTCAGCTCCACGATCACGACGAATAGCTTTAGCGGCGAGACGCGGGTGACCAGCACACCGGGCGGCATTACTTCGCTCGCCGGCAATGCCACTGGCACGATCGAAGGCAGGTTCTTCGGCCCGTCCGCGCAGGAAGCTGGCGCCGTCTGGACGCTATTCGACGGCACCAAAGGCGCGACCGGCACGCTCACCGGCAAGCGGCCTTAGGAGCGGGGGCGTTCGTGACCGGCAGCTTCCGGGCCTCTTCACTGGCGCTGCTGCTGGGGCTGGCTCTCCCCGCCCCCGCAGCAGCCCAGGGGACGACGCTCCGAGAGTCGGTAGAAACCGCCAAGGCACTCATGCTGAACGGCCGTTCCGTCGAGGCTCGCATGCTGCTTCAGCGGCTCACGAACGAGAATCCGCGAAGCAATGACGCCGCCTTCCTGCTCGGGCTGCTCGCGATCGAGGCCCGCGATTACAATGTGGCCGTCGACCAGTTCCGCTCGATCCTGGTGCGCAATCCGGACGCCATCCGGGTTCGTCTCGAGCTCGGCCGCGCCTTCTTCCTCAAGCAGGACTACGAGAATGCGTACCGGCAGTTCCAGTTCGCCCGCGCGGGCCGGCTTCCGGCGGGCGTGGGCACCTCGATCGACCGGTTCGTTTCGGCGATCCGGCAGCAGAAGGACTGGTCGTACAATCTCAGCTTCGCGCTCGCGCCGGACAGCAACATCAACAACGGGACCTCGGCTCGCGAAACCGAGCTGTTCGGACTGCCTTTCGAGCTCGGCGACGACACGCGCCGGAAAAGCGGAGTCGGGATCGCGATCGACGCGGGGACCGAGTTCGCGCCGCAAATCGGAGACAATGTTCGGCTGAGACTGGGCGCGGCAGCTCAGCGCCGCGAATATCGCGACAACGACTTCGACGACATGACCATCGCCTTGCACGCCGGTCCGCGGGTTGTTCTTCCGCGCTGGGATGTCAGCGTGCTGGCGACCGGCTTTCGGCGTCAGTTCGGAGGCCGCCGATTGAGCGAGGGTGCAGGAGCACGGATCGAGGCGACGCATCACCGTGGAGCGCGGACCGCCATTTCGATCGGCGCCTCGGCCCAGCAAGTCAATTATCCCGACTACCCACTTCAGGACGGGCGGGCGCTTTCGCTATGGGGCGGAGCCGTCCGCGCGCTGACCCCGGCGAGCAGCGTCAATGCGCGCGTCGGGCTGAGCCGGAAGACGGCGCGAACGCCCGAGCTTACCAGTTGGTCAGGCTGGGCCGCGGCGGGATACTACCGAGACCTTCCGGGCGGCTTCTCAGTTTATGTCGAGCCAAGCTACGGGGCATCGCGCTACGATGCTGCCGACCCGTTCTTCGGGGAACGGCGGAAGGACCGGCTTCTGGAGCTGCAGGTTGCGGTTCTCAATCGCAGCATCGTCTTCGAGCGCTTCACGCCGCGGCTCGCGCTGACCTTCGCGCGGCGCAACAGCACGATCGACATCTACGACTTCAACCAGCGGCGGCTGGAAGTCGGGATCACGAGCTCTTTCTGAAAGGAGACGTCAAATGAAACATCATCTCGAACTGATTGCCGCGGTTGCGGTCGTCGCGTCGGCGTGCATGGCCACGCCGGCGCAGGGGACCCCGGCTTCGGGATTCACCGCCGCGCAGCAGTGGAAGGGCGTGTATCCGGCGCTTCAGATCAACACAGAGACTGACCGGTACGCCGACAAGGATGACAAATGGGACGTAAAGCTCATGACGAAGGACACGTCCGACGTCTTCGTCACGCGCAATGCGATCGCGATCGACGGACAAAGCGGCTGGCACTCACATCCGGGGCCGAGCCT
>Ga0307411_10001278_pt1 | contig 10092 bp, 7 predicted proteins | sample DK1Ometagenome_2_FD_203712 | JGI IMG/M metagenome (GOLD analysis project Ga0307411, IMG submission 203712) | Maize rhizosphere microbial communities from greenhouse at UC Davis, California, United States - DK15-O-1 | ecosystem: Host-associated > Plants > Roots > Rhizosphere > Soil | place: USA...
CTTGCCATAGCCGATGTCCTTCATCAGCTGCGTCGGGGCATTGAGGATGTTCTGCGGCGGCATCAGCGAGCCAGTTTCCTTGGCGCTCCGCCAGGCTGACTTTTGCGCGGTATAGGCGGCATTCGATTTGGGTGCCGTCGCGAGGTAGAGGCAGGCCTGGACGATGGCGAGCTCGCCTTCCGGAGAGCCGAGGAAATCATAGGCGTCCTTGGCGGCGATGCATTGCACCAGTGCCTGCGGGTCGGCGAGCCCGATATCCTCGACCGCAGCGCGGATCAGACGCCGAAGAACGAACAGCGGCTCCTCGCCTGCCACCAGCATCCGCGCCAGATAATAGAGGGCCGCCTGCGGGTCCGATCCCCGGATCGATTTATGCAGGGCGGAGATGAGGTTGTAATGCCCCTCGCGGTCCTTGTCGTAGACCGCGAAACGTCGCTGCAGCAGCTCGGCCAGTGCAGCGGGATCGAGCGGTTCTTCGATATTCATGCCGAGCAGCGTTTCCGCCTGGTTGAGCACGAAGCGCCCATCGCCGTCGGCGCTTGCGATCAACGCTTCGCGCGCGTCGGGAGTAAGGGGGAGTGCCTTGCCTTCGAGCTCCTCGGCCCGCCGCAGCAGTTCGCCAAGCGCCTTCTCGTCGAGTCGGTGCAGGATCAGCACCTGAGCCCGGCTCAGCAGCGCCGCGTTCAGCTCGAAGCTGGGGTTCTCTGTGGTCGCGCCGACCAGCGTGATCGTGCCGTCCTCGACATAGGGCAGGAAACCGTCCTGCTGGGAGCGATTGAACCGGTGGATCTCGTCCACGAACAGCAGGGTGCGCTTTCCGGCTTTGGCCATGGTCCGGGCCTCGGCGAAGACGCGCTTCAAATCTGCCACGCCCGAAAAGACCGCCGAGAGGGATACGAAGCGAAGCCCAACCGCGTCGGCCAGCAGCCGTGCGATGCTGGTCTTTCCGGTGCCGGGCGGGCCCCACAGGATCATCGACGCAAGCTTCCCGGCCGCGACCATTCGACCGATCGCACCGTCCGGCCCGGTCAGATGCTCCTGCCCGACGACCTCGTCGAGATTGGCCGGCCGCAATCGGTCGGCGAGCGGCGCATGGGGATCGGCCGTTGAATCCGGCGCTTCCGCGGGCGCATCGCTCTCGAACAGGTCGGCCATGCCGCATGCCTAACGCTCGCCCGCGAAATTTGCACCAAGCCTCTTGCGATGGACATATCTAAGATATATCTTGAGACAATCGTAAAGGAGATACAGCATGCATCGGCATGGCAGAGATTGTGGAGAGGAAGGGCGCCGCTTCGTCGCGATGCGCGGCGGGCGCGGCTTCAGTTTTGGGCCCGGCGGCTTTCATTTCGAGTTCGGCGACGGTCCAGGCGGCCGGGGACGCGGCGGTCCGCGCGGACGCCGCCGGATGTTCGAGGGCGGAGAGCTTCGGCTGGTCCTGCTGAAGCTGATCGCCGATGAGCCGCGTCACGGCTACGAGCTGATCAAGGCGATCGAGGACATGACCGGCGGCGATTATGCGCCGAGCCCTGGCATCGTCTATCCGACCCTGACCATGCTCGAGGACATGGGTCTGATCGCCGAAAAGAAGTCCAAGGACAGCAAGAAGATTTTCGAGGCAACCGGTGAAGGCCGCGCCCATCTCGACGAGAATAGCGACGAGGTGGATGAGCTGATTGAGCGTCTCGAAGAAGCCGGATCATACCGCCGCAAGAGTCATCGGCCGGAAATGGGCCGCGCCGTCGGCAATTTGATGACGGCCCTCAAGAACCGCGTCGCGCACGACGGCTGGAACGAAGCGCTGCTCCACGAGGTCATCGACATTCTCGACGAGGCGGCGCAGCGGATCGAGCGAGCCAAGGGTCCCGGCCGCGAGGACCGCGACGAGGACGACTAAGCCCGGCGCCGCCGTTCGATGACGCGTTCGTAGACATGCATCACGGCGGCGTTGATTTCGTCCCAATCCATCGTCTTGGCAAAGGCCAGACCCGCCTCGCCATGCCTTCTGCGCAATTCGGGATTCCGCTGATAGTCGAGGAGCGCATCGGCGAATGCATTGATGTCGCCGGGACGCGACAGGCGGCCCGTGACGCCGTCCTGGACCAGGCTTCGAGCGCCGGATGCCGCGGCCGCAACGACCGGAAGGGCGCAGGCCATCGCTTCCAGCGTGACGTTGCCGAACGTCTCGGTGATCGATGGATTCAGGAAGACGTCCGACGAGGCTAGGCCGGTTGCAAGCTCCGTTCCGGTCAGCTGGCCGGTGAAGATGGCGTCGGGCAGCCGTTCCCTGAAATAGTCGCGCGCCGGCCCGTCACCGATCGCGAGAACCTTGACCGAAGCGCCCTTTTTTCGGGCCGCATCAATTGCATCGGCAAAGACATCCAGCCCTTTTTCAAGCACCAGCCGCCCGAGGAACGAAACGACCATCTCGTCATCGCCAATGCCGTGCCCGCGGCGGAATTCCACACTCCTGCGCCCGGGGTTGAATTGCTCCCGATCGATCCCTCTGGCCCAGATTGAGATGTCCCGGTTCATGCGCTGCGCTCGGAGGATTGCCGCAGTGGATTCCGCCGGCACGACGATCGCGTCGCAGCGCCGGTAATAACGCCGGGTAATCGCGCGGACGACCGGCTCCAGCGACTGAAGGCCGTAATATTGAAGATAGGTGTCAAACCGGGTGTGGACCGACGACACCACCGGAATGTCCCGCTTCCGGGCCCAGGTCACCGCGCGGTGGGCGACGATGTCGGGCGCCGCGACATGCACCAGGTTCGGCGCGAACGCTTCAAGGTCGCGCCGCACGCGCGCGGAAAGGCGATAGGCCAGTTGATACTCTGACCGTCCCGGGATCGGCACGGACGGCACGCTGACCAGGTCGCCGGTCGGCGTGAAGGCCGGGGTGTTGGTCGTCGGGGAATAGACCCGCACCTGCGCGCCCTGGCGGAGCAGGAAACCAACGAGGCGGTTGAGCGCCTGGTTCGCCCCGTCGCGCACATAATTATAATTGCCCGAGAACAGGGCAATGCGGAACTCCTCGGGCTTCATGGCTGGCGGCTTAGCGGCAACCGTGCCGGCGCTGCAACCGCTGGCCGGCGGCGACGGCCGGCATTACGGTCGGCTGATGACCTTGAAGCGATCGATGCCTCCGGCCGGGTCGGGCGACGCGCTGCTCCTGATTCTCGGCAGTCTTCCCGGCGAGGCATCGCTTGCGGCCCAGCGATACTATGCCCATCCCCAGAACCAGTTCTGGCGGTTGCTCGGCCATGCGATCGGCGAGGAATTGGCCGGGCTTCCGTACGACGACCGCCTCGCGCGGCTCGCGGCCCGCCGGATCGCGCTTTGGGACGTGGTTGGCGAGGCGCGACGCCTTGGAAGCCTGGATGGCTCCATCCGCGGGGCCAGCGCCAATCCGCTCACCGCCTATATCGCGACGCATCCCCAGCTGAAGGCGGTCGCCTTCAACGGCAAGACCGCCGCCCGGCTCGGCAGGCTGGCGCTTGGTGCGCCGATCCAAATCCAGCTCATCGACCTGCCGTCGTCCAGCCCGGCCTACACCTTGCCGTTCCAGGAAAAGGCCAGGGCCTGGGTCCTGCTCGGCGCGCTTGCATGCCCGGCAGAAGTTGCCACATTGGCCCCATGAGCGACATCATCGAAGACGAAGACGAAGACCGCCAGCTCACCATGGTCGACGAGGCGCTGGTCGCCGGCAATATCGCCAACACCAACGGCCTGCTGGTGATCCTGGCGAAGCTCGTCGCCAAGGGCATCTTCGACGCCGAGGACCTGCACGCCTTTTCCGACAGCTATTCCAAGCCCCTCGACCATGAGAATATGCGAGAAAATGAACTGATCAGCCAGATGCAGGACCAAATGGAGGCGACCCTCGCACAGCTGATGCATTTCCTGTCCGACAAGGGAAGCGAATAGGCTCGTACCGATTAGTTCGATCGATCATGGGGATACCGGCGGCGGGGGTGGTTGAACCGCCGCCGGTATCCCCTGCACGGCCGGCCCCCGCGGGGGCACGTGAGCCGGCGCGCAAATGTGAACGCAAGTCGACGCTATTCACGCATGGCGCGGAACCGGGCGCGGGAAATCGGCGCCAGCATGTAACCGAGCGCCGTCCGGCTGCCCGTCTTGATCAGTACTTCCGCGGGCACGCCCGGCTTCGATAGCTCGGCAGGGAGCTTGCGTGCACTCGCCTCGGAAACGATGACTTCCGCGTCAAAATAAAGATCGCCGGTGCGGGGATCAGTTAGAGCATCGGCGGAGAATTTCTGAAGCGTCCCATCCGTGACGATCGCAGGCCTGGTGCCTGAAGGGGCGAAGCGCAGGTCAGCCCGCTGACCGACATGCAGGCGATTGGCGTCCCTCGGCGAGACCCGGGCCGAAACCACCAGGCGTCCTGTCGTCGGAACGACGTCCATCAACGGCTCGCCGGGCTGGATCACCCCGCCCACGGTTGTCGGGCGCATGCCGACAACGGTTCCGGCCACGGGTGCGCGAATCCTGGTCCGGTCGAGGATTTGCTTGGCCGCGGCCAGCTTCTCCTGAACTTCCGCCAGCTGCCCCTCGATCGAGCGCATTGAATCGGCCGCATCGGAAGCGACCTCGCGCTCGACCTGCAGGCTCTGGATTCGCACCTCCGACTGCTGCGTGCGGAGCTTGGCGGCTTCGGCGGACAGTGCCGCCCGTTCGCCGCGGACCTGCGCTGCCGCCCGCTTCAGGGCGAGCAGGCGCGGCTTGGTGGCGAAACCCTTCTCGACAAGCTTTTCGACATCGGCGATCTCGCTATCGAGCAGCGCCAACTGCTCGCTGCGCGCGGCCGATCCTGCCTGGTCGCCGCCGATCTGCTCATGCAGCATCCCGATCTGTTCGCCGAGCTGCGCCTTGCGGCCGCCGATATTGTCGCGGCGCGCGGCAAAGGCGGCCCGCTGCGACCGCATGATGCTGGCGACATGGGGATCGCCCATCCGCTTCATCAGGTCCGCAGGGAAGGTGATCGAGGAGGCCCCGAGCAATTGCGCCTCCAGCGCCGCCTGTTCGGCGCGAAGCGCATCCTCCTGTGCCTGATAGACCGAGACGTTGAGCTGCGCCCTGGCGGCATCGAGCGTGATCAGCAGGTCGCCGGCGTTCACCCGCCCGCCTTCCTTGACGTGGATCGCGCGGATGATCCCGCCGTCGAGGTGCTGGACGGTCTTGCGCTTGTTCTCCACCGTCACATGACCTGGTGCGAGCGCGCCGCTCTGGATGGGAACCAGCGTGCCGATGGCCAGGACCAATCCAAGCGCCACGCCGCCGGCAATGCCGAGCTTGCGGATGACCCGGTCCGACGTGCTCGACAGTTTTTGGGCGAGTTCGGTCCTTGCACTCCCATCGTCGGGAACTGGAATCATGTTTCCCATCACTTCACCACCCTGACCTTGGGGCCGGTGCCCGGATTGAGGAATTCGTCCATCGGCCCGAACTTGATCGCCTGGCCGTCGTTCATCACCAGCAGCCGGTCGAGGTCCTGAATGATCGCCGAGCGATGGGCGATGACGACCAGCGTCACCTGCTCCTCGCGAAGCGTGTCGATGGCCCGCATCAGCGCCCGCTCGCCAAGCTGGTCCAGGTCGGCATCCGGCTCGTCCAGCACGATAAGCTTGGGCCGGCCATAGAGCGCCCGGGCAAGGCCGATGCGCTGCGTCTGGCCGCCCGACAGCGAGAAACCGCGCGTGCCGACGACGGTGTCATATCCCTCGGGCAGCGACAGGATCATCTCGTGCGCGCCGGCCCGCGTGGCCGCTTCGATCACGCCTTCCGGATCGTCGTCGCCGATGCGCCGGATATTTTCCGCGATCGTCCCGGGCAGGAGCTCGACCGATTGCGGCAAATAGCCGAAGTGCGCGCCGACCCTGTCGAGATCGAGCTTGCTGATATCGGCGCCGTCGAGGCGGACCTTGCCGCGCATGGTCGGCCATACGCCGAGGATGACCCGGGCGAGCGTCGACTTGCCCGATCCTGACGGCCCGATGATCGCTATCGACTGGCCGGCCTCCAGCGCAAAGCCGACTCCCTTCAGGATCGGCACGGTGGCACCGGGCGCCGAGGCTACCACGTCGACCGCGCTGATCCCGCCGGTCGGCGGGCGGAGCCGCATCGGTTTGGGCCGTTCGGCGATGCCCGTCAGCATCTCCTTCAATCGCACCCAGGCTCCGCGCGCCTGGAACAAAGTCCGCCAGCTTCCGACCAGCTGGTCGACCGGCGTCAACGCCCTTGCGAACAGGATGGAGCAGGCGATGATCGCGCCCATGCTGACCTTGCTTTCAAGCGCGAGATAGGCGGCGATCGCGATGATCGTGATCTGGCTCGCCTGGCGAAGCCCCTTGATGACTGATGTGATGCTGCCGGTGGTCGAGGCGGCCATGATGTTGGTCATGACCGCGTTGCGATTGGCCTCGGCCGCGCGGGTTTCGCCGCGCGCCGCATAACCCATGGCGACGCTGGCCTCGACCTGTCGCCAGTGCACCTCGGCATAGTCACAGGCAGTGCGGAAATTCTCGACGCTTTCCTGCGTCGTGCGCGCCATCGCCCGCTTGTTCATCATGGCGAAGGCGGCAATCGAAAGGATGAATCCGCTTCCCAGAACGCCCAGCAGCGGATGGATGAGGAACAGAGCAATCAGGAACAGCGGGACGAAGACGATGTCGATCATCGCGCCAGGGACGGGGCTCGCCAGGAAACTTCGAACCGTTTCCAAATCCTCCAGCGGCCGCGCCCTTCTCGCCGATCCTCCGGCCAGCGCCCAATAGCGGCAGCTGGCGAAGACCAGCGATTCCAGCTCGGCATAGAAGGTCGCGCTGGCGCGGGCGAAGACGATGTTGCGGAACAGGTCGAACACCGCCAGCAGCACCAACAAGAGGACGATCGCCACGGTGATCGCGACCAGCGTCGCCTCGCTTCGCGACGTCATCACCCGGTCGTAGATGATCAGCATGTAGAGCGGGGTCATCAGCGAGAGCAGGTTGAGGCAAAGACTGCCGAGCACCGCGTTGCGGATCGGCCGGCGAAGCGAAGCCGGGTCGAACGGAAGTGCCTTCAGGCTGGAATCCATGAACATGATCACCACCCTTCATTGAAGCGGGCCCGCCCCAGCAGGCCCGCTTCAACGCCCCGAATCACGGCAGGAATGGAGCCGCATCGACATAGACCTGGAACTCGTCGGTCACCGGGTCGCTGTCGCCGTCGGTCAACGTCACGTCGAACGTAAGCGTCTGATCCGGAACCAGTTGAGCTTCCGAAATACCGATCCCGCCAATGTCGAACTTGCCGGCGGCGCCCTCGATCAGCACCTGATCGAACTTGTCGACCCCGTCGGTTTCCCAGGACACCACATAGCCGGCTTCCAGGCCGCTGACATGGGCAATCCCATCGCTATCGATGAAGACTTCGATGTCGATATTACCGCCGCCGTCGGCGCCGCCCACAGTGGTCTCGAGAAGATTTCCGCCAACCTTGTCCGACCACACCGACACGCTGACCAGATCGACGTGGTTCTGGCCGCTCGCGGCGATCAGGTCGCTAGGATCAGCCGTATCGTTGATGTTGAACGCTTCGACGGTGCAGGCCTCGACGGCGTTCCCCTGCGTCTGGGAAACCCTGAAGAAGGCGCTGTCCACCTCTTTGAGGCTGTCGAACTGCATATTGTCGGCATCGTCCGCCTCATTCTGGTTCAAGCCACCGGAGACGTTGGCCAGATAAGCATCCTCCGGGTCGTTGATGAGCGTGAAGTAGACGCCATCCCCCGGGTCGATCATCTGGTTGTTGACGCCGATCGTGGTCGGTCCGCCGCCTTTGGACGTGTTGATCGTGTCGCTGGCGTTGGTGAACACACCGGTCGTCTGGTTGATGACGGCGTTTTCGCCGAAGAACAGGGCGCCCGCACCGTCCGGATTGCCGGACTCAGACACCATTCCGAACAGGTTCTGACCCGATGGCAAACCGGCGAAGTTGAACTCCAGCGGCGGCGCCTCGGGCGCATTGTTGACGGTGAAGGTGTAGCTTCCCGCTCCGGTCGTATCGAGCGACAGGGTGAAGTAAAGCAGGTCCGTGCCGGCATCGAAGCTGCCGACCGTGCCTCCCTTGTCCTGGAAGTACAGCACTTCCGTATCGCTGGTTTGCTCGCCGATGACGGTGATCCCCAGGTAGCTGAACGAGGGCGTGAAATCGGTGATGGCATAGGACGCGCCATCGTTCCCCGGATCGCCGTTCAGCGAGTGGGTGTCGAAATCGCCGGCGACAAACTGGACCGAACCATCGTCGACCGGACCGATCGACGGGCCGTCGTCCTCGACGAACGCATGGCCGGCAAGGGATTCGCTGACAACAGCGCCTTCGGTGACGCCGAACAGGCCGATGTCGAAGGGCTGGCTGCCGTCTTCGGCCAGGACCTTTACCTGGTCGTGGACGTCAGTGGTTTCCCACACGACGAGCTGGCCGTCCTGCAGGCCCGATATGTGTGCGATGCCGTCGGCGTCGATGGTGATCGATACGGTCGGATCAAGGTTCTGACCGCTTTCCTCGACGAGGTTCAGCGGGTCGATCGATCCATTATAGACCCAGACATGGGTGATATCGACCTGGTCGTCAGCATTGCCCATGTCGCTCAGCACGAAGTTGCGCGCGCTGGGAGCGGTGAGCGTGCTTGTCGTGTCGATGTCATAGGCCGTCAGGCTGAGGCTGGCATCGCCGTTTCCGGTGACCTGAACAATCTTGAGGAAGGCGCCGTGGACTTCCTTGGTGTCGCCGAACTGGCAATTGTCGGCGTCATCGGCTTCATTTTGGTCGAGCCCATCCGTCGCACCGGCCAGGTAAGCCGGGTTGGGATCCTCGACGTAGGTGAAGAAGGCCCCGTCGTTGGGCGGTACCGGCTTGCCCGCGGCTGCGGTGTTGTCGTCGAACGCCTGGTTGTCGACGCCGATCGTGGTCGGTCCCCCGCCTTTCGACGTGTTGATAGTGTCGCTCGGGTTGGAGCCCCCGGTGACATAGGTCCCGTCATTCTTCAGCACCGGCAGCGCGCCGATCACGAGGATCGCGTCATCCGCATCGCCGACCATGCCGAACAGATTGTTGCCGGATGGAAGCTCGTCGAAGTTGAACTCCTTGGATCCGGTCGCCGTCACATAGGCATTCTGAAGCAGGTCGACTGCTTCATCCTGATCGGGATTGTCGGGATCCTGGAGCGCCTCGAACGTCACCGACCACATGGTGTAATCGGTCGAGCCATCGACGGTCGTGCCCGGTTCCAGATAGACGGCAAACACGACGTCGCCGCCGGCCGTCTTGCCGACCACCGCCTGGCCGTCCAGCGCGCTCCATAGGAAGATCTCGTCCCCGTCCGTGGTGAACAGTCCGCTCGACTGCGTGCCGTCGAGCACGACCCCACCCGCTCCGGTGATTCCGAACGTGTCGATCGGCGTGTCGGCCGTGACGTTGAGGATTCCCGATGCGCTCTGGGCCGCCCCGACCAGCGTCGGGAAACTGTCATCCAGCGCCAGGTCGGTGAACAGATAATCGTAAAATTCGGTGGGAAGCGTCGTGACGTCAACGTCACTGTCATCCGTAGGTGTTCCGCTGGGGGAGGTGTCGGCTCCGTTCTGCAGAGCGCTGGTTTCGTCAAGCGTATAATCGCCGTCGAGAGTGAGTGTGATTGGCATGATGCCCTCCGGTGCTCGTCGTTATCCAAGCCGCAGACCATCGATCCGCGACGCACCGTGCGACGCAGTCGAAAGCCCCTCAAAGATTCAATCCGAGCCCCGCCAGGCTGTTAGGTGGGTGCTTGAAGGATGCCCCTGGTCACGATCTTCAACCCCTGCTCATGCGGCGGGACGATCGAAGGAGATATGGACGCAATCAAATTCCGGTTGCGTAGCCCATCCCCCGATGAGATCGACCCGTCATTCACGTGGCATGGCGCAGTTGGATTAGGCCCCGCAAACGCCATTGCACATGCACAAGCGGATGCGCTCCGCGTAACCGCTTGTAAAGCTGGGATTAACGAAAATTTAATTAACTTATGTTGAAAATCGGGCGCCCCACGAGGATTTCGCC
>Ga0307411_10001279_pt1 | contig 10088 bp, 9 predicted proteins | sample DK1Ometagenome_2_FD_203712 | JGI IMG/M metagenome (GOLD analysis project Ga0307411, IMG submission 203712) | Maize rhizosphere microbial communities from greenhouse at UC Davis, California, United States - DK15-O-1 | ecosystem: Host-associated > Plants > Roots > Rhizosphere > Soil | place: USA...
CGACATGGTCGTGCAGGGCGGGACCCAGCTGCTGAAGCTCGCCGAGGACGTGCTCGACATCAGCAGCGTCGACTCGGGCGCGATCGACGTGCGCGGCGAGCCGGTCGAACTGCAGGCCCAGCTGACAGCGGCGTTGGCGCTGGTCGAGTCGGAACGCGAGCGGATGGCGGTGCGGGTCGAGAACCGCATGCCGGCGGCGCCGATCGTCGTGCTCGGCGACCCGCGCCGGCTGGTCCAGGTGTTCAGCAACCTGCTCAGCAACGGCTGCAAGTACAACAGCCATGGCGGCACGCTGCGCATCGATGCGGTGGCGCTGGCCGACAGCGTGCAGGTCTCGTTCACCGACCAGGGCAGCGGCATGACGCGCGAGCAGGTCGCCGAGCTGTTCCAGCCGTTCAAGCGGCTGCCGAACCACGCGGCGATCGCCGGCACCGGCATGGGCCTCGTCGTCGTCCGGCTGCTGCTCACCCACATGGGAGGGCGGGTCGATGTCGCCAGCGAGCCCGGCAAGGGCGCGCGCTTCACCGTGCGACTTCGGCGCGCTCCCATGGTGCCGGCGATCGCGAAAGCGCGGGTCCACTGAGCGGCGTGAGAACGGAGATCGCATGACCGAACTCCCGACGTCGCTGCCGCCAGACGATGCGCCGAGACGGCTCCGGCCGCGCACCGTCGACGAACTGACCGCGCAGAACGTCGCCGCGATCCAGCAGCTCGAGTCGGCGGCGCTGAGCCATGGCGGGCGGATGGATGCGCTGGCCGACAAGGTCGCCAGCTTCGCCGGCAGCGCGCTCTTCCTCGGGCTGCACGTCGTCTGGTTCGCATTCTGGATCGTCGTCAACGTCAGCCCGGGCATCGGCCACTTCGACCCGTATCCGTTCACGTTCCTGACCCTCGTGGTGTCGCTCGAGGCGATCTTCCTGTCCTCGTTCATCCTGATCAGCCAGAAGCGCGCGGCGTTGGTCAGCGAGCGCCGCAACCAGCTCGACCTGCAGATCAACCTGCTCACCGAGCAGGAGAACACGCAGATGCTGACGGTGCTCGGCGCGATTGCGGACAAGCTCGGCGTGACGGTGACCGCGGAGCCGAGCGCGGAGGTTCTCGCGCAGGCGACGCGGCCCGACAAGCTGGTCGAGCAGATCGACCGCGCGCAGCGGACGACCGATGCATCGCCGCCCTAGCCGCAGGCGCCTCGAGACAGCCGCCGCACCATCGGTGATCGACGCCGCGGACGTTGACGCTCAGTACCGGAGAAACGAATGACCGACCTGCAAACCCGATTCGAACAGGCGCTGGCCGACTCGAAGAACCTTCCGGAAAAGCCGGACAACATGACCCTGCTGAAGATCTACGCGCTCTACAAGCAGGCGAGCCGCGGCGATGCCGACGGCGAGCGTCCCGGCTTCGCCGACATGGTCGGCCGCGCGAAATGGGACGCCTGGAACGGCCTGAAGGGCAAGAGCACCGACGCCGCGATGCAGGACTACATCGACCTGATCGAATCGCTGAAGTGAGGCAGCGCGCGAACGCGCGCGTCGATCGACGCTAGGCCTTGCTCTTCTTTGCCGCCGCCCTGCGCGCCGGCGCCTTCGCATGCGCCGCGAGCAGCGCGTCGAGGTTCTCCTCGATCTCGGCTTCGATGCGCTGGCTGAACGCCCCGAGCAGGAAGCCGAGGCGGGCTTCGAGTTCGAACCGATCGGCACGGACCAGCAGGCGGCCGTCGACGCCGGGCCGGGTGAATTCGACGGTGTCGCCGTCCTTCCCTTCGATCACGGCGCACGCCATCTGGAAGCGCCGCTCGACGTCCTCGGCCCATTGCCAGGCGACCTTGCGCGCTCTCGGCAGGCCGAGCCGGTGCGCACGCTGGATTCGGATGTCGGCCACAAGGATCTCCCGAAGAATTCGATGGCGCTAACGGCCGAGCGCCGCACGGCGCTCGGCGGGGCTCAGCGTCGTCAGGCGCTTGACCTCGGCATAGAAGCGCCCGAAATCGCGGCCGCTGCGCTCGAACAGGCGGATGAAGTCCGGCACCTGGTCGTTGTAGGCGGCCAGCACGCCGAGCGACGCATTGTTGGCCCGGGCGAACCAGCCGTCGTACCCTGAAAACCCGCCCCAGCGCTCGCGCTTCAGGGTCGCGTGCTCGGCGCGCAGCGCCTCGAACAGCGCGGCCTTGCGGACGCGCTTGTCGGCATCCGTCGCGTCGCTCCGATAGAGCGCATCGAGCGCAGCCCGGTATTTCGCGGCCAGCGCACGGAAGTCGCGCCGCATCGCGTCGGAGCGCTCGAACTCGGTCCGCGCCTCGGCGCTCGCCCGCGTCGCGAGCCAGCGCTCGCCGCCGATCCGCTCGACCGCCGTCGCGAACGATTCGTTGAAGCCGGTGTCGCCGGCCGCGTAGGCGATCTGGTGCGCGAGCTCGTGGAAGAGCAGGCGCGCCAGCTCGCCCTCCGGGTAGTCGATGAAGGTGTTCAGCAACGGGTCGGCGAGCCAGGCGAACGGCAAGGTGCCGAGCGTCGAATAGGCCGGGACCGCATAGACGCTGGTCTCGAAGCCTGCCGCGCGCTGCTCGGCGGCGAACGCCTCGGCCGTCGGCAGGTCGTAGTAGCCGCGATAGCCGACACAACCGACGACGACGAAGCACCAGGTCTGCAAGGTCAGGCTCAGCTCGGGGGCGGCGACCACGTTCCAGACCGCGGCCGGCCGCTTCAGGTCGGCGTAGCGCCGATAGCTGGCGTTGTCGGGCTCGCCGAGCTCGGTGACGGCGAAGTCGCGGATGCGCTGGCTCAGCGCGAGACGCTCCTTCAGCGCCGGCGAGGTCTGCGGATCGGCGAGCCAGTCGGCCACCGGCCGCGCGCTGCCGAGCATCGCGAGGTGCCCGCCGACCGATCGCGCGTAGTAGCCGACCGTGCTGCAACCGGTCGAGAGAACGGCGACGACGAGAACGAGCGCCAGCGCGACGGCCGCGACCGGGCGCTGCGTCGAAGCGCTCGTCACGGGGCCGCGGCGTCGGCCGCGTGCACCTCGACGAGGCAATCGTAGAAGCTCGGCGCGCGGCCGATGTCGGTCAGGCGCTGGTGGGTCAGCTCGTTGACGTTGGTCCGTTCGACACCGAGCTTGCGCCACCAGACCCCGAGTCCGTTGACGACGCCGGGCCGCGCGCGTGCGCTGACGACCGCCTTGCACAGATAGCTGCCGCGGTCGTTGAAGACGCGCACCATCCGACCGGTCGCGACGCCGCGCGGGCCGGCGTCGTCGGCATGGATCTCGACCAGCGGCTCGCCTTCGATGTCACGCAGGCTGCGGACGTTGACGAAGCTCGAATTGAGGAAGTTGCGCGCCGGCGGCGAGATCATCGCGAGCGGGAAGCGCGCCGCCAGATCGGGCGCGCTGGCCGCCGCCTCGTAGTTCGGCAGGTAATCGGGCACGCCATGACCCGGCGAATCGATCAGGCAGCGGCCGCTCGGCGTCGGAAAGCGCCCCTCGGCGAACGGCGCCTCGGGAATCTCGAGCTTGACCCAGCCGTCGCGCCGCAGCACGTCGAAGTCGACCGCATCGGAGCGGAACGCCATCCGCGCCAGGGTCTCGTCGCTGTCGGCGAAGCACGGCTCGTCGAAGCCCATGCGCGCGGCCAGCTCGCGGAAGATCTGCGTGTTCGGCTTCGCCTCGCCGAGCGGCGCGACCGCCGCCTCGTTGATCAGCGCATAGGTGTGGCCGTAGCTCGTGTGCACGTCGAGGTGCTCGAGCTGCGTCGTCGCCGGCAGCACGTAGTCGGCGATGTCCGCGGTGTCGGTCATGAACTGCTCGAGCACGACGGTGAACAGGTCCTCGCGCCCGAAACCGCGCGCGACTTTCGGCGATTGCGGCGCGACCGCGACCGGGTTGCTGTTGTAGACCACGACCGCTTCGATGCGCGGCCCGAAGCGCCGGCCGTCGGCGAGCAGCGCGTCGCTGTCGCGCAGCAGGTCGTCGCCGATCGTGCTCATGTTGATGGTGCGCGGCCGGCGCCCGCCGAGCAGGTCGGGCCGCTGCATCGCGGCGTCGTTGCGCACGTGGCGGAACCAGCCCGAGCTCGACAGCAGCACGCCGCCGGCACGATGCCGCCAGGCGCCGACCAGGCACGGCAGGATCGCGATCAGGCGCACCGCGTTGCCGCCGCCGCGCACCCGCTGCATGCCGTAGTTCAGGCGGATCGCGGGCGGCTTCAGGGTCGCGTAGTCGCGCGCCAGCTCGCGAACCTCGTCGGCCGTGATGCCGCAGGTCTGCGCGACCCGTTCGGGCGGCCACTCGAGCGCGCGCTCGCGCAGCGTGGGCCAGCCTTCGGTGTGGCGCTCGATGTAGTCGTCGTCGAGCCAGCCGTTCGCGATCAGCTCGTGCATCAGGCCGAGCGCGAACGCACCGTCGGTGCCCGGCAGCAGCGCGATGTGCTGATGGCACTTGTCGGCGGTCTCGGTCTTGCGCGGGTCGATGCAGACCAGCTTGGCGCCGGCCCGCTTGGCCGCCTGCGCATGGGTCCAGAAGTGCACGTTCGACGCGATCGAGTTGCTGCCCCAGATCAGGATCAGCCGGCTCTCGGCATAGTGCTCGACGTGCATGCCGACCTTCGCGCCGTAGGTCGCGGCGAGCGCCTCGCCGCCGGCCGACGAGCAGATGGTGCGGTCGAGCAGCGACGCGCCGAGCCGATGAAAGAAGCGCGCGGCGATGCTCTCGCCCTGCAGCATGCCCATCGTGCCGGCGTAGCTGTACGGCACGATCGCCTCGGCATCGCGTGCCGCGATCGCCTTCAGCTTCGCCGCGATGTCGGCGAGCGCCTCGTCCCAGCCGACGCGAACGAACTGTCCGCTCCCTTTCGGGCCGATGCGCTTCATCGGATGGAGCACCCGCTCCGGATGGTTCGTGCGCTCCGCATAGCGCGAAACCTTCGTGCAGAGCGCGCCGTGCGTCGGCGGGTGGTCGGGGTTGCCCTGCACCTTCACCGCGCGACCGTCCTCGACCGTCACGAGCATCGCGCAGGTATCGGGGCAGTCGTGCGGGCAGGCGGCTCGGACCGTCGCGGATTCCATCACTGAACTATTGCACAGAGCCGACAGTTGACCCGCGTCGTGTCTCGATCGAGGGCCATCGTCGCGGCGCGCGGGCTTATGCTCCCTCCGCCCTCGCCGGACCGGCCGCCTGCGTCCCGCCAGCGCCCCGCACTTTCCTCGGAGGAGATCACCGTGATCCAACGGCGACAACTGATCCAATCGGCCGCCGGCCTCGGCCTCGCCGCGCTCGGCGCGCCGGTGCTGGCCCAGCAGAGCCGCATCGTCCTCGGCCAGTCGGCGCCCCTCACCGGACCGGCGAGCGCGCTCGGCGAGCAATTCAAGATCGGCGCCAACCTGCTGTTCGAACGTGTCAACGGACGCGGCGGCATCAACGGCCGGCCGATCGAGCTGCGCACCCTCGACGACGGCTACGAGCCGGACCGCTGCGCCGAGAACACGAGGAAGCTCATCGACAGCGGCGTGTTCGCACTGTTCGGCTACATCGGCACGCCGACCGGCGTCGTCGCGCTGCCGATCGCGACCGCGGCGAAGGTGCCCTGGGTCGCGCCGTTCACCGGTGCCGAGGCGCTGCGCACGCCGTTCAACCGCTATGCGTTCCACATCCGCGCGTCGTACTTCGACGAGACCGCCGAGATCGTCAAGCAGCTCACCTCCGTCGGCATCAAGCGGATCGGCGTCTTCTACCAGAACGACGCCTACGGCAAGGCCGGTCTCGAAGGCGTGACGCGGGCGCTGAAGCCGCAGGGGCTCGAGCCGGTCGGCCTCGGCACGGTGGAGCGCAACACGGTCGACGTCGACGTCGCCGTCAAGGCGCTCCTCGCGCAAAAGCCCGACGCGATCGTCCAGATCAGCGCGTACAAGTCGTGCGCCGCCTTCATCCGCGCGGCTCGCAAGGCCGGCTTCGGCGGCACCTTCTACAACGTCTCGTTCGTCGGCACCCAGGCGCTCGCGAAGGAGCTCGGCGCCGACGCGCGCGGCGTCGTCATCGCGCAGGTGATGCCGTTCCCGTACGCGCCGCTGACCATGCTGTCCGGCGAGTACCTGGCGGCCGGCCAGGCCACGCTCGGCGACAAGTTCGATCCGAACTACAGCAGCATGGAGGGCTTCGTCGCGGCCAAGACCATCGTCGAAGGCTTGCGCCGCGGCAGCATCAACGCGACGCCGGAGAACCTGATCAGCGGGCTCGAATCGCTGCGCGAGTTCAACCTCGGCGGCTTCTACGTCGACTTCAACCCGCAGAAGCACACCGGCTCGAAGTACGTCGACCTGACGGTGCTGACCGCCGAGGGCCGCGTCCGCCACTGACGGGGCCCGTTCCAGGGGGCCGCGCCCGCGGCCCGGACGGGTAAACTGATCCGGGCGTCGCCCTGCGACGCCGGCGTGCCGACGAGAGCGGGCGCCGCACGGAGAACCCGTCATGCAAGTCATCGAATCCATCCTCGCCGACGCCGCGGCGATCGCCGCGGTCCGCCGCGACATCCACGCCCACCCCGAGCTCTGCTTCCAGGAACGCCGCACCGCCGACGTGATCGCGAAGCAGCTCACCGACTGGGGCATTCCGATCCACCGCGGGATGGGGACGACCGGCGTCGTCGCGATCCTGAAGGCCGGCACCAGCGGCCGTGCGGTCGGACTGCGCGCCGATATCGACGCGCTACCGATGACCGAGCACAACACCTTCGCGCATGCGAGCCAGCACCCGGGCAAGATGCACGCGTGCGGCCACGACGGCCACACCGCGATGCTGCTGGCCGCCGCCAAGCATCTCTCGAAGCACCGCAACTACGACGGCACGGTCTACCTGATCTTCCAGCCCGCCGAGGAAGGCGGTGGCGGCGCGCGCGAGATGATCAAGGACGGCCTGTTCGAGAAGTTCCCGATGGAGGCGGTGTTCGGCGCCCACAACTGGCCCGGCATGGCGGTCGGCCAGTTCGCGCTGAAGAGCGGCCCGGCGTTCGCGTCGAGCAACGAATTCAGGATCACGATCCACGGCAAGGGTTCCCATGCCGCGATGCCGCACAACGGCGTCGACCCGGTGCCGGTGGCCTGCCAGATGGTGCAGGCGTTCCAGACCATCATCACCCGCAACAAGCGGCCGATCGACGCCGGCGTCATTTCGGTGACCATGATCCATGCCGGCGAGGCGACCAACGTCGTGCCCGACAGCTGCGAGATCCAGGGCACGGTGCGTACGTTCACGCTCGAGGTGCTCGACCTGATCGAGCGCCGCATGAAGGCGATTGCCGAGAACACCTGCGCGGCGTTCGAGACGACGTGCGAGTTCGAGTTCAAGCGCAACTACCCGCCGACCATCAACCATCCGGCCGAGACCGAGTTCGCGCGCAAGGTGATGACCGACATGGTCGGCGCCGACAACGTGCAGGAATTCGAGCCGACGATGGGCGCCGAGGACTTCAGCTTCTTCCTGCTCGAGAAGCCCGGCTGCTATTTCCTGATCGGCAACGGCGACGGCAGCCACCGCGAAGGCGGCCACGGCATGGGCCCGTGCATGCTGCACAACCCGAGCTACGACTTCAACGACGACCTGATCCCGCTCGGCGCGACCATCTGGGTCCGCATGGCCGAGGCCTGGCTCGCCCAGGCCCGCTGAGCGGATGGGCACTGCGCGCTACTTCTCGCAGAGCTACACCGAGGCTCGGGCCAAGTTCCTGGCCGCCGCCGAGCAGGCCGGCCTCGTCGTCGAGTCGCAGGTCCACCCGATGCCCGGGCGCGACGGCGAAACACTCGCGATGGACGTCGTGCGCGACGGACCGAAGGATGCGCCGGCCCTGCTGATCGTCAGCAGCGCCTGCCATGGCGTCGAAGGCTTCTGCGGGTCGGGGGTGCAGATCGCGCTGCTCGACGACGAAGCCTGGCGCAGTGCCGCGCGGCAGGCGAACGTCGCGGTGCTCTACATCCACGGCCTCAACCCGTACGGCTTCTCGTGGTGGCGCCGGACCACGCACGAGAACGTCGACCTGAACCGGAACTTCCGCGACTTCTCCGCCGAGCCGCCGCGCAACGCGCGCTACGACGAGCTCGCACCGTCGCTGGTGCCGTCGACCTGGCCGCCCGACGCGGCCGCGGTCGCGCAGATCGACCGCTTCGTCGCCGAGCACGGCGAGCGCGCGCTGCAGCAGGCGATCTCCGGCGGCCAGTACCACCATCCGCAGGGCCTGTTCTTCGGCGGCGTCGAACCGACCTGGAGCCAGTCGACGCTGCGCGAGGTGCTGCGCGAACACGGCCGGCGTTGCAGCCGCCTCGCCTGGATCGACCTGCACACCGGCCTCGGCCCGAGCGGCCATGGCGAGCGCATCTACGCCGGACGCGACGACGCGGCGACCGTGCAGCGGGCGCGCGACTGGTGGGGCGACGTGACGTCGATCTACGACGGCTCGTCGACCTCGGCGCTGCTGACCGGCATGATGTTCACCGCCGCCTACGAGGAATGCCCGCAGGCGGAGTACACCGGCATCGCGCTCGAGTACGGCACCTTGCCGCAGCCCGAGGTGACGGGGGCGCTGCGCGCCGACCAGTGGCTCGAGAACCATCCCGAGGCCGACGACGCGACACGGCGCGCGATCAAGCAGCAGGTGCGCGACGCCTTCTACACGGACACCGACGTCTGGAAGGACCGGATCGTCGCGCAAGGCGTCGATGCCGCGTACGGCGCGGTGCGGGGGCTGGCGAAGCCGTCCTGACGCGCGACGCGCATTCGCGGCTCCGCTGCGCGCGGCGCCTTGACCTGACGTCGCTCCTAGGTGCCCTGCCGGTCCAGCAGCCGGAATGCCGGCACCGGCCGGTGGAAGCCCTTCAGCGCCAGCTCGCCGGCCGGCTCGGTCGCGAAGCCGTCCTCGAGCAGCGCGGTGACGCGCTGCGACAGCAGGGTCTCGCCGCCGCGCGCCTCGCCGCACAGGCGCGCGGCGAGGTTGGTCACGGTGCCGATCGCACCGTAATCGATGCGGCCCGAGAAACCGATGCCGCCGATCGTCGCGAAGCCCTGCGCCACGCCGACCCCCATCTGCAGGTCGTAGCCGCGCTTCTTCCAGGTGCCCGACAGGCGCGCGACCTCGCGCTGCATCGCCAGCACCATGCGTGCCGCGCGCGGGGCCGGATCGTCGATCTGCACCGGGTCGTTGAAGAACACCATGATGCCGTCGCCCGTGAAGCGCTCGAGCGTGCCCTCGTGCTCCAGGATCAGGCGCCCCATCGCCGCGTGGTACTCGGACAGCACGCCCATCACCTCTTCGGGGTCGGCGGTCTCGGTGAACGCGGTGAAGCCGCGCAGGTCGAGGAAGACGACGGTGATCTCGCGCCGATGGCTCTTCAACGGGTCGTCGGCGCCACCGCCGACGATCAGCTCGGCGAGCTGCGGCGAGAAGAAGCGCTTCAGACGTCCGACCTTCTCGAGCTGGCGCACGCCGTCGTCGACGCGCTGCTCGAGGGTCCGGTTCAGCTCGGTCAGCTCGCCCTTCTGGCGCAGCACCTCGTCGTACAGCGACTTGATGCGGAGCAGCGAACGCACCCGCGCCAGCAGCTCGGCCTGGCTGACCGGCTTGCTGAGGAAGTCGTCGGCGCCGGCGTCGAGCCCCTTCGCGCGCTCCTCGGCCGGATCGAGCGCAGTGACCAGCACCACCGGCAGCATCGCGTGCGCCGGGTCGGCGCGGATGGCCTGGCAGACCTCGTAGCCGCTCATGCCGGGCATCATCACGTCGAGCAGCACGAGGTCGGGATGCTCGCTCGCGATCAGCGCGAGCGCCTGCGGACCGGAGGTCGCGGTGCAGGTCGCGTACCCCTTCACCGCGAGCAGGTCGGCGAGCAGCTTGACGTTCATCGCGACGTCGTCGACGACGAGGATCTTCGCGCTCATCGCGGTCCTCCCGTCGTGGCGGTGCCGGCAGCCGCAGGCCGCGCCGATCGACGAGGGTTCATCGCCTGGCGCGCCCGTTCTGCAGGAAGCGCTGCACCGTCTCGACGAACTGCTTCAGGTTGATCGGCTTCGTGATGAACGCGTCGAAGCCCGACGAGATGATCTTCTGCTGGTCGTCGGGC
>Ga0307411_10001280_pt1 | contig 10084 bp, 7 predicted proteins | sample DK1Ometagenome_2_FD_203712 | JGI IMG/M metagenome (GOLD analysis project Ga0307411, IMG submission 203712) | Maize rhizosphere microbial communities from greenhouse at UC Davis, California, United States - DK15-O-1 | ecosystem: Host-associated > Plants > Roots > Rhizosphere > Soil | place: USA...
TACTGGATCGCCTGAGGCAGCAGTTGCCGGACGTAAAGGTCGTTAGCGCCAACCCGGTGGTGCGTGCCCAGCGGATGCTGAAGTCTCCCGCGGAGCTCGCGCTGATGCAGGCGGCGGCGGACATCACGGTCGCCGCCTATCGCGACATCTATCCGAAGATCCGCGAAGGCATGACTCCCTCGGATATCGAAAGCCTGTTCACGACAGCGATCACCGCGCGCGGCGGAACGAACCCGTGGGGCCTCATCCTGCTCGGGGAAGCGAGTGCTTATCCGCACGGCTCCGGCAAGCCGCAGCACGTGCGCAAGGGCGAAGTCGTCCTCCTCGACTGCGGCTGTGAGGTCCACGGCTATCAGTCGGACATTTCACGAAGTTTCGTCTTCGGCGCTCCGCCTACCGCAGAGCAGCGTAGGGTCTGGGAGCAGATGCGTCGCGGCCAGGATATCGCGATGGCGGCCGCGAAGGTGGGCGCGCCTGCCGGAAGCGTCGATGACGCGGTTCGCAGCGCCTATGAAAGCTGGGGCTATGGTCCTCGCTACAAGCTTCCGGGAACGTCCCACCGCACCGGGCACGGCATCGGCATGGAAGGGCACGAGCCGATCAACCTGGTGCATGGAGAGGCGACGCCGCTCGCGCCTGGCATGTGCTTCTCCAACGAGCCCGGCATCTATCTGCCAGGCAAGTTCGGCATTCGTCTCGAGGACTGTTTCTACATGACGGCGATCGGGCCGAAGTGGTTCACCGTTCCGCCTTCGAGCATCGACCGCCCATTCGACTGATCCGCCTCGATCAGAAATGATCGTCGATTGGCTTCGTCCGGGTAACGTGGGCGGGCGCGTGAAGCGGCTCGATGTCTGCCGGCTCCTCCGGATCGAGGTCGCCTTCCCACTTGGCAACTACGGCCGAGGCTACCGCATTACCGACCACGTTGGTTGCGGAGCGACCCATGTCGAGGAAGTGGTCCACTGCAAGGATGAGCAGCAGTCCGGCCTCCGGAATGCTGAACATCGACAAGGTCGCGGCGATCACGACCAGGCTCGCGCGAGGCACGCCTGCCATGCCCTTGGACGTGATCATGAGCACCAGGAGCATCGTGATCTCCTGGCCGATGGTCAGGTCGATGCCATAGGCCTGTGCGATGAAGATCGTCGCAAAGGTCATGTACATCATGGAGCCGTCGAGATTGAACGAGTAGCCGAGCGGCAGCACGAAGCTGGCGATGCGCGGCGGAACGCCGAACCGGTCGAGCGCTTCCAGCGTACGGGGATAGGCGGCCTCGCTCGAAGCGGTCGAGAATGCGAGGACGATGGGATCGCGAATATAGCGGACGAGATGGCGGACGCGTGGCCCCACAATGATGAATGCGGCCAGGATCAGAAGCGCCCAGAGGATCGCAAGACCGAGATAAAAGCTTCCGACGAACTTCCCGAAGGTGATGAGGATCTCAGGCCCCTCCTCGGCGATCGAGCTGGTGACGGCCGTGAAGACCGCAAAAGGCGCGAACCGCATCACATAGTCCGTGATCTGCAGCATCACCTTCACGAGCGATTCCACGCCCTTGACGATCGGCCGCCCGGCTTCGCCGACAGCAGTCAGCGCAACTCCGAAGAAGATGGAGAAAATGACGATCGGAAGGATTTCGTTGGTGCTCATCGCCTCGAAGACCGACGCTGGCACCAGATGGGTGACGAAGTCCTTCAGGTTGAACGCTGCCGTCTCCACCCCGCTTGTCGCGGTCGTTGGTGGTAGGGGGAGGTTCAGGCCCACGCCAGGCTGAAGCAGGTTCACCAGCAACAGGCCGAGCGTCAGCGAAACGAGGCTCGCAAGAATGAACCATGAGACGGCGCGCAAGCCGACGCGGCCAAGGGCAGCGATGTCGCCCATGTGGGCAATCCCCGCCACGAGGGTGGAAAAGACCAGCGGCGCGATGATCATCTTGATCAGGCGCAGGAACAGGGCAGTGACGATGCTGAGATATTCGGCGATCTTCTTGAGCTGATCGGCGCTCTGCGGAGTGCCGTCGTCAATCGCGGCGTTGATCGCCCAGCCGGCGATAATACCGAGCAGCAGGGCCAGCAAAATGAATCGCGTCAGTCGTTTGGCCACTACGTCATTCCTCGAGGTGGATCAGCTTGGGAAGCCAAGCCGCTGAGCTTCTCCGCGTCAAGCCACGCTTCTTCACAGCAGGTGCGGCCGCCGCTAGGCGAGGCGCCAATGGCCGGTTTTGAGAATGCGGACGTGTTGGAGTTTGGGCGGCAGGTGCTCCACGACGAAGCGCGGGCGCTGGACGCACTTGCCGACAGTCTTGGCGACGCCTTCGAACGAGCGGTTGCGCTGATCGTCGGATGCAAGAGGAAGCTGATCGTCGCCGGGCTGGGTAAATCCGGCCACGTCGGCCGCAAGATTTCCGCGACGTTTGCGTCCACCGGCACGACGTCGGTGTTTCTCCACCTCGCCGAAGCCATTCACGGCGACCTTGGAATGGCGGACGCTGGCGACATTGCGCTGCTCATTTCGTTGAGCGGTGAAACCGCTGAACTGGAGCCGGTCATCGACCACTTCCGCGCGGCGTCTATTCCGATCATCGCCATCACCGGCAACGATCATTCGATGCTTTCGCGAGCGGCGGAGGCTGCGCTCGTCCTGCCGCACTGGCCTGAAGTCGGGCCCGAGAGCGTCGCTCCGACGACTTCGACCACCATGACTCTCGCGCTCGGCGATGCCTTGGCGATGACCGTGATGAACCTTAAGGGATTCAGCAGGGCCGACTTTGGGCGGCTCCACCCCGGTGGAGTGCTTGGCTCCAGGCTGAAGCCGATAAGCAGGCTGATGCATTCCGCCGATCAGATACCGCTCACCGGCGCCAGCAGCTCCATGCATGACACGATCGAAGAAATGTCGGCAAAGCAGCTCGGCGTCGTGGGCGTGGTCGACAACGACGGCTATCTCGTCGGAGTGATTACCGACGGGGACCTCAGGCGGCACATGGAAGAGGGTCTCGACCACGTCGCCAGCGAATTCATGAGCCGGGACCCAAAGACGATCGCTCCTGATGCATTGGTGGACGATGCTCTCGCCTTGTTCGATGAACATCGGATCACGACCCTCTTCGTCGTGCAACAGGAAGGCGAGCGGCAAAGGCCCCTTGGCGTTCTGCACATCCACGATTGCCCTTCGGCGCGATGAGGACAGCTATCCTGATCCCGGCGCGCTTCGCGTCGTCGCGATATCCGGGCAAGCCACTCATCGAGCTTCGCGGGGCGACGGGCGTGGCCAAGCCGCTCATCCAGCGCAGCTACGAGGCGGCGCGACGGGTTGGCGGTTCGGGCGACGTCTCCGTCGTGACGGATGACGATCGCATCGCGGCAGCGTCCGAAGCGTTTGGCGCTCCTGTGATCATGACCTCTCCGGATTGCGGCAACGGAACCGAGCGGTGCGCGGAGGCGATCGGCCAGCTTGGCGACGTCGATCTGATCGTGAACCTGCAGGGTGATGCCTTGCTGACGCCTGCACATTTCGTCGAAGCACTGATCGCACACATGCGTGAAGATCGCGAAGCGCAAGTTGCGACGCCGGCAGTCCAGCTGCGCAGCGCGGACGTGCGGATGCTTCAGCGAGAGGAGGCGGAAGGGCGCCTGGGGGGAACCAGCGTCGTCACGGACGATCGCGGACGCGCGCTCTATTTCTCGAAGCGGCTCATTCCGCACCTGCCAAAGGGCGCCCTCGACGAGCCGCTCTCTCCAGTTCGGCTGCATGTCGGTGTTTACGCGTACCGTCGCGAAGCGCTGGAGTTGTATGCTCGAACACCGCCGTCGCAGCTCGAGCTGCTCGAAGGCCTCGAACAGCTTCGCTTCCTGACGGCTGGTGTTGCCGTCGATGTAGTGGAAGTGGACCGACCGCCGTTTGGATTGCGCGAGCTCAACAATCCCGAGGACTTGGAGCCGATTGAGCAGGCCCTGGCCGAAGCGGGTCTGGAATGAGCTATCTCGACGCGCTCCCGGATCGCTACCGGCTGATCCTCTGCGACATCTGGGGAGTGATCCATGATGGCGTCGATCTCTATCCGGGGGCTGCCCAGCGGCTGCTGCAGTGGAAGCGCGAGGGACGCTCGATCGTGCTCATCACCAATGCTCCGCGTACGGCCGAGGCCGTGGAGCAGCAACTGCATAGGCTCGGCCTCCCGCGAGAAGCGTGGGACGGGATCGCAACTAGCGGCGAGGCCGGCATCGCTGCGCTGAAAGGGGTGGGTGCGCCTGTCGGATTCATCGGCACGCATGAAGACCGCGAGATTCTCGAAAGCAGGGAGGTCGCAATCAGCGACGGCAGCGACTTCGACCAGCTCGCTTGCACCGGCCTCGACGACGTCCGGCATCGCGTTGAGGATTATCGCGCTCAGCTTGAAGAGTTGGCGGACCGAGACGTGCTCATTCACTGCCTCAATCCCGACCGCGTGGTCGTGCGGGGTGGGACTACGGAGCCCTGCGCGGGCGCGTTGGCGGACATCTATCTGGGACTCGGGGGCCGGGTGGAATGGTACGGCAAGCCATTCCCGGCAATCTATCGTCACGCGCTCAAGCTCGCCGGCAATCCTCCCGCCGATGAAGTGCTGGCGATCGGTGACGGCCTGCAGACTGATGTGCTTGGGGCTGCGCACATGGGTTTCGGCGTCATATTCGTCGCCGGCGGCATTCACGCTGGTGAACCGTTTCCTCCAGGCTTTGGCCGGGACCACGGCCTGGGAGATTGGGAGCCCGTGGCAGTGGTCGAGGCCCTCCGCTAAGGCGCGCGCATGCAATTGTTCGGACGGGATATCGGCCTCGACCAGCCATTCTTTCTAATTGCGGGCCCCTGCGTCGTCGAAAGCGAGGATCTGCAGCTGCGCACTGCGGATGAGCTGAAACGGATCGCGGACAAGCTGGGCATCTTGCTCATCTTCAAGTCGAGCTTCGACAAGGCGAACCGCACCTCTGGCGGAAGTTTCCGCGGCCCTGGGATGGATGAAGGTCTCCGAGTGCTCGAGAAAGTTCGCGAAGCGCTCGGTTTGCCCGTGCTGACCGACGTTCACGAAATCGCGCAAATCGGGCCTGTGGCCCAGGCGGTGGACGTGCTTCAGACGCCCGCCTTCCTCGCTCGTCAGACCGACTTCATCCATGCCGTGGCCGCGGCCGGAAAGCCGGTGAACCTCAAGAAGGCGCAGTTCATGGCGCCACACGACATGGTCAATGTGGTCGACAAGGCCCGCAATGCCGCCAGAGCAGCCGGAGTGAGCGACGACACGATCATGGTGTGCGAACGGGGAGCTTCGTTCGGCTACAACAATCTCGTTTCGGACATGCGCAGCCTCGCGATCATGCGCGATACAGGTTGCCCGGTGGTCTTCGACGCCACGCATTCCGTCCAGCTTCCGGGCGGGCAGGGGACCAGCTCCGGCGGGCAGCGCGAGTTCGTGCCTGTGCTTGCTCGCGCCGCGGTCGCGGCAGGTATTTCCGGCCTCTTCATGGAAACGCATCCCGATCCCGCGAGCGCCAAGTCCGATGGCCCCAACGCCTGGCCGCTCGATCGGATGGAGAGCCTCCTGACGACCCTCTTGACCCTCGATCGGGCCGTGAAGGAAAGGCGTTTCGAGGAGACGGGCCTTTAGGCCGCTACTTGACGCCGTCGCCTAGCAGCCGCTTCACCGCTTCCGCCGCCGCCTCGATCGGGTCCGCGATCGTGCCGCTGACCGGCTTCTCGACAGTGCCGCGCAGCCCCTTCGCGTCGAGCTCGGACCAGAAGCGACGAATGTCGCGCTTGGAGCCGGACGGACCTATCTTTCCCAGGGCCCATTTACCCTCAGAGTCGAGCTCCACAGGGATCAGGCCTACGGGACGACCAGTGAGCAATGTCTCGGATATCATCGAGACGCTGTCGGCGGTGACATAATGCTCGTCCGCGTCGGCCAGCAGCACCGGAAAGCGGATGCGGCCATCGGCCAAGTTGGCGCGGCCGACGGAGGCACGCTCGATCACGTTCACGATGCTTGCGGGCGTGCGCTGGCTCGTGGCGACGACGAGCGAGCCGCCCGTTTGGCTGGCCTTGCGCGAAATCACTTGGGTTGCACGCGAGACCTCGGTTTCGGCCAGCTTCCAGTAACGGGTCGGGCCGCCAAGGCAGACGAGCAGGTGGGGCCGGGGAAGCGAAGCCAGCCAGTGCGCCTCGTCCGCCGTGGGCCTGGGAGGGTTGGAGTTCCGGCTGATCGCAAACGGAAGGGTCAGGACATTGCCCGTGCGCGGCACTGGATATTGGGGCGTCGTGATGACCAGGTCGAACAACCTGCTGTCTGCCCTAGGATTGCCGAGACGAACGATCTTTGTTCGGCCACCATTCTGCTGCTTGATCCATCTCGATACGGCTACACTTCGGCGGCCGATACCGATCACGAGATCGGGCCAGGGCGGCTTCAGCGCTCGCCTCGCCTTGCCGGTCAGGAGGAAAGGCCGTCTTGGGAACAAGTTCAGCATGACCCACCACCGCCATCCATAGGTGATCGTTTGGGTCTCGAATGGGGCACCGACCGCCTCGGCGAGCCCGACCAGCTGGTTATTGTCGCCGCGCCGTTCGCCGAGCAGCACCCAGATACGCGGAGGTTGCCCGGTCATGCAGGTCTGGTGCGGACCCGCCGATATTCGCTCCGCACCTGAAGCGCGAGCATCAGAGCCATGGAGGCATAGCCAAGCACGAAGGCCGACGCGGCGCCCATCATGCCGAAGCGCCAGCTGAGCGGCGCAATGATGCCGAAGTAGATGATCGTCCCTACCAGCCGGGCCTTGAGCGGCGCATCCGGCCGATCGAGAGCGTAGAGCATCGAGGGAAGGGGGAAGCTGAAGATGCCGATCACCGGCGCGATGATCAGCACCATGAGAATCGGATAGGCCCCGACGAACTCCGCGCCGAAGATGAGCTGGACCAGCGGACGGCCGGCGATGAGAAGCAAAACGACGGCCGCGAGCGCGGCCAGTCCGGCGGTCAACGCACTGCGGAGCATCAACTTCCACGGATGCTTGGTCGCAAGGTCCATACGGACGACCTCCGGATAGAAGGCCTTAGAAAGGAAATCGGCGGGCTTCTGCGCACTGTCGGCAAGGCTGGAGGCGACGCGGAAGAGCGCGGCAGACGCCGGACCGAGCAGCCCGCCAACGACGAGCCGGGCGATCGGGCCCCAGGCCGTGGTGAGGCTGGAGGTCAGGTTCACATGGATCGCGAACCGCCACGCACCCGGCAGCGTGGTGGGGTTCAGCGTCGGACGAATGCCGTCGAGCATGCCCCGACGGCGGAGCTCACGCCAGGCGAAGAACCACAGGAGAAGGTCGCCCGCGAGGTCGGTGGCGAACCAGATGGCAACATAGGCTTCGAACGGCGCACCGGTGGCGAAAGCTATGCCCGCACCGATGGCGCGGGCGATGGGATAAGAGCTTCCCTGCCAGCCAATGAGATCGAAACGGTCCAGCGCGCGAAGCACGCCCACAGGCGTCGCTGCCCCCATGGTTGGAAGCAACGTGCAGTACAGCATAGCCAGCCAGAGATACTGATTGGGAATGCCGAACCAGCCTCCAAGGAACGGAAGCAAAGTAACGGCGAGGATCATTCCGCCGATGCCGCTCACCACGTCCAAGGCGAAAGCGAAGCCCGTTGACGCCTTGAAATCCTCTTGATCGCCGTTGACTAAGGCCTTTCCGCCGTAGCGGATGATCAACTGCCAGGACTGGAACTTGCTCAGCCCGCTCGCCGCCTTGGCGTAGCTAGTGATGAGGATCAGCGTGCCGAACAATAGGACACCGAGGCCGCGGCCCGCGAACGCGAGAGTCGCGACGCCGGCAACCGCCGCAACCGCCTTTGAAATCGCGAGATAGCTGCTGTTCTTCAGCAGCGACCGGAAATGCGCGTCCCTGAACCAATGCCTCATGCAGCGCCGGGTCTAGGCGAGCCGGCGTTCGCTGTCAGTCGGCAAATTGCGCTCAGGCGGGTTCGGGCACCCTCTGTATGACCTTGTCAGCGAGCGGTCCGTTCAGCTCGGCCAAATGGTCGAACTGGGCCTCATAGGTTGCAAGTCCCTGGCTTTGCGAGCGCAGCTCCGCTTCAAGGCCGCTGAGCTCGGCTTCCGGGATCAGCGCTTCGATCCGATCCCAGCCTGTCCAGCCGTCGCGCGGAGCCATTCCCAACATCTGCCCGCGGCGACCCGCTACGGCTGACGTTATCCGGCTGGTCGCGCTCGACGGGCACACGACCGTCAGCCGGTGCACGGGCTCGAGCAGGTGCGGGCTCGCGGCGGCAAGTGCCTCCTGCATCGCAAGCCGGCCGGCCAGGCGGAAGGCGAGCTCGGAGCTGTCGACGCTGTGATAGCTGCCGTCGACCAGGCTCACAGCGACGTCGACGACCTGGAATCCCAATGGCCCTTTCTGCAGGGCCTCCCGGACGCCGTCCTCGACCGCCGGGATCCATTGCTTCGGCACGGATCCGCCGTGGATCTTTTCCTCGAACTGGAAGCCTTCACCACGACCGACAGGACGGATCTCGATGATGACGTCCCCGAACTGGCCGTGCCCTCCCGACTGCTTTTTGTGTCGCCCATGCTGACGGACCGGCTTCCGGACGGACTCGCGATAGCCGACTGCCGGAGGGTGGCTCTTCACCTCGACCCCGTAGCGGCGTTTCAGGCGGCCGATGACGGTGTTCAGATGCTCGTCATTGACGCCGCGGAGCCGGATTTCATGGTTCGCATCGTCATGCTCGACGATGAGGCCCGCATCCTCCTCAAGGAGGCGCTGCAATGCTCCCGACAGCTTGACGTCGTCCTTGCGGTCGGCCGGCTCGATCGCCAGCGCGCAATTGCGCGCCGGATAGTCAATCTCGATGGGCGCCGGGACCTTGCCGGAGCCGAGCCACTGGCCCCCCTTGACCGCATCCACCTTGGCCACGGCGACGATGTCGCCCGGCTGAGCCTCACCGATCTTCGCCGTTTTCTCGCCCAGCACCTTGAAGAGGGAGCCGGCGCGGGTGTGCTCGCCGCTCTCCGTCTTGAGGTCGGATCCCTCCCGAACCTTGCCGCCGAGCACACGGGCGAGCGCCAGCCTTCCGATCGGTCCGTGCAGGATCTTGAAGATGTACATGGCTGGGTCGTAAACAGACAGGCGAGTGGCCGCGGACTCTTGCCCGGGCGTCTCGTGGCGCAGGGCCTTGAGGAGGCGGCGGACGCCCCAGGAGCTTGTTGCGCTGCCGAACAGGACGGACACGCCGAGGTTTCCGCCCGTCTCGCGCGCGAGGTCCTGGAGGACCTTCTCGCGGCTTGGCATCTCGTCCATCAGCAATTGCTCGAGGAGCTCGTCGTCATGGTCGGCAAGCTGCTCGAGCATGTGGGTCCGGGCCTCGATTTCGCGGTCCTGAAGCTCGGATGGAATCTCGATGCGCTCCGATTCCTGTCCGGAGCGATATTTGAACGCCCGTTCGAGGGCGAGGTCGACGAACCCGCTGACCTTCTCGCCGTCCCAGATCGGAATCTGACGAGCGATCAGGGGCGAGACGCTCATGGGCTGGAGCGCCGAAAGTAGGTCGCGGATCCGGCCATGCGCCTGGTCGATCCGGTTGACGAAGATGAGGTGGGGGATACCGAGCTCGTCGAGCATTCGAAGCGCCGGCGCTGCAAGCGGCGCACGCGAGGGGTCGGGGTCAACAACGACGATCGCCAAATCGGCAGCGGCGACTGCGCGCGCACCGTCGGCGGAAAAGCCGATCGAACCTGGAACGTCGATCAGCGCGAATTCTTCGTCGAGATATTTGAAATTGTAGAGGTTGAGCTCGGTGGAGCCGCCGCGTTGCCGCGATTCAGGGCTGCTGTCGCCGATGCTGCTGCCACTTGCCGTCGAGCCCAGCCGATCCGTTGCGCCGGCAGCGAACAACATGGCTTCGGCAAGGCTGGTCTTTCCCGCGCCGGCCGGTCCGACCAGCGCGATTGCTCGAGTGCCATTTGCAGCGATTCCAGGCATGCGACTCTCCTTCGTCCGTGTGGCGGGCGCGAGTCGCTGGAAGGCGCTCACGCGCTCTTCGAAAC
>Ga0307411_10001282_pt1 | contig 10080 bp, 8 predicted proteins | sample DK1Ometagenome_2_FD_203712 | JGI IMG/M metagenome (GOLD analysis project Ga0307411, IMG submission 203712) | Maize rhizosphere microbial communities from greenhouse at UC Davis, California, United States - DK15-O-1 | ecosystem: Host-associated > Plants > Roots > Rhizosphere > Soil | place: USA...
CGGCCCGATTAAGTGCGCCGAGTCGGCGGCAGGTCACCTTCGCGGGCAACGTCACCCAAGCGGCGATCTCCCCCGATGGCGAGTTCCTCGCGTACTCGACCCTCGATCTGCACGGGCGGGGGGGGTGGTGTTCGTGCAAGACTTGGCCGGAGGTGATCCAGATACGGTCTATTCCGAACTGGGGGGGGCTGCGCCTCGCACCTTGGAGTGGTCTCCCGATGGAAGTCGACTGCTCGTGAGTTTGACAAGGGAGGTGGTCGTGGTGCCGCGGGCCGGTGCGCCACCGCGCAGCATCGGCACGGCCGCGCTGCCGCTAGGATCCGTGTACGCGTACTGGTTGCCCGATGGCTCGCGTGTGAGCCTGCACGAGGAAGGTAGCAGGCGGGTCTTGATCGTCGACCTGACGACGGAAGACACGGTCGCGGTCCCGGTCGGCGGCCGGTACGACATGCTCCTGGCGGGGTCGTGGTCGCCGGACGGCCGCCTGTTCGCCGTCGCCTCCTTGACCGGAGACCCGCTGCGGTACGCAATCCGCACGGTGGGACCGGACGGGCGGACGGAGGTGGTGGCCGAGGACAGCATCCCGCTCGGTTCCCCGCGGTGGTCGCCAGGCGGGGACGCCGTGTACTACCTCCGCGGCGGCGGTCACCATACCACGATCCAGCGCCTTCCCCTCTCGGCGCGAACGGCTCGACCGCGCGGACCGCCCGGGGAACTGTACTCGGAACTCGAAGCACTCTCCCCGTTTCGGGGCAGCAACGGGGCGTTCTCGCTGACGCGCGACGGGCGGCGGATGGTGTACCCGAGGGGCAAGCGCTTCGCCAATCTCACAATGACCATGGCTGATGGGGCCTGGATGGACCTCACCAGCGGGACCGCGCTGCGCTGGTCGCCGACGGTGTCACCGGATGGGCGATGGATCGGATTCGCCCAGGAGACGCGGGACGGAGCGGAGCTGTTCAGTATGGCGGTCAGCCGCGAATCAGCCCCTCTCCGCCCCGATGACAGAGCCAGTCAAATGAGCCTCGCGGGCGGAAACGTCAGGCAGATCACGGCCGGCGCGCGCGTCTGGCCGCAGCTCCCGGTCGCCTGGGCCCCGGACGGTGGCGATTGGCAGATGGCATTCGCGAGCGTCCACACCGGAGACCCGTGGGTGTGGGTTGCTGGCGTCGCAGACGGCCGGCTGCAATCGTTTGCAGGGAGCCGGATCGCACCGTTCGGGGGCCTGACGTGGGCGTCGGGCGCCCGGATCGCCTACCGCAGCGCCGACGGGCGGAACATCACCCTCTTGGACCCGCGAACCGGCACCGAGCGCCCGCTCCTCCCGAAATCGGCGCGTGGCCGTGCGTTCAATCCGCAGTATTCGCCGGACGGCAATCGACTCGCGCTCGCGTGGTACCCTGAAGGAGGCATCGACCCCGGCATCTGGGTCTTCGATTTCCGCGATTCGTCGTTCTCGAACGTTGACCCAGGACCGAAGTCAGTGTTTAAGATCGACACGTACGGCCCCTGGGGGTGGTCCGCGGACGGACGCTACATCTACGCGGGCCAGCACACGAGATATGGCATTGACACTCGGCAGCGAGGCGTGAGCCTATACGTAGTCCAAGGGCAGAAGGCCGAGTCGGACTGTACGCCGGCCGGCCCGCGCCGGCTCGGGGCATTCATCTGCGCGGAACCAAACGTCGCCTCGGAGGCCTGGATGATCGAGAACTTCGACGCCCGCGCCCCATGAGTGACCCACCCCGGAGTTGCGGGACGCGCCAAGTAACATGTGCAGAAAGAGGGCGACATCCGGGCAACAGGTGTGGCCGTCGTCGCCGGGCACCCGCGATCAAATGCGCCCCGTGCAGGCCAACGCAGCCGGGCACCAGCTCATGACCCTGTGTCGCGAGTTCCGCGGACCCACTGAGGTGTGGCCTCTATGACTGATCCGGACATCGCAGGGGCGAGCAGGGCGCGGATGTCGGAGCAGGAAGCGTTGACCCGGCTGACTGCGGCCTTTGCCGGCCGCTACGTGCTGGAGCGGGAGCTTGGGCGCGGGGCGATGGCGCGCGTTTTCCTTGCGCGCGACGTGAAGCACGAGCGTCTAGTGGCGGTGAAGTTGCTGCGCCCGGAGTTGGCCGCCGCCATCGGCGCTGAGCGGTTCCTCCGGGAGATCCAGGTCACCGCCGCGCTGCAGCACCCGCACATCCTCGCGCTCTACGACTCGGGGGAGGCGGGGGGGCTCCTCTACTACGTCTCCCCGTACGTGTCCGGTGGCTCGCTGCGCGATCGCCTGCTGCGCGAGCGGCAGCTCCCGGTGGACGAGGCCGTGGTGTTGATCCGTATGCTGGCCCTAGCGTTGGGCTACGCGCACCGGCAGGGCGTCGCGCACCGCGACGTCAAGCCAGAGAACGTCCTGCTCCAAGAAGGCCAACCCATGTTGGCTGACTTCGGCATCGCCTTGGCCGTAGGTGGCGCCGCACCCGATCGTCTGACGGCGACGGGGATCACGATCGGCACGCCGCAGTACATGAGCCCCGAGCAGGCCGCTGGTGACCGTTTGGTCGGCCCACCATCGGACATCTACGCGTTGGGGGCGGTCGCCTACGAGCTGCTCACCGGCGAGCCGCCGTTCACTGGGGCTGCGGCGGACGCGGTCCTCGCCCGCGTCCTCGTCGACGAGCCGCGGGCCATCCGGACGGTGCGCCGCACGGTACCCGCCTCCACGGAGGTGGCAATCCTCAGGGCGCTTGCCAAGGCGCCGGCGGACCGCTTTCGCACGGCCGAGGACTTCGCGGTTGCGTTAGGCATTCCGGCGGACTCGGGGTCGGTTGCCCCGGCAGTTCCTGGCAGGCCCCAACGCACCGGGACGCGGCGCGCCGTGCGAGTGAGCGTGGGTGTGATTGCGGCACTGGGGGTTGTGGCAGCGGCTTTTGTCACCACACGCACGATCCCGGAGCCCAATCGTTCGCCAGCTGCGACGCGGCGGCAGCTCACCTTCGCGGGCGACGTCATGCAGCCCGCCATCTCCCCCGACGGCCAGTTCGTGGCCTACTCTACCCTGCCCGATGGCGAATCCTATTGTTGCTTAGTCGTGCAGGACCTGGTGGGCGGCGCCCCCGACACGGTCCTTAGGTCGGATACGACGCTGAGCATGATGACCACGCTGGAGTGGTCCCCCGACGGCTCGCGGCTGCTCCTCGGCTATAGGAGCCGGGCGCTCCTCGGCTATAGGAGCCGGGCGCTCGTGGTGCGGCGGACGAGCGGGCCGCCGGTCGGCGTCGCCGCGGCCGCGCGGCTGGCCGGGTACGTGTACGCCTCCTGGCTGCCCGACGGCGAGCGCGTGAGCCTGCACGCGGAGGACGCCAGACGGGCCCTGGTCGTCGACCTCCAGACGGAAGACACGGTCGCCGTCCCGGTCGGCGGCCGGTACGACCTGCTCCTGGGCGGGGCGTGGTCGCCGGACGGGCGGCTGTTCGCCGTCGCGTCGGCGACAGGAGATCCGTTCTCGTACGCGATCCGCGCGGTGGCGCCCGACGGGCGGACGGAGGTCGTGGCCGAGGACAGCGTCCCGCTCGACTCGCCGCGGTGGTCATCCGAGGGCGACGCCATCTACTACCTCCGCGGCGCCGGCAGCAACTCCGCCGTCCGGCGCGTCGCGGTGGCGCCGCGCACGGGGCGGCCGCGCGGGGTGCCTGAGGAGATCCACGCGCAGCTCGAGGCGCTGCCCCATTTGCGGACGAACAGCGGCGGGGCCTTCTCCCTGACGCGCGACGGCCGCCGCATGGTGTTCGCCCGGGGCCGGTGGTCCTCCGACCTGCTCCTAGCGGAAAGACCTTCAGCCGAGGATTCAGCCGAGAACGAGAGGCGCTCGAAGCGTGTGTTCCCAGAGGCGCGCTATATCCACGTGTGGAACACGTCCAATCCGTGGTCCAGTGGTGTAGCCACGTTGCGGCGGTGGTCGCCGGCGGTGTCGCCGGACGGGCGGTGGATCGCCTTCGCCCAGGAGACGCGCGACGGGGCCGAGCTGTTCCGGGTGACGGCCCGGGTGGCGGCCGATACCACTAACTATCCGAGCACCCAGCTCACGGTGGGGGCGCGGGTCTGGCCGCAGGTGCCGATCGCGTGGTCCCCGGACGGCCGGCAGCTGGCGTTCGCGAGCGTCCGCGGCGGCCGGGCGCGGGTGTGGGCGGCCGACGTCGAGGGCGGCCGGCTGCGGCCGTTCGAGGGGAGCCGGGTCGCCCCGTTCTCCGGGGCCCTGACGTGGGCGCCGGGCGCGCGGATCGCCTACCGCCGCTCGGGCGGGCGCGAGATCGACCTGCTGGACCCGGCCTCCGGCGCCGTGCGCTCCGTCCTCCTGGACTCGGCGCCCGGCGGGCCGGTCGACCTGCGGTTCGCCCCCGACGGCCACCGGCTGGCCGTGAGGTGGGGCCACCCAGGGGCGATCGACGGCGTCATCCAGGTGTTCGACTTTCGGGACTCGTCCTCCATAACGTTGGATTCCGGAGCGGTATCCCCACCGTTAGGGTGGTCCGCCGACGGCCGCTACGTCTACGTGCTGGGCAATAAGAGGGACGGGTGGCCGGCCGTGTATCGCGTCGACACGCGGCGGCAGCGCGCGCCCGATCGTGTGGCGATCTTGTCAACAACTCACGTGGAGCACTGGCTTGCAGGCCCACGCCCCGCGGGTGCGTTCATCGGTACACAACCCGCAATCCGCTCAGACGTCTGGATGATCGAGAACTTCGACGCCCGCGCCCCGTAACTTGCCTGGAGCGCGGGCGCATGAGTTACACAACGACTGTTCTGCATCGGCGAGCTGCCCGTGGACGCTCAGGCTTGAAGGTCGAGCCATACAGTTCTCTCGACGCGGCACCCCGGTCGCGTGCACAAGAACGTGTCCGAATTTGCGTCCGCGATCTGCGTCTTCTCGCGTGCAAACATCCCGCGACAAAATGCTACTCCGGATCGGCGCTCCCCCGTGGTGCTGCTGAAACGCGGTCCGCGCACGGGATGCCGACGTCATCGAGCCCAGTCGCTGGCTTAGCTATGACTCCGCCAACGGCAGGCGGGCGGCTCCTGGCGATGACAACCCGACTCGACAGACGCCAGCTAAGATGACCACCTCATCACGTAGCCGCGGTGTGGCGGGCATGAGCTGCGGGGAGATGGGACTGTACCGGGCCGCTCATACGTACTGGAACGTGCATCGAGCCTGCTGTCTATGGGGCCAGCCCTGCGGCGTCGTATCGCAGGCGCGCTATCCGGTACGGCGCCAGGTCGAGCTGTGCCGTGTGGTCACGGGCGCCAAGCCGCTGTGTGCTGAGTCCCGTACCGCGACGGGCGAGTGCGTGACCGGCCGGGTTCCCGGCCACGCCAAACCGAAGGCCCGCTCGATCTATCCGCACGACCCACATTAGCCCCGGAGCCCCAGCCTCCGGAGAGCGTTGTCCGCCACAGCACCACTGATCGCCACGCTCGAGCGCGCTACGAATGTGGGCGCGTGCTCCGTACCCTCGAAATCGTGAGCGTCAGCTGCACGCCGCGGGCGTGCCGACGCCTGGCGGGTGGTGAGCGGAACATGGCAGCCGAGGGCCGTGTCAACGAAACGGCCCGATCGTGCACTCGCCGATGATCGGGTCGCGCAACGCTCCCAGACCTGGTCCTCGACCGCGAGACATACGAGAGACTGAGCCGAGGCGCGAGGCCCCCGCGTGCGTCGAGCGGGCACTCAGGGGGTCATGTCTGAACGCGTGCGCGTCCTGCGCTTCTCCTGGTGCGGCACCACCGCGGCGCCGGCCGACCGGCGCGAGTTGCCCCACCCGGGCACAGAGCTCCGGTGGACGCCTGGACATGTCCGCGACAACGCGGCACCGACTCGCGGTCCCCATGCGGGAGAACGGGCCGCGCCGGATCCACGCATCACTACGTCACACGGAGGAAGCCATGCTTACCTCGACGGACACTACCCTCGGACCTTCCTGCCGGCCGACTCGGCTGGCACGCGATATCCGTTGGGGTCCCCGAGCCACCCCGGCTGCCGTCGCGACGCGGCTCCGGAGCGGAGCGGGCACTACAGGTACGAGGCCCGCCGGAGGCCCTATGCACAACCGACGTCACACGTCGCTTGCCGTCGCCCTCGCGCTCTTCGTGGCGGGGTGCGACACCCCGCCCACCGGGCCGCGCGCCGACGCGCGTCGGCCGCGGCTCGCCGCCGCGAGTGCGACCGCCATCCTCGCGCAGGACCTCGGCGTCTTGCCCGGCGACGTGCGGAGCGAGGCCACGTACGTCACCGAAAACGGCACGGTGTACGGGCGGAGCTTCGCCTCGAACAGCGAGGACTCACCCGCGCGCTTCTTCCGGTGGACCTCGAGCGGCGGCATGGTGCAGGTCGGCTCCATCCCGCAGCTGCCGGCGCCGGCCCTCCCCGCGTCGTTGCCCGTCCCGGCGCCGCCACCCACCTGGGAGCGAACCATTCCGCTCGCAGCGAACGCCAAGGGGGAAGTCACCGGGCTGCTCTGTTTCACTGGGTGTGAGGAGCCGTTCGACCCCACCAGCCCGGGCACCGCGCACGCCTTCCGGTACAGTGCCGGGGCCGGCGTGCGGGACATCGACGGACGCTTCGGCGACTTCGGCGAGCCGTTCGGCCTCGAGCCGCTCTGGATGTCGCGCGGCTGGAGCATCAACCGGTGGGGGCACGTCGCCGGCGCGTATTCGGACTCCGACAACGATCCCGTCGTGTTCTTCTGGACGCCCCTTCCCGGACCGGTCGAGGAGTTCGGCCAGTTCGTCCTCGTCGGCGGTGCGATGTCGGTCGACTTCGCCGACATGCAGGTCAATGACGTTGACCAAGTCATCGGGCGGGTAGGCGGGCAGGTGTCCGACCCGTGCGCGTTCGTGTGGCGCCCGGACCTGGGCCGACGCGAGCTGCTGTCGCCAGGCGTGGAGTGCCAAAACGATTCGGGCTCGCCGGGTCGTGCCCTGGCCCAGCAGATCGAGGGCACGCTGGTCGTGGGATGGGCGCGCTTTCCTGACGGCCTGCACGCCGCACTCTGGCGCGTGCCGGCGCTCAGTCGCGAGGCGTTCCCGAAGGTGGACGCGAACCCGTACGGCGGCAGGGATGGTCTCACGTATCTGAGCAAGGGCGGCTGGTACTTCCAGCTCTACCGGGCGACGCAGGCCTCGCCCGCCGGCCCGTACCTCGAGCTCGTCGACTGGGGCGACGGCACGACCTCCCGCCGGACGCGCGCCCGCATCGGCGCCATCACCTCGCAGAACCACGTGTACGCCAGGGCGGGCACGTACTGGGTGCGCGTGTACGTGCAGGACGCGCAGGGCCGCTGGGGCGTCGCCGAGCGGAAGGTGACGGTCAAGCCGTAGCCCCCTCGGGGGTGCGCCGCCCACCGGAGGCTGGCGAGTGCGGGGGACAGTCACGGACGGGCGTACGCCAGCGCGCCCTCCAGCCGGACGCGCGGCCCGAGGTCCACTGCGGCCCGCAGTGATCCCGTGACGCCCGACTCCAGTCGGCGGAGGTACCGGTCCGGGTAGAGGACCGTCACCCCGGTCGGAATCCCTGCTGGCACGTCGACCTGATGGTGCAGGGTCGGGTCGCCGAAGACCGACAGCTCGACGTTCGCCCGCGGCGCGGCCTGCCAGGTGAGCTTGCCGGCGAAGAGGTGCACCGTCCGGCGGCCGGCGAAGAGGCCGTGCCCCGGGACCTCCTCGTCGGCCTGGTCGACGCGCGGGTCGTACGCCGCCGAGTACCACAGGCGGTCCTGCACCACCGGCCCGCTGAGGCGCACGCCGACGTCGTAGCTGTACAGGGGTCATCCCGCAGGTTGGGTTGGGCCTTCGGGTCCCCGGCCAGGGCGCTGTGCGTGGCGAACCCGTAGGCGTTGGCCGCCTTCATGTTCGCCCTGGGCGCGGCGGTCTGGCGCGCAGGCGTCCTCGCGGGCCTGGAGCAGCATGTGGCTCCGCGGCCGCAGCGGTCCACACGACGCGCGCCGCAAGCCCGGTGGTGTGGAAGCCCAGCGCCTCCAGCACCTCACGCAGCAGCAGGTTGTGCTCGAAGCAGTACCCGCCACGCGCTTCGTGCACGAGCTTGCGCTCGAGCGACCCCGCGTCCAGGCGCACCGGCCAGCGGAGCAGCGGATTCAGGTTCTCGAACGGGATCGCCTGCGGGTGCAGGCGATGGATGGCCCGCAGCGCGGCGAGCGTAGGCGTCCGCTCGCCGTGGTACCCGATCCGCGCGAAGTACGCGTAGAGGTCGATCATGCGATCTTCGCCTTCACGTGCATCATTCTCTCTTATCGCTCCGAAGAGTCGTGATCGAATATTGGGCACTCGCCCTACTCGCTCGCCCTACTCGCCCGGATATGGTGGCCGGAACGCACCAAACTGAGGGAGGTGGTATCCGCACAAGTCACGGATTTCGAGCCACATAGCTGCCAGGGGTCTCCATTGCGTGGTACTCTGGATCAGAAGAGTCCTGGTTCGAGCCCAGGAGGGGCAACTGAAAGGCCGGCAAGCACTTACTGTGCTGCCGGCCTTCTCATTTCTGCCTGACTCCACGTCGTGGGAAGCGTATGGGAAGCACTGGGGGAACAACGCCTCAGTCCAGCGCCGCTTGCGTGATGGTCGCATGCCATGGGTCGCCGGTTCGCTCGGCGGCGTCACCGTTCTGGTTCGTGCCAGGTCCGGAGGCGACCACCGTCCGCGGTACGTTCTTCGTGAGCCTCTAGTCGGTGCGGGTGCCGAACGCGCTGCAGGAGCGCGTGTCGCTCAAGGTGCTCACCGCCGCCGCCAAGCGAGCGGTCCGCCAAAGCCGGGCGCTGGAGTCCGGACTCGAGCGGGAGTTCTACGAGTTGCTGACGGAACTCAATCTCGGCGGCGAGTTCGCTCCGCAGCGCAGCATCCCCGCCGAGCTCGCGCTCGACCGAGTACAGGTCGCCGAGCCGCTCCGCCAGGGAGTCTCGCAGATCCGTGGACACGCGTGCACCGCCGTCGAGGGGACCTCCGAATCTTGCGGCGCCCCGGCGCGGTTTGCCAGAGCCGCGACCCTTCCGCGCGTCGCGACACCACTCGCTTCGCGCCGAGATCCTGGAGCCCGGTGCCGCGACCTCCACGACCCTGCCCTGAGTACGCCTAATGGAACCGGCGCACGGTCGCGCACTTGAACCAGATGCGCCGTCTCCCCGTCCGAAAGTCGAGTTCTCCGTGCGGTCCAGATGAACGCACTCCCCGCGCTGAGATCGAGCCGCACGACGTTCTGACGCCGGCGCAAGACCGCGTCTGAAAAGCACGAGGGCGCAGCGAAACGCGGCCGCCAGTCTTGCCGAGCGTCACGGGCGACCCGGTTTGCCCGGCGAGTCGAACGTCACGGTTTGCCCGGTGAACACGTTCCCGTCGGGGTCCACCAGCTCGAGCAGCACCTCGTGCTGGCCGCGCGGCATGCCGATCAGGATGACGGTATTGCTCTGGCCGTAATCCGCCCACTGCCAGGGCAGGTCGTCGACCGTAATGTGCAAATGGCCGACGCGCGGAGACACGTCGCGTGCGGCCGCCCCGCCCACGGCCAGGATGCGCAGGTTCTCCACCCGGTAGGGGATGAAGGCGATGCCCTGGGCCAGCGGACCGGGAAGCGGCGGCTCCACGATCAGCCTGGGCGCGGGCTCGTCGTCGATGGGGACGACGGTGCTCTGGGCGGATGCGCCGCTCGGGAGCGCGGTGCCTGCCGCGTCTGCGGCAGGCGTTTGGGTGACGGGGGACCTTGATCTACCGCAGCGACTTGAGCCCGACGCGCATCTCATCCACCAAAAGCTTCGGCTGTTCCCACGCCGCAAAGTGCCCGCCCTTGTCGAGCTGGTTGTAATGGATGAGCCTGGGATACGCCCGCTCCGCCCAGCTCCGCGGCGCAGGGATGACGTCGTCAGGAAAAACGCTTACCGCAACCGGGATGGAGACGTTCTTGGGGCCAAGGTTGGTCTTGGCGAACCCCTCCCAATAAAGACGAGCCGCAGAGATCGTCGTGTTCGTCAACCAGAAGAGCGTGGCGTTGTCGAGCACATCGTCTCGTGTAAGGCCTGTTGGCTCCCC
>Ga0307411_10001283_pt1 | contig 10077 bp, 9 predicted proteins | sample DK1Ometagenome_2_FD_203712 | JGI IMG/M metagenome (GOLD analysis project Ga0307411, IMG submission 203712) | Maize rhizosphere microbial communities from greenhouse at UC Davis, California, United States - DK15-O-1 | ecosystem: Host-associated > Plants > Roots > Rhizosphere > Soil | place: USA...
AAAAAAGCAAAAGTGGCCAGCACGGAAGCGAGGCGACGCTTGTGCGTGATGCCAAGCAGCAGTAATGCAGTGGCCAGCAAAGACAACGCCAGCGCCGCCGGCAGCCCCATACGACCCGGAGCCGATGTCCCGGGCATCCCGGGCGGTTCCGGGTAGATGACGTTGTCGATCCCGAGATCGATGCCGGTGATGTGTTCGAACAGCGTAAGGGCGCCGATCATCAACGTCAGGCCCGACAGCACCGACGCGATCGGCCCCGCACTGCGCGAAAGGACGAGCAGCAGCATCGCAAGCCCTGCGGCGGTCATCGCAAGAGACGTGTTGAATTTTATGCTGATGCCGTTGAAGTCAAGGTCCGCTAATTCCGGCATCCCGGCGATCCAGCCGGTCATGGATAATGAACCGCCGATCACCCCGACGACGGCGGCGGTCAAGGAAACCCATCTCAAGAGTGCCGAGAAGGATTCCGAGCGAGTTTGAGGTCCCGATAACATCGAAATTCAAAACGACGAAGGTGCTGGGCGTGCGGTCACGGGCTGTCCCCGCCCGGGTTAAGGCGGACTTTCGATCGAAAATGAGTTAGCGAGAATATATAGCGGCGAATCGGGCAATGCAAGTACTATCGTTGTCGGGTTGAGGCGGGTTGTCATTTAGTGTCGCCTGTAGGGTTCGTTAAAGCTTGCGCTATACAAAAAAGGCCGCCCTGTTCAGAGCGGCCTTTTATTCCGTTGTCGAAATTGTTTACTTCGAGCGGCGGCGAACGCCGATCTTCATCTGGACCAGGTCCTCCATCGTGATGTTCGGTTCTTCCGCGCGGGCCTGACGGATAAACTCACCGTCGATCTTGAAGATGCGGGCCTTGACGATGTCCTCGGCGTCCATCTTGTCCAGGCCGGCCGTACGCAGTTCGTTCAAAAACTCAGGCGTCACCTTGAATATGCGGAATTTGACCAACCCTTCAAAGCCCTGGTCGGTGAACCCCATGTCCTTCACCTGCCTGACGTAGTCGGCATCCACTTTGAAAATGCGGGCCTTTACCAGATCCTCCATTCCCATGTCCGGGAAGCCGGTCGCCTTCATCTCGGCCATGAACTTGCCATCGATCTTGAATATCGCCGCCTTGTAAAGATCGCCGACATCCAGATCGCCAAAATTCGCCGATCGAAGATCGTCAGCCAACGCCGTCGTCACGCCAAGGGTCGCTGCCGCGAAAAGCCTTTCTTCGGTCGAATCGTTATGCTTCCCCTTCGAATCGGATTCCGATCTCTCAAAATCGAAACCGCGCGACTTCATTGCGGTGACGAACGACATATTCGGAACAAAGCGGAACGTGCCGGAGCCCTTACCGTTAACAAACGTCCCCACGCATTCGATCGTTCCCGCTTCGCGTACGATACGGAAGCTGACATTCCCGCCGGACTGCACCTGTGCCCGCGAAAGGCCGTCCAGATCGCTGTAAGCGTAGCTAGTACCGTTCTGATTGTTCCCGTGCTCGGTTCGACGCTCGAACGAAAGGTGCAGTTTGTTCGGGTCCTCCTTTTCCTCCCAGGAATGGTCCGGTTCCTCAATTTCGATTTCGGGTGCGGCGTTGTTGTTGCCGGCTACCCTGGGCGGTCTTGGCGGTCTTGGCGCTTTCGGCGCCCTAACGCCGGTGGACCATGTGCCCGATATCTCCGTCTGGGTGAAGATCACACTCGGGCCGAGTATGAATAGGATGAATGCAATTGAAATTGATGTGAAGAACGCGAGTTTACGCATTATCAGTGCCTCCGGTAGATTTTCGATTCCTTTTTCGCAATTGAGTTGCGTTACGAATGGGAAACCCCGGTGGAAGCGTATTTATGACAAAAAAATAGACTTAACCGGATGCCTTATGACAAAAGCCGTTCGAACGCACCGTCGACGAACTTGAAATGCTTGTCCTCGTCGTCGAGAGCGGCCCCCAGCGACCTGTAAAACTCGATCGCTGCGGAATTCCATTCGAGAACCTGAAAATCGATCCGTTCGAAACCCCGCCGCTTCGCTTTCCGGGCGATCGCACGCAAAAGGGCTTCACCGAGCCCCCGCCCGCGAAAAACCGAATCAATGTAGATATCCTCCAGATAGTAGCCGCGCTGGCCGCGAAACGATGAAAACCTCGGGTAGAAGATCGCGAACCCGGCCGTCGAGCCGCCGCATTCGCAGATCAGCGCCTCGACGAATGCCGATTCGCCGAACATAGCCTCGGTGAGGTCCGACTCCGTGATCGTCAAAAACTCCGACAGATTTTCGAACTCCGCAAAATCCCGCAGCAGCGATACGATGACCGCGACATCCGCAGGGCTCGCTTCCCTTATGATCGGTTCCATAGAAAAAAGAAAATGCCACGCGGCTTTCTATCAAGTCACGTGGCAGGGTTTAGTTCAAAGGCAAATTAATTACCCCGTTTCTTGGCGGGTGCGACCTTTTGCGGAGCGATCTTCTGTTCGGTCTTGAGCGATTCGATCAAGCCGACAGCGTCATTCTTGTATTTATGCGTATCGGGAGCGGCGGATGCGAACTTCTGAAGATAGTTCGCACCTTCCTGCAACTGCTCTTTGTTGTTGTTGATGAAACCGGCATTGACCAGGCTCAGCCCGAGTCCGGCAACACCGTCGAGATTCTCCGGCGACGCTTCAACGACCTTTCGGTACTCCGCGATCGCGTTGTCCGCGTCACCCGTCACGCGGTACAGGTCCCCGAGTATCAGCTTGGAGTTTTCCTTACGCGCCGCATCCGGCTCCACGTTGATGTATTCGGGCAGCATCTCCTTCGCAAGGGCGATCTTCGTGTCGTCCACCTGCTCGGTCTGTGCCATCAGCCGGAATGTGTCGGCCGCCCCTCGAATCGCCGTCGCCATCTGAGTTTCTTTTACCTTCGGGTCCGAAAGCTCGGTCGCCGGAGCGTTCTTCAGTATCGTCCACGATTTATGATAAGCATCCGCCGCTTCGCCGAGATCCGCCTTCACTTTCGTAAACGCCGCGACCTTCACACTTGCATCCGTCGATTTAACGTTCGCGTTATAGGTCGCGACAGCTCTCTCACGCAAGGCGGCACCTTTGTTGTTCATCAACACCGGAGCGCTTCCGGCAAACGCCGGATTCGCGTTTATCCCTTGGTTATATTTATCTATCGCAAGATCCCAATTCTTCGCCGTGTAGGCATCGTTGCCTTCCTTGAGTGATGCCTCGATGACCTTCGTTTCCTCGAGGATCTTGGAGTTCTTCGATTCTACTTCGGCTTTCCTTTTCTCGTACTCAGCCTGTGCCTTCTTCTGTTCCTCGGTGAGTTGCCCGCCGTTGGCAGTAATGGCAGCGGCCTCCCGTACCTCATCCGCCGTCAGCTTTCGCCCGTCGCCCACCTCAAGCTCGAACTTCAGATTATTACTTTGCCCCGGCTTTACTCCCGGAAGAAATGTCGGCTTGGCTCCGGGAGCACTGATAGACAAAACAAATGTGCCTGACGGGAGCCCCGCGAAGTTAAAATTGCCTTTCTTGTCAGTCTGGGCCGCCGGGCCCGAACCTTTTATGTCCGTGCGAAAGGTCTCCACCGTTGCACCCTCAACGGGCACGACCGTACCGTCCGCCTTTTTCAGGGTGACCGTACCCGAAACGGGAGCGTTTTGAGCAAATAACGAGGTTGCGGCCATCAGCACCACCGCGAAGGCGGCGACGCACGAAATATTAATTTTGCGAAACATTGGAATCCTCCGGAAATTTCTCCTTGGGGCGAAAACGTCGTTTCGATGCAAATGCTGGAGAAATGGTTTATAGAATTAGCAATATAGTATCTCAGATCAACCTTATTGGCTACGCGATAACGTTATACGGAGGGGGGAAATTAAAGGTCATTAGTCGTTATGGTATCCTCTGCATTCAACCGTCCCTCCGGGAGCGTAAAAAATGAGGATATTCAACTTCAGTTCAGGCCCCTCGATGCTCCCCGAACCGGTTCTCGAAAGGGCGAAAGATGAACTTCTTTCATTCCGCGGAACCGGGATGAGCGTGATGGAACTCAGCCACCGCTCCTCCTATTTCGAAAGCATCCTGGAGGGCGCCGAACGAGGCCTGCGAGATCTGCTCGCAATACCTGTCAATTATAAGATCTTGTTTCTGCAGGGCGGTGCCTCGACCCAGTTCGCAATGGTCCCGACGAACTTCCTCCGCGGCGGAGCTTCGGCGGATTACGTGATCACGGGCTATTGGGGCAAAAAAGCGATCGCGGAAGCTCGCAGAAACGCGGCCGCGAACGAGATCTACAACAGCGAAGCGGCAAAATTCACCGTAATCCCCGCCGCCGAAGAACTCAGCTTTTCGCCTGACGCCGCGTACATCCACTACACCTCGAACGAGACGATCGACGGCGTCGAGTTCGATTACGAACTCGACGGGAAAGGGATCCCGGTCGTCTGCGACGCCTGCTCCAACATTCTGTCCAAGCCGATCGGCATCGAAAAATACGCGCTCGTTTATGCCGGGGCACAAAAAAACATCGGCCCAAGCGGCGTTACCGTCGTGATCATCCGCGATGATCTGATCGAGCGCGTGCCTTCCAACCTGCACCCTCTATCTGATTACCGTGCCCTCTCCGAAAACAAATCGATGGTCAACACCCCCAACACGTGGGGGATCTACATCATCGGGCTGGTTTGCGAATGGCTCGAACAGCAGGGCGGGCTCGAAGCGATGAAAACGAGGAACGAAGCGAAGGCGAAGAGCCTCTACGACGCGATCGATTCGAGCGATGGATTCTTCCGCGGCCGTGCGAATCGACCCGCCCGTTCGATGATGAATGTGACGTTTAATCTGCCGTCAGCCGAACTTGAGAGACGATTTTGCGAGGAAGCGGCCAAACTGGGAATGGATGGCCTCGCCGGCCACCGCTCCGTGGGCGGCATCCGAGCGTCTATCTACAACGCCTTCCCGAAAGAAGGCATAGACGAACTCGTAGGATTCATGCAAGAATTCGCCGGGAAGAATTCCTAACCCGCCAGCGCGGCCAGTGCGTTTATCACCTGCTCCTCTTCATCTTCAAAGACGGTGCGAAGGTCCATCACCACCCGGTCGTTGTGAATTCGGGCGATGACCGGAACTTCAAAGTTCCTCAACGCGTGTTCGATTTCGGCCGCAACCTTACCTTCCCGGCGGACCGAGATAAGCCATGTTTTTGGTTTCGCGCCCGGCGCCGCCCCCCCGCCGATCGCCGATTCGCTCTCCACTATCTCAAACTCCAAGGCCTCTTCCACTTTGAGCGAAACCTCGTACACGACGCGTTCCGCTCGCCTCCGAATTTCGCCTTCGGCCATCGCGATCATCCGCAGCGCCGGGACCTCGTCGATTTGGGTTCCGCGAATATATGAACCGAGCGTCGCCTCAATGGCGGCGTACGCGAGTTTGTCCAAACGCAAAGCACGATACAGCGGATGCCGCCTGATCCTCTCGATCAGTTCGCCGCTTCCGACAACAAAACCCGCCTGCACCCCGCCGAGCAGTTTGTCCCCGCTGAACGCAACGACATCCACGCCATCCGCGATCGACCGCGAGATCAACGGTTCGTCATCCAACCCAAATTTCGAAAGATCGACGATCGCCCCCGAGCCCGCGTCTTCGAAAAACGGTATCCCATTGCTCTTTGCGAGAGTTGCGAGATCGGCGTTCGACGGCGATTCCGTGAATCCGATCACGCGGTAGTTCGACGGATGAACCCGAAGGATGAGCCCGGTATTTTTGCTGATCGCCTTTTCGTAATCTCGCAGCTTGGTGCGATTGGTCGTCCCCACCTCGCGCATGGTCGCGCCCGACTCCGCCAGCACGTCCGGGATGCGAAAATCACCACCTATCTCGACGAGTTCGCCACGCGAAATGATCACTTCCTTCCCCGCCGTCAACACCCTCAACACCAGAAACGCCGCCGCGGCGCAGTTGTTCACGATCACCGCCGATTGCGATCCGGTAAGTTCACATATAAGTTCCTCGGCACGGGCGCCGCGCTTTCCTCGTCTGCCCGCCTCAAGGTCGTACTCCAGTGTGCAATAACGCGACGCCCGGCCGACAATCGCGTTCATTGCTTTCCCCGAAAGCGGCGACCTGCCGAGATTCGTATGTATCACGACGCCGGTAGCGTTAATTACGCGCCTAACGCCGCGTGAAGTCTCCCGCTGAAACATTTCAGCGGCCGAAGCGAGCACCGCCGGCATCACCTCCGACGCGGTGAAGCCGTTCCCGGAATTTGCGATCCGAGCCCGAACGTTCTCAACCGCCGCCCGTGCCATTCGAAGTGCACCCGAGCGTCCCGATCGCCGCTCGATCTCGAGAAAGACTTTGTCGCCCAAAAGCTCGTCGACCGACGGAAGCTCCCTAAGCAACGCGGCTTTTTCGCTATTTTCCATAATTTCGAATCCCGCGAAAACCTAATTCTGGAACACCGCGGCCAATGCGAATCTTTTTAATATAGGCGCTCATTCCGCCGTGTTCCATCCCCTTCCCCCCGAGGTTCAAACCAGATGCCCGCAGCAGCGAACAATCTCTACCGTAAAACCCCGTCGCGTCTCGAAGAGACCGCGAACATCGACAAACAGCTTTCCAAACTGGAAGACGACATCAGAAAGCTCAAAATTGATTTTGACATTTATTTTAACGGTTCGGTAAAGCGGCCGCCGCTTGAGGCTCGCGCTCGGCTGGAATCCCAGATCAAGCGGATGTCCGACAACCGCTCGATGTCGTTCTCACAGCGTTACCAGCTTAATTCATTGGTTTCGCGTTTCACCTCCTATCGCGAGTTATGGCGCAGGGCACTGCGATCGAAAGGCGAAGAACTTATCTGAATTCGAAGTACTCGACAAATACAAAAAAGCGGATCTTATGTGGAAAGATCCGCTTTTCTTATTTGATAAATACCGTTTTGAAGAAGGGTCAAAAACGGCGGCTGTCTAATTCAGGAACGCGACTTTCGTCACGTTCTCAGCTTGCGGGCCTTTCGGTCCATTTGTTACTTCAAACTCGACTTCCTGGCCCTGGATCAAGGTCTTATAGCCATCGCCGGATATCGAACTGTAATGCACGAAGATATCCTGCTCGCCGGGCTGTTCGATAAACCCGTACCCCTTGGCATTGTTAAACCACTTGACCATACCTAAAGTTTTAGACATTTTTTCCTGATTCCTCCAACAAACTACAAAATCGAAAGCAAACCTAATTTAGTCAATTATTTCCGCCGGATCCGGAAGAGCGGCACTTACGGGCAAGCAGCCCGCACCCCCCTCGTCGGGAGCCGGTTTCTCCAAACAGACAGCTAATCTTAGAAAGCAAGATCAATGGGGTTTTTATAATGTGTGTTTAGTGATTGACGAGAGAGAATTTACTTCCATTTAACGCAACTGTCAAGCACTTTCTAATAATAATCTTGCGATTTTTATAATTTTCTTTGCGCTTACCTTTTTGAGGATTTATCGCGATATGCATTCGTTACTGCAGCCAAAAGCGGTCGTTATGGTTTCTGGTAAACTACCAGATATGTCATCTGAATACGGACAGAACGCGCCGTTGTCGTATAACAAATACCTCAAGGTTCCCGAGCTGATAAAACTTCAGCGAACGCTGTCGGAACCGGCCAGCCACGACGAGCTACTTTTCATCGTCATTCACCAAACTTACGAGCTTTGGTTCAAGCAGATCCTCCACGAGTTGGACGCGACGATCAAATGGATCGAGGAGGGCAGAACGTTTCGTGCCAATCACAGCCTCCGCGGCGTCGTCTCGATCGAACGCATTCTGGTCACGCAGATCCACATTCTCGAATCGATGGCGCCGATCGGCTTCCTCGAGTTCCGCGACAAATTAAATCCCGCGAGCGGTTTCCAATCGATGCAGTTCCGCGAACTTGAATTCGCTTCGGGAGCCAAGGACGAAAAGATCCTGAACAGTTTCAAAGATGACGAATTCGCACGCGAGCGTCTAAAGGAGAGATTCAGATCGCTCTCTCTCGCCGACGCTTTCTGGGGCCTTTTGCAGCGTCAGGGCCTTAATACAGAAACGCACGACGGCCGCATCGCGGCCACCGTCGAGATCCTTACGCATCCGGAAAAATACGCCGAGATCTACAACATGCAGGATCTGCTGATCGAGCACGACGAGCTGATAATTTCCTGGCGATACAACCACATCCAAATGGTCGAGCGCATGCTAGGTATGAAACGCGGCACCGGCGGCTCGGAAGGCGTCGGTTACCTTATGTCGACGCTCACCAAGAAATTCTTCCCCGAACTGTGGGAGGCCCGCACGCATCTGAGCATCGAGAAACCAAAAGATGAGAACTAGATCCTGGCTGCTTACTTTCACTCTCTTCGTGTCGGCGATACCTGCCTTGGCGCAGGGTGCCGACACGGTACGCGTAACCATTCTTCACCTCAACGATACCTATCAGTTCACACCAGCGGACGGCGGAAAGCGCGGCGGGTTGGCACGCGTTCTTACGATCAAGAAAGAGGTGATGAAGGAAAACCCGAACACGTTAATGACGTTAGGTGGGGATACCGTTTCCCCGAGTGTCGAGACGCGCACCTATCGCGGAGCGCAAATGATAGACGCGTGGAACGCCGTCGGTCTCGACTACTCCGTTTTCGGAAATCACGAGTTCGACATCAAGACCTCGGAATTGCTCGAACGTATAAAGGAATCGAAATTCACCTGGCTCGGGGCGAACGTGATCGACACTAAAACCGGCAAGACGTTCGCGACGACGCCGCAATTCGTGATCCGTTCGATCGGCGGCGTAAAGATCGGCATCATCGGTTTTTTGCTCCCCGAAACTAAAGAGACCTCTTCGATGGAAGCGAGTCTGAACGTGGCCGATTACTGCGAAACAGCAAAACGACTCGTGCCCGAGATCCGAGCTCTCGGCGCGAATGTCGTCGTGGGGCTGACGCATATGTTCATGGCCCAGGATAAAAAGCTTTCCGGCTGCGCCGATTTCGACCTCATCCTCGGCGGTCACGAGCACACGCTTCTGCAATCCTCGGCGAACGGAACACCTATCTTCAAAATGACCGCCGACGCCCGCGAGGTGGGCCGGTTCGATCTCTACATCGACATAAAATCCGGCAAGCTCGCGAGCATGGACTGGAAGATCATCCCCGTCACGGACGATATCCCTGATGCCCCGGAATTCGCCCCCGTCGCCGCGAAGTACAAAGACCTTCTCGAGAAGCTCGCCGTCCGGGTGGGGGCGACCGCGACCGAACTCGACGCCCTGTCATACTCGTCTCGAACGAAGGAAACCAACATCGGGAATTTCATCGCGGATGCCTACCGCGGTGCGGTCGGGGCGGACATCGGCTTCGTAAACGGCGGTTCGATCCGCGCGGACCTCACATACAATCCGGGCCCGCTCACGATGCGCGACGTGCTTTCGATACTGCCATTCAACAACCCGATCGTGAAAGTAGAGATCACCGGCAAGACCCTTATGGACATCCTCGAACACGGCGTCGCCCGTAGCCGCGAGGACAACGAACCCGGCCGCTTCCCGCAAGTTTCCGGTATGAAATTCACCTTCGACGCCAGCAAGCTTCCCGGACAGCGCATCACCCTGGCGAGCGTCGGCGGCCAACCCATCGACCCCAACGCAAAGTACACGATCGCCACATCCGATTTCCTCATCTCCCGCGGCGGCGACGGCTACACGATGTTCAAAGATGCGAAGATTTTACTGGCCGCCGATAAAGCGCCGAAGGATTCCGAGGTTTTCGAAAAAGCGATCCGCAACGCTCCGAACGCTACCATCAGTCCTAAGCTGGAAGGAAGAATTACAAGGTTAAATTAGCGCGGGTGGTCGAAGCTGGTGATTGGAATAAATGAGAAATTACCTCGCACCACATGTTCCGATTCATACAAATTCAGCGAACACTTCGTTTGAAAACAACATTCCCCTGCGGGTCAGTCGCAGCCGGCCTTTCTCGATGCCGACGAGCCCCTTTTCTTCGAGCTCGGCAGTCTTACTCATCAGATCTGCCCCGAACCTTTTCTCATAATCCGCAAGGTCGATCCCCTTGTTCAGCCTGAG
>Ga0307411_10001284_pt1 | contig 10076 bp, 7 predicted proteins | sample DK1Ometagenome_2_FD_203712 | JGI IMG/M metagenome (GOLD analysis project Ga0307411, IMG submission 203712) | Maize rhizosphere microbial communities from greenhouse at UC Davis, California, United States - DK15-O-1 | ecosystem: Host-associated > Plants > Roots > Rhizosphere > Soil | place: USA...
CTGACCGAAAGCGCCGCCTCCGACCTCATCGCGCGCCGCATCTCGCCGTTCGTGAAGGATCCGCTGGTGAGCGTCAGGGTGCAGTCGTTCCGCAGCCGGCGCGCGTATGTGGAGGGCGAGGTCCGCACCCCGGGCCTGCAGATCTTCACCGACGTGCCGATGACGCTGGCCGAGGCGATCAACCGCGCCGGCAGCTTCAATACGGTGGGCGATCGCTCGCGGGTGAGCCTCACGCGCGGCGAACGCACCTACATGCTCGACCTGCCGATGCTCCAGCGCTTTGGCTACGACGCGAGCCGCATTCCGCTGCAGAACGGCGACATCGTGAACGTCGGCACCCGCGAGGACACCCGCGTCTATGTGATGGGCGAGATCCGCAATCCATCGGCCCTGCTGATGCGCAACGGCCGGCTGAGCCTGAACGAGGCGCTGGGAGACGCAGGCGCGCCCGATCTGAACACCTCGCAGCCCGGGCAGATCTACGTCATCCGCAACTCGCGCGGCGACGTGCCGGAGGTGTTCCATCTCGATGCGAAGAACCCCGTGGCGCTGGCCCTGGCCGACCGCTTCGAGCTGCAGCCGCGCGACGTGGTCTACATCGACCCGGTGCCGCTGGTGCGATGGAACCGGGTGATCAGCCTGATCCTTCCCGCCGCACAGGTCGTGAACCTCGGAGGCACCGCCAGCCGTCGCTGAGCGAATCCCCGCACCCACCCACTTCGCCCCTTATCCGTCCAGGCAATACACAAAAGGTGATCCTATGAACGCGCACTGGCAGCCCCTGATTCCCGCTCCTTCCGAAACGATGGCCGCGGACCGTCCCCCTTCGAGGCTCAGGGAACATTTCGACCTGCTGCTCGACCACCGGTGGAAGATCGCGAAGATCACCGCTGTCGCGTTGCTGATCGGTGCGGCCTACACGATGTTCGGCCCGCGCGTGTATGAATCCAATGTGCTGATCCAGGTCGAGGATTCCGAGCGCTCGGGCGGCACGCTGGTCGGAGATTCCGCCAGCAGTGCGCTGAACGCCAAGACGCCGACCGCGGGCGAGGCCGAGATCCTGAAATCGCGCCTGGTGCTCGAGCAGGCGATCGAGGACACCAAGCTCTACATCGAGGCGCAGCCGCACTACATCCCGGTGGTGGGGGCCTGGCTGGCGCGCCATTCGAAGACGCTTTCCGACCCCGGCTTCGCGGGCCTGTCGGGCTACGTCAGCGGCACCGAACAGATCGTGGTGGCGCAGATGGACGTGCCGCCGGAACTCGAGGGCACGCGCTTCCTGCTGACCGCGAAGGCGGACGGCGGCTACACACTCAGCCATCCCAAGCTGGATGCGACGCTGGAGGGCAAGGTCGGCAAGCCGCTCGATGCGCAGACCCCGCGCGGGGCGATCCACCTCCTGGTGGGCTCCATCGCCGGCCGGCCGGGCGCAGCCTTCGAACTGGTGCGCCAATCCAAGCAGCTCACCCTGCTCGAACTGCAGAAGGACCTGCGCGTGATCGAGAAAGGCAAGCAGTCTTCGATCATGGACGTGAGCTGGCGCGACGGCAACCCGCTGCAGCTGGCGAACCTGCTGAACGAGGTGGCGCGGCTGTACGTGCGGACCAACATCGACCAGAAGACCGAGCAGGCCCAGCGCGCGCTCAACTTCCTCGGCACCGAGCTGCCCAAGCTCAAGCTGCAGCTGGAGCAGTCCGAGGAAGCCTACAACCAGTACCGCAACCAGAACGGCACGATCAGCCTGGACGACGAAGCCCGCAATGCGCTGTCGCAGAACGTCGAGCTGCAGGCCAAGCTCCTGGATGCGACGCAGAAGCGGCTCGAGCTCACCGAGCGCTTCACGGCCCGCGACCCGAGCGTGCAGACGATCGATGCACAGATCGCCTCGCTCAAGAAGGGCCTGGGGTCGGTCGAGCAGCGCATCCGCCGCATGCCGCTCCTGCAGCAGAACTCGCTGCGCATGCAGCGCGACATCAAGGTGAACACCGACCTGTACGTGTCGCTGCTGAACAGCTCGCTGCAGATGCGGCTGGCGAAGGAAGGAAAGATCGGCAATGTCCGCGTGCTCGACCAGGCGGTGGTGCCCGAAAAGCCGATCCGTCCCAAGGCCGCGATCACGATGGCGCTCGCGCTGCTCGCGGGCCTGTTCGCCGGCGCAGCCTCGGCCTTCATGCGCAGGTCGTGGCGCAACACCATCGCCAGCTCGGCCGAGATCGAGGCCTACACCGGCATGACGGTCTACAGCACCGTTCCGCTGAGCCCCCAGCAGCGCCTCCTGGACCGCGCCGTGCAGCAAGGCAAGCCGGGCGTGCACCTGCTGGCGGCGCTCCATCCGGACGACCCGGCGCTGGAAGGACTGCGGCGGCTGCGCACCGCGCTGAAGTTCGCGATCCCCAATGCGCCGAACAACCGGATCATGATCTCCAGCGCCACGCCCGGCGCCGGCAAGACCTTCGTGTCGTCGAACCTCGCCGCCGTGCTCGCCTCCAGCGGCCGCCGCGTGCTTCTCATCGACGCCGACCTGCGGCGCAGCAGCCTCGCACCCCACTTCGGCCTCAAGCGCCGCGGCGGCCTGTCGGAGCTGATCCAGGGCTCGGTGGAACTCGACACGGCCATCCACAACAGCGTGCTGCCGAACCTGGACGTGATCACCACCGGCGCGCTGCCCTCGGACCCGACGGCACTGCTCACGAGCGAAGCCTTCGCAAAGCTGCTCGAACGACTTTCAGGCCGCTATGACACCGTGATCGTCGACACGCCGCCCACGCTGCTCGCGTCCGAAACCGCAGAGATGGCGACCTTCATGGGCACGCTGCTGATGGTGGCGCGCGCCGGCGAGAACGAGTTGGGCGACCTGTCCGAAAGCGCGAAGATGCTGCGCAACGTGGGCGCGAATTTCCAGGGCGTGGTGCTGAATGCGCTGGACACGCGCCGCCGCTACTACGGCGGCCTGGCGTATCGCTACGGCGGCTATCGGCTGAGGATGCATGACTACCCGGGCGCGCCGGCTGAACTTCCCGCGCCCGCACGTGCGGGAGCGCCGTCATGACCACGATGCGATCTGGCGCCCACGTGCAGCTGCGCGGCAACTCGCCGCTGCTCACGGGCACCAAGCGCTTCGCGGACATCGTGATGGCGAGCGCGTTCTTCCTGTTCTTCGGGTGGGCCTATGCGCTGATCTGGATCGGCGTGCTGCTGACCTCGGGAAGCCCGGCCATCTACAAGCAGCCGCGCTATGGCCGCAACGGGCACGTCTTCAGCTTCTACAAGTTCCGCTCCATGGTGCCGGATGCCGACATGGTCCTGGAGCGGTACCTGCGCGAGAACGAGGCTGCCCGGCACCAGTGGGACATGTACCAGAAGCTGGACCACGACCCGCGCGTGACACCCTTCGGCGCCTTCCTGCGCAAGTACAGCCTGGACGAGCTGCCGCAGTTCTGGAACGTGCTCAAGGGCGACATGAGCATGGTCGGTCCGCGCCCGTGCATGTTCGCGCAGAAGGAGCTGTACGGCGTCTATTGGGACCACTACTGCGCGGTGCGGCCGGGCATCACGGGCCTCTGGCAGATCTCCGGCCGCAACCAGGTCAGCTACAGGCGGCGGGTGGCGATGGACGTGGACTACGTGACCACGCTGTCCATCCACCAGGACATCGCGATCCTGCTGAAGACCTTCCGCGTGGTGGCGGGAGGCCACGGCTCCAGCTAGGCGCCGGGCCACCGCCGCGCCACGGATTGCATTTCCATTTTTTCGACATCTCAACCTCAACGAAAGAACAGTATGCGTATCTACGTAGCAGGTCATCGCGGCATGGTGGGCCAGTCGTTGATGAAGCGTTTGCGGGGCCTCGGGCACGAGGTCGTCACGCGCAGCCACGAGGAACTCGATCTGCTGGACCAGGAGGCGGTCCGCCGGTTCTTCGCCACCGAACACATCGACCAGGTCTACCTGGCCGCGGCCAAGGTCGGCGGCATCCACGCCAACATGACTTATCCGGCGGAGTTCATCTACCAGAACCTCCTGATTGCCGCCAATGTCACGCACCAGGCGTTCCTCGCGGACGTCAAGCGCCTCCTGTTCCTCGGCTCGAGCTGCATCTACCCGCGGCTTGCCGACCAGCCCATTCATGAAAATGCGCTGCTCGCCGGCAAGCTCGAGCCGACGAACGAACCCTATGCGATCGCCAAGATCGCGGGCATCAAGCTGTGCGAGAGCTACAACCGGCAGTACGGGGCCTCCCACGGCATCGACTACCGCAGCGTGATGCCCTGCAACCTGTACGGACCGGGCGACAACTACCACATCGAGAACAGCCATGTGGTGCCGGCGCTGATCCGGCGCTTCCACACCGCCAAGATGGAGGACGCGCCCGAGGTGCTGATCTGGGGCACCGGCCGCGCGCGGCGCGAATTCCTCTACGTCGACGACATGGCCGATGGCTGCCTGCTGGTGATGGGCCTCACGCGGGCCGAGTACGAGCAGCACACGACGCCGATGTGCGCCCACATCAACCTGGGCATGGGCGAGGACCAGTCGATCGCCGAGCTGGCGGAGCTGGTGCGCGAGGTCGTCGGCTACCGCGGACGCATCCGCTTCGACACCTCGCAGCCGGACGGCGCGCCGAGAAAGCTGCTCGACGTGTCGTGCGCCGCAAGCCTGGGATGGCGCGCCACGGTGCCGCTGGCCGAGGGCCTTCGCCGCACCTACGCCGACTACCAGGAAGCGCTGCGCCCGGTCCAGGAGATCGCGCACGCCTGAGGCGCACGCCCTCCTGTTTACAAACACCACGACTTGCAAGGCACGCCATGAGAACACTCTGCTTCTGGTTCGGCATCGCGGCTGCGTTCCTGTGCGGCTGGGCCGATCCCGCCTGGGGCTACGCCGTGCTGTGCGTGCTGGCGGTCGTGCAGCTGGCGATGCTGCGCGCGCCGGGTGCCAGCGTGTTCCTGCTGCTGCACTACACCACGGTCCTCACGTATTTCTCGCTGGCACCGGCGATGCAGATCGCCGAGGACGTCTTCTTCTGGGACACGGGCGTGGTGAGCCCGCCCGCGCATGCGCAGGCGCTGGCGCTCCTGCTGCTGTACATGGCGGGCGTGGAACTCGCCCGGCTCGGCATGCCCGAGCCGCTGGCGCCGTCGCTGGTTGCGCGGCCCGCCGCACCCCCGCCGCAGGCGGCCGGCGCTGCGAGCCCGGTGCTGCTGTTGCTGGCCGGTCTCCTCGCGGGTTTCGGGGCGCTGTTCATCCGCCCCGACCTGAACTTCACCGCGCGCGGCGTGCTCGGGAACGAAGAGGCGCTTCCCATCGACTTCATCGTCTTCTCGACGATTCCGAAAATGATCGTGCTGATGTGCTTCGTGGCACTTGCCATCCATGCACTTCGGCGCCGCACAGTCTGGACGTGGGGCGCCGCCGGCCTGGCCCTGGCGATGTCCGCCATTGCGGCGAACCCGGTCAACACGCCGCGCCAGATTCTGCTGGTCGGCCTGCTGCCGCTCCTGATCCATCTGCTGGGCCGTGGACGGCGCTGGACGCTGGCATTGCTGCTCTTCGGCACCATCGCGGCCGTGGGCCCGGTGATCAACCTGGTGTCGCGCGGGAGCTTCTGGGGCGAATCGCTCACCACCTTTCCGTACAGCCAGGACTTCGACGCGATGTTCATCGTCGCGGGCATCCTGGAGCGCGCGCCCGACCCCGAGCTCGGCTTCGGCCGCTACCTGCTGTCGGCGTTCTCCTTCTTCCTGCCGCGGGACCTGAAGCTGTATCCGGAATTCGATCCGCTCGGATGGCCGTCCATCCTGGGCAACTTCGCGCAGGCCAACCTGTCGCTGCCGCCCTTCACCACGGCGTACTTCGACTTCGGCCTGGCGGGCCCCGTGCTGCTCGGCCTCGCGGTGTCCGTTGGCGCCCGCTACCTCGACAAGCTGGTCGATCCGCGCGGCGCTGTCTCGGGCAGCTACCTGTGCGCACTGGTACTGCTGGCGGCCTATGTGCCGTTCATGCGCGGCCCGATCCTGGGCTGGGGACCCTTCGCGGCATCGGGGCTGATCGCGGCGGCGTTCGCCGGAATCCTGAGTTCGCGCTTCCGCCGACCCCGCTCCGCGCCCCGGCCGTACGTCCCTCGCACGATCTGAGAACGCCATGTACAAGTACCTGTTCTACGACACGATACGGCTCAACAGCGGCGCAGGCGGCGTGCTGAACGTGTCGGACCTGCTGCTTCGAAGAATGCGCCTGTGCAAGGGCGACCGCATCCAGCCGGTCAGCGAACTGCATCCGCGGATCTTCGCGGCGGCGCGCCGCCTCCGGGCCAGCCGTTTCCTGGTGGAGATCCTGCTCTACAACTACCACCGGCTGCGGGCCCTCGTCACCGGCGAGCAGGTGTTCTCTCTGTTCCCCAACTACTTCCTGCCGTTCACGCCCTTCGGTAGGCACCGCGACTCGATCGTGATCGTCCACGATCTGCAGTACAAGTCCTACCCCGAGTATTTCAGCCGCACGAAACGCCTGTGGCTCGACTGGTGCCTGCGGCGCGCCGCGCGCAGCCAGGCCGACGTGGTCTTCATCAGCCGCAGCAGCCAGCAGGATTTCGAACGGCATTTCAGGCACTGCGAGCACGCGACGGTCATCTTCAATCCGGTGGATGCCAAGCGCGCGCCGGCTCCCGCGGCAAGCAGCGCCGCCGTACCCTCCGATGCGGCGCCCGCCCAGGATCGCTACCTGATCGCGTCCTACCACTACTACCCGCACAAGAACTTCATCGGCACGCTCAAGCTCTTCGAGCGCATGAAGCGCGAGGGCCTGGTCGACTGGCTCGACATCACGGGCAACGGCGCGGCCGAAGTCAAGCGGATGGCCGACGCCATGGGGCCCGAGATCAGCCGCTGCGTGCGGCACCGCGGCCTGGTCTCGCGCAAGGAGCTCACCCAGCTGTACTGCGGCGCGGCAGCCTTCATCTCGCTGTCCGCGTTCGAGGGCTTCAACCTCTCGGCCGCCGAGGCGGCCACCCTCGGCGTGCCGCTCCTGCTGTCGGACATCCCGGTGCATCGGGAGCTGTTCGGCGGCTACGCATTCCTGGTTGCCGGCGACGCCTGCGATCTCGGCGAACTGTCGCGCTACCTTGCCGAGCATCGCGAGACGCGGCCGGCCTGGCTGCATGCCGAGGCCTGTGCACCCGGCACCGTGGCCAGGCGCTATCTCACGCTCAAGCGCGAAGCCGTCTCGCTCGCGGGGGCCGTGCAATGAAGCGGTGCGTACGCGCTCTTTGCCGGCTGCTCGCGGCATGGCTGCTGCCGTGCGCGGTTTCGGTCGCCTCGGCCACGACCCCGGGCTTCGGCGTCATGGTGCACTACCTGCCCGACAAGCATTCGATCGCCGACGTTGCCCGGTTCGACGTCGACACCTTCGCCGATTCGCTGGCCCAGATGCGGGCGTCCCACCTCATCCTCACGCTCGGGCAGAACAACGGCCAATACATCGCGCCCAATGCGGCGCTCGAGAAGCTCTGCCCTCAAAGCGCCGCGAACCGTCCGCCGCGCGACTTGCCGCTGGAAATCGGCCGCGCGCTGCAGGCCCGCGGCATCGCCCTGGTGCTCTACCTGCCGTTCCGGGCGCCGCAGTCCGACACCTACCTGATGGACTGCCTGGGCGACATCTCGGAGCAGCAGCCACCGCCCGCAGCCTTCATCGGCCGGTGGGCCGCGGTGATCCGCGACTGGTCGGAGCGCTACGGCACGCTGGCCGCAGGCTGGTGGTTCGACGGGGTCTACAACACCCGGGGCATGTCGGCGGAAGGCTGGAACGCCCTGTGCAGCGCCGCCCGCAGCGGCAATGGGAAACGCTGGCTGGCGTTCAACGCCGGCGAAGGTCCCGAGCGCTTCGCCGCCAAGGCCGCGCCATGCCAGAACCTCATGGCCGGCGAGTTCATGCAGCCGCCGGCCAAGCCTGCCGCGACGGCCGGAATGCAGGCCGGACTGACCTTCCATGTGCTGACGCCCCTCGGCGAGTCGTGGGGCCAGCCGACGGCGCCGCGCTTCACGGCCGACCAGGTGCGCAGCTGGATCGCCGAGGCGAACGCGCGCGGCGGCCTGTTCACGCTCGACCTCCCGCTGGACGCCGGCTTCCGCTTTCTCCCTTCCCACCTGGCGCTGATCCGCAGCGCCACCGCACCCCGCGCCCGACCCGTGGCATCGAACGCCCATCACCAACCATGACCATGAACAACGCCCCCGTCTTCATCGTGGTGGAAGACCGCCAGAACAAGACGCTTCTGCTGTGCCGGGAATCCGCGGCGCAGGCGGAGGAATCCCTCGTCGTGCTGTCGGGCACCGACGCCGGACCCGACTACGAGCGCCTGTGCAGCACCTATGTGCACCTGTCGAGCAATACGCCGGAATTCGAGAAGATCTGCTTTCGGCGCTACTTCCTCCTGGCCCAGCACCTCAAGGCCCATCCGGACCTGCAGGAGTTCGTGCTCATCGACAGCGACGTGCTGCTGTTCCGCGGCGTCGGCGCGCACATCCGACGCGTCGTTGGCAAGGCCGATTTTTCCGGCTCGCTCATGCACCCGGACGACGGCTGGGATCCGTGCCAGATCTCGCCGCACGTGAGCTACTGGACCGCGGCGGGGCTGAAGGGTTTCATCGCCTTCGTGCTCAACACCTACGCAACGCCCGCGGGACGCCGGAAGCTGCGCGCCATCGCGGCCCGGTTCGCCAGCCGCGGCGTGCGCGGCGGCGTTTCCGACATGACTCTGCTTCATCTGTGGGCGCAGGCGAGCGGCAATATGGCGCCCATCAACCGGATCTTCGGCGGGCGCGTCATCGACCACAACATCAACGGCGGGCGCAACCTGATGGGCCACGAGTTCCAGGTTCGCGGCGGTGCCAAGCGCATCGAGATCGTCGACGGGCAACCCTGCCTGGTCACGCCTGCCGGCGAGCTGGTGGGCGCGATGGCCCTGCACTTCCAGGGCGGCGCGAAGATCGCGATGCCGCACGTGCTGCACGGCCGCGTGCGCACGGTGGCCATGGTCACGTACGTCCTGCATCTGGCGCGCCGCGCCAAGAACTGGGCCTTCGGCCGCGGCCTGATCGCGCAACGCGCGCCGGGCGGTGGCCGGCTCGCGGACGCTTCGGCGCCCAAGTGACGCTGCGCTGACCGCCACCGACGCACGGCCATGAATCCGCTTCACCGCACTATCGGCCTTGCCGGCGCGCGCACCCTGCAGCTTCGCGGCCTGGGCGCGCTGGCTTCGCGGCTCTACGTCTACCTGTCGGGATTTCTTGCCGTCTTCCTGATGGCCGCGTATGTCTCGCCGGCCGATTTTGGCCAGTACTCGATCTACCAGTCGGTGCTGGAAGTGGCGCTGGTGGTGGGCACGCTGGGCAGCGCGCTGCTGTTCTCGCGCCATGCGGCCACCGTTCCGCCGGGCGTGCGCCGCGGCGACGTGGTTCGCACGCTGGTCATCGGGCTTCCGTTGGCCATGCTGCTGGCGGCCGCCATCCTGACGCTGCAGCGAACGGCCGTGGCCGACCTGCCCTTCGTGCTGGTCGTGGCAACGCTCGCGGTGTTCGCTTTCGTCAGCCTGCGCCTTTCGTACAGCCGCGGCCTCGGCTACGCGGGCCTGCTCAACCTCGAAGCAGGCATCCGCTCGACCATCCTGGTGCTGGGGGTCGCGGGACTCGCCCTCCTCGGGCTGGAGCTGCACGTCACGCACCTGCTGCTCATCAACCTGCTGGCGCTGCTGGTGGTGACTGCGGCCTGCATGCACACGGGCTGGGCCGCCGGACCGCCGCGCGGGAGTCCGGCGCTCGGCCTGGCATCGCAGGGCAGCGCGACGGTCTATGCGATCCTGATGTTCCTTTTGCGCAAGTCGGACCTGCTGGTCGTGGCGTTCTTCATGCCGCTGGGCTACGTGGGGGCGTTCAAGATCGCCTTCCTGCTGGCGGAAGCCCCGTCGCAGTTCGTGCAGGCCTTTTTGTACACCAAGACGCGCGCGATGCTGGGCTCCGATGCCAGCAACTTCGATGACTCGCAGCTGCAGCTGGCGAAGCATTCGTTCCTGCTGGGCTGCG
>Ga0307411_10001286_pt1 | contig 10066 bp, 8 predicted proteins | sample DK1Ometagenome_2_FD_203712 | JGI IMG/M metagenome (GOLD analysis project Ga0307411, IMG submission 203712) | Maize rhizosphere microbial communities from greenhouse at UC Davis, California, United States - DK15-O-1 | ecosystem: Host-associated > Plants > Roots > Rhizosphere > Soil | place: USA...
GTGACGCCCGTTTGCCGGGACAGGTCGGATACGCCATGCGACCGCGCCACCGTATCGAGCGCTCGGCGCAGTTCTTCGGGGGTGGCGTCCTCCAGATAGGCGTCCAGATAGGCGGCAATGGCCTCCGCGCTATTGAGATAATCTGCGGAATCAAACGCGGTGGTTTTGATCTTCGCCATCACTCGATCATTTAGAGTTGGGCTGGCGTTGTCAACTATAGTTGTCAGTTACCCCACGCTCGCCCCGTGCTGTCACGGAGTAAATCCGTGACGTCGATCCTGTCCGCCGGAAGGCGGCAGGTCGGCCGGCATTCGCCGTCTCTTCGCCCTGCTCCGGCGGCGCGTTCCGCGCCGGCGTCACTGCGCTCGGCGGCTACATGCGCAACCCAAACCTAGGCCCCGCCCACACCATCAGCCCGTACAGCGCCACTGTCAGCACGCACCCCGCCGCCAGGCTCGCCCAGAACCCGAACCCGTGCCGCAGCATCATCGGGATCAGCAGGAACATCGGCAGCGACGGCAGCACGAACCAGAAGGTCGCCTCCGCGTGGGCGGCCATGTTCGCCGCGTCCGGCTTGTCGCGCCATAGCCAGATCATGCCCAGCACCGACACCAAGGGCAGCGAGGCGATCAGCCCGCCAAACCCCGGATACCGCTTCGCCACCTCCGAAATGATGGCGATCAGGATGCCCGACAGGGCGGCTTTGATGGCAAGATAGAGCATAGGCCAAGCTACCGAGCGCAGCGAAGCGATTGCAAGGCAATCGTTGGCAGCGCGTAGAGAGAGCGCGGCCCGGATGGCCTGCCGCGCCCGGCGTCTCAAGCAAAAACATTTTCCTACAGCACCGTCAGCCGCTTATGGAATCGGCTGCCACGCCCGCCGTGGCGACAGCTCTTTGAAATTCCCCAATTCGCCTAACGGCAAAACCGGCCCGTCACCGTGAAGACTGGTGAAGACTCGTTGCCTACTTCCCCCGCCAGGGTGACAAAGTTAGCGAAGTTAGCAGGCCCCCGTTTCGCGCAAACTTCGCGGGCTGGCGGCGTTTCAAGGGAACCCGCCCGCCCGCCGGCGCATTCACTCGCCCGGAGCGGGCAGATGGAGAACTGTCATGCGTTCCGCCCTGCTCTGGCTCATCGGCATTCCGATCCCTCTCATCCTGTTGCTGGCTTACTGCACCGGGCATCTATGATCCGAACGGCAACCGCCGCGACGGCTCGTTCGTTTCTCCCGCAAGGAGAAGTTGAATGACCGATACCAAGCGCGACCCCCACGCCGACAACGACATCATCGACGAGGCGGACGAACTGCCCACCCCGTCGCAAGGCGGTGCGTCCGGCGGCGACCTTCAGCGCGAGATCGGCTCTTTCGACGAGGAGAAGACGGCGACCGGCGCGGACCCGCAGCCGACCTCCGTCCACAAGGGCCAGAAGCCGGACGGCGGCGACGAGCCCAACCTGCCCAACCGGCAGAAGACGAGTGACCAGCCCGATCGCGCCGGACCCAAGCGCACGCCGTAACGGAACCATTGGTCGAACTATGCCGCCGTTCGCCGAAGCGGCGGCTTGTCCTTTTTCTACAAGGCTTTAGCGTCCCTCTCGCCGATTCTCGGGGAGGGAAATTTCGTGTTCAAATTCACCGTTCGTACCGTTCTGCTTGCGACCGCTCTCGGCTTCGCGGCGCCTGTTCTGGCCGCCACGCCGCCCGCCGCCAACGGCTGGGGCATTCCCGCCACCGACGTTCCCGCCGATCCTTCCATCCGGCTCGGCACGCTGCCCAACGGTATGAAATATGCCGTGATGCGCAACTCGACCCCCAAGGGCGCGGCGTCGGTCCGGCTGCGCTTCGGCTTCGGCTCGATCGGCGAAGGCGAAAAGGAGCGCGGCCTCGCACACTTCATCGAACATATGACCCTCAACGAGACCAACCACGTCGCCGAGGGCGAGTTCATCAAGACGCTCGAGCGGCTGGGCTTGAAGTTCGGGCCGGACACCAATGCCGTCACCGGCTTCGACAGCACCGTCTACATGCTCGACCTTCCGCAGACCGATGCGGAGCGCGTCGACACCGCGCTGTTCCTGATGCGCGAAGTCGCCGGCGAGGCGAAATTCACCCAGGCCGCGGTCGACCGAGAGCGCGGCGTCATCCTCGGCGAGCGCCGTAGCCGCGACAGTTTCCAGCTCCGCCAGGTCATCGACCAGCTCGATTTCCAGGTTCCCGGAACCCCCTATCCCAACCGCCTGCCGATCGGCACCGAGGAAGTGCTGAAGACCGCGTCGGCGGACACGATCCATGCGCTCTATCAGCGCTATTATCGGCCCGAGAACGCGACGCTGGTGTTCGTCGGCGACGCCGATCCGGCCGCCATCGAAGCGAAGATCAAGGCGAAATTCTCGGACTGGAAAGGCGTCGGCCCGGCCGGCGCTCCGCTTCCCCGCGGCAAGGTCGATGTGGCCCGACCCGCCGCCTACGACACGTTCGTCGATCCCGCCGTCGCGACCATGGTCAACCTCACCGTCATGCGCCCGTGGGAAGATCCCGACGATACGCTCGCCGAGCGGCGCCGCGAACTGGTCCAGTCGCTGGGCGAAGGCATTTTCTCCCGGCGACTGGCCAAACTGGTCAATGCTCCCGGATCGTCGCTGCTGGGCGCATCGGCGGGCGGCGGCGACTGGCGCGACGCGGCGCTGACCAGCAGCGTGACGGTCGCGGCCAAGGACGGGGACTGGAAGGAAGCGCTCGACACCGCCGAACAGGAACTCCGCCGAGCGACCCAATACGGCTTCACCGCGTCGGAGCTGAAGCAGCAGCTGTCCATTTCGGCGGCGGGTGCGCGGACCGCCGCCGAACAGGCCAACACCCGCACCAGCGGCGGCATCGCCAATGCGGTCGTCAAATCCATCGACGAGGAAAATTTCGTCACCACGCCGGCATGGCGCCTGGCCTATTTCAACCAGGTTGCGCCGGGCATCACGCTGGAGGAGGTCAATGCCGAGTTCCGCAAGCTGTGGAAGGGCAGCGCGCCGCTAATCCATGTCAGCGACAAGCAGCCGCTCCAGACCGCCGCGCTGGCCGGAGAATTTGCGGCCAGCGCCAAGGTCGCGGTGGCCAAGCCCGCCGAGGAAGCCGCCCTCGCCTTCGCCTATGACAATTTCGGATCGCCCGGAAAGGTCGTCGAGGACAAGAGGATCGACGACCTCGGCATTCGCACCGTCCGCTTCGCCAATAATGTCCGGCTGAACATCAAGAAGACCGATTTCGAGGCAGGCAAGGTGCGCTTCAACGTCCGCATGGCGGGCGGGCAGCTCGCCATTCCCAGGGACAAGGCCGGCCTGGCGCTGATGATGACGGGCATGTCGCAGGTCGCGGCGACGTCGAAGCACAGCCTGGAGGACATCAAGACGCTGATGGCCGGCAAGGTCGTCACCGCCGGAACGCAGGTGGCGAGCGACGCATTCGTCGCGGCGGGCGCGACCACTGCGGCCGATCTCGAAACCCAGATGAAGCTGAGCGCGGCCTACCTCACCGACCCGGGCTACCGTCCCGAGGCAGCCGGGCAGTGGGACAATGTCGTGCCCGTCATCGACAAGCAGTTCGCGGCCCAGCCGCAGGGAGTGCTGCAAACCAAGGTTCCCGCCGCGATCACCGGCTATGATTGGCGCTTCGGCATTCCCGACGCCTCGGTCCTGTCGAAGCGCAATTTCGGAGAGGCACGGGCTGTGCTGTCGCCGCTCGCCGCGAACGCTCCGATCGAGATCGGCATCGTCGGTGACATCGACGAGAATGCGGCCATCGAGGCCGTGGCGAAGAGCTTCGGTGCCCTGCCCGCCCGCGCTGCGGCTGAGCCCGCCTATGCTGAAGCGCGCAAGGCAATGTTCCGGGCCGATCGCACGCCGATCCGAATGACCCACAGCGGCCCTGCAGACCAAGCTTTGGTCGCGGCTTTTTGGCCGACCGACGATGACAGCGATTACCGCCGCGAAGCATCCCTGAGCCTGCTCGCCCAGGTGCTCGACCTGATGCTCACCGAAAGCATCCGCGAGCAGCTTGGCGCGTCCTACGGCGTCTCCGTTTCGTCCGATATGTCGGATGTATACACCCACTTCGGGACGCTCTCGGTCAACACGGTCGTCGCGCCCGACAAGGCGGACGAGGTCAATGCGGCTATCTCGGCGGCGGTCAAAGAGCTTCGCGACAAGCCGATCAGCGCCGACCTGCTGGCCCGCGCGCGCAATCCGATCATGGAAGGCATCGCCAAGAACCTGCGCGAGAACGGCTATTGGATGGCCTTCGTCGACCAGGCGCAGAGCCACACGGATCGCCTCGACCGGATCCGCCAGCGCAAGGCCATCTACGAGGCCATCACGCCGGCGGACCTCCAGAAACTTGCCCAGTCCTACCTGACCGACAAGGCTTTGCAACGAGTGCTGATCGTGAGCGACAAGCTGGCTGCATCGACCGCGGCCGCCAAATAACAGAGTGGCGCGTACCGGGCTTGTGTATTGTTTAGCTAATACAGTATAACTCCCACTTGGAGTCGCGCCACGGGCGCTCTGTAGGGGGTTAGACAATGCGCAAGTCCGATTTCGCCAAGCTCACCGCGACAGCCGTGGCCACTGCTACCGCTTCGCTCGGCCCGGCCGGTGCGGTGACGCCGTCGGCGACGGCGGTCGCGCCGGATCTTTCGAATGTGCCGCTGATTCCGCGCACCAGCCTGTTCGGCAATCCCGTCAAGTCGGCAGGCAGGATTTCACCGGACGGCAAGCAATTCGCCTTCATTGCTCCGCGCGATGGCGTGATGAACCTGTGGGTCGCGCCGATCGGCGATGTCGCCGCCGCAAAACCGCTGACGGCCGAAACCAAGCGCCCCATCCGCCAATATTTCTGGTCGCCGGACAGCAAGCAGCTGTTGTTCATCAACGATGCCGGGGGCGACGAGAATTTCCTGCTCTACAGCGTGGACATCGGCACGGCCGCCATCCGCTCGCTCACGCCGTTCCAGAAAACACGCGTCCGGATCATCCAAGTCTCGCCCGACGTTCCCGACCGCATCCTGGTCGGTGTCAACAACCGCGATCCCAAGTGGCACGACGTCTACAGCCTCGACCTCGCGAGCGGGAAGCTGACACCGGCATTGATGAACACCGGCGAATATGCGGATTTCCTGGTCGACCAGAAGCTGGTAATCCGTGGAGCATCCAAGTCGCGTGACGATGGCGGCAGCGATTATTATCGCGTGGTCGACAATAAGGTGGAAACCAAGCCGTTCGAGAGCGTCGGCCTCGACGACAGCCTATCGACCGCACCGCTCGGCTACACGTCCGACGGAAAGACGCTCTACTGGATCGACAGCCGCGACCGGGAAACTGCCGCGCTGGTCGCCCAGGATGCTGCGACCGGGAAACGCGTCGTCATCGGCAGCGACCCGCGCGCCGACATCGGTGAAGCCATTGCCGATCCGCGCACCGGTCAGGTGCTTGCATATGGTGTCGAGTATCTGCGCAACGAATGGAAGCCACTCGACAAATCGGTTGGAGCGGACATTGCCTTCCTCGAAGGCAAGCTGAAGGGCGACATCGGCGTCACCTCGCAGACACTCGACAACAGCAAATGGACCGTCGCGGTCGATCCGGTAACCGCACCGTCGTCGGTGTGGCTGTATGACCGGAAGTCGAAGGCGCTTACCAAGCTCTATACCAGTCGCCCTGCTCTTGACGGGATGCCGCTTGCTGCCATGTATCCGGTGGAAATCAGATCGCGCGACGGGAAAGTCCTGCCGTCCTACCTCACCCTTCCACCCGGCGCGGACAGCGACGGCGACGGACGTCCGAACAAGCCCGTGCCCCTCATCCTCCTGGTTCACGGAGGTCCCTGGGGCCGGGACAGCTATGGCTATAACGGCCTGCACCAGATGCTCGCCAATCGCGGCTACGCGGTCTTGTCGGCCAATTTCCGGGCTTCGACCGGATTCGGGAAAAGTTTCATCAAGGCCGGCGATTTGCAGTGGGGCCGGGCCATGCACGATGACCTGATCGACGCTACCGATTGGGCAGTCGCCAACGGGGTCACCAGCGCCGACAAGGTCGCCATCATGGGTGGCAGCTACGGCGGCTATGCCACGCTGGCCGGAGTCACCATGACGCCGGACAAATTCGCCTGCGGGGTAGACATCGTCGGCCCATCCAACCTCGAGACCCTATTAAAGACGATCCCGCCCTATTGGACCGCGATCCGCACTCAATTCTACAAGCGCATGGGCGATCCAAATACGCCCGAGGGCCTGGCTCTGCTCAAGGAGCGCTCGCCGCTCTACCACGCCGACAAGATCAGCAAGCCCCTGTTGATCGGACAGGGCGCGAACGACCCCCGGGTCAACATCGCCGAATCCGGGCAAATCGTGGACGCGATGAAGGCCCGTTCGATCCCGGTGACGTACGTCGTGTTCCCGGACGAAGGGCACGGATTCGCTCGGCCTGTCAACAACCTCGCCTTCTATGGCATCACCGAGCAATTCCTCGGCAAATGCCTAGGCGGGCGCGCCGAAGCGCTGGGCGACGATGTCAAAAAATCGACCGCGAAAGTTGAAGAAGGCGCCGCCCTCGTCCCTGGCCTCGCCATAGCGACCGGCGGGGCCCAATGAACTAGAGCGGGCGCGCTTCGGCCATCCTGACGTCGTCCAGCATGCTGGTCGAAGGCAGGACGAAACGCACCTTCTTCTCGGCAAAATCGATGGACATGCGATCGAACGCCCTCATCGCGTTCATCCCCAACAGGACGGCCGGACGGTTCTGAAGCCCGAGTTTGCGGAAGATATGCGCGTCGGCGAACGCGACAGCCAGTTTGGTGAGGCCGACGCCGGATCCCAACTGCAGCTCTTTCAGGATCGCATAACGGGCGGTCAGCGTTTCACCCATTACAGACTCGATGACCATCTGTTCCGGCACCGCGGTTTGACGGCGCCGAAGAGCACGTTCCAGCGCCAGATTGCCGATCGTCACTTGAGATCCGGTGTCAATAATGACCGTCACCGGCTGCCCGTCGATATGGGCCTTGGTGAAGACTAGCCGTCCCTGGCGCGATTTGGCGCGAACGACGATTTCGTCCTTGTCGATCCTTTCCGCCTTCCGCGGGGTGGGCGTAATCGACATCGTTCCCGCCTTGAAGTCGAACAAAACACGCTGCGATCTCAAACTGTCGATGCCCAGCATACCATCTGCACCGATGTTGCCAGCCTCCAGCGCGGGTGCATTGTTGACAGACATCATCCTGGTGCTGACCTGGAGACGCGGAATCTGCACGGTCTTGACTGCATTCACGCCGACAACGCTGTGCAGGATCGTATTCCTGCCGCTCTCAAGCTGCAGTTCGCTCGCCAACTGACGGGAGATGATCGTTCGCTCGGCACCGGTGTCGACTAGAAAACGATAGGGGCCGCGTCCCACTACAGAAACCGGAACCGTCATTCGCTGCCGGATGTCGGTTCCGAGCTTCACTTCATCGGTCGTGGTTTCCCGGTCGATGGCGCCGGCCTTCCCCAACTCGCTTTCCATGACCGTCGGCTGGGCGATCAAAGCCGAAGTGGAAAAGAGAACTCCGGCGGCAAGCCATGGCACGAGTTTCATCAGCAGCGCTCCGTTGCACGACCTCGAACTGGCAGTCTCCGGCAAGGCTACGCCCGCTGCCAGCATGCCGCAAGCGGCATGACCGCACCGCATCGGACGTTCCATCAACCTATTGGTAAGGCTGCTTTCCTATCGTCGCGGACGGACATGTTTGGTGTGGCGTGCCTAGTGGAGCCTGAAATCGCGTGAAAAACCTGCCGGTCGAGACGACGCTCTATTCGCTGTCCGATGCACCGCCCTCGCCGAAGCCAGGCGGGGACCGACGCGACGGCGAACGCCATATGACACTATACCGGGTCGGATCGATGCTGGTCGAGAACCGGCGCGAACTCTGCCTGATCAAGAATATTTCGGCGGGCGGGATGATGGTGCGTCTGTACTGCTCGGTCGCGGAAGGGACGGCGGTCGCCATCGAGTTGAAGAGCGGCCAATCCATACGCGGCCAAGTCAGCTGGGTCCGCGATCAGCAGGCCGGCGTTACGTTTGACGAGCCGGTCGATGTGATCGACATTTTGTCGGCCTCGATGACCGGGCCCCGCCCACGGATGCCGCGCATCGAAACCGATTGCCACGCCACCCTTCGCGACGGCGCCAACGCGCTAAGAGTGAAGGTGTGCGACATTTCGCAGGGCGGCGTGAAAATCGCCTGCGAGACGATCCTGCCCCGCGGCGCCGACGTGGTTGTCAGCCTGCCAGGCATCGAACCACAGCGCGGCATCGCCTGCTGGGTCGTGGACGGCTTCATGGGGGTCGCCTTCAACCGGCTGATTCCGCTGGACGAACTGGTCGGATGGCTTCAGGGGCAACGTGAAACGCAACGTAGCGCGAACTAGCTCGCGACCCGGAATCAGTGTCAGTCGACAGGGACGTGAAGGAACCGGCCGAGCCACTGCTCGCCGTAGCGCAACTCTTCCTCGGTCAGCGTCGATTTGAGGCCTGGTCTGCGGAAATCCGGCTTCACCCGCGGGCGAGGCGCGGGGACATGGCGGAGAACCTGTTCGGGCGCGAGCTTCCGTGAAAAACTGATCCCCGCGCTACGGGTCTTCGCCCACGCGACCTTGCCCGGAATGCTGAGATCACCCTTTCGAAAGACGATAGCCGCACCCTCGACGGGCAGCTTATCGCCCTCAACCAAAGCCCCCTCGGCGCTGAGATTGCGCAGCTTCACTGGCAGCGATGTGCCCGACAGCTCCAGGCTGGCGGCCATCAGCACGTTCGAACGACGCGTCTTGCGATTCTGCGTGTTGCTGCTCTCGTCCATTGCGCCTTTGCTAAGGCAAAGCGGTAAAACTAGGTTTAACGCGAAGGTGCCAATGAAGATAATTTCGCGTCCCGCCGCCATGTTGACCCTGCTGGCCTTGTTGGTTTCGGCGAGCCTGTTCGGCGGACCGGAGAACCGGTTCGATGTCGCCGCGATCCATTGGCTGGCCAATATCCGCCACGCTCAACCGCAACTCACCAGCATCATCGTAATCCTCACGCAGCTGGGAAGCATTTACGCCACGCTCGGCCTGGGCCTTCTCGCCTCCGCCTGGCTTGCGACTCGGAAGCAATATCGCGCGGCGTTTCTGCTTGCCTTGACCGTGATGCTCGAACGGCTGACCGTCGACGGCTTGAAGATGATCGTTGGCCGGCCACGTCCAGGCTTCGACCTTCACCCGGTCATGACCAGCAGTTCGAGCTTCCCGAGCGGTCACTCGGCCAACAGCATGACGGCTTTCGTTGCGGTCGCCGTCATCGTCACGCCACCCGCATGGCGGCGCTTCGCACTCATCTCTGCAATCTGCCTCAGCATTGTCGTCGGCCTGACCCGCGTCTTCCTCGGCGTTCACTGGCCGAGCGATGTTGCCGGCGGTTGGACGTTGGGCCTGTTGATCGTCGGACTGGCGCTGATCGTCGGCCGACGATCAGGCGCGATCGAAGCGCAGCATGATATTGTTGGACGGCATCTCCCGCCGGTCCGCGAGGATTAGGCCGCGCATTGCGGCTTCGGCGGCGAAATCCTCGACCAGCCGCAGCCCCCATTCGGAATTGCGCGCCTTCAGGCTTTGGTCGAAGGCAAGGTTCGACGCGGCAGCCTCGACCGCCGCTTCCAGCCACGGACCGTAGAGGATGAGCGATCCGCCCGACGCGAGGATCCGGTGCGCTCCGGCGAGAAGGCCGATCGCCGAATTCCACGGGCTGATGTGGACCATGTTGATGCAAAGCATCGCGTCCGCCCGGCGAGCCGGCCAATCGTCGGACCGCGTATCGATGAGCAGCGGCTGAAGCATGTTTGGCGGACCGTCCCTACGCCATGCTTCGATCGACGCCAGCGCTTGCGGATCCGGATCGCTCGGCTGCCAGTCAAGGTTCGCGAAACGTAGCGCGAAGGCCAGCGCATGCTCTCCCGTTCCGCTGGCGATCTCCAGCGCCAGGCCGCTGTCCGGAAGCCAATCCGTCAGCAC
>Ga0307411_10001289_pt1 | contig 10055 bp, 7 predicted proteins | sample DK1Ometagenome_2_FD_203712 | JGI IMG/M metagenome (GOLD analysis project Ga0307411, IMG submission 203712) | Maize rhizosphere microbial communities from greenhouse at UC Davis, California, United States - DK15-O-1 | ecosystem: Host-associated > Plants > Roots > Rhizosphere > Soil | place: USA...
ACGAGTGGATTCCATGACGACTACGCCCAAACCTTTGGTCCTGATGATTCTCGACGGCTTCGGTCACAGCGACAGCCCCGAATCCAATGCCGTGTTCGCGGCGAAGAAACCCGTGCTGGACCGTCTATGGGCCACCGTGCCGAATGGCTTGATTTCGGGCAGCGGCATGGACGTCGGCCTGCCGGACGGCCAGATGGGCAACTCGGAAGTCGGCCACATGAACCTCGGCGCCGGGCGCGTGGTGTATCAGGACTTCACCCGCGTGACCAAAGCGATCCGCGACGGCGAATTCTTCGAAAACCCGACCATCTGCGCCGCTGTCGATAAAGCCGTGGCCGCCGGCAAAGCCGTGCACTTCATGGGCCTGCTGTCCGATGGCGGCGTGCACAGCCACCAAGATCACCTGATCGCCATGGCCGAACTGGCCTTCAAGCGCGGCGCCGAAAAAATCTACCTGCACGCCTTCCTCGACGGCCGCGACACACCGCCAAAAAGCGCTGCTTCGTCGATCGAACTGCTCGATGCAACTTTCCAGGCCTTGGGCAAAGGCCGGATCGCCAGCATCATCGGCCGCTACTTCGCCATGGACCGTGACAACCGCTGGGATCGTGTCGCCCAGGCCTACAACCTGATCGTCGACGGCAACGGCGAATTCAACGCCGCCACCGCTCAGGAAGGTCTTGAAGCTGCCTACGCCCGTGGCGAAAGCGACGAGTTCGTCAAAGCCACCTCCATCGGCGAGCCGGTAAAAGTCGAGGACGGCGATGCCGTGGTGTTCATGAACTTCCGTGCCGACCGCGCTCGCGAGCTGACCCGGGTGTTCGTCGAAGACGATTTCAAGGAATTCGCGCGCGCCCGCCAGCCAAAACTGGCCGGTTTCGTCATGCTGACCCAGTATGCCGCAAGCATTCCGGCACCGTCGGCCTTCGCCGCCGGCAGCCTGGAAAACGTCCTCGGTGATTACCTGGCGAAAAACGGCAAGACCCAGCTGCGCATCGCTGAAACCGAGAAGTATGCCCACGTGACCTTCTTCTTCTCCGGCGGTCGCGAAGAACCGTTCCCGGGCGAAGAGCGCATCCTCATCCCGTCGCCGAAAGTCGCTACCTATGACCTGCAGCCGGAAATGAGCGCGCCGGAAGTCACCGACCGCATCGTCGACGCCATCGAAAACCAGCGCTACGACGTGATCGTGGTCAACTACGCCAACGGCGACATGGTCGGCCATAGCGGCGTATTCGACGCGGCGGTGAAGGCGGTCGAGTGCCTGGACACCTGCGTCGGCCGCATCGTTGAAGCGCTGGAGAAGGTCGGCGGCGAAGCACTGATCACCGCTGACCACGGCAACGTCGAAAAAATGGCTGATGAAGAAACTCATCAGGCGCACACAGCGCACACCACCGAGCCGGTGCCGTTCATCTATGTGGGCAAGCGCGACCTGAAAGTGCGCCAGGGTGGCGTGCTGGCGGACGTGGCACCTACCATGCTGATGCTGCTGGGTCTGGAAAAACCGGCGGAGATGACAGGTACCTCGATCCTCGTATAAACACCGCCAATCCCTGTGGGAGCGAGCCTGCTCGCGAATACGGTGGATCAGTCGACAGCGATGTCGCCTGACGCACCGCTTTCGCGAGCAAGCTCGCTCCCACATTGGTTTTGCGGTGTTTTTCTGTCCAGTTATCATACAGTCCCAATTGGGCGTTTTTTTTGCAGCCTCGGGCGGGCATACTAGGCCGTCCCTCACCCTGGTGCCGCCCGCCCCTATGCTTCGCGTCCTGATTGCCCTCGCTCTGACCTGTCTGCTCCAGCCGGCCTTCGCCGACGAGCGCGCGCAAACCCAACAGCAGTTGGACGCCACGCGTCAGGATATCGCCGAGCTGAAAAAGCTCCTCGGCAAGCTGCAGGAAGAAAAATCCGGCGTGCAGAAAGAGCTCAAAGGCACCGAAACCGAGATGGGCAAGCTGCAGAAGCAGGTCGACGCCCTGCAGAAAGAACTGCAGAAAAGCGAATCCGAGCTGCAGCGGCTCGATGCAGAGAAAAAAAAACTCCAGAGCGCGCGCACTGAACAGCAGCGACTGATAGCCATTCAGGCCCGTGCGGCTTACCAGAACGGTCGCCAGGAATACCTCAAGCTGCTGCTCAACCAGCAGAACCCCGAGAAATTCGCCCGCACCCTCACCTATTACGATTACCTGAGCCAGGCCCGCCTGGAGCAGTTGAAGAACTTCAACGAAACCCTGCGCCAACTGGCCAATGTCGAAAAAGACATCGGCCTGCAGCAAGCGCAGTTACTGGTGCAGAAAAGCGACCTCGACACTCAGCGCGAAGCACTCGAGAAGGTCCGCAAGGAACGCCAGCAGGTTCTCGCCAAGCTAAATGACGACGTGAAGGCCCGCGACCAGAAACTCGCCGCCCGCGAGCAGGATCAGGCAGACCTGTCTAAAGTCCTTAAAACCATTGAAGAAACCCTGGCCCGCCAGGCTCGTGAGGCAGAGGAAGCGCGGCAGAAAGCGCTGATCGCCCAGCAGGAAGCGGAAAAAAAGCGTTTGCGTGAGGCGCAGGCTGAAAACAGCGACGCCCCACGAAAACCCGTCAGATCAAGTCCCGGCGCGCTGGTTTCGAGCAGCGGCGAAACCTTTGGCGGGCCTTTTGCTGCAACCCGGGGAAAACTTCCGTGGCCGGTTGATGGTCGATTACTCGCACGCTTCGGTGAAAGCCGTGGCGACGATGCCCGCACCAAATGGGATGGCGTGATGATCAGCGCCTCCGCCGGCAGTCAGGTGCACGCCGTACATGGCGGGCGCGTGGTGTTTGCCGACTGGCTGCGCGGTGCCGGCTTGCTGGTGATCCTCGATCACGGCAACGGTTTTTTGAGTCTTTACGGTCACAACCAGACGCTGCTCAAGTCGGCGGGTGATGTGGTCAAGGCGGGTGAGTCGATTTCCACTGTTGGTAACAGTGGCGGTCAGGACACGCCAGCGCTGTATTTTGCAATTCGTCAGCAGGGTCACCCGAGTGATCCGGCGCAATGGTGCCGTGCGCAAGGATAAGCGCACCGCCTAATTCAGGAGTTCGTTCGACATGCTGCATTTGTCCCGCCTTACCTCGCTGGCCCTGACGATCGCTCTGGTGATCGGCGCGCCTCTGGCGTTCGCCGCGCAACCGGCCCCGACCGTCGCTCCGGCAGGCACTGCCGCGACCGCCAAGGCGCCGCTGCCGCTGGAAGAGCTGCGCACCTTCGCCGAGGTCATGGACCGGATCAAAGCCGCATACGTCGAGCCTGTGGACGACAAGACCCTGCTGGAAAACGCGATCAAGGGCATGCTCAGCAACCTCGATCCGCATTCGGCCTACCTCGGCCCGGAAGACTTCACCGAGCTGCAGGAAAGCACCAGCGGTGAGTTCGGCGGTCTGGGCATCGAAGTCGGCGCCGAAGACGGCTTCATCAAGGTCGTTTCGCCAATCGATGACACCCCGGCGTCGAAGGCTGGCATTCAGGCCGGTGACTTCATCGTCAAGATCAACGGCCAGCCAACCCGCGGCCAGACCATGACCGAAGCCGTCGACAAGATGCGCGGCAAGATCGGTCAGAAAATCACCCTGACTCTGGTTCGCGATGGCGGCACGCCGTTCGACGTGACCCTGGCGCGTGCGGTGATTCAGGTGAAGAGCGTCAAGGCGCAGTTGCTTGAGTCGGGTTACGGCTACATCCGCATCACCCAGTTCCAGGTCAAGACCGGCGAAGAAGTCTCCAAGGCCCTGGCCAAACTGCGCAAGGACAACGGCAAGAAGCTCAACGGCATCATTCTCGACCTGCGCAACAACCCGGGCGGCGTGCTGCAATCGGCGGTGGAAGTGGTCGACCACTTCATCACCAAGGGCCTGATTGTCTACACCAAGGGCCGCATCGCCAATTCCGAGTTGCGCTTCTCCGCTACCGGCAAGGACGAAAGCGAAGCGGTGCCAATGGTCGTGCTGATCAACGGCGGCAGCGCCTCGGCTTCGGAAATCGTCGCCGGCGCCTTGCAGGATCAGAAACGCGCAGTGGTCATGGGCACCACCAGTTTCGGCAAGGGCTCGGTGCAGACCGTCTTGCCGCTGAACAATGATCGCGCGCTGAAGATCACCACCGCGCTGTACTTCACCCCCAATGGCCGCTCGATCCAGGCCCAGGGCATCGTCCCGGACATCGAAGTGCGCCGCGCGAAGATCACCAACGAAGCCGACAGCGAATACTTCAAGGAAGCCGATCTGCAAGGTCACTTGGGCAACGGCAACGGTGGCGCCGACAAACCGAGCGGTTCCGCTGGCAAGGCCAAAGCGATGCCACAGGACGATGACTACCAATTGGCCCAGGCCCTGAGCCTGCTCAAAGGCCTGAGCATCACCTCCGGCCGCTGAGGATGTTGCTGCGTTCCCTCTGCATTCTGTTGTGCTGTCTGGCGGGTTTTGCCCAAGCAGAGCCCGCCAGCTCCACGCCGCAAAAAGCCTACCTGACACTGATCATCGACGACCTGGGGCAGAACCTGCCCCGGGATCGCCGCGTGCTCGCCCTGCCCGGCCCGGTGACGGCGGCAATCATGCCCGACACCCCACACGCCACCGAGTTTGCCCGCGAAGCCCATCGCGCCGGCAAGATCGTCATTCTGCACATGCCCATGGACCCGGCCACCGGGCCGTACGCCTGGCACCCCGAACTGCCCATTGAAGAACTGCAGAAACGCCTGAATGCCGCGTTCGAAAAAGTCCCGTTCACCGCCGGCATCAACAATCACATGGGCAGCCGCATGACCGCGCAGCCTGCGGCGATGGCGTGGTTGATGGGCGAATTGCAGCGTCGGCACAAGTTCTTCGTCGACAGCCGCACCAGCGCTCAAACGGTCGCTGCGCAGCAGGCGCAGAAAATCGATCTGGCCAGCGTTTCCAGAGACGTGTTTCTCGATGATGAGCGCACCGAAGCGGCCATTGCCACTCAGTTGCAGACAGCGATCGCCCTGGCGCACAAACAGGGTTCAGCGGTGATCATCGGCCATCCGTATCCGCAGACCCTGGCGGTGCTGGAGCGGGAACTGCCCAAGCTCAAGGCGCAAGGTGTCGACTGGATCGATATCCGGCAGATGATCAGCGTGCGCAGCAATCGCGCCATGGCCGGGCATGGCAAGGACGGCGTCTACCGGTAAAACCCTGTGACGCTGGCACATACATAGTTACCACCCGATAACCGTCCCCGTTTCCGATAGTGCGACCTGCAACAGGTCGCGACGCCCTCGCGTCGCTTTCAACTATCAGGAATCATCATGACTATCGAAGACAATATCGCAGCGCTTCCACGGCAAATGGAACCGATCATCCAGGACAACCTGCTGATCAACTTCTCCACGGAGTTCAATCGGGTCTGGAGCAGCAACGGCTCGAAAGCAAAATCCGCCACGTTTTGGCGCCCCGCCCCCGCTCCGGATGCACTGCCGGGCTATTTCCCGCTGGGCGATGTGCTGATCCCCGGCGATGCCAATATCAACGGCGAAGTAGTCGCGGCCGTGGTCTGCGAGAGGGATTTGAAAGGAGTCGAAAACGCCAGAGGCAAGGCACTGGCGCGCCCTGTCGATTTTGAACTGGTCTGGAAAGAAACCGGGGCGCCCAATGTTGCGCGCCTGTCGATCTGGCGCCCTTTGGCACCTGTCGGTTACGTCGCATTGGGACAAGTCTGCACCACCGATCATTGCAAACCTTCTCTCAACTCAGTGCGTTGCATCAGGGTCGACCTCGTCGTCGCAGCGAACCTCGGCGAGTTGATCTGGAATGACAAAGGTAGCGGCGCCAAAATGAGTTTCAGTGCCTTCGCCATCGAACCGCCGACTGCGGCAGCAGGCGATATCCTGTTTGCAGCGGGCACATTCGCCGGCATTCAGGGCTACAGCAAACCTGCGGCCCCCTCATCGGTGTACGCGTTGCGCATGCAGATCCCTGTGCAACTGAGCGAACCGCCGCTGGTTCCGGTTCTCAGTGGAAATGCCAAGCCAGCCGAAAGCGAACCCGCCACGGTCACACATGTCGCCCGCCTGCCTTGGTTCGCGGTGCGAGACCATGCGCATCCCGGTGAACAGTTTCGCAACTCACCTTACTACGCACTCAAAAGGACCGACGAATACGTGCTCATCGGTTATGAGCGCAATGAGTCAGACACATACCGCGCGACAAAATGGACTGCGCCGCGCGCGCAGAGCGCCGTGACGATGCGGATGTTCCATAGCTTCACCGCGATCGAAATTGTAAAGGCCTGGCCATCCGTGCCTCTGAGCGACATCCGCATGACAAGATTCTCGGCGTGCCTGCCGAAGGCCTTAACCCACACTGAAGCGTCTTCCAACGGCTGGAACGAGCTGCGACCGCAGATCGTGATTGCCATGGTGCCAAAACAATCAGCCGTAGCGGTCTATCAGATGCAAAGCCATTACGAACTGGTGAGGGAAGACGGTACTCAAGTGGCGGTCGATTTCGGCTATACCGACGACTCCAGCGTTCTGCTGACGCAATACCCGCCGCAATCCATCGAGTCAGTCAGTTTGTGCCCATCGCTGACGTCGGACATCCCCGCTGAGCCAGGCATCGACAGCACCAGCGTAGAAGCGCTGCCATCGCCTGATCTGGATGTGGTCACAGATAGCGCCCCATGATTTCATCGACCACGCCTTCCTTGCGCAACTGATCCAGCGCGGTTTGCAGTTTGGCGACGACTTCATCGGAGACGTCCTTGTTCAGCGCCAGGTACAACTCGGCACTGTTGAAGCGCAGCACAGTCTTCAGACCAGTCACACCGTCCTGCCGCGCCAGATAACGGCCGGCAGGATCACCGGTAGCCCAGAGATCGATCTGGCCGTTGAGCAGTTTCTTCGCATTGTCCTGATCGCGCAGCACCACCACCGGTTTGAGGCCCTGTTTGGTCAGCGTCTCGGCAATTGCGTCGCCTTTGTAGGCGCCGATCTTGTACTTGCGCGCATCATTGAGGGTTTCCAGGGTGATCTTGCTGTCAGCCTTGGCCAGCAGAATCCAGTCGTCCGGGCCGATCGGGCCGACCCATTTGAACAGTCTTTCGCGATCAGGCAGGCGCGCCATGACGAAGGCACCGTAGCCGGGGTTTTCCAGGGCGAGTTTGTAGACTCGTTCCCAAGGGAAACGCAGGGTCAGGCTGTACGTGAGGCCGGCGCGCTGGAACATCTCGCGGACGATGTCGGTGGCAATGCCGTTGATGTTTTCGCCCTGAGCGAAATTCTTGCCGTTCTTCGCCATGTTGTACGGCGGGAAGTTTTCGGTGAGCAGCACCAGATCGGTGTCGGGACCGTTTTCGGCGCGAGCATTGCTGATCAACAGCAATGAGGCGCTGGCGAGAACAACTAGCAGGCGTTTGATCATGTCGGGCTACCGGAATCCATGGCGTGCCCAAGAGTGCCTTGGGCGCGCCATGCTGTCCACTGGCCTTTATGGTGAAACACATTCGTGTCCGCCGCCCCAACCGCTCACGATTGCACGTAAAGGAAAACTCTTAGTTGTTGCGCAGACTTTAGTCATTCCAGGTTTAGTGCAAGCCCCGATAATAGAATAACAAAAATAACAAATGGCAATAGAAAGTCAGCGGGCCTTAATAGCTTAACAATTTAGACTAAGCGAAAGACGCAAAACGATCTGAATAATCAAGGACTGATCATGCACTGTAAATCCAGAATTATTTTGGCAATCTCACTAATTGCACTGACAACCTCACAAACTTCCTGCGCCCATGGAATTCCTGATGCACCGGAGCCGGTACTATTGAGCAATGCAGAAGATACTTATGGCCACTGGAACGGTATTGGCAAAATAATCCAGAATGACCGGCCTTACTGCACGGCTTTTCTGCTGGACACTCGCAGCACTGACAATGCAACAGTTGGACCGGCTTATATCCTGACTAACGCTCACTGTACTTCGGTACGGGTTGGCACAGCGACCAACATCCCCTATCAGGGACAAATCCAGTTCAATTACTTTCACGACACGCTTGAAAATGGCAAACGGTACGACATAAGCAAGATCAACTGGGCAAGTTTTGCCAGCACTGATATTGCGATCATGGAGCTGGACGCGTCGCTTGGCACTTTACTAAAGGACGGGGTAACTCCGCTTAAACTGGCGTCCGCAGCGGTGGATAGCCTTACTCAGGTAAACGTGGTCGGCGCTCCGGTTTCGGCGCCTGGGCTGCAACTTTCAGCGTGTACCCAAGAGGCAGGCAACCAGACCTTGACGAAATACTTGAACGTCCACGTTGATTACCACAAACAAAATTGCAAAGGTATCGAGCCTGGCTCTTCAGGCAGCCCGGTTCTCGATGCAAGCTCAGGAGAGTTACTGGGAATTTCATCGGGTACCACTTACGGGATATCTTCGGACGATTTGTGTTTCTGGCATGGTCTGTGTGACGACAATAAGAAAAGTGCTATACCCAACCAGGCAAGCCAGAGTTTTCCGATCAACTATTTAGCCGATTGTTTCAATAACGGAAACTTTGATCCAGGAGCATCCAATTGCCAACTTTCGCCCCACTTCAATTTTCAATTCAGATCGAAATCCAGGGCAATTTCGGATATCAGCTTACATAAACGGCCTGTCGAACACGGTGATCCGACTCCCGCCTGGGACATTGATTTTTCAATGAATACTCGGTGGTATCGCTTCAAAACGGTTCGTGATGCTGAAGCTTGTTATTCGCCGAACAATTACAGTCCCCCCATCAGCACAATTAACGCCAAAGTGGAATCCGAGATCGGCAGGGAGGCTGGAATGTATTATCTGTGTGTGACCGGAGCAGATGCAGCCGAAGGTCAGCCAGACAATGGATTCCCTGGCAATCCCCAGATACTTGCGGCAAGAGTCGTACCCCCGGTTTTAGGGCAGCTACCGGAACCAACACTCACGGCTGAGCCCGATGGCGATGACCTGTTTATACAATATCGTGAAAGCGCAGATCGCAATCTCTGGACGCAAATCTATGTGGGAGCGGCGCAGGAAACGCAATGCGCCGAGATCGAACCCAAGCAATACACCAAGGTAGACGATGGATTTTTCGTCCCCATTGAAGCGCTGCCATTGACACTGTGCAGCTTCACAATGGATCGCAACCTCAGCACTTCAAACGTGCGCACTGATCAGCTACAACATCCGTAAATTCCCGGTGTGGCGGGCTCTGCCCGATACGAAGCCCGCCACATTATCCAGGGGAATTCAACGCATGACGATGCCGCGATGCGCCATGTAGGCTTTGGCTTCCTGCACGGTGTATTCGCCGAAGTGGAAAATACTCGCCGCCAGCACCGCACTGGCGTGACCTTCGAGAATGCCGTCAGCCAGATGTTGAAGATTGCCGACGCCACCGGAAGCGATCACCGGAATACCCAGCGCGTCGCTGATGGCGCGGGTCACGCCGAGGTCGAAACCGTTTTTCATGCCGTCCTGATCCATGCTGGTCAGGAGGATTTCGCCAGCACCGAGGCCTTCCATTTTCTTTGCCCACTCGACTGCATCGAGGCCGGTCGGCTTGCGCCCGCCGTGGGTGAAGATTTCCCAGCGCGGGGTTTCGCCCGGGCCGGAGACTTTCTTGGCGTCGATCGCAACGACGATGCACTGCGAGCCGAAATGCTGCGCGGCTTCGCCAACGAACTCCGGGTTGAACACGGCAGCGGTGTTGATCGAGACCTTGTCCGCGCCGGCATTGAGCAGGTTGCGGATGTCCTGCACGGTACGCACGCCACCGCCGACAGTCAGCGGAATGAACACCTGGCTGGCCATGCGCTCAACGGTATGCAACGTGGTGTCACGGCCATCGACGCTGGCGGTGATGTCGAGAAAGGTAATCTCATCGGCGCCCTGCTCGTCGTAGCGACGGTCGATTTCCACCGGGTCACCGGCGTCGCGGATGTTTTCGAACTTCACACCTTTGACGACCCGGCCGTTGTCCACGTCCAGGCAAGGGATGATGCGTTTGGCCAGCGCCATGGTCAGTCCTCAGCCTTGACGTGGACAACGGC
>Ga0307411_10001290_pt1 | contig 10053 bp, 9 predicted proteins | sample DK1Ometagenome_2_FD_203712 | JGI IMG/M metagenome (GOLD analysis project Ga0307411, IMG submission 203712) | Maize rhizosphere microbial communities from greenhouse at UC Davis, California, United States - DK15-O-1 | ecosystem: Host-associated > Plants > Roots > Rhizosphere > Soil | place: USA...
CGTTCGCCACCCGCGTCGACGCGATCACGAACTTCCAGGCCACCCGCGCGGACGAGGACGATCTCTACGTGGAGGATCTGGTCCAGGGCGCGGCGACGCTCTCGGACGCCGAGCTGGCGGCGGTCCGCGCCACGGCGCTCGCCGAGCCACAGCTGGTGAAGCGCCTCCTCTCCCCGCGCGGCGACATCACCGCGATCAACATCACGCTCGGGCTCCCGGGAGAACGCATCGGCGAGGAGTTCGATGCCATCAACGCCGTGCGCGCCAACCTGGCCGCCTTCCGCGAGCGACATCCCGACATCCGCGTCTACGTCTCGGGAGTGGCCATGCTCTTCGCCGGCTTCAGCGAAGCCATGCAGCGCGACATGGGCAGCCTGGTGCCGCTCACGTTCCTGGCCGCGCTCCTCGTCGTCGGCGTGGCGACGAGGAGCGTCACCGGCACGGCCGGAACCATGGTCGTCGTCGTGCTCGCCATCGTCACCGCCATGGGCGCGGCGGGATACCTCGGCGTCCAATTCACGGCCCCGATCGCCTCCGTGCCGACGATGATCATGACCCTCGGCGTCGCGGACAGCGTCCACATCCTGAGCGCCGCGCAACGGGCGATGGCGCGGGGGCTGCCCAAGCGCGAGGCACTGCGGGAGAGTCTCGGTCTGAACACCGTCCCGGTGATCCTGACTGCCGCGACGACCGCCGTCGGATTCCTCTCGATGAACTTCAGCGAGGTGCCGCCGTTTCGCGATCTCGGGAACGTGACCGCCGTCGGCATCCTGGCTGCCTGCGCCCTGTCGCTCACCGTCCTGCCGGCACTCCTGCTCCTGCTGCCGTTCCGCGCCGCGCGTCGGCCGGAGGAGGGCGCCCGCCGGGCCGCGCTCCTCGGACGCCTCGGTCGCGTCGTGGCGGCCCGGCACCGCCTGGTGCTCGTGGGCGGCGGCGCGCTCGCCCTCGCGACCGGCGTGCTGGCGATGCGCAACGAGCTGAGTGACGAGTTCGTGAAGTACCTCGACCCGCGGATCGGGTTTCGGCGGGACACGGACTACCTGAGCGAGCGGCTGACGGGCATCTACACCATCGAGTATTCGGTCGGCGCCGGCCGGAGCGGGGGAATCACCGACCCTGATTACCTGGGCCTCCTCCACGACTTCCGCCGGTGGCTCGAGGCGCAGCCTCACGTGACACACGTCAGCGCGTTCGACGAGGTGGCGAAGCGAATGAACCGCGCGATGCACGGAGACAGTGGCGCGTACTACCGGCTTCCGGACGACGCCGACGAGGCCGCGCAGTACTTGCTGCTCTACGAGATGTCGCTGCCCTACGGGCTCGACCTGAACAACCAGATCAACGTCGACAAGTCCGCCACGCGAGTCGTGGCGACGGTGGAGAACCTGCCGAGCGAGCGCCTGATCGCCCTCACCGAGGCGGGCGAGGCGTGGCTCCGCGAGCACGGGTCGGCCTCCGCGGCGACGCACGGCATCAGCATGCCGCTCATCTTCGCGCACCTCGTGCGCCGGCAGATCCACAGCATGCTCACGGGCACCGTCTGGTCGGTTCTGCTCATTGCCGGGCTCCTGACGGTCATGCTGCGGAGCGTCCGCTACGGCGCGATCAGCGTCGTCGCCATCGCCGTCCCCATCGTGGCAGCCTTCGGCGTCTGGGGGCTGGCGAGGGGTCAGATCACCGGCGGCCTCGCCATCGTCACCGGCATGACCCTCGGGATCATCGACGACGACGTCGTGCACTTCATCAGCAAGTACCGCATCGCCGTCGAGGAGCACGGCCTGGGTGCGCGCGAGGCCGTGCGACAGGCCCTGAGCACCGCGGGCTGGGACCTGATCGTCACGTCGGCCGCGCTCATGGCGGGCTTCCTCGTGCTCTCGCAGTCGAGCTTCGGCCTCTTCTTCGACCTCGCGAAGCTGACGGCCATCACCATCGGCATCGCGCTCCTCTTCAACCTCGTCTTCCTGCCGGCACTGCTCGTGTGGCTGGCGGAGCGGCGGCCGCGCCCGGCGGCCGTCGCGGCGCAGGCCCCGGCGCGGGCGGCGTGACGTCGGCACGTCCCGGCCTAACGTCGCCCTGCTCCCGAACGGTCCACCGCACCACCCGAGCGGCCCCACCGCTCCACGACTCTCCACCGTCGGAGGTACGATGTCCCACGTCACCCTGGTTCCCGGACCGCGGCGCTTTGCCCCGACGCGCGGCCCGTCGGCGGGCACTCTCGCCGCACCGCCGCTGCCCCCGCCGGAGCGGATGATCGCCGCTGTACTCGTGGCCGGCGGTCTCTGGGTCGGCGCCGCCCTCACCCCCTCCCGCGCTTCGTCGCAGGACCGGGGGAGCCCGGCCGCCGACGCGAGCGGCCGCGGTCTCTCGATCGCCCGGGAGGCGGACCGCCGCGACGATGGCTGGCGGAGCAGCGTCGTCGAGGTGCGGATGACGCTGATGAATGCCCACGGCCAGACCAGCGAGCGGCAGCTACGGAGCGCGGTGCTCGAGGTCCCCGGCGACGGGGATCGCACACTGGTAGTGTTCGACCAGCCGGCGGACGTGAAGGGGAGTGCCGTCCTCACGTACAGCCACCGGTCGGGGCCGGACGACCAGTGGCTGTACCTCCCCGCGGTCAAGCGCGTGAAGCGGATCGCCTCGAGCAACAAGGCGGGCCCGTTCATGGGAAGCGAATTCGCGTTCGAGGACCTCGCGTCGCAGGAGATCGGGAAGTACAGCTACCGCTTCGTCGCCCAGGACACGCTCGACGGGCGTCCCGCCTTCGTGGTGGAGCGCGACCCGGTCGACCCGAGGTCGGGCTACACGCGGCAGCGCGTCTGGTACGACCAGCAGCTTTACCGCCCCCTCAAGATCGACTACTACGACCGAAAGGACGCGCTCCTCAAGACTCTGACCTACGAGCGGTACCAGGCCTACGGCCCGTTCTGGCGCGCGCGGACGCAGCTGATGGTGAATCGGCAGACGGGCAAGCGCACGCGCGTCGAGTTCGGCGAGTTCCGCCTCGGCGCCGGCCTAACGCCGGCCGAGTTCGAGGTCGCGCACCTCGGCAGCGTGCGATGAGCCGTGGCTGCCACCCACCTCCGCCCCTTGCACTCTCCCGCGCGGCGCCGTCGCGGCGCGGCACATCGCGCGGTGAGGGCGGGGTTGCTCGGTGCGTCGCTCAGCGCGTGGGTCGACATCTCCCCGCTCATGGCGCAGACGCTCGACGCCTCGGGCGGCGAGACGCCGAGGACGATCCAGCTGTCCGGCTGGGTGGAGTCCGAGATCCGGCTGTTCCCGCAAGCGGGGCTGTACCCCGCGCAGGGGCGCCTGTATCCCGCGTTGGGCGGCGAGATACGCCTGGTCGGCACTCTTGCCCAACGGGAGCATCGGTGGACCGTCACCGGGTTCGCGCGGGGCGACCTCGACGACGGCCACCGTTCGCACGTCGAGCTCCGGGAGGCGAGTTGGACGTGGCAGCCCGCGGACTGGCAGTTGCGCGCCGGGATGCTCATGGCGTTCTGGGGTGTGACCGAGTCGAACCGGCTCGTCGACGTGGTGAATCAGCGTGACCAACGTGAGGCGCCTGACGTGGACGCGAAACTGGGTCAGCCAGGCATTGCGTGGACGGGGCCCGCCGCCGGCGGCACACTCGAGATCTTCGCTCTCACGTACCACCGCCCACGGGCGTTTGGTCTCGGAAACGGGCGCTTCCGCCCACCGCCGACCTTCGTCCCCGCACCCGTCTACGAGAGCGCGGTAGGGCGCCGCCGCCTGGACTGGGCCGGTCGGTGGAGCACGCGGGCGCGCGCCCTCGACGTCGGGCTCTCGCATTTCTGGGGCACCAGCCGGGAGCCCGGGTTCCGGGATGACGCGGCGCCGCAGCCTCGATACGGCGTCATACATCAGACGGGGCTCGACGCCCAGCTCACCCTGGGGGCGCTCCTCCTCAAGATGGAGGCGATCCGCCGCGAAGAGGATCGCCACACGATCGGCGCGGTGACGATGGGGGGCGAGTACGTCCTCGGGAATGTCGCCCGCATCGGCGGCGACGTCGTCGTCTTCGCGGAGCTCACCCTCGACGAGCGCCGCGCTCGGACGCTCACCGGCCTCGATCGCGACCTGTTCCTGGCCGCCCGGTGGAATTCCAACGACGAGGCGGGGACCGAGCTAACGGTTGGCGGAACGCTCGATCTGGCTCGCGGTGCGAATGTCGTCCGTCTGGAGGGAAGCCGTCGCTGGTCCAGCAACTGGCGAGTGGTCGGGGAGGCGCATCTGATCGGTAGCCAACGCGCGCCGGAGTTCGGTCACCTGATGCGGCGCGACAGCTTCGTGCGGGCCGCCGTCGCTCGGCACTTCTGATCTCGACGGCAGAGCCGGCGGCGCCAGACTCCTGGGCCCCCGGCCGCCTTTGGCGCCGAGTCCCTGTCGGGTGCTACCGACCTAGTCGCGACGGTCGGCAGTACCGCCCGGCGTACGTTGCGTCGGGGGCCGACGACGCAGCGGCACGATGTCCCGGCACGGTTCGGCGATGGGCGCGCCACCCCCATCCGCCCCGCAGGGCGCCGCGGCCCGGAGTGCGAAGTCGAGCACACCGCCCGTCGCGCTGCGTGAGATGTCGCAGCATGCCAGCAGGCCGTCTCGGAGCATGGAGCGCCCCCGTTGCACCCGCGACTTCATACCGGAAACCGAGATGCCGAGCTGGGATGCCACCTCGACCTGGGGCACGCCGTCGAACTCGACGAGCGTCAGCGCGTCCCGGTACGGCGGCGGCAGTTGCTGCACCAACGGCCGCATGCAGCCGGCGAGCTCCCGCAGGGCCGACGCGTCGTCGGACGCGGCGTTCGGGGCGGGCAATTGGTGCGAGCCGGACTCACCTGACGGGGAGAGGGTGGAGGCGATCCGATGACCGTCGGGCAGGTCGAGCGCGCCGTCCGGCGCGACACCGCCGATCTCCCGGCGCCGCGCCGGGGAGCGGTAGTAGTCGGCAATCGCGTTCCGCGTGATCTGAAACAGCCAGGGGAGCAGTCGTTGCTCGTCGGCAATCGACGCCACGTGTTGGTGCGCCCGCAAGAACACCGTCTGCACTAGGTCGGCAACGTCGGCGGGGTCGTCGACCCGCTGCGCCACGAACGCCGTCAACCGGTCGTGCACGTCATGCCAAAGCTGCCCCGAGACTCGCGCGGAGGGGGTCTCCGCCGGATCGAGGGCTCGGCCTGGCGCCGGCGGGAGGTGGTCGATCGCCCCGACCGCTCGGACCGGGAGGGTAGCGGATTCAGGCGGCGTCACACGGGAGGGCATCGCACGGGAGGGCATCGCACGGGGGAGGAGTGCGCGTCATGAGCGCGGGAAGTTCGTCGGCGACGGTTCAGGGAAGTTGCACCGGGCGCGGGCGCGGCGCCACCGACGACGGCGACGTCCGGGGGCTGCGCGCCCAGGACGGCGGAGACGTGTCCGGTCACCTGGGACGCCGGGTCAGCGACAGCGGCAGCCGCCGCCGGCCGTCGCCTCGGGGCCGCAGCAGCGCGACTTTTCCGAGGGCGCGCAGCAGGTCAGCTGTTCGTTGGGCGCGCAGCAGGCGGTCTGCGAAGCCGAAGCGGCTTCGGTAGGTACCCTCGCCACTGGAGTGGGCGCGATGGGTGCACCGGTCGTGGCGAGCGACGGGAAGCCCTGGCGTGAATCGGTGGGCATGGACGACTCCCTGAGGTGAGCAAACGTTGCGGGCTGGACGGTGAACGACCAGCCCCACCGCATCCTGTACACAGAGACGGGGACGTCCGGAAAAGGACGCAACTGGTGACGCCGACCGCTGGATCAGAGCAGTCCCCAGACAGGCGGAAAGGTGAGAAGTACGCCGAGGAGTATCAGGGCGAGGGTGACCGCGTGCACTCGCCGCGGTTCCACCCGGCGTCTCTTCCAGCGATGGTGCAACACCGCCCACCCGACCAACCAGATCACCGCGGCCAGGGTCGTGCGGCCCGACACGCCGCCCGCAGGCGCATAGAGCGCCGGTACGGCGAAGAGACCGACCTCGTTGAGGATGACGACGAGGCCCATCGCAAACGCGCCGATACCCGCAGCAAGGAACGCAGCCAGCGCTGCGCCGTTCGTGACGTCGCGATCGTTCTCGGTGGTGGCCATGGTCACGCTCCGTTTCCCGTCATTCGAGTGGTGCGACCTTGTTGATGAAGACGCCGAGCAGGCTCACGAAGGAGACCAGTACGAAGCAGATCGTCAGCAGCATCATCGCCATGCGGCGCAACGATGCGTCGTTCAGCAGCCGCGAGTGATAGCGCACGCCGACGAAGGCGACGGCTGTCGCCAGCATGGCGGCGATCCAGGGAACGTGCTCCTTGATCTCCATCGCGAACGAGTGGAGCCACACCGTTCCAGGGTTCGATTGCAGCAGCGACCTCGGGTACCGAGCCAGATCGGTGAGGCCTTCGGGTGGCGTGGCACGGTACGGGGGGAAGCTGACGTAGGTGCCCACGAGCACGGTCAGCCAGAGCGCCACGGCGACGAACGCCGTCAGCCACCCCACGTTGCGCCCTTGACGCTGCGCGGTGGCATCCACCGAATCCGGTCCGTGCATCGTTCCAACGGCGAACAAGGCGGCGGAGAGTCCCAGCAACGCGCCGCCTCCCAGGACGATGCCGTGGAGCATCGTCCAGATGCTGCGCTCGGTGAACAACTTGGTATCCATGGCAAGTGCGAGTTCGAGGTGGCTGTCGCGTGGCGACTTCGCACGCAGGCGGGAATGGCGTGGATGCGGCGCGACTCACCCCGCGAGGCTCACGCCGATCAGACGTCCGATGGGGACTGGGCTCTCGCGTTCCGGGTCGCGCGGTGGGCAGCACCAGCTCGCGATCCGAGTCGGACGTCCCGTACTTGTAGGATGCACGCCCCGCGCGTGCAGGCTGTCGGCGATTCGCCGGTGCCCTGTCGGGGAACCACCGCGTGGTACGCCTCGACCCAGATCCAGACGCCGTACAACGCCTCGCCGAGGCTCTCGCCGAGCGGAGTGAGCCGGTAGTCCACACCCGGGGGCACCTCATCGCCGGCGCCATTCCGGATCGCCGGTCGACCGTCCTAGGTGTGTCTGATCATTCCCCTGTCACTCGCTGAGACTGCCGCTCGGAAGCTCTCCCTCACATGGACAGCGAGTTCGTGAGGTCGGCTGCAGAGGCTCTGCGAGGCATTGCTAAGACCTACCTAGGCCGGGTTGCCAGCCTGCGCCGGAGGAGGTCCCGCACGGCATCCGCGGGCGCGGAGGCCAACGCCCGCTCCCTGTGCCGCTGCGCGATGCCCAGGTTCCCCGCGCGCCGATGCAGATCGCTCAGTACGGCGTCCCACAGGTAGGAGCCGGCCAGCCAGACGGGCGGCGCGAGGGCTTGCAGCACGGCGAGGCCGGCTTCGGGCCCTTTCCACTCGGCGACGGCGACCGCCCGGTTCATGGTGTGCAGCGGCGACGGGTCGATGCGCTCCAACATCGCGTAGAGGTCGGATATCTCGCTCCACCGCGTCTCGTCGAACGAGGGCGCGAAGCAATGCTCGGCGGCGACGCCGGCTTCGGCGTGGAATCGCGAGAACAGCTCGCCGCTGGCCGCCCGCTCCAGCCACTCCACCCCGAGCCGGATCCGTTGGCGATCCCACAGGGACCGGTCCTGCTCCTCGAGGAGGAGCAGGCCTCCCATCCCGTCGCGTCGCGCCTCCAGCCTGGCCGCATGCAGGTGCATGAGGGCGAGCAAGGCGAAGGTCTCGGGGACCGCGCCCGCGGGGTGCTCCGCCAGGAGCGTCGCCAGCCGGATGGCCTCGTCGCACAGCTCGCGGCGGATCGCCTGCTCCGCGTGCGCGGAGAGATAGCCCTCGTTGAACAGAAGGTAGAGCACCGCGTGCACGCTGGATAGCCGCGATGTCAGCGTGTTGAGCGGCGGCGTCTCGACGTCGGGGGGAGCCTCGCGCAGCCGGTCGCGCGCGCGCGCCAAGCGCTTGTACACGTTCGCCTCGGACGTGAAGAGCCGCAGCGCGATTTCCGCGGCGCTGAACCCGCAGAGCGTCTTGAGCGCCAGCACGAGCTGCGATTCCCGGGGAATGGCGTCGTCGCAGCAGACGAACAGCATCCGCAGCATGTCGTCCGCCACCTCGCGCGCGGAATACGACGGCGCCGGATCGTCGCCGCTCCCAGCAACAGCGTCGACGGTACGCTCCAGAATGCGGAGTCGACCGGCCGCCCGCCGTAGGTCCCCCGTCAGGTTGTTGTAGGCCACCCGATACAGCCAGGCACCGGGATCCTCGGGAAGGCCCCGCGCCGTCCAGGCCGTGAGCGCGCCCAGGAACGCGCCCTGGACCGCGTCCTCCACGAGATCGAGATGCCGCACCCCGACCTTGCGCGCGAGCACGGCCACCAGGCGGCCATACTCGCGTCGGAAGAAATGCTCGACCAGGCCCGGCCCGGTGATCGCGCCGGGCGGGGCGCCGGATTCGACTCCGCCGGTCAAGGGCCCTCGGTCTCCCGGATCTCCCGTACCTCGACGCTCGATCCCGGCATCGTCACCGGCGGGCTTTCTCTCGCCACCTCGAGCGCATGCTCGAAGCTCTCGGCGGAGACGAGCATGTACCCTCCCACGATCTCCTTGGCCTCGACAAAGGGTCCGTCTGTCGCACCGGACGCCGTGACGACCTTGCCTCCGGGTTTGAGGGGCCCGCCCATGTCCAGGATACGGTCCTTGAACTTCTCCTTCCAGGCGTTGAAGGCGGCATACATCTCCTGCATTTGCGCGGGGGAGGACCGCTGCGACTGCCCGGGCACGCTCCGTTGGAGGAACAGGTATTTCGGCATATCGTCGTCTCCGATGGTTTTGCGCCGGCCGGCATGGCCGGTACCTTAACGACGCGCGAAGGTTCGCCGATTAGACATCCACTCGCGAGCCCCGCCGCCTTCTCCTCAGGGGACCCGGTCTGGCCGCGGGCCCACGCGGACGTTTCGTACGCGAGCGGCTCGGGGAGGGCGAGCGGCCGGCCGCTCGTGGGCCGGCGGCGTGCATCCCTGCCCGCGAGCACCTCGCGCGGGGCGCCGCTACTGGAACTGGGCCCGGAACTCCACGAACTGCGCGCGGAGCGCGGCGAGCTCCGCCCGGAGCTCGTCCACCATTCGCTCGAGCGCCGCGACCCGCTCATCGTCTGCCGCCGCGCGAGGCGGGGGCGCGCCCCATGCTCCTGGCGCCTCGGGCGCGTCGACCGGCACGACCTCGCCGCCCAAGAGCTGTGCGTAGCGGACCTCCTTCTGGCCAGCCCGGCGCGGGAGTCGGACGACGAGTGCCTCGGGCTCCCGGGCGATCAGCGCGTCGAGCGTCCGCTCGACCTCGCCGAGATCGGCGAACTCCGCCAGGCGGGCGGTCCGTGCGTGGAGTTCGCCGGGCGTCTGCGTTCCGCGGAGCATGAGCACGCCCATCACTGCGAGTGCTCGCGCGTCGAGGTTCAGTACCTCGGCCAGCAGGTGGTTGTACTTGGTGACCCGCGAGCCCGCCGGCTGCATCGCGCGCAGGAAGCCGCGACGGCGGAGGGAGACGACCGCCGACGTGACAGTGTCCTCGTCGAGGCGCATGGCGGGCTCGCGGTTCGACATCTGATTGCAGGCGGCCGTGAGTGCGCTCAAGGAGAGCGGGTAGTTGTCCGGCGTCGTGGCCTCCTTCTCGATGAGCGAGCCGAGGACACGTACTTCCACGTCGGTGAGCGGGGGGTGCACCATGGGCCTCCTGCGCGGCGTTCGCGTCGGCGGTTCGCGTCGGCGGTTCGCGTCGGCGGTTCGCGTCGGCGGTTCGCCGGAATGATAAGGCCGATGCGTCGACGTCGCAGGGCGCGCGTCCCTGACTGCGAGCACCTCACGCGGCGCGAACCACGCCCGATCACGGGCTGAACTCGAGCCGGACCGTCACTCGGTCCCCGTGCCCCTTCTTCCCCCGGACCGCCCTCGGCACCGGGAGCAGCGTCCGGCCGGACCGCTCCCGCCAGACGCTGGTCCGCCACCGGTGCCCGTCGACGGTTGCGTGCACCGGTGTGCGCCCCCAGGCGTGC
>Ga0307411_10001291_pt1 | contig 10052 bp, 6 predicted proteins | sample DK1Ometagenome_2_FD_203712 | JGI IMG/M metagenome (GOLD analysis project Ga0307411, IMG submission 203712) | Maize rhizosphere microbial communities from greenhouse at UC Davis, California, United States - DK15-O-1 | ecosystem: Host-associated > Plants > Roots > Rhizosphere > Soil | place: USA...
ATCGTCGATATTGGAGTAGGCAAGCAGCAGCTGGTGGAGATCGCCAAGGCAATGTCGAAGGACGTGAAACTCCTGATCTTGGACGAGCCCACTGCAGCGCTCAATGACGAGGACTCGGCTCACTTGCTCGATCTCATCCGTGGCATGCGCGACCAAGGCGTCACCAGTATCATCATCAGCCACAAGCTGAACGAGATCCGGGCCATTGCCGACAATGTCACGATCATCCGCGACGGCCAGACGATCGAAACGCTTGATTTTCGCGGCGAGGAGGTCTCGGAGGACCGGATTATCCGCGGCATGGTCGGGCGCGACATGGCCCACCGCTACCCCGAGCGCGATCACAAACCGGGCCCCGAGGTTCTCCGAGTTGAGGACTGGACGGTGCACCATCCTCTGGAGAACAGCCGAGTGGTGGTGGACCATGCCAATCTGACAGTCCGCGCGGGCGAGGTGGTCGGTATTGCCGGCTTGATGGGCGCGGGGCGAACTGAGCTGGCAATGAGCATTTTTGGCCACTCTTACGGTCACAACATCAGCGGGCGGTTGTACCTGCACGGTAAGGAAATTCACGCGCGGACGCCGCGCCAGGCGATTGAGCAGGGCATTGCGTACGCCACCGAAGATCGCAAGACGTACGGGCTGAACCTCATTGAAGACATCAAGCGGAATATCACCGCCGCAGCGCTCGACAAGCTTTCGCGCTGGGGCTGGGTCGACGCCAATCACGAACAGGTGGTGGCCAATGACTATCGGCAGAGCATGCGGATCAAGGCACCGAACGTTGCCGTCATTACCGGCAAGCTGTCCGGCGGCAATCAGCAGAAGGTCGTCTTGTCGAAGTGGATGTTCGCCAATCCCGACGTCTTGCTTCTCGACGAGCCGACCCGTGGCATCGACGTCGGGGCAAAGTACGAGATCTACACGCTGATCAATCAGCTCGCCTCTGAGGGCAAGGCCATCCTCGTTATCTCCAGTGAGCTGCCCGAGTTGCTGGGAACTTGCGACCGCATCTACGCGATGTCAGCCGGGCGCATCACCGGCGAGGTGCCGATCGAGGAAGCCAACCAGGAAGTGCTCATGCAGTACATGACCAAGGAAAAGGAAGAGATCTATGACATCTCCAGTCTCTGATGTCGCGGAGCCCCAAGCTCCGGTCGAGCCGCCGCGGACGCAGCCTCACGCCGGCGTCATGGCGTTCATGGTCAGCCGGCTGCGCCAGATCGGTTTGTTCATTGCCCTGATCGCCATCGTGATCTTGTTCCAGGTGTTGACTGGTGGCAATCTGCTGACTCCGCGCAACGTCACCAGCATCATCAATCAGAACGCCTATGTCCTGATCTTGGCCATCGGTATGGTGATGATCATCATTGCCGGCCACATCGACCTTTCCGTCGGCTCGGTGGTCGCCTTCGTGGGCGCGATGAGCGGCATCTTCATCGTCAAAATGGGAATGCCATGGTGGGTCGGAATCCTGTTCGCTTTGGTGGTCGGTGCCCTTATCGGCGCGTGGCAGGGATTCTGGGTCGCCTATATCGGAATCCCGTCCTTCATCGCCACGCTGGCAGGCATGCTTACGTTCCGCGGCCTGACCCAGATGGTCCTGGGAAATGTCCCGATCACACCGTTCCCGTCGCAATACACCGCGATCGGTTCAGGGTTCCTGCCCGACCTGGGTGGTGGCACCTCGTTCGTTGAGCCTCTCACCATCGTCCTTGGCCTGCTCGCCACCGCCGCACTGGTCATCCAAGAAGTTCGGGAACGCCGCAAGCGGGTGAAGCTCGGCTTGGAGGACGAGCCAATCGCTTGGTTCTGGGTCCGAGTTGGCTTCATCGTCGTCTTCCTGCTGGGCATCACATTCGTGCTGGCCAGCTACCGGGGCACTCCGATCGTCCTAGTCATTCTCGCGGTCCTGGTGTTGATCTACACAACGGTGATGAACCGCAGCGTCTTCGGCCGTCACGTGTACGCCCGCGGCGGCAACCTGCTGGCAGCGCAGCTCTCGGGCGTGAACACCAAGCAAGTCGACTTTTGGCTATTTGTGAACATGGGTGTGTTGGCAGGTATCGCCGGTATCGCATTCACCGCGCGGAGCAATTCCGCGCTCCCTGGTGCCGGCACCGGCTTTGAGCTCGATGCGATCGCTGCCGTTTTCATCGGGGGTGCTGCCGTCACCGGTGGCATCGGCACGGTGACCGGCGCCCTGATCGGTGGCCTCATCATGGGTGTGCTCAATAGTGGTATGTCATTGCTCGGCCTCGGCACTGAGGTTCAATCCTTTATCAAGGGCTTCGTCTTGCTCCTGGCCGTGGCCTTCGACATCTTCAACAAGCGGCGGGCGGCCAGCGCCACCAAGTAGTCGCCAAGGAGAGTGAACATGACCGTACACCCGAAACGTGCCCTGCTCGCCGGCGTTGACTTCGGCACTGTGTCCGGCCGCGCGTTGGTGGTCCGGGTTGCAGACGGCGCGGAGCTCGGCTCCGGGGTCGATGAATGCAAGCACGGGGTCGTCGACGATCGCTTTCGACTACCGGCATTCTCCTGCCGCCTGATTGGGGCCCAACTACTTGAGTGCGGGGAGAACAAGGTGATGCACCCTCTTCGCGATCTTCATCGGCGAGCACATAGCAGCGATTAGGAGCGACCGGATGAGCGTAGATGCTGAGATCCGAGACGTGGTACAGCAGATCCGCAAGGAAGTCGCCGAGCTGCATGATCATCTGCCACGGAACTCGTTGGTGGTGTGGACCGCCGGCAATGTGTCGGCGCGAGTGCCTGGACGGGATTTGTTGGTGATCAAGCCGTCAGGCGTGAGCTATGACGAGTTGTCTGCTGACAACATGGTCGTTACTGACCTGGATGCGAATCTTGTGGAAGGTGATCATGCGCCGTCCTCGGACACGGCAGCACACGCCTACGTTTACAAGCACATGCCGCAGGTCGGCGGGGTCGTGCACACCCACTCGACGTACGCCACCGCGTGGGCAGCTCGGGGTGAAGCCATACCGTGCGTGTTGACCATGATCGCCGATGAGTTCGGCGGTGACATTCCCGTCGGGCCATTCGCGCTAATCGGTGACGACTCCATTGGGCGGGGGATCGTCCAAACCCTCTCGGGGCATCGCTCCTCAGCGGTGTTGATGAAGAACCATGGGGTCTTCACCATCGGCCCCTCGGCGAGGGCGGCGGTGAAGGCTGCGGTCATGTGTGAGGACGTTGCTCGCACCGTGCACATCGCCCGCCAGATTGGTCAGCCGCTGCCGATCGCACAATCCGATGTCGACTCCCTTTTCGAGCGTTACCAGCAGGTCTACGGCCAACGTTGATCACATCACAAACGGAGGAAGCCCATGGCAGCGGCGTCGTACAGCTGGTTCTTGACGGGAAGCCAAGGTCTCTACGGTCCTGAGACCCTCAAGCAGGTCGAGCGGCAATCTCAAGAGATTGTGAACCAGCTCAATGGCTCAGGGCAGCTGCCGCTGGAGGTCAGATGGCAGCCCGTGCTCACCGATTCCGAGGCCATCCATCGGATGATGCTGGAGGCCAACGCCGACTCCGACTGCCTGAGCCTGATCGCCTGGATGCACACCTTCTCGCCCGCGAAGATGTGGATCACCGGGCTGGATGCGCTGCGAACTCCATTGCTGCATCTCCACACTCAGGCCAATGTCAGCCTCCCTTGGGCCGAGATCGACATGGATTTCATGAACCTCAACCAGGCCGCGCACGGTGATCGAGAGTTCGGTTATGTCCAAACCCGCCTCCGTGTGCCTCGGAAGACGGTGGCGGGCCACGTCTCCGATCCTGCAGTAGTTGCTCGCATCGCAACCTGGCAGCGCGCGGCCACGGGCGCGGCGGCGGTACGGCGGCTCAAGCTCGCGCGGTTCGGTGACAATATGCGCGATGTTGCCGTCACCGAAGGCGACAAAGTGGAAGCCCAGCTGCGATTCGGCGTGTCGGTGAACACCTACGGCGTCAACGACCTCGTTGCTCTGGTCGATGAGGTCACCGACGCCGAAATTGACACCCTCATGGAGCAGTATGCCGATGCTTACGAGATCGTGCCGGAGCTGGCTGCTGGCGGTGATCGGCATGAATCGCTGCGCTATGGCGCGCGGATCGAGGCGGGACTGCGCGCGTTCCTGACCGACGGTGGCTTCGGCGCCTTTACCACCAACTTTCAAGATCTTGGCGGGCTCCGTCAGCTCCCCGGATTGGCAGTGCAAAGGTTGATGGCCGAGGGTTACGGCTTCGGTGGTGAGGGCGACTGGAAGACCTCGGTGATGCTGCACACCATCAAGGCCATGGGCGGCAATGACTCGCGAGGGACGTCGTTCATGGAGGACTACACGTATCACTGGGGCCCAGGGACGCCGAAGATACTGGGTGCGCACATGCTCGAGGTCTGCCCCAGCATCGCCGCCGGCAGACCGCGGATCGAGATTCACCCACTGAGCATTGGCGATCGGGAGGATCCGGTACGGCTGGTGTTCGACGCCGAGCCAGGTCCGGCGGTAGTGGTCGGGATTTGTGATCTTGGTGATCGGTTCCGGCTGGTGCTCAATGAGATAACGGTTGTCGAGCCGGACGAGCCGTTGCCCAAACTGCCGGTGGCTCGAGCCGTCTGGGAACCGGAGCCGGATCTTGGCACCTCAGCGGAGTGCTGGCTGGCCGCTGGAGGGCCGCATCACACGGTGTTGTCGGCTGCTGTCGGTACCGAAGAGCTATCCGATTTCGCGACCATGATCGGTACGGAATTGTTGATCATCGACGACGACACCACATCCCGGCGCTTCGAGCAGGAGATTCGTTGGAACGAGGCGTATTACACGTTGGGCAATCTAGGGGTTGGGCGGCGCTGATTTCTGCGGTTGCTGGTCGGCGAATACTCAACCAGACTTGATTGATGTCGAGCGTCACATCGACAGGGAGTCAACGATGACCCAGTCAAGCCCCGACAAGACCGTAACGAACGCACCCCTGCAACCGTCTTACGTCAGTGGAATCTCGACGCTGCCGCTTCTCGGCGACACGATCGGAGCGAATCTCGACCGGACGACCGCGCGGGTTGGCAACCATGAGGCGCTGGTGGAGTGCGCGACGGGTCGCCGCTTCAGCTATCCGCAGCTGGTCGAAGAGGTCAATGCCTGCGCGCTCGGACTGGATACGCTCGGCGTGGCAAAGGGCGACCGGGTCGGCATCTGGGCGCCAAACTGTGCCGAGTGGGTGTTCGTCCAGTACGGCACCGCCAAGCTCGGCGCGATTCTGGTCAACATCAACCCGGCGTACCGCACCCACGAGCTGAGCTATGTGCTCAAACAGGCCGGCATCTCGGTGCTGCTGAGCGCGCCCGAGTTCAAGAGCAGCGACTATCGCGCGATGGTTGCCGAGGTCCGCGGGGACTGCCCTGAGTTGCGCAAGGTGATCTTCCTCGGCGACGCCGAGTGGGACCAACTCATGGCGAACGGCCATGGCCGCGACCAAGGGATGCTGGCTGAGCGCGAGCGGCAGCTGTCGGCCGACGACCCGATCAACATCCAATACACCTCCGGCACGACCGGCTTTCCCAAAGGCGCCACCCTCACCCACCACAATCTGCTTAACAACGCCTTCTTCGTGGGCGAGGGTTGCCGCTACACGGAGGCCGATCGGGTCTGCATTCCCGTGCCCTACTACCACTGCTTCGGCATGGGAATGGGCAACCTGGGCTGCACGTCGCATGGCGCCACCATGGTGATCCCTGCGCCGGGCTTCGACCCGGCACTCACCCTCAAGGCGGTCCAGGACGAGCACTGCACCTCGCTCTATGGCGTACCAACTATGTTCATCGCCGAGCTCGGCCTTTCCAACTTCACCGAGTGCGACCTATCTAGCCTGCGCACCGGCATCATGGCCGGCTCCCCATGCCCAGTAGAAGTCATGAAGCGGGTGGTCGAGGAGATGGGCATGACCGAGGTCACCATCTGCTACGGGATGACCGAGACCTCACCGGTCTCCACCCAGACCGGCGCCGATGACGACCTCGACCGACGCACCTCCACCGTCGGCCGCGTCCATCCGCACCTTGAGGTCAAGATCATCGACTCGATGACAGGCCTCACCGTGCCGCGCGGGGACCCAGGGGAGTTCTGTACCCGCGGATACTCCGTCATGCTCGGCTACTGGAACGAAGCGGACAAGACGGCCGAGGTCGTAGACCGAGCCCGATGGATGCACACCGGAGATCTCGCGATCATGGATGACGAGGGCTACCTCAACATCGTGGGCAGGATCAAGGACATGGTGATCCGCGGCGGAGAGAACGTATACCCGCGAGAGATTGAGGAGTTCCTCTACACCCATCCCAACATCGTCGACGCGCAGGTCATCGGCGTACCCGACGAGCAGTACGGCGAAGAGCTGATGGCCTGGGTGCGGCTCCGTCCGGGCGCCGACCCGCTGACGCCGCAGACGCTGCGCGAATTCTGCGCCGGCAAGCTGGCCCACTACAAGATTCCGCGCTACGTCAAGATCGTCGAGGAGTATCCGATGACCGTTACGGGCAAGATCCGCAAGGTCGAGATGCGCCGGATCTCGGTCGAGGAGCTCGGGCTGCAAGCCGCCGCCGCCGTCAAGCACGCCTAAACCGGGTCCTTCGCCGGCGACACGATCGCCGATCACCTCAGGAGCGCTTGGCCACCGTCAGTAGCACAGCGGAGTCTTCGAGTGCCTCGAGGCTATGGCGATTATCGGGCATGATCAGCAGATCCCCGCGGGTGCCCTCCCACGACAGGTGAGCTGCATGGAGTCGGACCCGCCCGTGCAAGATCAGCGCCGTGGCCTCGCCGGGATTCTCGTGCTCGGATAATCGAGCGCCAGCAACCATGCCGATCATGGTCTGGCGCAGCACCTTCTCATGACCGCCGAAGACGGTGTCAGCTGTGTGTCCACCAGCCGCGGTCGCGGCGAGCTTCACCTGTTGCCGTGCGAGGGCCTCAAGGGAGATCTTTTGCATGGCAACAGTGTCGCTTCTCACACGCTGCTTCGTCGTGTGCCACCCGGACTGACAGGCTGGCATCATGCGCCGGTTCACACAAGTCGATGTCTTCACCGACGAGCTGACATTCGGTAACCCCCTGGCTGTCGTCCATGAGGCGGACGAGCTGACCACCCGAGACATGGCCGAATTCGCCAGCTGGATGAATCTGAGCGAAACGACCTTCTTGCTCGAGCCAGCCGACGAGCGGGCCGACTATCGGGTGCGGATCTTCACCACCCGCATCGAGATCCCATTTGCCGGCCACCCCACTCTTGGTTCGGCCCATGCCTGGCTAGAAGCAGGCGGCGTACCGAAGGATCGCGAGGTTCTCATACAGCAGTGCGGAGCAGGACTGGTACGGGTCCGCCGCGATGGAACCCGGCTCTCTTTCGCTGCACCGCCATTGATCCGAGGCGGTCATGTCGCGGCCGAGGATCTGACCAAGATCATCGCCTTTCTCGACATTGATCATGATCTGGTCATGGATGCCCAATGGGCTGACAACGGCCCGGGATGGGTGGCGCTGCTCCTTCCAGACGCCGAAACAGTACTGGCCTTGGATCCAAAGGCTGTCGACGCCGGCCGGTTCGACGCCATCGGCGTGATCGGACCCTATCCGCCGGGCTCGGAGGTGGACTTCGAGGTCAGAGCCTTCACGCCGCTGGAAGGGCAGCGCGAAGACCCGGTGACCGGCAGCCTCAACGCTGCACTAGGTCAGTGGTTGATCGGCACCGGACGTGCGCCGGACTCCTATGTCACCGCCCAGGGAACCGCCCTCGGCCGCCGTGGCCGCGTCTATGTCACCAAGATTCATGATGAGGTCTGGACCGGCGGCGGCGCGGTGACTGGGGTGACCGGGATGGTGCACATCTAGCGACTTCCCGTCAGCTGGCCCGGATACTTGACCGCGTACATATGTGGTATGGCAGTCAGCCCGGGCAGGTCTTTTGATAGGGCAGTGCCGGAACTTGGGCCTTCCACTCACCGGGATTGAAGCCCCGCCCCGTACGGGAGCACGCGTATGCCATGGGGTCTTGTCGAATGGCGTCGAGTTTGGAGAGATCCCACAGCCGCACCGTTTTGTCGTCACTGGCACTTGCCATCAGGCCGTTCGCGCTGATTGTCACGGAATTGACTGCCTCCTGGTGGCCTTCGAGCGGTGGGCCGAGCGGGACAGGTCCGTCCCTTGCAGTTAGATCCCATACTCTGATCGTTTTGTCATCGCTTGAAGTCGCCATTGTCCGGGCGTCTTTTGGACTGAATGCAACCGAGGTAACGGGATCGCCATGTGCCCTGAGCGGAGGGCCGAGAGGCATCACCTTGCGGGGATCGTTGATGTCCCACAGAGTCACAAGACCATCATCAGCGGCCGCTGCGAGGGTCCTACCGTCCGGGCTGAAGGTCACCGAATTGACAGCTTGTTGGTGGCCTGCAACGAATGTGCCAAGGAAAGCCGGCGTTTGGGCAGGAAGTTCCCACAGTTTCACCATGGCTGTACCAGCCGCGGCAAGGAACCTCCCGTTTGGACTGCAAGCGACGGAATCGACTTCGTCGTCATTGCCTTGGAGAGCTGAAGCGAGTTGAACGGGACGCGCTGGGTTCGCGACGTTCCACAGGTGAACCTTTCCACCTTCCTCACCGCTGATCAATATGTTCCTGCCTGTACAGAACGCCAGCGATACGACCGCGCGGTCGCCAGATACGAGGGGTTCTCCAAGAGCAGCTGGGTTTGGAGGGTTCTCAACATTCCAGAGGTGGACCGTGCCTTCGCTGCCAGTCGCAAGTATTGGTTTGTCGGGGCTGAACGCCGCCGAAGCCACCTCATCTTCGTGGCGCAGTGAGGCCGCGAGGGCTGGGTGGGCCGGATCGGGGGTCAGCTGCCACAGCTTGACCGTCATGTCCTCACTGGCAGTGGCCAGAAGGTCTCCACTCGGGCTGAACACTGCAGGATCCACTCCGGCCCCATGGCCTGCAAGTGGTGAGCCAAGAGGAGCTGGCAGAGTACCGCCGGCGATGTTCCACAAAATGATCGTGCCGTCGGCAGTCCCAGCAGCAAGCATGCTGCCGTCTGGCGTGAATGCTGCCGAATAGACCTCGTCATGTGCGCCGGTGAGCGGTCGGCCGCGGGCGGTCGGTCGGGGAGTGTCAAGATTCCACTCGCGCACCGTTTGGTCGTCGCTGCCTGTTGCAGCTATGAGTCCGTTCGGACTAGTCGCCACCGATGTCACCTCGTCCTGGTGGCCGGTGAGTGGTGGGCCTATAGGCGCTGCGTGACTGGGGTTGGAGACGTTCCATACCCGTACGCTGCGATCGTCGGAAACGCTGACCAAGCGGAGACCGTCTGGGCTGAAGGCCAAAGAGCGCAACATCCCTCTCTGATGACCCTTGAGAGGTGGACCCAGTGGAACCAGGTGGTTGCGGTCTAGGCTCCAGACTCGCACGTAAGCGTCGACGTCTCCGGTGGCGGCGATCCGCCGCTGCCGACTGAGCGCAAGTGAGCGCACTGGGATGCCCCGGTGCCCTGACAGAGGCGGCCCGACGGGTGAAATGAGCGCTGGGTTGCTGATGTCCCAGACGCGCATCATGCCGTCGTCGCCCGCGGTGACCAGGGTCCTCATGTCGACGAAGTCAATACCTCGTATCTCGCCGTTGTGGGCTTTGACGGGTGGACCTAGACGTGTCGGATGGCCCGGGTCGGCGCTGCCCCATAGTTGAACCGTCCCGTCGGCCATGGCGCAGCTGAGTAGCTGTCCGTCGGGGCTGAACGCGACGGAGTTCACGTCGGCGGGTTCCCGCAGGGGCTCGCCGAGAGGGGTTGGGCGATTCGGATCAGTGAAATTCCACAGCCGACATGTGTCGTCGTCACTACCGCTGGCCATCAGATCACCATTCGGGCTGAACGCGAGTCCGCCGACCAGCCCGCCGTGGCCGGTGAGAATTCCGGCGAAGGGTGATGAGATCAGGCTGGTCACCAAACTGCCCCGGGTTTCGGTGTTGTCTTCAATGCCCTGGGCAGCGATGCCGAGTTGCAGCG
>Ga0307411_10001292_pt1 | contig 10051 bp, 12 predicted proteins | sample DK1Ometagenome_2_FD_203712 | JGI IMG/M metagenome (GOLD analysis project Ga0307411, IMG submission 203712) | Maize rhizosphere microbial communities from greenhouse at UC Davis, California, United States - DK15-O-1 | ecosystem: Host-associated > Plants > Roots > Rhizosphere > Soil | place: USA...
CATCGACGCGCAGGCCATGGGCCGCGTGTTCTCCGAACTGACCGCACCCAAGAAGCCGGCGAAGGTGAATCCCGAAGAAGCCAAGCTGGCCAGCCTGACGCAAAAGGAACGGCACGTCATTCGTGCAGTGGTCGAGGGCAGCGGCGCTCCGAACAAGACGCTTGCGTCACGGCTGTTCGTGACCGAGCACACGTTCCGCAATCACCTTACTTCGATTTACCAGAAGCTGGGGGTTGCCAATCGGCTGGAGCTGTATATCTACGCGATCAAGCACCAGCTGGATGTGGTGCCGCACTGAACGTGCGGCGGGCGACGCCGTCGGCTTGCCGGAGCAGGTGCTCAATGCGATCCAGCGCGTCCACAAGGGCGAGCTGTGCATCGACGCGCAGGCCATGGGCCGCGTGTTCTCCGAACTGACCGCACCCAAGAAGCCGGCGAAGGTGAATCCCGAAGAAGCCAAGCTGGCCAGCCTGACGCAGAAGGAACGGCACGTTATTCGTGCCGTGGTCGAGGGCAGCGGCGCTCCGAACAAGACGTTGGCGTCACGCCTGTTCGTGACTGAGCACACGTTCCGCAAGCACCTTACTTCGATCTACCAGAAGCTGCGTATGGCGAATCGGCTGGAGCTGTATATCTATGCGATCAAGCACCAGCTGGATGTGGTGCCTGCACTGAACGCGAGAGGCAGTCAACCCGACCGGGTTGACTGCCTCTGACATCTCTAACTGCCTTTGACTGCCCAGCTCAGTGGCCAGCGAGCATCGGCATGATGGTGCGGATGACCCTGATCGCCGCCGGCGCAAGAATGACCAGCGAGATGCATGGAAAGATGCACACCACCAGCGGCAAGAGCATTTTGGTGGGTACCTTCGCGGCCAGCTCTTCCGCGCGCATCTGCCGCTTGTGGCGCAGATCGTCGGAGAACACACGCAGCGATTCGCCGATGCTGGTGCCGAACCGGTCCGCCTGGGTCAGCATGGTCGCGAAGGTCCCAATTTCTTCCACACCGGTACGCAGCGCCAGGTTGCGCAGCGACTTCTCGCGCGTCGCGCCTGCACGCATCTCCAGGTTGGTCCAGTGCAGTTCCTGCGCCAGGGCCACGCTCTTGACACGGATCTCTTCAGTGACCTTGACAAGGCCGGCATCCAGCCCGAGCCCCGCCTCGACGCACACCAGCATCAAGTCGGCGGCATCGGGAAAGTTATCGAAGATTTCGCGCTGCCGCCCCCTGACCATCACGTACAGCACGGCGTTCGGCAGGTAGCAGCCGACCAGCGCCGCGACTGCGAGCCACAGCAGGGTCTTCAATCCGTCGTCGGCTCCTGCCGTGCGCATGGCCAGGAAAGCCAGGCCGGCGAAGCCCAAGGGCAGCAGCGTCTTCAATCCAAAGAAGAAGAGGCTGGCATCCGGATGCCGGATTCCCGCATTCAGGAACCTAACGCGCAGTGGCGTGGTTTCACCATCGCCTGTGGGCGAAGACAGTTGCGCGAAGGGGCCGACGATCTTGACCGCGGTTTCGGCCCAGGCCGATTTGGCTGTCGAGGGGGCTACGGCCTGAAGACGGCGCTCGGTGCGCGTGGGCAGCACCCACACCACGAAGCCTCCGACTGCAAGAGAGACGGTAACGAAGACGAGTATGGGAAACAGCATGATTCTTCTCCTTCAAACACGAATCTTCACGATCTTGCGCAGGAGCACCACGCCGACCAGCATCGTTACCAGCATGTACTTGATGACGCTCAGCCCCATCGGATCGGTCCACAGCGGCGACATGAATGCCGGGTTGAAGATGTTCATGGCGCCCGCCAGCGCAAAAGGCATCAAGCCCAGGATCCAGGCCGACAAGCGTCCTTCCGATGACAGCACCCGCACCCGGGCCAGCAGCTTGAGCCTTTCGCGGATGAGCCGGCTCAGATTGCCCAACACCTCCGTCAGATTGCCGCCGGAATCACGCTGAATCAGCACCGACACCACGAAGTAGCGCAGATCGGTGAGCGGCACGCGTTCGCTCAGGTTCGTGAGCGCCTGTTGCAGCGAGACGCCAAAGTTGACCTCGTCGGCCACCATTCGGAACTCGCTGGCAATAGGCTCGGACATTTCGTCGCCGATCATCTGAACGCTGCTCGCGAAGGAGTGGCCCGCGCGGAGTGCGCGCGTCACCAGGTCCAGGGCATCCGGCAACTGCCTCTCGAGATGGGCCAGGCGGCGGGCGCGCCGATAGTTCAAATAGAGCAGCGGCATCGCCGCGCCGCCGGCACCGGCCAAGGCGGCAATCCACGCAGGCTGGTTCGCGAACGACACCATCGCCAAGAAGGCAAGTGCGCCCAAGAGCCCGCAGGCGAGCAGCACGTGCGACACCATCCACTCCAACCCAGCCTGAAGGATGAAGCGGTCGAGGCTGTGGACCCGGGGAAACTTCAGAAGCACGCGCTGGATCAACGGCGCATCGCTGAGCATGCGGTCTTTGACGAGCCGCGCCTGCACGGTGTGATCGGTACTTGCCGAAAGCGCCTGGAGGCGCTTTTCGATCTTCTTGGCATCGGCCCCACGATAGGACTTCCACAGCAGATACAAGCCCTCGATGACCATCAGCACCGTGACGAAGACCAGCACGGTCAGAATGATGAGGGTGTCGCCAATCAGGTTGTCGAACATGATGGCCTCCTATTCGTAGTGCTTGTCTGGATCGAACATGTTGTCGGGCAGCGTGACGCCAAAGGACTGCAGCCGTTCAACGAATTTCGGCCGCACGCCCGTCGCGTGGAAATAGCCACGCAGCTGGCCATCCGGTCCCATGCCGGTCTGCCGGAAGGCAAAGATCTCTTGCATCGTGACAACCTCGCCTTCCATGCCCGTGATCTCCTGGATGCTGGTGACCTTGCGCCGGCCGTCGATCATCCGCAGGACCTGGATCACCACGGTAATGGCCGATGCGATCTGCTGGCGCACGGTGCGGTGCGGCAGGTTCAGGTTGGCCATGCCAATCATGTTTTCCAGCCGCGCCAGCGCATCCCGGGGCGTGTTGGCATGAATAGTCGTGAGTGAGCCTTCGTGGCCCGTGTTCATGGCCTGCAGCATGTCGACCGCCTCGGCGCCGCGCACCTCGCCAATGACGATGCGATCGGGCCGCATGCGCAGCGCGTTGCGCACCAGCGCACGTTGCGTGATCTCGCCCTTGCCCTCGATGTTCATCGGCCGCGTTTCCATCCGCGCGACGTGGGGCTGCTGGAGCTGGAGTTCGGCCGCATCCTCGATGGTGATGATGCGTTCGGTCGCCGGGATGAACCCCGAAAGAATGTTCAGCAGCGTCGTCTTGCCCGCGCCGGTGCCGCCGGAGATCAGCATGTTGACCTTCGACTGGGCCAGGCCTTCAAGCATCTGCGCCATCTGCGGCGTGAGCGTCTTCAGGTCGTTCACCAGGTTTTCCATCTTCAGCGGAATCTTCGCGAACCGCCGAATCGACATCATCGGGCCGTCCAGCGCCACCGGTGCGATCACCGCGTTGACGCGCGATCCGTCGGGCAACCGCGCGTCGACCATGGGGCTGGACTCATCGATGCGCCGCCCGACGAGCGAGACGATCTTGTCGATGATGCGCAGCAGGTGCTTCTCGTCGGTGAAACTCACGTCCGTCAGTTCCAGCCGGCCCCTGCGCTCAACGTAGATCTGCTCGTGCGAGTTGATCAGGATGTCCGACACCGCCGGGTCTGCCATCAACAGCTCGATGGGCCCGAAGCCGAGCATCTCATGCTGGATGTCGCGTATCAGCGTGCGCCGCTCGATGTCATTCAGCGCTTCGGGCTCTTCCTGCAGCAGCCGCGTGACCATGGTGGAGATTTCCTGCCGGAGCAGCTCCGGCTTCAGAGTTTCGAGCGCCGTCAGGTCGAACCGGTCCAGCAGCTTCAGGTGCATTCGCTCCTTCAAGAGCTTGTAGGTGTCCGAGGCGAAAGACGAAAGCGTCGTCTCGGCCGAGGGCCGCCCCGCCGGCTGAGCGACCGGCTCGGCTTCGATCGCATTGAGCTGTTCTCGAAATGACATGGGGAACCTGCCTTGCTATGGAAGAAGGGATAAGGAAAAAAACATCTGCAGCAAACAAATCAGGCGCTCAGGCACGGCGGAAGAGCCGGCCGATGAAGCCCGCTGTTTCCTTGGGACGCGGACTCAGCGTGTGCGCGATTTCCGCGAGCCGCTTGCAGAGCAGGCTGCCCCGGGACATGTCCGCCAGCGGTACGCCGCGGTTGATCGATGCATCCACGTCCTTGCCGCCGTCGGGCACGCTGACCAGCGTGGCCCCGCCGAGCGAACGCCGCATGTCGGACAGCCCGATCTCCGTGCCACCGGCACTACGGTTGACAAGCAATTCGACCTTGCCGGCCGCATAGCCCAGCGACTTGAACACCTGCATCAGGCGCGTCACGTTGCGCACGTGCGGCAGGCTCTGCTGGAGCACGGGGAAGATGCGGTCGGCACGGTCCAGTACGCGGATGGTGAGCGGGTCCATGCGCAGGCCAAGGTCGAACAGCACGAAGTCGTACTGGGCCGAGGCCACCTGGAGAATCGCATCGATGTGCTCGGCCTTGACCTCCAGCGCACGCGAAAGATCATCCGGTGCGGCAAGAATGCTGAAGCCTGGCGCCACTTTCACCACGCTCGCAGCCAGCAGGGAGGCATCGAGCCGGCCGATGTCGCGGGCCACGTCGGCCACCGTGGACGTGGCCCGCAGGTCGCTCACATAGGAAAGCGCGTCGCCGAACTGCAGGTTCAGGTCGATGAGCAGCACCGAGCGCCGCATCGACAGTTGGTGGCCGATGTTGGTTGCGAGAAAGGTTGCGCCGCTGCCGCCCTTGCACGGCAAGAACGCGACCACCTGCCCCGGCTCGCGTGCCAGCGTGCCGGCCATCTTGAGGCCAATGCGCTCCACGGCCGCCTCCAGGGCCGCGGGCTGGGGCGGCGAAGGAAGCACCTCGCGCACGCCAGAACGCATCGCAAGAATCAGGAACTCGGGCGTCTGCATGGCACAAAGCAGCACCACTGCGATGGCGGGGTGGCGCATGGTCAGCTGCTCGACCATCTCCAGCTCGTGAGGGTCGCAGCACATGCCGTCCACCAGCATCAGGTCGGGAGCCGATCGCTCGACAACCCATTGCATGCGGCTCTTGCCTCCTTCAAACACCGAGACGACGTGGGAGCGCGCCTCGAGTATCTTGCGCATTTCCTGCAAGTGGGCCGCGTTGGGCGAGATGATGGAGATCTTCATGGTGGGTTCCGTTTCGTCTCTACGAGCAGATGGTTGGGCTGTGAGGGTCCTTCCGCATCACTTCGCGCGGCAGGAAGGTTGAAAAACTCGGCATCGGGATCAGCGGCGACGCCGCGCCGACGATGGGCGAGATCCATTGGTAGTTGAGTCCAGTGATGCCCACCGTGACGCCTTCACAGGTGGAGGCGGTGCAGCCCGCCGGCGTCCAGGCCACGCTCACCGTGGTGATCTGCGGTAGCAAAGCCTGCATGCGCGCAAGCACCAGTGCCTGCTGGGCGGTGTCGTCGCACACCACGGCATAGCGCGCGCCCGCACGCGTCGCCTCGTTGGCTGCGCTCCAGGTGAACAGCATGCGCGCGAAGTCCACGATGCCCAGGACCAGCATGAGAAAGACGAGCAGACCCAACGCAAATTCGACGGTGGTGGCACCGGCCATCTGGCGCTTCATGATGGAGACCTCATGGTGGCAGTGATGTCGCTGAAGACGATGTTGCCGTTCGCATCGGCAAACACGATGCCCATCACCGACGGAAACATTGAATGGAAGGTGTAGCTGCTGATGCGCACCGACACCGTGTTGATGAGCGGGCTTGCTCCCACCGATTGCCAAGTGCAGCAGCTGTCTGCGGGCACGTTCAACAGGCTCAGACCGGGGGCCAGCGGCGTGCCTGTGCCGGCGGTGTTGCCGTACACCATCAGGTTGCGCGCTTCGGTGATTTTCGTGCCCGGCGTCTGCACCGACAGATAACGAACGGCATCCCGGCTGGCCTTCACGACGATGTTGTACTCATACATTGCCCGGCCGAACTCGGTCGTGATGAACGTGAGAAGCAGCAAGAGAGGCGTGATGAGCGCCAGCTCGATCAGCGCTGCGCCGCGCTGGCTGTGGTTGGATGCCTTTTTCATGTGCGTCACCTCACCAGGACCGGGACCAGCGGCCCCGCAGCACCGCCGGGGAGTCCGCTCGTCGTGCAGGGGCTGCCCACGGCGCCTGCATTGCCGCGGAACTCCAACCACGTGTCGGTCATTGGAATGCTCAGAGGCTGCAGCATAAGCAAGCAGGCGTAGTCCATCACACGTCCTGCGCCGTCGAGGATCGGCGCCGTGACAATGCGCCGATCGAAACCATATTGCTTGTGGCCGCCTGCGACGTCGCCAGGCGCTGCCAGTTTCTGGAAACCGTTGAGCGAGAGCCCGGTAATTGCTTCGCAGCCGTTCGCGCCCTTCACGTTGGTGCCGGTGTCGGCGCAGGAAGCAAAGACTGCCCGCTTGGCCAGGTAGTTCTGGGCACTTGCAGGCGATCCCGGAGCCGGGCCGTCGTAGGCATTGAACTGCGCGGGCCAGTTGAGGGCCGTGTAGGCATAGCCGGTGTAGTCGGGCCGCTGCGTGCTCGGACTACCGCTGTTCTTGTAAATGCCGAAGCGCTGGTTCCAGACGTCGACGATCGAGGCCTGGACGCCGGGCGTGCCGAGCACGTCGCCCACCTTGGTTCCACAGTGGTTGTTCATCTCGGACTCGGTCTCCGAGGCGCTGTTGCTTCCATCGAGATTGGCCCAGCCGATCTCGCCGCCGGCGGCCCCGCCCTGTGCCTGGATCAGCTTCACCCATTCGCCGACGACGAAGCCGTAGTTGGGCGCCACGCCGCCCGCCTTGGGTTTCACGCCGACCGGAATGGGGCAGGTGGTCTGCGCACTGGCACGGGTGGCGACCGCGCTGGCTGCAACGCTGCGGGTTGCGGGATTGCCAGCGGTATCGCCAGAGAAGGCCCCCATGGCTTTCATGAGCCAGACCTCGATGTTGGGCTGGGTGTGCACGCATTGCGCATAGGTGGCCACGAGAGGATTGGTCGTGGGCGCATAGGCGGCATCTCGAAAGGTGATGTCCGCGAGAACGATCTGGCCCTCTCCACTCCAGGTGGCCGACTGCATGTTCACGCGGTTCGCGTTGCCGGCCGTCTGGCCGGCGCTCTGAGCGCGCTCGATGGCCGTGCCCTGTTTGTCGAGTTCGCGTGCGGCGGCCAATGCGCAGCTGTCTACCGCGGTCTGGAGCTCGGTCTTGACGACGAACAGGTGGCCGAAGTCGAGCGCAATGCCCATGAACCCCAGAAGAAACAGCAGGACCAGCGCGGCTGTGATGATCATTGCGCCACGTTGGCGGTGCTGAAGGCTGTGGACTTGCATGATCGGCTCCGGTGCGATGACAGCTATTCGATTGGGATCGGCTCAGACGCAGTCCCCGCCGCTGAGGCAAGCGGTTACGCGGTCAATGAAGCTGCCGAAGCTGCTGGCAATCGACAGCGGTTGCAGCGCGAGCACCAACGCGATCGAGATGACGGCGATGATCAGCGCGTACTCCACCACCTGAGCGCCGCTTTCGTCCTGCAGGAATGACTTGAACATGGTGGCTACCCCGTTTCTTTGCTTGAGAAGTCCAATGGAAGAGTGGCAACGGGAAGCGGGTCCGGCATGGCCAGACCCGCTTGCTGCCACTTATGCGCACCCGTCCGGGGTGGTCAGACAGGCCGTGACGCGGGCGATAAATTGACCAAAGCCGCCGTCATCTGCGGTGAGCGCTTGCAGCGCAACAACCAGCGCAATCGAAACGACAGCGATGATCAATGCGTACTCGACGACCTGGGCGCCCTCTTCGTCACGGAGGAAGCTGCGGGTAAATTGGCCAATGGATTGAAGAATGTTGGACATGAGAATTTCCTTTCAAGGTTCAGATGAGAAAACAAGATTTACTGAATGAGTGAACTGCGTTGCATAAGAGTGATGACTTTGGTCGTGACTCTCCTTTCATACAAAGCTGGTTGATGAAAAAGCGAGCGATGAGAAGAAGTGCAATCGGTCGATGAACGAATGCGCTACTTTTCGCCGCCGATCGCGCCGCCGATGTTGATGACGTTCACCGCCGGTGGCGGCGACTTGTAGGATTTCTGGTACTGCAGCATCGACTCGCGTGCTGCGCGGCCGTCCATGCCCACCACCGGATTCCCGTCCTTGCCGGCATCGGGGTTGAGCGTCATCTTTCTTTTGGCGTCGCGCACGGCATCGCCAAAGCGCGCGTCGTAGTGGGGTGTGACGTGGGAGCAGCAGGTGCCCACGAGCAGGGTCAGCGCGAGAATGGTCGACTTGAAGAACATGGTGGTGCTCCTTACAGGGGGTTGCTGGCCGGTGCGACCGGGGCCGGGGTACCGCTTTCGAGGGCGCCGTTCAGGTACCTCTCGGCGCGGCTTGGAACCACGTGGTTGTCGGTCGGAACGCGAGGCGATTCGCCCAGCGGCCGAACGAGACGCGGTGTGATCACGAACATCAGCTCGGTCTGGTCGTTCTGGAACTCGGTGCTGCGGAACAGCGCCCCCATCACCGGGACCTCGCCCAGGCCGGGGTAGCGCTTCACGGTTTCGGTCGAGTTGCTCTTGATGAGCCCCGCAATGACAAAGCTCTGCCCGTCGTTGAGCTGCACGGTGGTGTCTGCGCGGCGGACCGTCAGCGACGGCAGCACGGCAGTCACGCCGCCCACGGTGGTGAAGGGCGATCCCGTCTGCGACAGGTCCGACACCTCCGAAACCATCTTGAGATTGATCCGTCCGCCGTTGAGCACGGTGGGTGTGAACTTCACGCCGATGCCGAACTCTTTCTCTTCCAGCGTGATGGTCGAGCCGGTACGGCCATTGGAGTTCTGCGAAACGGGGATGAAGATCTTTCCGCCCGACAGGAAGCTGGCCTGCTGCCCGCTGATGGACATGATGTTGGGCTCGGCCAGGATGCGGACCAGGCCGTCGTCCTTCTGGCCATCGATGGCTATGGATGCACGGCCGATCCGGAACGCCTCGGCAAGGCCCGCGCCGCCGCTCAGGAAGTCTGAAATCAGCGAATAGGTGTTGAGCCCGCCGCTGGCTGTGCGGGTCAGGCCAACGCGCGCACCCAGGCGGTCCAGCAGCGTCTTGCTGACCTCTGCGATCTTCACTTCGAGCATCACTTGCTGCGGCGTGGAGATGCGCAGCAGGTTCACCACCTTCTTGCCATCGGCACCGTAGGCCTGCGCAAGACTCATCACGTCGTCGAGCTTGAGCGCGTCGCTCACCTCACCGGTGAGGACAATCGATCTTTCCGCGCTGCGCACGCGGATCCGGCTCTCTTCGGGCATTAGCTCGGCCAGCTTGGACTGCAGCGCGCCTGGATCGATCGTGACGATGACGTCCTTGATGTAGCAGGTGCCTTCGGCGTTCTGCAACACCACGTTCATCGAGCCGGCCTGGCGGCCGCGGAAGAAAAGATCGGTCGGGCTGAGCAGCATGACGTCCACATCCGCAACGCCTTCACCCGTGTTCCGCATCGCGGCGGGCGCTTGTGCCGGAGCGCCTGCAGCGGCCGGTGCGGCCGCTGGCGCGCCGCCGGGGGGCTGACCGCTGACCACGATGCGTGCAACCCGTGCCTTGAGCGGAATGACCACCGACTTGCCGAGCACGGCGTAGGTCGGCTGATCGTCCGGGATGATCGCCGTGCAGCGGCGCATGGCGGGTGCGGCCGCCGGCGCGGGCGCCGTGGGTGCCGCAACCGGGGTTAAGGTCGGAGCCGGGGCTGCTGCAGGCTCCGCTGCAAACCCCGGCGCTGCCAAGGTCGTGAGCGCCGCCAGCAGCCAGGCGGATTTAGAAGAGAGATGTTGCACTTGTGGTTCCTCCAGGCGGGATTTGGATCAGAAGCAGGTGAGCGAGCGGGCAGCGTGCTGGATTACTTCCACGCACTCGGGTTGCCGCAGCGCCACCGGGGCGAGCCGCGGCACTCGCGC